>Ga0136575_100006_pt1 | contig 150318 bp, 149 predicted proteins | sample AntDeeMetagen136_FD_104785 | JGI IMG/M metagenome (GOLD analysis project Ga0136575, IMG submission 104785) | Saline lake microbial communities from Deep lake, Antarctica - Metagenome #136 | ecosystem: Environmental > Aquatic > Non-marine Saline and Alkaline > Saline | place: Antarctica: Deep...
ATCATGGATTCGTAATAATCCACGAGGCCCACGATCTTGGCCAGCACTGGAATTTCCTCACCGCCAACCCCCCGTGCGAAGCCTGAGGCGTTGTGACGCTCGCGATGATACCGGACGACATTAGCCACAACCCTGGGCAGGCCCGATGCTTCAACAATCCCCGCGCCAAGCTCCGGGTACTGAATGTACTCCTGCCATTGACTCGCCGACAGATGACTTTCACTGACCCGCAGCGACGTCGAAAGCCTGGCCTTACCAACATGCGCTAATATTGCGCCCATCGAGAGCTTATGCAACACATCCGGACCCAATCCAAGCTGGCGCCCGAGCAGCAGTGCCCAGATACTGAGGTTCAGCGAGTGCCTGTAGGTGTAATTGTCACGGCTCTGGACGCGGCTCAACCACAACAGGGCATCCGGATTTCGGGCAACGCTCTCAACCATTGAGCGCGCCACGGACTCAACCGCCTCCACATCCGGCCGCTGGTCGCCCCTGGTGATACTCTCACTGACCCGATCCAGGGCCTGCTCCACATCCTCGAGCAACGGTTCCACGTCCTTCAATTCACGCTTGAGGGAGCGGGTTGTCTCGTAATGGTGGGGGTTGCGGATCCGCACAGCGGGAAGCTTAACAACCCGCTCCTCCCTGTTCTTACCCGAAGGCTGGGGCTTCGCTGCCCCAGCCGTACTTTCGGGTTTCTGGCGAGCTTCCGCCACGTCGACAAACACATGACGGCAACAGCGATTGAGCTGATCAAGCTCCTGCTGATTACGTATGTAGAAGCCTTGAATCGGGAATGGCGTCTCATGCCAGGGCCGGTCCAGGTTGGCCACAAACATGCCGATTTCTAAGTCCTGTACCGAAAACTTCTTTCTTTGAACACCCATGGCTGCACCTCGAGCGCGGATTACCGTCTTCTTGCATTGTTTCAAATCCAGCGCGGGAAACAATCAAGTCATGGTGAAGATCGGTAAACTTCCACCCCAGAAATGTAACCTGTATTTACACTCTGTGATTTACTCGTCCAGATCACAGACGCTGTCGTCCAGTTCAGGAGGGTGCTGGGTCAGGCTGCCAAGGGGCGCAGTGCGCACCCGAAAGTTATAGGGTACTACCGAGGCTCGCAGGTAATCCGCATTGGCAGTTTCGTTCCCCATATCAATCTCGGTGTGGCGGGGATAGCAGTTGACGGTCACTTCAACCCGCTTGCCCAGCTCCAGAATGCGGTCAGTGCCCTTTTCATCAGAAACGCGAATGCATTGGTGCTCCCTGGAATCAAGCAGCTCCCGATCCTTATCCAGATCCAGCGCTGGATTCCCGCAAGCGGCAATGGAGCCGGTCGAACAGGATCCCTCCATATCGGGATCCTTGATCCGCCAGACACGGCGGCTGCACTGCGTCTCCATGCGGATCGGTGTTGCCTCGTCCTGGCGCCAATCCCAGAACGGATAATGCGCTGTGCGCCAGGTAAGCCGTACCTTACGCTCCTTGCCCGCAGATGTATCCGCCTCAATAACCGAATAGTGAGACTTGTAGGAGGCACAGCCAACGCCAACCAGCGGCAGAACAATGAGAACAAGCAGGGTACGGCAGAAACGCGTCACCAGTGGTCACCTCGGTTCAAGCAATGAATTGAAGGCCAAAGCGCTCTTCGGAGGTCTCTGGACCGGGAACCCGTCATTATCCACACTCACGACAATGCCGCCATCGGACAGATCACGCCTGTAGAAAACCCATTGCCCAATAGCCGAAAGAATCACGGCAGCTGCAACGCGATTTGCCGGCAGGTGGTTTTGCCCCGCACGTAAAAGGATAGATCATGAGAATCATTTGCATTACAATGCAAACCCTATAATCAGGATGTTCAAAACAAGGAGACTCTGTCCATGCAGCGCGCCCTATCCGGCCTGGTCGTCCTGATGCTGATTGCAGCAGCAGGTTACCTCGGCCTTTCAGCACTCCAGGAGACGAACACGCTCACGCTCTATTCCGGTCGTGGCGAATCCATGGTCAAGCCCATGATCGAACGGTTCGAGAAAAAGACCGGGATCAACATCGACGTTCGCTACGGCGATACCGCCCAACTGGCGGTACTGCTTCAGGAAGAAGGCGAACAGACCCCGGCCGACCTGTTCTGGGGCCAGGATGCCGGCGCAATGGGCGCGCTCGCCAAGGCAGACCAGCTTCAACCGTTGCCGGAATCGCTGTACGCCGATCTGCCCGCTATCTATAAGAGCAACACCGGCGAATGGGTTGCCGTTACCGGCCGGGCCCGCACCTTCGTGTACTCACCAGAGCGCGTCTCCGAAGACGAGAGGCCCGACAGTGTCTTCGACCTGACCGGCGAGACCTACGAAGGGCGCGTCGGCTGGGCACCCACGAACGGCTCCTTCCAGTCCTTCGTCACCGCCATGCGTCACCGCCACGGGGATGAGCGCACACTGCAGTGGCTGGAAGCCATGGACGCCAATGGCGCCAAACGCTTCCGGAACAACAGCTCGCAGGTCGAAGGCGTTGCCAATGGCGAAATTGATTTCGGACTTGTGAATAATTACTATCTGCCGCGCTATAAGAGCAACGATCCCGATTTTCCGGCCGAGCAGGCCTTCTTTGCGCCCGATGACATCGGCAACCTGGTGAACGTGGCGGGCATTGGCCTGATCCGGGATGCGGAAAACCGGGAACAAGCCCTTGAGTTCATCCGCTTCCTCCTCTCATCGGAAGCCCAGAGCTACTTCACGCAGACCGTTCACGAGTATCCGGTCCAGAGCGACGTCGAACGGAACGACAACCTGCAGTCCTTCGAATCGCTGCTTGAGGTTGCGCCCGAGATCAACCTGGATGAACTGGAGGATCTTGAAGGCACCCTGGACCTTCTTCGTGAAGCGGACCTGATCTGAGCCGCCGCCATGACGCTGTGGAGACTACATGGTAAAACGTCCGCCACTGCACATTATGGGGCCCTCCCTTCTGGTGGCGGCGGCCATGCTGGTCCCCCTTGTCTATCTGGTTCTCAGGGCCTTCCAGGCGGACCCGGCCACCGTTGTTGAACTGGTCTTCCGGGAACGCAACCTCTGGCTGCTGGTCAATACGCTGGCGCTGACCGCCAGCGTGCTTATCCTGACCACGCTGATCGCGCTCCCGCTCGCCTGGATTCTCACGCGCACCCGGATTGCCCATAAACGCCTGCTTACCGTGCTCGGCGTAGTGCCCCTGGCGGTTCCCGGGTACGTCATGGCCTATGCGCTGCTTGGCGTCGGTGGGCATTACGGGGTTACGGCGCAGCTCTTCGGTTGGCAGCTGCCCCGGATTGATGGCTACACGGGCGCCGTGCTGGGCCTGAGCCTCTACACCTTCCCCTACCTCTTCCTGAACCTGCGATCAGCACTGCTCGGGCTGGATGCCAACCTGGAAGAAAGCGCCCGCAGTATGGGCTACAGCGAGTTCGCCATATTCCGGCGCATTATCCTGACCCAACTCATCCCGTCACTGATGGCGGGCTGGCTCGTCATCGGTCTCTATACGCTGGGCGATTTCGGGGTTGTTGCGCTGATGCGCTACGAGGTTTTCAGCTATGCCATCTTCAACCAGTATTCCGGCGCCTTTGACCGCATCTATGCCGCCTGGCTCTCCCTGATGCTGCTCGCCATTGCGCTGGCACTGGTCATGAGTGAAGGCCTCATACTAAGGCGCCGCCGGCTGGCCAGTGTCGGCCGCGGCGTGGACCGCCAGCCGCGCCCCCATGAACTTGGGCCCTGGCGCATCCCGGCCTATGTGTTCCTGGGTGTGGTATTCGCTGCGTCCATCGGGTTGCCCGTCATGATCCTGGCCTACTGGCTGCTGATGGCGCCTCCGGATCCGCAGTTCTTCCTGGAGGTGCCAGTGACCTTTGCCCGATCCGCCGGGGCAGCCATGCCAGCCGCCGTGCTTGCGGCCGCCATGGCCCTGCCCATCGCCTATTACTCGGTGCGTTACCCGTCGCCGCTGTCCAGCATGGTGGAACGTTCGGCCTATATCGGTTATTCCATTCCGCCACTGACACTTGCGCTCGCACTGGTGTTCTTCGCGCTCCAGACCGCCACCTTCCTGTACCAGACACTGGCGTTGCTGATCCTCGGCTGGACCCTGGCAACCGTAGCCCTGGCCCTCGGCCCCATTCGCAGCACCCTGATGCAGATGCGCCCCAGCTTCGAGGAGGCCGCACACTCGCTCGGCCACAGTCCCAGGTCCACCTTCGTGCACGTGGTCTTTCCGCACCTGCGCAAGAGCCTGTTCGCATCCCTGACGCTGGTGTTTCTGTTCTGCATGAAGGAGCTTCCCATCACCTTCCTGCTGGCCCCAACCGGCTATACAACGCTGGCCGTGACTGTATTCAGCCGCACCTCAGAGGGTATGATGGCAGAAGCGGCCCCCTTCGCCGCCGCCATCATCCTGTTCTCGGGCCTGTCCGTAGCGCTGATTCTCAATCGTGAGGGGGACCGGACCTGATATGCTGGAGGAGCCCCCTATTTTTCCCATGAACCAAGATGCTGACGACATCCGGCAACGCCCCCCGATGGGCCCACTGCTCAGTATCAGCGGCCTGAGCAAGCAATACCCCCGCACGCAGGCACGGGCCGTCAACGATGTTTCCTTCAACCTGTACTCCGGGGAAATCCTCGCACTCCTGGGCCCCTCCGGCTGCGGCAAGACCACAACCCTGCGCATGCTGGCCGGCTTCGAGACCCCGGACACGGGTTCAATCCGCCTCAAGGACCGGGACATCACCTCACTGTCGCCCCAGAAACGCCACATCGGCATGGTCTTCCAGGATTACGCCCTCTTCCCGCACATGACACTGGCCGAGAACGTGACCTTCGCGATGCAGCACATCGCCCGCGACCAACGCTATGCCAAAGCCCTGGAATGGCTGGAACTGGTGGGACTGGGCGAGCTGGCGGACCGATTCCCGGAGGAGCTTTCCGGTGGACAGCAACAACGCGTTGCCCTGGTGCGCACCCTGGCGGCGGAGCCGGAGCTGGTGCTACTGGATGAGCCTTTCTCCAACCTGGACGCCGGGCTGCGGGAGCGCACCCGCAAGGAAATGCGGCGCCTGTTCAAGGAAACAGGCACCTCCGTGGTGCTGGTAACCCACGACCAGGCCGAGGCGATGACCATGGCCGACCGAATCGGGGTCATGAAAGACGGCGATCTGCTGCAGCTCGGTCCGCCCCAGCAGGTATACCGGGAACCGGCGAACGCCTTCGTTGCAGAATTCCTGGGCCACACCAACCTGCTCGAAGCGCAGGCCAGCGGCGAATCCGCCCAAACGCCACTGGGGCAGGTTGATCTCAATGCGCCGGCCGAAGGCAGAGTAACCCTCTCACTGCGCCCCGAGCACCTCGCCCTGGTACCCGCGGACGACAGCGACAGCGACAGCGCCACGGTGGTGGATCGCGAGTTCCGGGGGCACGACTATTTCTACGTCCTGCAGCGGGGCGGGCAGCGCTATTGCGCCATCGTCCCCAACCACGAGCCGCTTGAAGTCGGCGACCGCGTGCACCTCAAGGCGCACCAGCAGGCCTCGGTGCTGCCCGCCGAGCAACAGCGGGAGCACTGACCTCAGTCTTCCCAGATGATCGCCTGACTCCGGCTGTACCAGTCCTCCACCTTGTTCTGGTAGGCATCCTCGACCACGTTGCGCTTGAGCTTCATCGTGGGCGTCAGGAAGTTGTTCTCAATGGTCCACTCATCACGCACGACCACAATGAACTTCAGCTGTTCGTGAGGGTCCAGTCCCTTATTGGCCTCTTCCATCAGGCGCTTCAGCCGCTCATCAACCTCCTTGCGGAAATTCGGGTCGGAAATCCGTGGCCGGACGTCCTCTCCCAGCATCACCAGCGCATGGGGGCTGGTGCAGTTCGCCCCGGTCACGCAGGCAACCTCCACCAGCGGGTGCGCCACCAGATGGTTCTCGATGGGTGCGGGTGCCACGTACTTGCCCTTGCTGGTCTTAAAGATCTCCTTGAGCCGGCCCGTGAGCTTCAGGCGTTTGAGCTCATCCTCCTCGCCCTTATCCCCAGTGGCCAGGAAACCATCCTCGGTCATGGTTTCCGCCGTCTTCTCCGGATCCCGGTAATAACCCATCATGGTCGCCGGACTGCGAACCTGAACCTCACCCTGCTCGGTGATGCGTGTCTCCACGCCAGGCAGCGGCTCGCCCACATAGCCCGTGCGCGAGCGCCCCGGCATGGACATGTGGGAATAGGCAAAGTTCTCAGACATGCCGTAGCCCTCAAGCAGCTCCAGACCCAGCCGGCGATACCACTCCAGGATCTCACCGGCCAGCGGGGCGGACCCACTTCCGGCAAATTTCACATGTTCCAGCCCAAGGTTGGTGAGGATCTTCTTCTTGATCAGCCGGTTCAGCAGCGGAATCTTCAGCAGCCGATCCAGCTTTTCCGGAGCCATCTTCTGGAAGACGCCAGCCTGGAACTTGGTCCAGATTCTCGGCACTGCCAGAAAGAGCGTCGGCTTGGCGCGGCGCAGGTCCTCCACGAAGGTATCGAGCGATTCCGCGAAATACAGCCGGAAGCCCGCATAAAGTGACCCCATCTCTACGACAAAACGCTCGAACACGTGGGCGAGCGGCAGGTACGAGAGCATGCGCTCATCCGGGGTCACATCCAGCGCCTGGATACAGCCTTCCGCCGCATGGGCCATATTGGCAAAACTCAGCATCACGCCCTTGGGCTTGCCGGTACTGCCCGAGGTGTAGACGATGGTACCCATCTCATCCGCATCCCGTTCGGCCACCGGCTGCAGCGGTGACTGCTGGGCCACGATCTCATTCCAGGTGGGAAAGTCCGTCTCGGGGCTCAGCGGGTAGGAGATGCAGTGTATTGTCTCCGGAATCCCCGGTTTCATCATCTCCCAGTCATCCAGCTTGCCCACAAAGGCCACTGCTGCCCCACTGTGATCCAGGATATAACGGACGGTATCAGCGTTGAGCGTCGGATAGAGTGGCACGGATACGTGACCCGCCATCCAGATGGCCCAGTCGGACATGATCCAGTGCGCGCAGTTTTTGGAGATAATCGCAATGCGGCTTCCCGCCGGCAGATCCATGGACTTGAGGTAGGTCGCCATGCGGCGCGCTTCGCCCACAGCTTGCCGCCAGGTATAATCCGCCATTTCACCATTGCCCATGGGCTGACTCAGGTAAATTTCCTGGGCCTTCTGCGTCTCCCAGTACTGGACCTTATCCAGGGGCAGGCTGAGTTTTTTCGCCATTGAAATTATCCTTATTGTGATTGTTTCAACTGTGGGAGACTATACAAACAAAATGGTGTCTCAGAAACCCGATAATGGAGTGCCTATGCTGGTTTGCACCAACTGCAGGCAGGGCCTGATGGACCCAATCCGGGACGATGAGGAGCCCGAGTACACAGACCGCTACCAGTGCGGCCACTGTGGCCACATTGCCACCATCCCTTCCGTACTGATTATCAGCAGCCAGATCATCTCGGCCCTGCTCGGCGGCGGCATTACGCTCTACCTGCTGATGCTCCACGGTGGTAACCTGCTGGAACTCTGGCAATATGGCGGCGACGGCAGTCTGCTGCACGAAGGAGGGCTGGCGCTCGCCGCATTACTGCTGCTCGGCGGTTTTCTCTACATCCTGGCCCGTGCCGCCAACGGCGTCGCGCTCCGGCTACGCTACCGCCAGCCCAAACACAGCAGCTAGCCGAGCGCGCCCTCGGCATCAAGCAGCGCCTTCTTGCGCGCCGCTCCGCCCGCGTAATTCCCCGTACCACCGCCGGAAGGGAGCACCCGGTGGCATGGCACCAGCACCGAGACCGGGTTATGTGCCACTGCCCGCCCTACCGCCTGGGCTGAGCCGGAGTTGCCCAGCCGCGCGGCGATATCGCCGTAAGTCACCGTCTGCCCGGGCTGCAAGCGCAGAAGCAGCCGCCAAACGCTCTGCTGAAAGCCGGAGCCAATCATCTCCAGGGTTGGTATCCGTTTCCCTGTAACCTCCGGCCACCCAGCCAGCAGGGTCTGTAGTTCTTCAAGCCGGGCATCCGTCGGCTCCATCATTGCCGGCTTTTCACCCCAGACCTGCGCAACCGCTGCCAGCTCCCCCTCCCGGCTTTCCGGGTCATCGACAAACACCAGGCGCGACAGTGCATCGTCATGCCAGACCGTCAGCACCTCACCCCAGGGAGACTCGAGGGTACCGACCTCCACTCGCTCTGCTTCCACCGGTTTCGCCAGCCAGATCACGTTCATTGGCGCTCCTTCCTGTTCCCCATAATGAGGACATCAGTGCGGTTCACATCCTCAGGGCCGAAATTCACCGCCCCATTCTCAATCCGGTAACTCAGGCGCCGCAATAGAGCCCGCCCGGACTGGTGCTCCATATGCGCCACGACCATCTGGCTCCGGTCACGGGTATCAAGCAACTGCCCTTCGCCGGTGGTGTAAACAACGAAAGCCACGATATCGTCACCGCGGATCATTGCCCTGATGCTCTGGAAGATCAGGCCAAGCCGGTCCTCATGGTCATCCCCGGCCCGTGGTGAGATATGGATGCCGCGCACGCCCCCGAGCCGGGACAACACAAAACCGCGCGGATAGAACGGCTTGGGCTCATTCACCAGCGCGTCCCGCACAACCGGCAGGGTCTCGCGCATCAGACGATTCCAGGACGCCATGGGCCGGTCATCCTGCACCTCCTCCGGTGCCGTCTGGCGCTGCATACTCTGGTCAACCGTCGTACAGCCATTAATCACCACGAGTACTGCCACTGCCAGCAACGCTGCAACAAAACGCATCATGGGTTCCTTCACTGTAAGCCCGCCCCGAAACAGACAGGATAACCGATTCCGCTGCCGTGATCAGCAGACACTATATCTAGTAATCGGCAATTGACAGCAACACCACCCGGACCGGTCACCCCCACGGATCAACAACCTGGCGCGCATCAGAAATTTCATTGCTCCGCCTCCGGATTTTTTCTTGACACTATTCGGGGCTGGACCACAATATGCAGGCATAAACAACAATAAAAAGCCGATATATTGGGGTAAACAAAAATGACGCCGCGTGTCAACAGGCCGACATCATCGCCGTTACCACCCTCATTCCCCCTCGTCATGGCGCCACATGCCCGCCGGAGGACCGTCACTCCGGGGCTCGGCGGCCCATGAACACTGATTAACCGACAACACAATATATGGTGGTTGCGCTAAGCAACCATTTTGATAAACACCAGGGACACCGAGGCCTTTCAATGAACGCCAAGATTCAGGATCTCACCAACAACATCCCGTTTCAGGAAACCTCCAAAGACATCTGGGAAAGCAAGTACCAGCTGAAGACCAAAGCCGGCGATCCGGTCGACAAAGAAATTGAGGACACCTATAGCCGGGTCGCCGAAGCCCTGGCCTCGGTGGAAACCGCCAAGAAGAAGGACAAGGTCCTCAAGGATTTCGTCTGGGCGCTGCGCAACGGCGCCATCCCGGCCGGCCGCATCATCTCCAACGCTGGCGCGGAAGCGCACAAGCCGTCCACGTCCACCATCAACTGTACCGTCTCCGGTACGGTCAAGGATTCGATGGACAACATCCTGGTGAAGAACCACGAGGCGGGCCTTACCCTCAAGGCCGGCTGCGGCATTGGCTATGAGTTCTCCACCCTGCGCCCGCGCGGCGCCTATGTAGCCGGCGCCGGTGCCACCACCTCCGGCCCGCTGTCGTTCATGGACATCTTCGACCGCATGTGCTTCACCGTCTCCTCCGCCGGCGGCCGCCGTGGCGCCCAGATGGCGACCTTCGACGTGCACCACCCGGACATCATCGACTTCATCGAGGCCAAGCGCGAAGACGCCAGGTTGCGCCAGTTCAACCTCTCGCTGCTGATCACCGAAGACTTCATCGAGGCCGTGAAGAACGACACGGACTGGCAACTCTCCTTCCCGGTCTCCCGCGAGGAGGCCGAAAAGGAAGGCCTGGACCTGAACGACCCGGCGCAGTTTGTCTACCGCGACTTCCCGGTCAAGGAAGGCTACGTCACCGACGGCAAGGGCCGCGTTGCCTGCCGGATCTACCGCACCCTCAAGGCGCGCTCGATCTGGGACAAGATCATGGCCTCCACCTACGACTACGCCGAGCCGGGCTTCATCCTGATCGACAAGGTCAACCGGATGAACAACAACTGGTTCTGCGAGAAGATCCGCGCGACCAATCCCTGTGTAACTGCTGACACAAGACTGCACACCCAACACGGCATGGTTCGGATCGGTGACCTTTACCACTCCGGGGAAAATCTTAAAGTCACCGTGGACAAGCGTGCCCTGGACCAGGACACCAGGGGAGCCGAAATCCGTGATGCCGTCCCAGCCTTCATGACAGCGGGAGATGCGGATGTGTGGCGTGTCACGACCGAGGCAGGCTATGAAATCAAGGCGACGGAATGGCACGACTTCTACACCGGCCAGGGTAAGCGCCCGCTCAGGGAGCTGAGCGAAGGCGACGAGATCCTGATCCAGTCCGGCAAGGGCCAGTTCGGACACGAGGGTTCCAAAGAACTTGGTATGATCCTTGGCCTGATAACCGGTGACGGCCAGATCACGAACCGGGGCGGCGACCAGATGGCGGCCGTGATCAACCTGTGGGGAGAAGAACAGAGCCTCGCGGACCAGGTATCGACAGCGGTCAACGCAATGATCGTCAACCTGTCTCTCAATGCCCGGGCGTATGAGGTGCAACCGGTCCCGGTCACAGACCGCAATATGGTCTTCATCCGGTCCGTGTTGCTCGCACGCGCCCTTGAACATTATGGGTTCACGAAAAACTCAAAGCTCCAGGTACCGGAAGTGATCTGGCGGGGCTCTGAAGAATGCGTTCGCACCTACCTACAGGCGCTTTTCCAGTGCGACGGCACGGTCAATGTCTCCAGCAACAGCCAGAGCTGCTCCGTACGCCTGGCATCCAGCGAACCGTCCCTGCTGAAGGATGTACAGAGCCTGCTGGCCAACTTTGGTGTCTTCTCCCGCATCCATCAACGTCGCAAGAGTGGCAAACGGTCGCTCCCCGACGGCAATGGAGGCTCCCGGGCATACGAATGCAGGGAGGACCATGAACTCATCATCGATGGTGAATCGCGTGAGACCTTCATGCGGGAAGTGGGCTTCCTGCTCCCGGCCAAGCAGCAACGTTACGAAGAATGGGTGGAAGGCAAGGCTCTTCGAAAAACCCAGCGCTTCACCAGCCGCATCAGGTCTATAGAGTACCTGGGGCGCGAACCCGTGTTCGACACCACGCAGCACGACCACAACACCGTAATCTTCAACGGTCTGGTAACCGGGCAATGCGGCGAACAACCATTACCGCCCTACGGATCCTGCCTGCTCGGCTCCGTCAACCTGACCCGCTTCGTGGAGTTCCCCTTCACCGAGAAGGCACGCTTCAACTACGAGAAGTACCGCCAGGTGGTAGGCATCTTCACCCGCATGCTGGACAACGTGGTCGAGATCAACGGCCTGCCGCTGGACAGGCAGCGCCACGAGATTGAATACAAGCGCCGCCACGGCATGGGAATCCTCGGCCTGGGCTCTGCGCTTACCATGCTGCGCATGCCCTACGGCTCCCCCGAGTCCGTGGCCTTCACCGAGGAAGTGAACAGGGAAATGGCGCTCGAAGGCTGGCGCGAGTCCGTCAAACTGGCGGAAGAGAAAGGCGCGGCGCCGATCATGGACGACGAGTTCGAGGTCACCGAGGAAATGCTCGAACTGCGCCCGGAAATGAAGAAGGACGGGTACAAGGCGGGTGATAAGGTGCCCGGCCGCATCCTGCACGCACGCTACAGCCGCTACATGCAGAAGATCGGCGAAGCGGAGCCCGAGATCATCGACCAGATCGCCGAGAAAGGCGCGCGCTTCACGCACCACACCTCCATCGCGCCCACCGGCACCATCTCGCTGTCGCTGGCCAACAACGCCAGTAACGGCATCGAGCCCAGTTTCTCGCACCACTACTCGCGTAACGTCATCCGCGAGGGCCGCAAGTCCAAGGAAAAGGTCGACGTCTTCTCCTTCGAGCTGCTGGCCTACCGCGAACTGGTCAACAGCCGTGCCATGCCCTCCTCGGAAAACCCGGAAGAGCAGCTGCCCGAGTACTTCACCACCGCGGACGACGTCTCGCCCAAGCAGCACGTGGACATCCAGGGCGCGGCCCAGAAATGGGTGGACTCCTCGATTTCCAAGACCGCCAACGTCCCCACGGACTTCGCCTTCGAGGACTTCAAGGACATCTATATGTACGCCTACGAACAGGGCCTGAAGGGCTGCACCACCTTCCGCTTCAACCCGGAAGCGTTTCAGGGTGTACTCGTGAAGCAGAAAGACCTCGAAGGCACCCAGTACGAATTCACGCTGGAAGACGGCAGTACCGTGAAAGTGAGCGGCGACGAGGACATTGAGTACGACGGCGAAATCCACAACGCCGCCAACCTCTTCGATGCGCTCAAGGAAGGCACCTACGGTAAATACTGAACCGAATCCAGACTACGGAGACACGAAAAATGACCGTCCGAATTGAACAGAAAATCGTCGACCAGCGCGTACTCAAGGACGAGAACGCCGCCAACGAAGAGCAGGCGGCAAGCGCGGAACCCCAGCCGTTGGTGATGAACGAGCACATCGAACGGCCCGAGTTCCTGCTGGGAACCACCTACAAGATCAAGCCGCCGATCGATGACCACGCGATGTACATCACCATCAACGACATCATCCTCAACGAGGGCACCGACCACGAAACCCGGCGCCCCTATGAAGTGTTCATCAACTCCAAGAACATGGAGCACTTCCAGTGGGTGATCGCCCTCACCCGCGTGCTCTCCGCCGTGTTCCGCAAAGGCGGCGACGTCACCTTCCTGGTGGAAGAGCTGCGCTCCGTGCATGACCCCAGCGGCGGCTACTTCAAGAAAGGCGGCGTCTTCATGCCCTCGCTGGTGGCCGAAATCGGCTACATCATCGAGAAACACATGAAGGCCATTGGTCTGATCGAAACCGAAGAGATGAGCGAGCTTACCCTACGGATGATCGCCGAAAAGAGAGCCGCCTTCGAAACCAACGGCGAGCCGGCCCACAACGCCGACGGCAGCTACCCGCCCAACGCCACCGTCTGCGGCAAGTGCCACACCAAGGCCATGGTGATGATGGATGGGTGTGAGACCTGTCTTGCCTGTGGAGAGAGTAAGTGCGGTTGAGCCGGTGAAATGGCCCCTTGAGGTTTGCGCCTCAGGGGGTTTTTTGGTTGGGGGTTATTGAATGTGGGAAAACAGGAATTCTGGAATTACCGCGTCCCAGTTAATAGCCGGGCTTGCGAGAATTATGGGCAACGGCGATTACGATCGTTTCTTCGGGCAACTCAATCGCGACTATACCGTACTGCATATTCCGGCCCAACGTGAACATCCATTCCGTAGCCGCGCGTGCTGAGCGGCGTTAGCACCTCAGGCCCGACGGCTGTCGTCCACGTCATCTGCAAGCCAAGCCTTGATCAGCGACTGATAGGGCATATCCCGCTTGTTGGCCTCGATTTTGATCCGATCAAGCAGAGTTTCGGGCAAGCGGAGTGAGATAGTCTTGGTTGAGGGCTTCAACTTTGGGAAAGAAGCCGGTTTTGCCTGACTCCAGTCCAGATAATCGGAGGAGTCGTGGGTCTCCCAGAACTCTCGCTCTTCTGCTTCAGTTTTAAACTCAGGCATCTTTTTTAGCTTGCTCATAAACAGCCCTCTCTTTGCGGTGCATGTCTCGAGCGGAAATCACCCGAACCAGCGTACCGCTCTGCCTTAATGTAAACGTGATGTGGAGCAGTCTCTCATCATCTGTTTCACCAAGAGCGTGAAAACGGGTTTGAGCCTGGCTGTGTTTGGAGTCTTCCAGCAACAGAAGCGGCTCATTAAAGAAAATTTCTTCCGCTTCGGACTGGTTTGCGCCGTGTTTCTCCGCGTTCTTGCGGGAGTTGCCTTCATCCCAGTCAAAGCCAGTAACTTGTGCCCAATTGATCATAAAAGTATATTATCAGCATATACGCAGGAGTCAAAAAGTGCTAACCAATGCAGGCACGGCGACACCCTTTCCATTGCGCCTTCGGCTCCATTTCAAGGGCGCGCATGCTGCAGGCGTTGAGGCTGTAGAAAAACCCCCGATTTGGTAGGCTGGCACCAAGCAACAGGGAGTCGTTCGCATGCCCCGATTCAAGCCCTACAACTACGATCAGTGAGCTGGACCAACAGATCCGGGAAGCGAACACCCTCCTGTCGCTGGATGAGGCCAAGACCAAAATTGATCGCTTCCTAAAGACGCAGAGCCCACAGAAGGGCCACGGCAAGCGGAGCAAGGAAGTCAAAAGCAACATCACGGACAACCAGTTCCGCCAACGCGACCCGGCCTTCGCCGAGCAGAAGGCCAAGTACGGCAAGCGTCACCAGCACACCCAAAAGCCCGGGCGCAAAGAGATTATCCCGGCCAGCGAGTTCCGCTTCGACCCAGTCAACCTCACCTGTGACTGCCCCGCCGGAAAGATGAAAACGGCACCACCAAAGCCTACTTCGAAGGCCGACTGCTCCAGTGCCGCCATTGCCCGAAGAAGCACCGCTGCATGCACAATCCCAGTAGTGCCGACCACCGCCACGGGGCGGGCCGGCAGGCAACTATACCGACTGGATGAAGCACCGGGTGGACAGTCCCGAGGGTAAGTGCATTTACAGTCACCGCATGTCGGTGGTGGAGCCGGTGTTCGGCAACATCGGCACGACCAAACGGCTGAACCGGTTCAGTCTGCGCGGCAAACGCAAGGTCCAGGGCCAGTGGCAGCTATACTGCCTGGTGCACAACATTGAGAAGTAAGCCAATTACGGGCGGTTGGCCGCATAAGGAGGCAAGTCCGGAGTGCAGCCGCTAGAAGCCGGCCATGACGGGCCTTCAAAGACGCGGAAGTAGCCATGAAAGAACCGGACATCGGAACCGGAAAGAAATCGAACCAGCGAATACGCTGGTGAAATGAACAAGCAGGAAGGCTGTGGAGTGGGCCCGGACGCGGGTTTTTCTACAGTCTCGTTAGGACTGATCGTAGTGTCCCCCAATGGCAAAAATGTAAATCGATCTGTCGTCAAATCGGTATATGAGCCTATCCTCCTGAGAGATGCGCCTTGACCACAGGCCTGATAAGTTGTGTTTGAGTGGCTCAGGTTTGCCGGCGCCAGTGGATGGATCTTCAGAGCGGAGCATTTCTTTTAGCAGTTTGCAGAGAGCTTTGTGCAGCTTTTTATCTGTCTCGCGCATCTTTTCATAGGCTTCCCAAGTGTTGCCCTCAAACACCAGTGATCTCATTCATCTGCTCATCATTAGGGGTGTATCCTTGGCCACGGTTGTGAGTATCGAGAGAGACCGCAATCTGTTGCATCAGGTCTCGGTTCTGAAGAACATGGAGGGTTTCTTGCTCCCTTTCCCAGTCCTCAGCACTTATAATCACGAAAGCCTCTCCGGCACGACGCGTCACCTTAAGGGGTTCGTGCTTGCTAATAACCTGTTCGACAATGCTTTTCAGGTTATCTCTGAATTTGTTTACACTGACGATATCCATAATTTCATCATTACGTACGGGAAGTCCGTACAACTATAGAGAAAAAGCCCAACAAGGGCAAGCAGAAACACACCAGAGGTGCGTCATGAACGGGTGGTTAAAGTTCTTCGGCTCTGGAGTCACTACGAATAATGCATAAACAGCCGGTGTTCCTCGCGCACATGCTATTTCTGCTCGCCGCCTGGACCGTGTTCATCAAATACCTGTTCCCGGTGGCGTTCGCGCTCGTTGAGGGCATCGACTGGCACACCTACATCTATTGGGATCTGTGGCCCATCGCCCATGTATGGCTGGGCTGGGCATTGTTGACACGGCCGGGCTATACCCGCGCGCTGGCAATTGGTATGGCGCTGGTGGAAATCGCCATCATCGTCACGCTGTTTTCGACCTTCCTGGCCGACCCAGAGTGGTCGATCTGGCGAACCAACTGGTTCGTCAACAAGGCCTTTGTCCTGTCCTGCTTTGTCCTTGTGCTGTATGCCGCACTGCGGCACCCGGAGGCATTCAGAGCATCCCGTTGATGTGGGTGGGCACGGTGACTCCAACTAAGGGAACGGCGACACCCGAAGATTTCCGGGTGCCCGTTTTCCTTTACCGTATTTTTCAGTGGCCAACGCTGTTACTGCACGAAATTACTGACCTCCCCATACACACCACTGTCATACACAAACCAGTTATGGGAGATACATAGCTTTTTGGTGTTATCAGCTCCCTTCAGAATGACGCTGTCAGTCGGATCTATGATCGTATCGCAGGGCGACCGCCAGGTTGCGTAACGCATATCCCCCGGTGTTTCGTTGCCTTTGTTCAGCTCACTGAGGAAATTCGAACCCGGGCGCATTTCAAAGCAGGACCAGGACAAGCAGCCATACGCCCAATTGGTCCCATGATTGGCGCCCGCCAGAGACACCCACGCATCAATGTTTTCATCCCCATTCAGGAACTTTGCATAGTACCGCGAAGACAAACTACCCATGCTGTGAGTGATGATGTCTACTGACGAAGCGCCGGTTCTCTCCAGTAATGCCTGCACTTCAGCCGCCACCTCTTCGGCGGTCTTTTTGTTGGACTGGTTATAGTTATAGGACCAGGCATGCAAACGCTCCTCGGGCCAACCATCCGCCTTAAAGCGGTCCACCATGGTATCCCAGATACTCGCGCCGGAAGCGTATCCATGAACAAAAAGAATAGGATCAGAGGCCGAATCAGTGCTCTCCTTATCGTTGCCCTTTCCATTTCCCGGAGCAGCATAGGCCAGGTTGAAAACAGCCATGGAGAGCAGAAACACACAGAATTTCCCTACATACGTACTTGAGTCTTTGTACATTTTTATTCTTCCTTATCCCTAGATATTTTTTATTAGAAGACCCCTTTCTTCAGTCTCAGGGTCAAAAACGCCGAAAACCGAACATCTGTTCGATGGTTTTACAATACAGGCGCCAAAAGCGCGCAGGCACCCCCCATTCAGGGGATGGCTTCCCTGGCTGACCACGGTGTTGATGCGTCACTCGATCCGGTTCGGTATCGGTTCCAGAAAGGGGCCACCGAGATGCTGGTTGCAACGAAAAATACCCCAGGGAAAAGGATAACCGGCATCTCCATCGAGGAGGCCGACCAGCCAATCTGTTCGAGGACGCACCGACCAGCACCTCCGATGGCCGGAGACGCGTGTAATGACGCCGTGGCAGCAGGAACAGTCAATCCCTGGATAGGCTGGGCAACCGATAGGCTGAGCATGTCCTTCCCTATTGCGACGATTACCATTGTCGAATGGCGTCTACTCGAGTACACATAGTTACGTGAGCCCAACAATAACAGGAGTAACACCATGTCCTTTTCCTCCGAGCATATCGCTGAACTGAACCTGCTGGCACTGTTTGATTCGCCCTCTTCGCTGGCAGGCATCAAGGTCCACCGTCATCAGGCCGATCCAGAGACCGTCGCGGCGGCTGAGCGTCTTTACCAGAAAGGCCTGATCACACAAAAGGACGGGGGCTATCTCACCAGCCTGGGCTGCGAGGCCCTGGAGTTCACGCAGAAGCTGCAGGGGATTCTGTCCAGTGAGGAGACCAGCGGACTTGATCAATGAACGGAAAACGTCTTTCCGACACGCGCTTGTGGTTGCGTTTGCGTTGCTTGCGTTCAGCAACCCGGCGCAGGCTGAGTCTCAGGAGAGCTGGCTGGACGTGGTTCGACAGACCCCCTACTGGGCCAGTCAGGGCGTGGCATCCAATCTGGCAACCATACGTCAGTGGGTCCTGCTCAGCGAGAGTTATTGCAGTGAGCCCGAACGCCACATTCTGTTCGACCACCAGGGACAATTTCTGGCGTACATCGAAAACGCAAAGACGACAGAAGAAACGATCAATCGCCTGAACGAGACGCGTCAGCAGCTGGTTGAAGCAGAGCGCGCCGACTACTGGAGCCCGGGTCAAGCGGAAGGCCGCGGCTACCCATTCGCGCTCGCCTGCCGCCAGCCCTTTGTCGACATGAATGAGGCCATTGCGCGTCTCACCGGTACCGACGAAGACTATCGGCTATGGGGCACCTGGGACGGCATCAGTGTTGGCACGCGGGAAGATCAGGTCTCTCTGGTCGAGCTCTTTCGCGCGGTCTATGAACACCGACGGGACCAGGGCCGCTTCACCTTTCCGGACAGCGTCATGCCGACTTTTCTGGGCAAAACCATCATCGAAAGCGGGGGGCAGAAACACGCCCTGTCTGCCATGGCCGCCCAGGGCATCATGCAGCTGAGACCCCAGGTCCTGGATGACTGCGAAATTCCTGAAGGCTTTCGTCTGCACCGCATGGCGCAGGTGGACTGTGCCATGCGCCTTATTGAACAGAACCACCGGAACCTGAAAGGCCCCTTTCAGGCTGTCTTCGGCGAGCTGCCTGCGGAAAAACGCGATCGCCTTTACGGTCTGCTTCTGACACAGGCGTATCAGATTGGTGTCGGTCGCATGACACAACTGCTTCAGGATGACGAGCTTGGCGCGGCCGCCCAATACTTTGCCGCCAACCAGGACCGTTTCAGTGCCGAAGACATCCAGGTGGGAATGATTTACCACAACATGGGTCGCCGCGACATCGGCCTGCGTACCCTCTCCTACGTGACCGACATCCTGATCGCACGTGACGCCCTTTGCGCGTCAGACGTCATGAGGGACGACGTCTGGTGCGCTCAGTAAGCATCGAGAAGATCACCGCTGTGCTTGAGGCACTGCCTGTCCTTTCTTACGCGTTTCTCATGCGCAACGTTCGCTACCGTACAGTCTGGCGAGGCGCAGAGAATTACCCTTGTTATTCGGCGATCGAGTCACACGTGGCCTGATATGGCGGCGCGACCTGAGACCCGACCCCTAATCATGAGCGAGGACGATGTCATGACGACAGCAACGGATACAAAACAAATCATCTCTGACCTGAGCGCGATGATTAAGCTCGAATATGACGCCATCGCAGCCTACCAGAGCGCCATCGAACGATTGGATGAGGCTGAGTACAAGGAGAAACTCACCGAATTTCTGGGTGAGCATCAAGTGCATGTGGAAGAGCTGAGCAAGGCGGTCCGCAGCGACGGAGGAACCCCACCCACTGGCGGCGATGCCATGCAGATTCTGACCCAGGGCAAGGTGGTGATTGCGGGCCTCCTTGGCGACAAACCCATACTCAAGGCGATGGTGGCCAATGAGGAAGTCACCTGCACCAAATACGAGGAAGCGGTGAATACGGGCTATCCCGAGCAGATCCAGGCGGTATTGCGTCAGGGCCTCACTGATGAGCGCCGTCATAAGGACTGGATGGTAGCGACCCTTGAGAAGCTCTAACCGGGTGGCGGCGAGGCGGCTGTGGCTGTTACTCCTCGGTGTCGTGGTATTGGGCGGGTGTTCCTCCCTGTATTACGACACCATGGAAAAATTCGGGTATGAAAAGCGCGACATCCTGGTGAACCGGGTGGAAGACGCCCGGGACAGCCAGACTGACGCACAGGAAACCTTCCGCTCCTCTCTGGAGCGCTTCCAGAGCGTTGTGGATACGCCGGATACCAGGCTCAAGGATCAGTATGCCGAGATCAGCGATGCCTACGAAGACAGCAAGTCGAGCGCGGAAACGGTCCGCGAGCGCATCGACGAGGTGGAGGAGGTTGCAGAAGATCTGTTCGATGAATGGGCGGATGAACTCGACAAATATGAGAGCGCTTCTCTGCGGCGCAGCAGCGAACAGCAACTTGATGAGACCCGTACTCAGTACAACCAGCTAATCACGCGTATGCACGCAGCGGAAGAGCGCATGGACCCAGTGTTGCAGGCATTTCAGGATCAGGTGCTGTATCTCAAGCATAACCTGAACGCCCAGGCGATAGGTGCACTGGAAAACGAGCTGGTGGGTATCCGCCAGGACGTGGATGAGCTGATTCGCAATATGGAAGAGTCGGTCGCGGAGTCTGAAGCCTTTATTCAGCGCTTCCGCGAAGGCGAGTAACGTTTGGCGGGGACTTGCGGCCCCGCTCACGTTGAAGGCGCCGTTCCCTGGACTGCATGATGGGGCTCGCCGTTATTCCATGTACCAGAACCGATAGAACGACAGCAAAGGCACCGGTCGCCCAGAGTAATTCAGCTTCCACAAACTGCCCTTGTTGCAGCCCATAAGCCAGATAGAACAGGCAACCGATGCCGCGAATACCGAAAAAGCTGGCAATAAGACGATCGCTGAATGAAAGCCATGGCGTTCCCGTCATTGCGATAAGCCCGGCCAGCGGTCTTATGACGAACACCAGCAGAACGCCGAGGAGAGCGGCTTCCCATGTAAGGGGGGCAAGCAGAGTGCCGGCGCAGGCGGCGCCCAGGGTGATCATAATGACCAGCAACAGCAATTGCTCCGACTGCTCAATGAAGGTATGTAATGACCTGTGTGCCTGGTGGGTTTCTTCGCCGTGCTTGATGGTCATGGCGCCAATGAAAACCGCGAGAAAGCCGTACCCGCCAACGACTTCGGTGATCCCGTAGAGCAGCAGCGTGGCAGCCAGCGCCCCAACACCCACTTTCATTCTCTGTTGGGCTGTATCGACGGGCTGTCGCAGCAGAACCCGGGCAAGTAGCCAGCCGACCCCCAGACCGGCGCCGATTCCCATGCCGATCTTGTAAACCACGTCCACCAGCAGCCACTGAGCCATCCAGTTTGATGGCCCCACTCCCTCAGCAAGCATGAGCAAGGCAAGGTAGGTGAACGGAAATGCCAGCGAGTCGTTCAAACCGGCTTCAGACGTGAGGGTGAACCGCAGTTCGTCTTCTTTCTTCTCGGGGTCGGTATCCGTGGGGGTCGAATCTTCTGGTTCCCCCACCTGCACGTCCGAGGCAAGCACCGGGTCCGTGGGAGCAAGGGAGGCGCCAAGCAGCAAGGCGGCGGCCGGGCCCAGGCTGAGCGCCCACCAGCCCAGAATAGCGACGCCTGCGATCGTTAACGGCATGCAAATCGCCAGCAGTCGCCAGGTTGAGCTCCAGGTGCGCCAGTTTGGCAGTCGGTCAATCTTCAGGCCCACACCCATCAGGGAAATGATGACACCAATCTCCGTCATGTGAACCGCTACCGCTTTATGCTCAAGAAGGTCAGGTGGCGTGAGGCCCAGAGGAAGAGCAAAGGCAATAAACCCAAGGGCGAGTGCGAGCATCGGGAACGAGAAGGGGTAATCCTTGAAACGGTGGAGTAGCGTCGCGAGCGCCAGCACTCCCAGGCCGATGACTACGAGGGTGAGATTGTAGTCGGCGACTATTTTCAGCGTGCTCGTGAGTTCCATGTCCAGCCTCAGCTCCCATTAGTTGCCTGTAACGGGTTTCGTCCTTGATCAATTCAACAGAGCGCTGGGCCCTTTTCGTCTGCGCAGCAGGTCATCGAAAATGGTCTGCGCGATTAATCATATCGGTCATGTGATCCGCTGCTTTGATGGTGAGTGGGTGTTGGGTGAAGCCTGCTCGCGGGGAGATATAGCTCGCCATTTCCCGGGCAACCTCAAGCTGCCGGTCGGACCCTTCAGCAAGCAGCGTTATAATCAGGTTTTCCAGCGCAATCACGCGAACCCGAAGGTGAACCAGTTCGGGGTTCGTCAATTCGGGGATGTCAGCTTGTGCGTCGCCTGGATACGCACCGCCTTCGTCGTCCCATACGGAAAGAGCCTTCTGGGATTGCCGAAACTCTGCTTCCGACGTGCTTGAACCTGAGTTAGCCATCTGCGAAACGCTCCCGCCAGTATTTATTTTTGATGAGAGCCCAATCTATCTCCGGAATTGACAGTCCGTCTGTTCGACGGCGCACAGACCAGGACCTCCGATGGCCGGAGACTCTTGTAAAAGCACGTTTTGATCACCACGTTGGTTGGTAGGGCCATTATTTTGGCCATTCACGACGCAAGGAGGATTGCTATGAGCAGTGACGAAAAAAAGTGGGTTCAGGCTTACGAAAAGTTCGCTGCGCAGACCAAGGAGTTTTTCGAAGAGTCCCGAGATAAAACCGTGTCCTCATTGGAACACGCCATGGAACGCGCCCGGGAGCAGCTGGTAAAAGCCGGCGATCTCACCCAGGAGGAAAGCCGGGAGATCAAGGCGTATCTGCGCCGCGACCTGGAACAAACCGCCGCGGATCTCCGTAAGGCCGGCGACAGTGCCAGGAAGACGGCTAGCCCGTCGGCGATCCAGGCCGGGTTTCTGGATCTGACACAAAGCATCGCCGAAGGTGCCCGCAGCATGTTCGACCGACTCGCCGAGTGGGCCGACACCACGGCAACCTATCATACGGGCGAAGTGGCCGCGCAGGGCACGTTCCGGTGCCGGAACTGTGAGAGTGAGCTCCACTTTTCGGAGACCGGGCGCATTCCGCCATGCCCGAAATGCCATGGAACCCAGTATCGGCGCGTGGAGTAGCGTCGGCCTGCAATAATCATTCAGAAATCGGAGAACGCTATGGCAGGTGGTTGGTCACGGGATGGCGCCGTTCAGGATCAAATTGACGCGAGCGTTGAAGACGCCGTGCAGCGCGCCCGGAGCCAATTGACTATCGGTGAGAGCGCCGTCAATTGTGAGGAGTGTGACTGCCCTATTCCAGAACAGCGCCGCAAAGCGATTCCCGGAATCCGGCTCTGCATAGCCTGTCAATCCGCTCTCGAAAAGGAGGAAATTTCTTCAGGCGGCATTAATCGCCGTGGCAGCAAGGACAGTCAACTCCGGTAATCTGGGTAGATCAAATGGAGGGGCCAACCGATGAACGATGGGCTCGGAGTACTGGCCGCAGTCCGGGATGAGGTGAGCGCGTTGCGCGAAGAAATCCGCGCTCTGTCGCGACAATCGCCGGAGTTATGAAGCAATTAGTTGCCTATTGGTTTATTTTCTACTCTGAGCCCATGGGAACTTCAATGCCCCAAAAGAAAGGATTCGCGACATGAGTGAAACACTGCCCGTTATTGGCGCCACCATCACCCTTATTTTCGGGCTTCTGAGCCTGGTGATGCCACTCCAGGTATCGCGCACCCTCGGCATCGACCCGGAAGGCCCTTTGGGACTCTCCGAAGTCCGCGCCACCTACGGGGGCTTTTTTATCGGCATTGGCATTGCCTGTCTGATTTTTCGGACACCCGAGCTTTTTGCCGCCGTTGGCATTGCCTGGATTGCGGCAGCACTTATTCGACTGGGATCGATCCGGTTTGACGAGTCGCGGAGCGGCACGAACATGACAGGTCTTGCTGTGGAAGCGGTTACCGGGCTCCTTTTTCTCGCCGGCGTGCTGTAATTCTTTGGGCGGCAGAGCAGGCGATGAACGAGCCAACTGATCACGACAGCTCCCGGGACGACATTCTCGAGGTGGTCGCCCAGACCCTTCACCAGAGTAATACCTCCAGGGCTGAAGCAGCAGCCATCAGCCTGGATAGCCACCTCGACAGCGACCTGGGCTTCGACAGCCTCACCCGGGCCGAACTTCTGGTGAATGTCGAGCGCCGCTTTGGGGTCCAGTTGCCGGAAACGCTGCTCAATAACGCGCAAACGCCACGGGATATCCTCAATGCCGTTGCCACGGCACGCGGCGAACAACCTGCCGAATCGAGCATCGCGCCCGAGGGTGGAACGGGCACCCTGGAACAAACGGACGCCGACCGCGCGCATTTTACCGTCCCCCCTTTTGAAACCCTGCAGCAGGCCTTGCACTGGCATGCCCGCAAGCACCCTCAACGCACCTACCTGCATTGGGTAATAAGCGACCACGATGTCCGCCCGCTGAGTTTCGGCGATCTCCATAATGGCAGCCTGAAGGTCGCCAACGGCCTGTACCGGCATGATCTGGCGCAACGGGATACCGTGGCCCTGATGCTCCCGACCAGTCACGACTATTTCTACGGCTTTTTCGGCGCGCTCTATGCCAATGCCATCCCCGTTCCCCTCTACCCACCGGCGCGCGCGGCTCAACTGGAGGAGCACCTGCGTCGACAGGCGGCCATACTGAACAACGCCCAGGCCCGGATCATGATCACGGTTCCGGAAGCCAAGCGCCTGGCCGGCGTCATCAAGGCGCTGGTCCCCAGTCTCGAACACGTGGTCACCCCCGAAGACCTTTGGGGCAACGCCCTGATGCATCCGGTAGCCAGCGCGGGCGGAGACGAGATCGCTTTCCTGCAATACACCTCCGGCAGCACCGGTAACCCCAAAGGGGTCCAGCTCAGCCACGCCAACCTGTTTGCCAATATCGGCGCCTGCACGGAAATACTGCAGGTGGATCAGGACGATGTCTTTGTCAGCTGGCTGCCCCTCTATCACGACATGGGCCTTATCGGCACCTGCCTCTCCAGCCTCTGGCTGGGCCTGCACCTTGTGGTGATGTCCCCCTTGCTCTTCCTGACCAGGCCCCGCTATTGGCTGTGGGCCATCCATCACTTCGGTGGCACCCTCTCCCCTTCGCCGAACTTTGGCTACGAACTCTGCCTGCACCGCCTGACCGACGAGGATATGGAAGGGCTCGATCTCAGTTCATGGCGTGTGGCCTTCAATGGCGCCGAAGCAGTCAGCGCGGACACCGTGGAGCGGTTTACTCAACGCTTCGCGCCCTGGGGATTCCGTCCTGAAAGCATGGCCCCCGTTTATGGCCTGGCGGAAAACTGCGTCGCCCTGACCTTTCCGGAAACATCCCGCAAGCCGGTCATCGACCGCATCGACCGCGCACGATTCCAGGAAGAGGGGGAGGCAGTACCCAGCGACGCAGAAGACGAAACGGCCCTGCGCCTTGTGTCCTGCGGCAAGGCCGTCCCCCACCACGCCATTCGCATCGTTGATGGGAATGGCCGCGAACGCCCGGAGCGACACGAAGGGTCACTGCAGTTCACCGGCCCTTCGGCCACACGCGGCTATTACCGCAACCCGGAGAAGACGGCGGAGCTTTTCGATGGTGAATGGCTCAACACCGGCGACCGCGGCTACATTGCCAATGGCGAACTCTTCCTGACCGGACGCAACAAGGACCTGATCGTGCGCGCCGGGCGCAACCTCTACCCCGGCGAGATTGAGGAAGCGGCAGCGACGCTGGATCATATCCGTCGCGGTTGTGTCGCCGCCTTTGCTACTGGCATCGGCGAAAGCACTGGTGAGCGCCTGGTGGTCGTCGCGGAGACGCGCTCGACTGACCCGACGATACGCCAGCAGCTCAAACACGACATTACTCAGATCACCCGCGATCGCCTGGGCATCGACGTCGACGAGGTGGTGATTGTCAAACCTCACAGTATCCCCAAGACCTCCAGCGGTAAGCTGCGGCGCAACGATTGCCGACTGCGTTATGAGCGCGGGGAACTCGAGCGCAAGGCACTGCCGGTGTGGCGCCAGCTGGTGCGCCTGGCCCGGACCGGTTGGCGCCAGGGAGTGATTCTCGCCTGGCGCGAGATCAGGCGTCATCTCTATGCCGGCTGGGCCTGGTTCGCTTTTGGACTGACAGGCCTGTTGACGTTGGTGGGCGTCAACCTCCTGCCTCGCCGTACCTGGCGCTGGCAGGTCGTCCACTTTTGCGCGAGGGCCCTGGGGTGGCTGACCGGGACACGCCTGGTCGTCAAGGGTGGCGGAAAACTGAAGACACTGCCTGAAGGTTGCGTGGTGGTCGCCAACCACGCCAGCTATGTGGACGCCTTCGTCATCGCCGCACTGATGCCGGTACCGGTGAGTTTTGTGGCCAAGGCGGAACTGCAGCGTTTTGCCGTCCTGCGCCGGCTGTTGCGCCTGATCGATGCGGAGGCGGTGGACCGCTCCACCGACCAAAGCAGCGTCCGTGCTTCGCGCCGCATTGCCGAGCGCGCCCAGAACCGTCGCCTGATGTATTTCGCGGAGGGCTCCTTCGACGCCGCTCCGGGCATCCAGCCGTTCCACATGGGCGCATTCATGACGGCGGCGGTCGCCCACCAACCGATTCTTCCCGTCGCGCTCAAAGGCACCCGGCAAAAAATGCCGGCGGATCGCTGGAACCCACGCCCTGGCCCCATCGAAGTGGTCGTGGGTGACTTGATCTGGCCGGACGGCGACGACTGGGCCTCGGCCACGCAACTGCGCGAACAAACGCGCAAGGCCATTGTCACCATGAGCGGTGAACCGGATCGTTTGGCCCATCCCCAGCCTTAAACGGGCCCGGACGCGCTTCAGATCGGACCCCGTTGAAACGGTTGATGCCGGGCCATTACGCGGGCATTGGCGGGATTATACTTGCTGGTGCAGGAGCCGGAGACCCCCAACCTGATCCCTGAATACCGCCCAGCTGACTGTATTGTTTCGTTGCTTTATGTAAACGGATAGCGGCTGATGAGCGGAGATCCCCGTCGCGCGCAACGCGGTCCTGGTGGGTATTTCCGTCTTCATGTGAGCATGAAAGCACTTTAGGTTACGCCCCTGTAAACCTTTGTAACTACCCGGTTACGAACACATTTTTCGTTTTTTGACACCCCCTGTGGGTTCCCGTAGCTTCCCGAACTAACTCGACGTTTAGCGAGTGAATCAGTTGTCCTTTGTCGGAGTCCCCAAGCGATTTAAAAGAGTGCTTCCAGGGTCGACTCCGGCGCTTTCGGGTATTTCAGTTCGGAGAATGCATTGCGAACGGCCACAGGTGCACACTTTTTCAAACGAGCTTTGGTAATGGCTGCCCTTCTGCCATTGGCGTTCCCTCTGCCTGCCTCTGACGGCGAGCGCGGGTACCAGCTGCTCGAGCTGGATGGCTACAGAGTCAAGTGGGGCGAGCAGGAGTTAGGGGTGGGGGCGAGCGTCAGTTACGCCTTCGCTGACGAAACGCTGCAGTTCGATGACGCGCGAAACTGTCGCACTCTGACACCGATGAAAGCGCTCTCCGGGCAGGGTCTCCCCAGGGAAACGCTGGCGCGCGAAACGGCGGCGGCGTTTCGGGTTTGGGAGCGTGCTGCCGGGCTGTCATTCCATGAGGTCGCCGATGCCCGGGATGCGGACATCATTCTCGGTGGCCAGGGCCAGCCGCGTGGGCGGGCATTCACCAACGTAACCTATGCGCCCGATCCGGACGAGGATGTGCGCGCCATCGACCAGGCGCTTGTGTGCCTGAACCCCGATCACGAGTGGAAGGTCGGGTTCGACGGTGATACGGATGTTTACGACATCCGGTATACGCTGGTCCATGAGATCGGTCACGCCATCGGCCTGGATCATCCCGGGGCATCCGGGCAGGTGATGGGATTTCGCTACACCGAGAACTTCGCCGAGCTTCAGCCCGGTGACCTCGACGGCATCCGGCGACTCTACGGGCGTGCCGGCGATGAGGACAGGACCGTAGTGCAAGTTAAAGCGGATGCGGACACTCTGGATGGCGCCCCGCGGAACGAGAACGCAAGGACATTCTGAGCAACGCTGGCAACTGTAATCACCCTGGGGCATAGTCGGGCCAACAACGGTATGCTTTCCAGAGGCCAAAAGACGTGGATGCCCTGCCCCAGGAACTGCTCGAAAAAGTCCGCCAATGCAAAGGGAGACTCATGCTGGTCGGGGCGTCCGGAACCGGCAAGAGCACCCTGGCCCGTGCACTGGGCAAGGCCCTGGCCGAGCGCGGCCGGAAAGTCCATTGCCTGAACACCGATCCGGGCGCGCCCGCGTTCGGTCCACCGGGGACCCTGGCCCTGGGCTGCCTGAACGAAGGCGGCTGGTCCCTGCTCCGATTGGAGCCGCTGTGCAGCCTGGATGCGGCGCGTTTCCGGTTGCCACTGGTGACAGCCACCCGAAAGCTCTTCGCGCACTACCCGAACGGCCCCCTGATCATTGATACGCCAGGATTGATTAGTGGCGTCGCCGGCGCCGAACTCATTCCAACCCTGGCGGAACTGACGCGGATCGAGCTGTGTGTGGTTCTCGCACCCGAGGGCAGTTCCATACCCATTGCCAATGAACTGGCGGGGGTCGACGCCGAGGTTTACCAGCTTCCGGCTTCCCCGCGCGCCAGGGCCAGCACCCGTTCCCAGCGCGGCCGCCGCCGGACTGAGCTCTGGCACGAGTCCATGAGCAATGCTCAGCCCCTGACTATTGAACCCGGTTCTCTGAATCTGCTGGGCACACCGCCGCCGCTTGAGAATAAGCAGGCCTGGCGCCAGCGAGGTTAGGGTCGAGCTGGGTGCCCTGACCAGTACGGCCACCGAGCCCCAGGTGGCTGTTCCGGTTGGGGAGGTGACGGCGTCACTGGTCAACGGCGTCGGCGGCGACGCCCTGGTCTACGCCACCGATTTCCGCGAGAGCCCGGAGAACATCGACAGGGTCACCCGGCTTGCCCGGGGCGCGCATACCCTCTTCTGCGAATGCACCTTCATGGTGAGCGACCAGGCACAGGCGGAACGAACCCAGCACCTCACCACGCAAACCTGTGCGCAGATCGCCAACAATGCCGATGTCACCCAGCTCGTTACCTTCCATTTCTCCCATCGTTACGACAACCGGCGCTGGCAGCTTTATGAGGAGCTGCAGCGGTTTACTGACAAGGTGCTGATCCCGAACAGGCATTCACACTCAACCTGATAGAGTTGCTGACCGAAAACCCCGTCTGATACAAAGCTTTCACATTGACGCTAAAATCGTCGCGGAACAGTTTTTCGACAGTCGCCCGGGATATGGCCATGACTAAAAGCCACTATGATGTGATCATCGTTGGCGCCGGACTCGCCGGCTGCACGGCAGCACTGCTCTACGCCCGTCGTGGCCTGCATGTTGCTCTCGTCGAGAAGAAGCGCGCTCCTTCCGATTACAAGAAGATCTGCACCCACTATCTTCAGCCAAAGACCATCCCCCTGCTCAAAAGCCTGGAGCTCTATGATGAGGTCATGGAAGCCGGTGCTACGTTCTCTCAAATCGTGCTGAAAACGCCCTGGGGTGATGTGCCTGCTCCTCGATACGGCAGCGATACGCATGGTCTGAACATTCGTCGCGAACGGCTTGATCCGATCTTTCACAAAGCCGCTATGGCGGAATCCGGCGTCGACTGGTGGGGCGGCTACAGCGTTTCAGCGCTTCTCTGGGAGGGCGAGCGCGTCCATGGCATCCAGATCCGGTCTGACCAGGGGGACAACCGGGAATTCTCGGCCCCCCTGGTGATCGGCGCTGACGGTCGGGACTCAACAATCGCAAAAATGGCGGGGGTCGCAACTCGGTTCTTTTCCAACGAGCGTTTCTCCTACTATCAGTATTTTCGGGATCTCGAACCCGCGCCGGACAACGAGACACAGGTATGGGTCCTGGACGGTGGGGCTTCCTATGTCACAGCCTTTCCCAACGATGACCTCACGCTGGTGAGCTGCTATGTGCCCGAGCGCTATTTTGATCAATGGCGCAGCGATGTAGAAAACCATTACCGCGCGTTCGTTGCGCGCGCCCCGGACGGCCCCAACCTTGACCGTGCCGTGCCAGCCAGTCGAATACGGGGAATGCGGAAGGCACCAACCATCCGCCGCACGCCATCGGCTCCCGGACTAGCCCTTCTGGGTGACTCAGCGCTCGCGCTTGATCCATTGGTGGGGATTGGCTGCACCTGGGCCATGGAATCCGCATTCATGCTGACAAAGGCCACCGCGAAGGTACCCCCGGATGCAACATTACGCCCGACGAACCGCGGGTTGGATCGCGCGTTGCGCCGCTACCGCTGGCATCACCGCCTCTATTTCGGGCTTCAGTCAACGCTGGTTATACCGTTATCGAAATCCAGGCCCTATGGGCGCATTCTTAAATGGGTACTGCGGATGAGTCGCCGGGCAGAAACACTTCATGGCGCTCAATCCTGACGATTGAAAAGGACACGCCCGACAGAATTGGAAGAACCATTGATCCCAGTCGTCATTCCTTCAGATTTCTCTGCTGCCGGCACGTGCATTTGATAATCTCCTGAAAAGACACTCATAACCCTACCTGTTTTTACGGATTGCCCTGAACAGGCATAAAGGAGGCTGGTGATGGCTGGTTCCGGTATTCTCTTCGCGTATGATTTCTCTGAACGTTCCGAGCTTGCAGCAAAACGCGCCTTTCAGTTGGCGCGTGAGCACGGCAAAACCGTTCATGCCGTGCACGTTGCTGATGAAGCATTTCCCGAATGGAAATGGTTGCCCGATTACCATCAGGACAGCGAACTGAGCATTATCGACCGCCTCAAGCAGGCCGTGCGCGAGAGGCTAAAAAGCCAACTGGGGCCACTTGCCGCCGAGTACGGGGTGGCTCTCGAGGTTTATGCCGGTTTCGGATACGTCCCTGAGCAGCTTCACAGTATCGGATTGAAGACCGACAGCAGGATGATGGTCATAGGGGCTCATGGCCGCCACAGGGTGCGTAACATCATGCTCGGTGCGACGGCGGAACAGTTGTTGTGGTATCTGGAGCCTCCTACTCTGGTAGTCCGCAATGAGAGCTCGGAACCCTACAGCCGTATCCTGATCGCAGCGGATTTCTGCGAGGAATCCGAGGCGGCAATGGCGCAGGTAGCCAGTTGGTTCCCGGATGCGAACGTAACCGTACTGCATGTAATTGATGACCGGTCAACAGAACGGCTCGAAGACCTTGTCACGACCCGGGAAAGCAGGGGGAAAGAGGCAAAGGAGGATGAAGAGGCGGCACGCACTAAACTCAGGGAAATGGTGTCCCGGAGTTCACTGAAGGACGCAAAGGTAGAGATCCACGTCGTGCGCGGCCACCCCGTTGAGGAGGTCGCTCGGCAGGCCGACACACTCGGGGCCGACCTGGTCGCCATGGGTGGACATGGCAGGAGTCGACTGACCCGCTGGCTGCCGGGTCGTGTTGCGAGTCGCCTCGTGCACTCGCTGCCCTGCGATGTGATGCTTGCCAGGGCAGGCTAGACTCAATCCGCGGCAATTCCGACTTCCATGGTAATGCGCTCGCCCTCCCCTGAATCGACCTTTGTGGGCTCCAGGAGACGCACCCGATCGCCCGAGATGCTGTTGTCCGCGCCCTCATCGACTAGGGTGCCCCGCACCGTTTCTGCGCGGGCGGTGGCGAGCGCCTCGAGGTCCGCGTCCGAAACCGATTGTGCAGCAATGACCTGATCGGCCAGGTGATTGCGATAGGAAAGAGCGTCAAAACCTGCTTCCTCCGATGACTCCTCCTGAGTCCCGGTGAAACGCTCCCGGACTGTCTCCAGATCCGTATCCGGGTAATGGTTGGTGAACATTGTCTCGACAGCATTCTGGCTGGACGCCGCCGTCAGGCTGGGATCCGTAACGTCGCGATCCGCCTCGGCGAGGCGCTGCTGCAGGGCGCCCACGGCTTTCTCTCGCTGCAGTTGCGGGCCATCGATGCTCGGGTTGAAGGGACCGGCAAGCTCCAGGACCAGTGACGGGCGTTCGTTGAGGGCTTCGCGGAGCTTGGCAACGCGCTCGCGCTGAGGCGGCGTCAGGTTGCTGCTGCCCTCCGGGAAGTCAATCCGGCCAAGGTCTTCGGAGTCAGCTCCGACGAGGCTGGCGAGGAAGCGGAACGGCGCCTGGACAACAGACGCAAGGGCATTGTTCAGCGCCTGGCGGATCACCTGGCCGAAGGCGAAGTCGGGCTCGCCAACATTCCCGCTCACCGGGAGATCGAGATCGATGACGCCGTCGCTGTCCTTGAGCAGGGCTATGGCAAGGTCGAGCGGCAGATCCATTGCGTCGCTGGAGGCCATCTTCTCGCCAAGCTTCAGATCACGGAGGACCAGGTTGTTGCTGCCGTCGAGCTGCCGATCCTTGACCACGTAGTCGAGATCAAGGTCCATGGTCCCCCCCGCGATCTTGCGGCCGGCAAATTCCACGGTGTAGGGGGAATATTCCGGGATTTGAAGATTGCGGAAAGTCAGAGCAAGATCGGTCTGGCGCATGGGATCCCAGGCGTGGATGGTGCCGCCGATACGCGCCAGACCGTAGTCCGCGACCTGGCCTTCCAGGTTTACCGTTGCCGGCTGAGCCGAGCTGGAGCTCAGCGTTGATATCTGTCCATTCAGAGTATGGATACTCGTTGCGAACGGCAGTGGCAGCGAGTTATCCGCAAACTCGAGGGCACCGTCCACCAGTTCGATGCCCTCAATGGTGATGCCGAACGGGCCTGCTTCTTCTTCCGCTCCCGCAGCGTCATCCTCCTCGGCGCCGGAGGATGTATCCTCCACCATAAGTTGTCCGAAATTGGTGGTCCGGTCCTCGTTGATGACCACTCGGCCGGACAGACCGTCAACAGTGATGGGAGCAGTTTCGAGCTGCCTTTCTCCGACGCTCAGTTCAAGCTGCTCGGTCCCCAGGCTCTGCCAGCCAATGAGGGCGTCACCATCAGAGCCATCGCCAATGCTCAGCGCGTCGATCCCGGCGGAACCGCGGAATGCAAAGGGTTCCTGGGCCTCTGTGCGGATTTGCCCGCTCAGATTCAGTGCCCCGCTGTTGATCCGCACAGCCGCGGACCGGCGCAGATAGGGTTCGGCCTGTACCAGTGCCAGCTCATCAACACCGGCTTCGCCCTCAAGGACGAAGGACGGCAGGAGCTGAAGCGTGCCGTCAAACGCGAGCTCACCGCCTCCCGCGAGCTGCCCGTCCATGCTAACCGGGAAGCTCGCGTCTTCCTGCAGCGAGAATTCGTCCATGGATAGCTCGAGGTCCTGTAACGCCAACGTCACCTGCTTCGTCTGGTCATCGTCGGGACTTGCCGCGTCCGGGAGATTGTCAGCAAAGCGCAGAATCCCGCCCGCTACGCGCATGTCATCGATCCGAAGCGCCGGCAGCGCCCCGGATTCCTCTTCTTCCGCAGCCCTGTCGGAGGGTTCGGGCTCCTCCTCTTCCCCAGCCTTGTCAGAGGATCCGGTAAACAGCCGGGAGAGACGGGTTTCACCCGAGGCGAAGCGTTCCTCCTGAATAACCGGTTCATCGAGGCGGATTGTCTGCAAGGTCCAGGCCCTGTTGACGATGCTCGACCAGCTGAGGTCAACGAACAGCTGCTTCCAGGCGAGCAGCTTCCGGTCGTCCTTGTCGTCGAGTGCGACCCCGTCGATCTGCAACGTAAGCGTATAGGGGTTGGTGTGCACCGCTTCAATGCGGAGTTCGCGTCCGAAATCCTCTCGCGCGGTGTTCACCGCAACGTACTGGACGAGCCAGGGCAACGCGAGAAAGCCCAGCAAGGTGTAAACGATGATCAGCACGAGCAACCAGAACCGGATCCGGCGCGGGTTGATCCATCGGGTTCGCAGGTAACAACCGAATTGCGCGAGTGAGCCATTGTCCATAAGGGCGCGCCAGTTTGCATTGGAATGATTGGTATTTGACAGCATAAACTTCCGTGTGGCCGGCGTCACCTTCCATGTTCAGGAGCGTTACGGGCAATATTCACGTCTCAACAATCCTGTTGCAGATCACCCGCAAGGCTGCCGGCTCACACGTTACTTCCATCGGTGTGCTGGCAAAGATTTCGCCGTCCGCCGTAACCGTTTTGGGTTGGTTGGTGTAAACCCGGCACCAACGGGATTTAAGATGCACCACCGTTGAGTTGGGCCGGGGTGAACGCCCAATCATTCGCATAAACAGGAAAGTCGTGAAGAGACGAAGCATCGAGCGTGGACGCACGGCGATCAAATCAAGTTGTCCGTCGTCAGCACTGGCCTCGGGAATCTGATGACCGCCCCCGTAGAAAGCGCCGGTGGCTACGGCAATTGAAAGCCACCGGCCCCGAACCTTGCCACTGTCACAATGAATGGTTGCTTGAAAACCGCGCTGCGCCGAGAACTTCTTTAAGAGATCAATACCGTAGCTGAACTTCCCCAGCAGCTTCTTACCATGCCCGGAGCTCTCGCGCACGGGCCAGGTTCCCAAGCCGACATGCGCAACGTTCAGGAAAATACGGCCATCGAGGTTTGCCACATCAACCCAACGCCAGTATCCCTCGGCGACGAGCTCACTGAGTTGAGCTGCGTCCGTGGGCAATCCCAGATTCCGGGCAAAGTCATTTGCCGTTCCGGAAGGCAGTACCGCCAGTTTGGCGCCACGGTCCCGGCAGAGCGCCGCCGCGCGATTGACCGACCCATCACCTCCAGCTGCCAGGATACAATCCCCTTCAGCCACCTTCTCGACCCAGTCCCGGTCGTTAAAGTCGCATTCAGTGATGGGAGAAACGCCAGCGGATTCCAGCTGCTGAAGCCAGAAACCCTCCTCAGACCCGCCTTTCCCGGCATCCCGGTTTGTCACCAACCAATAATGCATCGACCGACTCTCCCTATCACTTACCTAAATTGCTGATTAACCGTTGCAAACGCAACCTAAACTTTCATTCAGGCTGGGACTCCCATTCCCAGGAGCTATCGCGGCCACATCTGCTACTCTGCTCCGTATCCCAGTTAAAGGAGTACCCAATGTCCGAAGAAGCCCTGAAAGCGCTTTCCGACAGGGCCAGTGAGGCCCACGCACGCATCCAGGCCACGTACCAGCACATCAACCCAGTGGTGGGCGTACGCCGCGGCATGCGTGACAGCGGTATTCCCGCGGACGCCATGACAATTGACTGCCTGCAGACCCGTCGGCGCATCCTGATGATCCTGCATGACGGAGAACCCGATGTGCTGCTCTATCAGTTCGGTTGCATCGACGAGGACGCGGGCGACGATTTCGAGCGTATCACCCTTAACGAGGTGGACGTTGAGAGGCTGTTTGAGTGGATGCGGGACTATTTTTCCGACAGCGGTTCATGAGGGTCGGCAAGCTGCCATTGGTCTTCGGGCCGCACTCGAGGCACACAACAGCAGAGTCAGCAGAATGACACAAAGCACTAGGCGGGAGAGCGTCACCATTGTTTCGGAAATCCCTCCCTGGAATCGGGCTCCAGGTTCAGTCGGCTTCAAGGGGCGTCCTCACGTCTGCGTGGCATTGATCCCGGAACTGTCCCGTAACACACTGGGTTCACAACACCACCCAATCCATTGCTGTGCTAGTAGAGAGAAATATATGGCCGACGACACCTACACACCACCCAGGGTCTGGAAATGGGAAGCCGGCAGCGGCGGCAAGTTTGCCAACATCAACCGCCCGATCGCCGGCCCCACCCATGAGAAAGATCTCCCGGTGGGCAGGCATCCACTGCAGCTCTATTCGCTGGCAACGCCCAATGGCGTGAAGGTAACCGTGATGCTCGAGGAGCTGCTGGCCCTGGGTTATGAAGGGGCGGAGTACGACGCCCACCTGATTAAAATCACCGAGGGCGAGCAGTTCAGCAGCGGCTTCGTCAACGCAAACCCCAACTCCAAGATCCCGGCAATGTGGGATCAGAGCACCAATCCCCCTGTGCGTATTTTCGAGTCAGGCGCGATCCTGCTCTATCTGGCGGAGAAGTTTGGCGCCTTTCTCCCGTCGGACTTCGTTAAGCGAACCGAGTGTATGTCCTGGCTGTTCTGGCAGGTGGGCAGCGGGCCGCTGCTTGGCGGCGGCTTTGGCCATTTCTACGCCTATGCACCGGAATCCTACGAATACCCCATTAACCGCTTCACCATGGAGGTCAAGCGCCAACTCGATGTTCTCGACCGGCAGCTGGCCGATCATCAGTACATAGCGGGCGATGAATACAGCATCGCGGACATGGCGATCTGGCCCTGGTACAGCGCCGTCGTCAGGAATGAAGCCTACAACGCGGCGGAGTTTCTGGAAGCACACACCTACAGGAACGTCCTGCGCTGGGTCGAAGAAATCGGGCAGAGACCCACCGTTCAACGAGGACGGATGGTGAACCGTGCCTGGGGCGACCCGGCGGAACAGCTGCGTGAGCGGCATGATGCGAGTGATTTTGAGACCAGGACGCAGGACAGGATCGAAGCGGCTGGAGGCGATAATTCGGCCTCTCCGGGCAGATAGCACCCACATCAATAACGAATATCGAATTGCCAGAACCGGGTTCGGGAGCCCGGTCCTGGGGAGCCTGGGCCATTCGCCTCAACGTCCTGTCACGCCTCCCGGAGTCTGAACCCCTGTTTCGGCAGGTGAACGTGGAGCACGCCCAGATCGTCGGTATCACGGCGCACGACCCATCCATGCTCACTGGCTGCCGCCAGAACCCCCGTAACCGGCTCACGCGCGTAGTCATCCGGGGCAATTGAGACGGTTTTACCCAGCATGGGGTCGCTGCCCTGCTCCGAAATCGCGCGTGGCTCGCTGGACCGGGCGGCCTCCAACGCCTCGTCCGCGCTCAGCGCACTCTGGGCACCGTGGCCAAACGCCCTGATCCGGTCCATCCAGGCATTGACCCTGGGATAGGAACGGATCACGGGTTTTTCGGCAAGGTCCCGCACATACCAGAGGCTGTGGTAGGCGGAGAAATCCGCAATGCAGGGCGAGTCGCCAAACAGGAAGTCTTTATCAAGCATGCCCTCCATCCGATCAAGGTGCTCTTTCACCCTCTGGCGGGCCTGTTTGGGCGCCATGGGTTGGACACGAGCCTTGCGGCCGATGGCAATGCGGTCCTTCAGGAATCGCAGCGCGTTCATGATGGAAGTGCTTTTTGCCAGCTTGACCAGCATACCCGGCCCACTGGAAGAAATGATGCAGGCCAGGAAAACCTCAAGGTCCGCATCGCGCACGAATGCCTGAACATCCTCGCTGCTGTCTTCCACCACCAGCTCCGGTTTATTGCTCAACGCCGCTATTTCCCGCGCAATCGTACGGGTATCACAGAACACGTCGGCACCAATCTGTGCCACGGGAATCTTGCGGTAACCGCCCGTGAGCGCCTCCAGTTTCGGGCGCGGCGGCATCTCGCGCACAGCAACCGACTGCCAGCTCAGGCCGGCATAGCCGAGCATGGGCCGGATTTTTTCGGAGAATGGGGACATGGGGTAATGGTGCAGGATCAGGTCAGGCATGGGGCATCCTTTCTCGGGTTCAATGGCTCGGGATCAATCGCGTGCGCCACTATAGGCACATCGATGTACAATCCCCAAACCCCTTGCGACGCGATGCTCCGCCTAAGAGGTCAACGACAGAAGCCACTCCGGTTCAAGCATCACGTGGCTGTATTCATTGCCGACACCCACCTGCCCCTCCTGAACGGTGCACTGCAGGGTCATGCCCTTGTCCGCCATATCCGCAAGGGCCTGGGTGCCTTCCCTTGGCAGGTTGATGACCTCGAGGTTGTCATAGCGGCCGAGCTTGCCGTGCAGCTTCTGCCACCACACATCCACGATGCGGCCTCCGTAGGTGTAGACCCGCACCCGGCGGCTCCGGTTGCACGCCTTGCGGATACGGTCCTCGTCCGGCAGGCCAAGCTCAATCCAGAGATCAATCTCCCCGCTCAGGCTTCGATCCCAGAGTTCGGGTTCGTCATCAGTGCTCAGGCCACGGGTGAACTCAAGGGTCTCGCTGGCATTCAGGGCGAACGCCAGCAGCCGTACCATCAGGCGCTCATCGTTCTCGGATGGGTGTTGCGCCAATGTGAGCGAATGGTCGCCGTAGTACTGACGATCCATATCCGCAATGGTCAGCGCTGCCTTACATATCGTTGCTTTGAGTGCCATAGCCGCCATCCTAACACTTGATGCACTTTTCCCTGACATTCATCATCCTGCCACCCTGCCTTCTCCCCTAGACTGAGCCTGACGCCACAACGCAGGTTCGGCCATGACGCCCATCAGAATTGCCCTGATCACCACCCTGGCCCTCCTTACAGGACTCTGGATTCTGGCGGAATACCTTGCGCCCGGATCCTACCGCAGTCTTCATCCGTTCTTTACGCAATACACCGGCGCAATGGGTCTGGCGATGATGAGTCTGGCCCTGGTCCTGGCGACGCGCCCGAAATGGCTGGAACGTCCCCTTCATGGTCTGGACAAGATGTACCGTCTACACAAATGGCTGGGAATTACGGGCCTGGTGTTCATGCTCGCTCACTGGTGGTGGACGCCGGGCGAGCAGTTGCGGCTTCGCAGGGGGTGGGCTGAGACTACGCCGGAAGGAATCCAGGCATGGTTTCAGGGACAGGAAGCCATTGCGGAATCCATTGGCGTGTGGACCTTCTACGCGATCCTTGTGCTGATCATCCTGGCGCTGCTGCGCTGGTTCCCCTATCACCTGTTCCACAAGATCCATAAATTACTGGCCGTCGCCTACCTGCCCATTGTCTACCACAGCGTGGTGCTGATCCGTTTTGAGTACTGGCTCCATCCAGCTGGACTGGTCATGGCAGCCCTGATGATCGCCGGTACGGGCGCCGCCGCGATCATCCTTACAGGCCGTATCGGTATCAGCCGCAAGGTCCAGGGCACCATCCGTTCACTCACCTTCTATCCGAAGCTGTATGTCATCGAAGGGGAAGTGGAACTGAAGGGGGACTGGCCCGGCCACAAACCGGGGCAGTTCGCCTTTGTTACCGATGAGCGGCACGAGGGAGCTCATCCTTACACCATCGCTTCGGACTGGGTACCGGAAGAACGCTGCCTTGTTTTCATCGTCAAGGAACTTGGGGATTATACGAATCAGTTGCCGAGAAAGCTGAAAAAAGGTATGCCGGTCACGGTGGAAGGGCCTTACGGCTGCTTTGATTTCGAGGACAACCAACCACGACAGATCTGGGTGGCCGGCGGAATCGGGATTACGCCGTTCGTGGCACGCATGAAGTACCTGGCGCATCATCCCGGCGAGCGCCAGCCCATCGACCTGTTTTTTACCACAGATGAATACGAACAGGACGCGGCGGACAAACTTATTGCCGACGCCGACTCAGCCGGTGTTCGCCTTCACCTGTACTTTACGCCAAGAGATGGTTTTCTGACGGGAGAAGCGATTCGATCGGCAGTGGCTGAGTGGCGCAAGGCAAGCATCTGGTTCTGCGGGCCGACGGCCTTTGGTAAGGCGGTGAAGCGTGATCTTGTCAGCAATGGCCTGAGCCGGGCGGACTTCCACCAGGAACTGTTCAGGATGCGCTGAATATCGAGCTCACAGCTGGTGTTCGGCGCCCTCGGCGCTGTTGCGACTCAGATACGCTTATTCAAAGCACAGCACCTCATGACGAGGAATGGATGCCGACCACATTACCCCGATTACCAAACGCCTCGGCCTGCAGCTCGCGAAAGCTATCTTCAAAATACCGGACAACCCGGTTCGGCGCATGCACCATGCTGGTATCCGAGATAAGCCCGAACTGTACAGTCCTTGCATAGCTCAGTATGCTCAGACCCACACCGAGATGGCCGGACTGCGGCACCCAGACAAGCGGCTGCAGAATACGCGCCCCGGCAATGGTCAGTGGCGATCGTGGCCCCGGCACATTGGTCATCACCAGCGACGACTTGTCACTGAGGGTATCCAGGGCAAACTTTTCAAGCGCGGCAGGCCCATACCCCAGCAGTTCCAGGAGCCCGAAGGTAACCTTTGGCTGGGCGGACCCCTTCATTTCCGTCAGGGCCTTTTTCACCTTCTGGAAGCGCTTCATGGCATCCGGCTCATCCAGGGGCAACTCAACCAGGACCAGGCCGAAACGGTTGCCCAGGGACTGGATCGGCTCATCTTTGGGGCGGAGATTGAAGGGAATGGTGACGTGTATATTGCCCTTGATGTAGCGATCCGCCTCGTTCAGATAACGCCGTAATGCCCCGGCGACACAGGCAACCAGCACATCGTTCACGGTTGCTTCCAGCTGATGTGCCAGCTCCTTGACGTCAGCCAGCGGCAGCGGCTCCGCCCAGGCCACCCGCTTGCGCCCGGACAGTTCCGCGTGCAAACGGGTATTGGGGTCCTTCGGCATCATGCCAAGATTGGCCAACTCTTCGGCAATGTGCCGGCCTTCCTCAAACCAGTGCGTGAAATGCTCCGGATGGCGAGCCAGCTCCATCCCTTCCTCGACCAGTTCATGGCCCAGATGGGCACCCTGTTGCGCCAGTTTCCGGAACGGGGCAGTCAGCGATTCGACCAGGTTCTGCGCCTTCGGCGGATGGTCCTTCTTCTTCTCCGGAACCCAGCCTTCCTCGGCCAGCGACATCAGCACCTGCACCAGCGCAAGGCCGTCCGCAATGCAATGGTGAAGGCGCGAGATCACAGCGGCCCCACCCTGATAACCGTCAACAAGATGGAACTGCCAGAGCGGATGATGGAAATCCAGGGGGGTGCTGGCGAGATCCGCGACAAGTTCCTCCAGCGCCTCCTGGTCTCCAGGGTGCGGCAGCGCTATATGGTGCAGGTGGTTATCCAGGTTGAAGTGCGGGTCGTCCTCCCAGAACGCCTTGCCGTCCCGCTCCACCACGCGCTGGGAAAACCGGTTGTAGCGAAGCAACCGTTTCTCGAGCAACTCCCGGAACTGGTTTACATCCACCTGGCGGTCAAGAACCAGCACGCCGGTGATCATCATGGGATTATCTTCCCGCTCCATGTGGCACCAGGCGGTATCAACCGCGGTCATCTGCTCCAGTCTGTCACTCATAGGTTACCTCTGATCACTCGTCCCCGGGATTGTGCCGCCTTAACCGTTTAATCCTAGGCTCGCAATCGGCACCCTTCGTTGACCTGGGTCAACATCTGGCCTCGCAATAAGCGCAGGTTACCCGAACCCCTCCAGTTTCTTTATAATCAGGAACGATTCCATCCCAACACCGACAAGAAGAGTGACACCATGAGTGAAGCGATACAGCCCTGGAACCAGCCCATGCCGGAGGAACAATTCAACCTGATGCGGGACATCCTGGCGGCACCAAGCCCCATCGGGCTGGAGGCGGCCATGACCTATGGCGTGCTCAAACCCTACCTGGAGCGGGTGACGCCCAGCGACTGGCACATCCATCAGTTCAAGGGGACTGCCGGCATCGTACTGGATACCCATCCCGGCCGGGACGACATGTTCAAGGTGATGATCATCGGCCACGCGGACAAGATTCGCATGCAGGTCCGCAGCATCGGCGATGATGGCAAGATCTGGATCAACAGCGACTCCTTCCTCCCGGCCACACTGATTGGCCACGAAGTAAAGCTGTTCAGCGAAGACCCGGAAAAGCCGGGCAGCTACCGCGTCATTGAAGGCGGGACCGTGGAAGCACTCGGAGCGATCCATTTCGCGGAGCCCACCGTGCGCAGCGGCGAAAAAGGCATCAAGAAGGAACAGCTGTACCTGGAACTCCAGATCCACGGTGAGAACAAGAAACAGCAGGTGGAAAACCTGGGCGTGCGCCCCGGCGACTCCATCATCCTCAATCGCCCCATCCGCAAGGGCTTCAGCCCCAACACCTTCTACGGCGCCTACCTGGATAACGGCCTGGGCTGCTTTACCACCGCAGAGACGGCGCGTCTGGTCGCGGAGGCCGGCGGCACCAAGAAGATCCGGGTGATGTTCGCCATGGCCACCTACGAGGAGATCGGCCGCTTCGGGAGCCGGGTTCTGGCTGGCGAACTCAAGCCGGACGCGCTCATCGGCGTGGATGTGAACCACGACTACAAGGCGGCTCCCGGTATTGGCGACCGGCGCATGAACCCCCAGGAAATGGGCAGGGGCTTCACCATGTCCGTAGGTGCCATCGCCAGCGAGCAGCTCAACCGCGTCTTTGAAACCACGGCCCGTGAACTGGGCATTCCCTTCCAGCGTGATGTGGTTGGTGTGGATACCGGCACCGACGGCATGGCGGGTGTCCTCGCCAGTGTGGACTGCGCGGCCACCTCCATCGGCTTCCCGATCCGGAACATGCACACCATCTCGGAATCCGGGAACACCCAGGACGTGCTGGCGGCGATTCACGCCATCAAGGGAACCCTGCTGGCCCTCGACGAACTGCCGGACCCCCACCGTGAGTTCAAGGACAACCACCCGCGCCTGGACCGGGCAAGCGACTTGGGCCACCAGGGCAGCGACAAGCCGGAAGGCGCCGACAGCAAGTCGGAAAACGGCGCCTGACCGCGCGGATAGCCATCAGAGGCGGAAGAAGCGAAGCTTCTCCGTAAGGTTGTCCGCCAGTGTGGCAAGGTCCCGGCTGGACCTTGCCACTTCCTCGAATCCCTGTCGCTTCTGACCAAAACCCGCCGGCAACATCTAGTCAGGGACTGGCAACTGGGGCAACATGATCCGCAACCCTGAATAACAATACAGAAAAGGGAACAACCTCTATGCAGTCCAGCCCGCTGATTTCCATCGGCCTGCCGATCTCGCTGTTCATCATCATGATCGGCATTGGCATGACATTGACTCCGCGCGACTTCCGGCAGGTAGCCACCTACCCCAGGGGAATCATCGTTGGCACACTCACGCAGATTCTGCTCATGCCGGCGCTGGCCTTCCTGCTGATTCCCCTTTTCGGACTCTCTCCGGCACTTGCCGTGGGGTTGGTTATTATTGCGGCCTGTCCGGGCGGTACCACCTCCAACCTGTTCGCGCTCATGGCCCGGGGGAACGTGGCCCTGTCCATCGTACTGACGGTGGTGGCCAACCTGATCACCATCATCTCCCTGCCGCTGCTGGCCAACCTGGCCCTGGGCATGTACATGGATGCCAGTGAAGACATCTACCTGCCGCTGGACCGGACCATCGGCACCCTGGTGCTGATCGTACTGCTCCCCATCGCCATCGGCATGGGCCTGAAGAGCCGCTACCCCGCGCAGGCCCACAGGGCGGAAAGCGCGGTCAGCGTCTTTGGCGGCGTGGTATTGGCGGCGCTGGTGGTGGCTATTGTGTACGGGGTTCGCAACGAAATCGGCTCGCTGCTCACCCAGGCCGGACCGGCGACCGTGACTCTGATTCTGCTGGGCATCGCCGTTGGACTCGTTGCAGGCCGTTTGGCAGGCCTCACCCAACGGGAATCCATGGCCGTCGCCATGGAGCTGGGCATCAAGAACGCCACGATCGGACTCCTGATCACCGTCAACCTCATCGGTTCGGAAGCCATGTCGATTCCCTCGGCCGTTTATGGTGTATTGATGTTCTTCTTCGGCTTTCTGTTAATCTTGTTGGGACGGCGCCTTATACCCCAGCCCCAGTAAGGTCTGTGAAACAACCAGGGTGCAGGCGTGTCCTTGATGACGTCATTACAACCCACGGAGAGCCAGATGCCTGCTATTGCCTTTGAATCCCGAAACGGCCATACCCTGAACGGCAATATTGAACTTCCACCTGGCGGCGTCTGGCGGGCCACCGCCGTCTTTGCCCATTGCTTCACCTGTGGCAGCCAGGTGCGCGCCGCCCGCACCATTACCTCGGCGCTTGCCGGTGCCGGTTTTGCGGTGCTCCGGTTCGACTTTACCGGGCTGGGTGAAAGTGAAGGCGAGTTCGCGGACACCAACTTCTCCAGCAACCTGGACGACCTCGAGGATGCCGCCGGGTGGCTGGGCAGTCATTACGCTGCGCCCCAGCTTCTGGTGGGTCACTCACTGGGTGGTTCCGCCGCACTGGCAGTCGCAGAACGGTTGGACAGCGTCCGCGCCGTCGCGACCATTGGCGCCCCGGCCAGCCCGGACCATATACTCAAGCAGTTCGGCGAGGACCTGGAGCGGATCGAGGAAAACGGCAGCGCCCAGGTCAACCTGGCGGGTCGCCCGTTCCGCATCCGCAAGGACTTCATCGACGACGCCCGCAACCATGACCTCAGCGAACGCCTCCACAAGCTGCGCCGGGCGTTGCTGGTGATGCATGCCCCGCACGACACCATCGTGGGCATCGACAATGCCGAAGCCATCTACACTGCCGCCCTGCACCCCAAGAGCTTCATCAGTCTGGACGACGCCGACCACCTCCTCTCCCGCCGGGCGGACGCCCAGTATGCGGCCCAGGTGGTCGCAGCCTGGGCAGCCCGATTCCTTGAACCTGAAACCACCCCAGCGCCCGAAAGCGCCCGGGTGATTGGCCGCACCGAGGATGGCTTTCTTTGCCGCGTCCAGGCGGGTCCCCACGAACTGGTGGCAGACGAACCCAAGGCCTCCGGTGGCACCGACCGCGGTCCGGATCCCTACGGCCTGCTGGCCTCATCATTGGGCGCCTGCACTGTCATGACCATCAACATGTATGCCCGCCACAAAGAACTCCCGGTCGAGCGCGTCACCTGCGAGGTATCGCACCGCAAGATTCACGCGGAGGACTGCGAGGAGTGCGAGACTAAATCCGGGAAGGTGGACGAACTGGTGCGCCACATCTGGATTGAAGGGGATGTAACGGAGGAACAGCGCCAGCGGATGCTGCAGATTGCCGGCAAGTGTCCGGTTCACCAGACGCTGAAGAATGAAATCCAAATGCACGACGAACTTATGGAAGAATAGGGTTCGGATTGTCACTTATGAGATGGAGGGGAGGCAGGGAACGCTCTCCGGGAATCGCTATGAATCCATCCATGGATGCTGCTCGGTCGCCATCCCTGGCGACCGAGCTTCCCTCCGAGCGTTCCCTGCCTCCCCTCTTCGGATTATGAGTTACCGCTAACGCCATTCAGCCAGTCTTACAGGCACTCGCCGTGCTCCCCAACGACCTGGGTCGCCGTCGAATACCCCCGCACACTGGGTACCGCAGTTGGTGCAGTGCCCATCCGCCGTAAGGTTCCAGTCACTAAGCACGAACCAGTCGCGACCGATCAGCTTCTGGCCGCAGTGGTGGCAGTAGGTGCTTCCACCTGTTTCATCGTGCACATTGCCGGTGTAGGCGTAGCGGACGCCATTTTTCATGGCGATTTCCCGCGCCCGGGTAAGCGTCCCCGGTGGTGTGCTCGGGTAATCCATCATCTTGAAATCCGGATGGAAGGCCGTGAAATGCATGGGAATATCAGGCCCCAGATTGTCCACCACCCACTGGCTCATTTCTTCGATTTCCTCGTTCGAGTCGTTCTCCCCGGGGATCAGGAGGGTGGTGAGTTCAAACCAGACATCGGTCTCGTGACGCAGGTACCGCAATGTATCCAGCACCGGCTGTAGGTGGCTGCCCGTAATCTTGTAGTAGAAGCGGTCGGTGAACGCTTTCAGGTCCACGTTAGCTGCATCCATGTAGCGGAAAAATTCCTTCCTCGGCTCCTCACAGATGTAGCCAGCCGTTACCGCCACCGACTTGATGCCCCGCTCATGGCAGGCCTGGGCAACGTCAATGGCGTATTCATGGAAGATCACCGGGTCGTTATAAGTAAAAGCAATGCTGCGACAGCCCAGATCCTCGGCGGCTCGCGCAATGGTTTCCGGTTCGGCCTGGTCCGCCAGTTTGTCCATTTCGCGGGACTTGCTCATGTCCCAGTTCTGGCAGAATTTGCAGTTGAGGTTGCAACCTGCGGTACCGAAGGACAGGACCGAGGTTCCGGGCAGGTAATGATTCAGGGGCTTCTTCTCAATCGGATCCACGCAGAACCCGCTGGAGCGCCCGTAGGTGGTGAGTACGACCTGGTCGTCATACCGGGCACGCACGAAGCACAGGCCCTGCTGGCCTTCCTTGAGTTTGCAGGCGCGCGGGCAGAGGTCACACTGAATACGGCCATCATCCAGCCAGTGCCCGTAGACCGTTGGGAAACGGTCGGTTGCAATGTTGTAGGCCATGGTTTCCTCCCACCTGACTGGTGTTATATTAACCATTATAGGGCTGCAAAAGGAGGTTAACCATGAATTCACAGATTCGACCGCCAGCAGTTGCCGGTCTTTTCTATCCGGACAACGCGGAGGTTCTGGCCAGCCAGGTTAACGAATTTCTCGGCAATGCCGACAGCACCATTGACCCGCCCAAGGCCCTGATTGGTCCCCATGCGGGTTACCCCTTCTCCGGGGCTGTTGCCGGACGCGCCTACGCGCCCGTGCGCGGCAATGCGGATCGTTTCTCCCGCGTGGTGCTGCTGGGTCCCAGTCACAGGGTGCCCTTCCGGGGCATGGCCGCCAGCCGAGCGGATTATTTTGCCACGCCCATGGGCAATGTACGGGTCGACCAGGAGACGCTGTCACGGCTTGCCAGTGAGCGGGATGATGTGGTCTACCGCGAGGATGCCCACGAACGCGAACACGGTCTGGAGGTTCATCTGCCCTTTCTTCAGGCATTGCTGGGCGATTTCACCGTGGTTCCGTTGGTGGTGGGTGACGCCAGCCCGGAGGCTGTGGGCAGCCTGCTTGAATCGGTCTGGGGCGGCCCCGAAACATTGATTGTGATCAGTTCGGACCTGAGCCACTTTATGGATTATGACAGCGCCGTCAGGCGCGACAGGGCAACCTCCGACGCCATAGAGACGCTGCGTTACGAGGATGTCCATGAGGGGGACGCCTGCGGTCGCCACCCGGTCAACGGCCTGCTCTGGCTGGCCCGCAGGAAAGGCATGCAGGGCCGGATACTGGACCTGAGAAACTCAGGCGATGCCGGGGCCCCGAGGGACAGCGTGGTCGGGTATGGTGCCTATGTCTTCAACTGATTATCTGACGCCAGAGCAGCGCCAACAGCTTCTGGAGCCGGCGCGCACAAGCATCCGGGAAGGACTGGAGAGCGGTCAGCCGAAACAGATGGACCCGGCTGACTGGCCGATGCCCCTGCAGGTGGAAAGGGCGAGCTTCGTGACCCTTTACAGCCTGAACGGCAGTCTCAGGGGCTGCATCGGCGCCCTCCAGGCATACCAGTCGTTGGTGCAGGATGTCTCAGACCATGCCTACGCAGCGGCTTTCCGCGACCCGCGATTTCCGCCGCTGAAAGCCCAGGAGCTGGAAAGAATTCGTTTGAACATCTCAGTCCTTACGGTTCCCGAACCCCTGGAGGTTGCCTCTGAGGCAGACCTTCTGGCCTGGCTTACCCCTGGCGAGGACGGCTTAATCCTGGAGGATGGTGCGTACCGGAGCACTTTCCTGCCCACCGTCTGGTCCTCGCTCCAGACACCGGAAACCTTCCTGCGGGAGCTCAAGCGCAAGGCGGGCCTGGGGCCGGATTACTGGTCGTCGACCATCCGCTTCCGACGCTATCGAACCGAGTCTTTCGGGGAGGATGACGCCTGATTCACCCCTGAAGGCCGGCGCGGCGGCAGCCACCACCAGCTCCAGGCCACCAGGACAGCAAAGCCCGTGTAGGCCATCACAAACACCCACCAGGGCAGGTCGTAAAACAGCAGGTTTCCCACCCAGGATTCAATCAGCCCCTGCTCGTGGGGCCTCTGGCCGGCGGCACGGCGCAAGCCATGCTCCCAGAGGGTCAGCGGGCAGAGCCGCCCCAACCAGGCCTGGATGACGACAATACCGATCGTCACCAAATGGATGCCCCGAACCCATATATTGCGCACCCACTGCCAGTCCCGCACACCACCCACGATGAACAGCAGTTGCCCCAGCACGACGAAGGCGACGAGGCCGACATGAACCAGCAGTATCAGATCCGCCAGCACTCCGGGGAACGGCAGTGACTCGTAGAAGGTTGTCGCATCCATAAACCGTCCTCACCGCAGCAGGGCCACACTCTTGATCTGCGCGTAGACGGTGCTGCCCGGTTTCAGCCCCAGATCCACCGCCGATTTGCGGGTAATCCGTGCCAGCATGGGCACTGTCCCGACCCTGAGGCGGACCGTGGTCTGGGCGCTGCTCTCATCCACTATGGTATCAACAGTGGCAGGAAAACTGTTCAGAATGCTGGTATCCGTAGGTTGACCCAGAGCCAGGCTCACGTCCCGGGCCAGCACCTGAAGCCGGGCCGGGCTGCCCTCTGGCAGATCCTGGCGCACAGCCACAAACCGCCCCGCGGCCGTATCCAGCCAGGTGAGGCCAAATTCCGCATCATGTCCGGCGACCGTCCCATCGATCACAGTCTCGGTATCCGGCCCATGAGCCAGCGGCAAGTCCAAGCGCGAGAAAACGTCCGCGGCCTCCCCCACCGCGCGGACGCGCCCTGCTTCCAGCAACACCATGTGGTCCGCCAGCCGAGCCACCTCGTCCCGGGCATGGCTCACATAGATCACCGGCATGGAAAGCTCCCGGTGAAGACGCTCCAGGTACGGCAGGATCTCCTGCTTGCGGTCCTGGTCCACGGCGGCCAGTGGTTCATCCAGAAGCAATATCGCCGGGTCCGCCACCAGCGCCCGCGCAATGGCCACTCTCTGCTGCTCGCCGCCGGAGAGCTGGTGGGGGCGGCGCCCCAGCAGGTGGCCAATCCCAAGCAATTCCACCGCCGGGTCCAGGGCAATCGGCTGGTTACCATCACGCAGGCGCCTGAGGCCATAGGAGAGGTTCCGGGCCACGGTCAGGTGCGGGAACAGGCTCGGCTCCTGGAACACATAACCCAGACGCCGCTTATGGGTGGGCAGGAAACGGTCGTCATCCTGCCAGCATTCGTGTCCAATCCAGAGGTGACCCCGGGCATCCCGCTCAAGCCCGGCCATGGCGCGCAACAGCGTTGTCTTGCCGCAACCCGATGGGCCGAACACCGCCGTAATCCCCGCCTCCGGCAGGGACAGATCCACGTCCAGGGAGAAATCGCCCCGTTCAACCCGCAGCTGCGCCTCAATGCTCATGGTTTCACCACCCAGAACCGGCGATTCAGCGCATAGACGGCCACCAGCATCAGGAAGGACATCAACAGCAGCCCGCCGGAGAGCCAGTGGGCCCTGGTGTAGTCCAGCGCCTCCACATGGTCATAAACGGCAATGGAGACGACCTGGGTACTGCCGGGAATATTGCCGCCAATCATCAGCACCACCCCGAACTCGCCCAGCGTGTGCGCAAACCCCAGAACGGCAGCCGTGAGGAAGCCGGGCGCTGCCAGGGGCAGTGCGATCGTAAGAAAACGGTCCAGCGGGGAGGCCCGCAATGTGGCGGCAACCTCCATGGGCCTTTGGCCCACTGCACTGAAGGCGTTCTGCAGTGGCTGGATCACGAAGGGCATGGAATAGAACACGGAGCCGATCACCAGGCCGGAGAAAGTAAACGCGAGTGGCTGGCCGCCAAGCGCCTCCATCAGCCCACCAATTGGGCCGGCAGGCCCCAGGGCAATCAGCAGGTAGAAGCCCAGAACCGTGGGCGGCAGCACCAGCGGCAACGCAATAATGGCCTCAATCACGAAACGGAACCGCCAGCGGGTGCGGGCCAGCCACCAGGCAAGGGGAGTGCCCACAAGCAGCAGGATCAGCGTGGTGATGGTGGCCAGCTTCAGTGTTACCCAGAGCGCGGTCAGGTCAGCCTCGGTCAGGATCATGGCACCTTATACCCGAATTCCCGGAAAACAGCGCGTCCCTGTTCGCTGCCCACAAACGCCAGGAAATCCTTCGCGGCCGGGTCATCCTCGATGAGCACCGCCTGCTGGTCAATCGGGTCATGGAGTGACGGGGGTACACGCCAGCGCGATCCCTCGTCTGAGGGACCCATTGCTTTCAGCTGAGACGCAGCCACAAAACCAAGTTTGGCGTTGCCTGTTCCGACGAACTGGAAGGTCTGGGCAATATTCTCACCCATGACACGGCGTCCCTCGGTGGGCTCCCAGAGTCCCCGTACCTCAAGGACCTGACGCGCCGCCCGCCCATAGGGCGCAAGCCGGGGATTGGCAAGCGCCAGAAAACGATAGTCCCCTGCCGACAGAACTCGCCCCTGATCGTCCACATAACCGGGCTCCGGGCTCCACAGCACCAACGCGCCCCGCGCATAGGTAAAACGGCTGCCGTCGACGGCAATGCCTTCCTCTTCCAGTCGCCGGGGCCGTTCCACATCCGCTGCCAGGAAGACGTGGAAAGGCGCGCCGTTGCGGATCTGCGCGTAGTGTTTGCCCGTGGAACCAAACGCGAGAACCACTTCATGGCCAGTCTCCGCTTCAAACCGCTCCACCAATACCCTTGCCGCCCCTGTAACATTGCTTGCGACAGCCACACGAATCTCATCCGCCCAGAGTGGTTCCGTTCCCCCAAGACATAACACGACGGTTAGCCATACCAGCACTCGTTCGCTACCACGCAATCCCCTTCTCCCAACAACGCTGTTCCCAGGGCCAAGTCTACCAGAGCCAACTCCAACGCAGGGCGCCAAAAATGGTATACTGTTTCGCCATTCCAGAATCGATCATTCCCCAATCAACAAGGCTGTTTATGCGCGTCATTATCCGCTATTTCTTCCGCTCACTGCGTCTGATCCTCACGCCGATCGTCCTTATCAACGAGAAACTCACTACCCCCAAAGCCATCTCCCGCAGCGCCGAGGAGCAGGCCCGAGTTGAACGCGCCACGCGCAATCTGGCGCTCTACCAGTTCAGCGCCTGCCCGTTCTGCATCAAGGTACGCAAGGAAATGTCACGGCTGGGTCTTCCGATCGAAACCCGCGACGCCCAGCACGACCCAAAACACAGGGCTGCCCTGGAAACCGGCGGCGGCCGGGTAAAGGTACCCTGTCTCCTGATCGAGCACGACAACGGCGAGCAGCAGTGGCTGTACGAATCCGATGACATCAACGCCTGGCTGCGGGAGCGTTTTGAGCCCCAACCTGCCTGAAAGGCTTGCAAATGGATGCGATTTGACGCAACAGTAATGGTACAGCCTTGGCAATACTCGTAGTATGTTGGGCATGGATCAAAAGCAAGGAATCGCTGCATGCTGCGTCAGGTCTCGCATTTCACCAGCTTATTCTGTCTGCTCACCACGACCGCGTGGGCCGGCAATTTTGATTTCAGCGCCCTGAGTGACAAGGCGCGAAAGCTCTCCGAACAGCCCTATGAGGCGCCTCAGCGCGTTCCCGAATTCCTGCTGAACCTGGATTTCCACACCTATCACAGCATCCGCTTCAAGCCAGAGCACAGTCTATGGCGGGAATCCGATTCCAACTTCCAGGTGATGCTTTTACAGCCGGGCCTGTTTTATTCCCACCCGGTTTCGATCAATGTGATCGACTCGGAAGGCACCCATTCCGTCCCCTTCGATAAAAACCACTTCACGTATCCCAGTCAGGAGACCGAAAAGCGGACACCTTCCGATCTTGGTTACGCCGGTTTCAAGCTGACATTCCCGTTCACTGACCCCAAGGTCCAGAACCAGTTCCTGGTATTTGCCGGGGCAAGCTATTTCCGGGCTGTCGGGCAGAATAACAATTTCGGACTCTCAAGCCGGGGACTGGCAGTCAATACCGGCCTTCCCAGTGGCGAAAAATTCCCTTCCTTTGTGGAGTTCTGGCTGGAACGCCCGTCACCGGATGCCACCTCGATGCGGATCTACGGCCTGCTGGATGGAGAATATATCACGGGTGCTTACCGCTTCACCGTTACCCCCGGGGAGACCACCCGCATCAAGGTCAAATCCACGCTGTTTCCACGCCATAGTCCGCAATTGCTGGGCGTGGCACCGTTAACCAGCATGTTCTATTACGGCAACCATGGGGGCAAACCCCAGGGCGAGTGGCGTCCCGAAGTACATGACTCGGATGGGCTTCTCATCCATGACGGCGAATCCGGTGAGTGGCTCTGGCACCCGCTGCGTAACCCGGCAACCCTGGCCATGGATTACTTCCAGACCACGGATGTCCGGGGTTTCGGGTTGATCCAGCGCGACCAGTCTTTCCACAGCTATATGGATTCAGAAGCGCATTATCAAAGCCGCCCCAGCGCCTGGATCGAGCCCGAAGGCCAATGGGATAAAGGCGAGGTGGTGCTCGTCCAGCTGCCCACTTCCGACGAAACCAACGACAATATTGTGGCCTTTTGGACCCCCAGGGAGAAAATCCCCGAGAAGCAGCCACTCGACTTCAACTACACCATTCATTACGGAGACTCGCAGGTACCGGGGGAACCCATGGCCCGGGTCGTGGATACCTTCGTTGGTGATGGCGCCCGGATCGGAGGTGGCAATGTGGAGGGTGCGGTACGCATCATCGTGGATTTTGCCGGAGGCCCGCTCGGCCCCCTTGAAGCAGGTGCCCAGGTAGTGAGCAATGTCTCCGTTCAGAAAGGCGGAGACATCATCGAACACTTCGCGGAGTACATTCCGCAGATCAATCGCTGGCGCCTGTCAATCCTGGCAAGACCCGATGGGAACTCCACTATGTTTCTGAGGGGCTTTCTTCGCCAGAACGGCAAGACCTTGAGCGAGACCTGGACCTACAAGCTCCCGTAGGGCAGCGGGAGATCCAACAACGGCTGGTTAAGGAGGACAGGATGCGAGCCGCTAGAAGCGTGGATACCCTGGAGCGGGTTCTGGCCTATCTGGAAGAGTCGGGACTGCCGATAACCCGGGAGGTGGAAAAAGAGGTTGTTAAAACAATCGTAGGTGCGTTGGAGCGCGACGAGGATGACCTTTTCGAGACGGTAATGGTCACTGTCGCAAACCGGTTCTCGGTCACGCCACCCCAGGCACCCCCAGCGAGCCCGCCGATAAATCGGCGCAGCATCAGCTATGGCGACTACTGATGACCCGGCAGATTCCACTCCTCACCCTTGCCCAGGCAGAACCAGCGGCGCAGCAATGGCGGCGCACGGCCACCGTGCGCCGGGCATTGGTAATGCTGGTTATCCTTGGACAAACGCTCGTTGCCACCTACTTCATGCTGTGGGTACTCCCCTACCATGGCAGTACCTACGTGGAACTGGGCATGGTGGTCCTCTTTGGCCTCCTCTTTGCCTGGATCTCCGTGGGTTTCTGGATTGGCGTCCTGGGCTTCTATTACCGGCGCAGGGGCGGGGATCCCCTGTCACTGCTGAACCAGCATACCGAAAGAAGCCTGTGCAGTACCCCGCTGGCGCGCACCGCCATTGTCATGCCGATTTACCACGAACCCGTGGAACGGTGTTTCGGGGGCATTAAAGCACTCTACCGAAGCCTGGAACGAACCGGGCAGTTGCACCACTTCGACTTCTACATCCTGTCGGACAGCCGTGACCCGGATGTGTGGCTCCGGGAACAGACCGCCTGGAGCTCCCTGTGCGCCGAACTCGGCGCCGCCAACCGGCTTTTCTACCGGCGGCGCACGCTCAACCTGAACTACAAGAGCGGCAACGTCGCTGACTTCCTGCGTCGCTGGGGGCGCCTCTACGACTATATGGTGGTGGTCGACGCCGACAGCCTGATGGAAGGCCGGACCCTCGTCCGGATGGTGCAGCTGATGCAGCGTCACCCGCGGGTAGGCATTCTCCAGAGCAGCCCCACCCTGATGAACGGCCAATCGCTCTTCGCCCGTGCCCAGCAGTTTGCCAACCAGCTCTACGGGCCACTGTTCACCACCGGGTTGGCCGCAGTGCAACTCGGAGACGCCGCCTTCTGGGGCCACAACGCCATCATCCGGGTCCCCGCCTTCATCGCGCACTGTGGTTTGAGAAAGCTCCCGGGCTGGGGCCTGTTCAGAGGCCCCGTCATGAGCCACGATTTCGCGGAAGCGGCCTACATGGGGCGCAGCGGCTACGAAGTCTGGCTGGAACCGGGACTCGGCGGGAGTTACGAGGAATCTCCGCCAACGCTGGTGGACGAGCTCGGGCGGGACAGGCGTTGGGCCAAGGGCAACATGCAGCACCTCTGGCTGATGCTGCGCAGCCGGCGCCTGCGTTTCGCTCACCGCATGGCCTTCCTCAATGGCATCATGGCCTACCTGGCCTCCCCTTTGTGGCTTTGCTTCCTGATACTGACAAGTATCGAGACTACCCGACTCACCCTCTGGCCCATTGACTACTTCCCGGACCGCCATCAACTCGTCCCACTGTGGCCTGAATGGCACCCGGAATGGGCCATCGGTCTGGTCGGTGCCACCCTCACCCTTCTATTCCTGCCCAAGTTCCTGGCCGTGGCCGATGCCCTCCTTAGTGGGCGAGCGAGCGATTTCGGAGGAGGGTTCAAACTCCAGAGGAGCGTCTTTCTCGAGATCATCATCTCGACGCTGCTGGCACCTATCCGGATGCTGGCCCACACCCGTTACGTTCTTGAGGCGCTCCTGAACCGTTCCCTGACCTGGGCGGGCCAGAACCGCTCGGTTGAAACCAATTGGCAGGCGGCCTTTCTGAGTCATGCACCCGGAACGGTCATCGCACTAAGCTGGTCATCCTTCGCGTGGTGGCTGGACCCCATGTTCTTCCTTTGGTCTCTGCCGGTCGCCATACCCCTGATTCTGGCGGCCCCGACCTCGGTCATTCTCAGCCGCACCCAGCTCGGCCTGGACGCACGCCAAGGGGGATGGCTGCTGATTCCGGAGGAGACCAAAGGTTCACGCCTGCTGGACGATCTCCGCCCCCCGTCGAGTCTACCTGGAGAAGCACTGCACGAATCTGCATTTGAGGGAGCGGTTCTCCACCCATACCTCAACGCCATACACCGACAGCTGGCCCGTCCCCGCTCCGGCAAAGCTCGACGGGCGCACCTGGATGAGCTGTGCGGGCAGTGCCTCGAACAGGGGCCCGACTGTCTGGATAGGCGGGGAAAAAGCCTGCTGGCACAGGATTCGATCTCACTCGAACGGTTGCACCAACAAGCCTGGCGTGCCCAGGCGGACTCCCCCTGGCGCCGCCTGATCGACGAACACGATCTCAGCCGATGACGGGCACACCAATCCAGGCCGTATGCAGCCAGATCGCGAAGACCACATAGATCGCCAGCCCCAGCACAATAACGATCGCGTCATTGAAGCGCGACGCCGGCAGGCGGGGGATATCCCGTGGCGTACGGCGTTTGAGCGATATGCGGTCGGCCACTGCCCAGGCCAGAAAGCCACCGAACAGCAGTACGTCCGCCAGCATGCCGTTGGCCAGAAGATGCCCGAGTGCCCAGGTTTTCACGGCCACCAGCATTGGATGCTTGAGAGTGCTGCTGATTTTCCCGGGAAAGTAGGTTGCGATGAACATGGGAAACGCGAACAGCATCAGCAGCGCGGTGATGTGCGACGTCCAGGCCGGCGTTGTATAGAGCACCACCGGATCCATGCGCGCGGCACCGTAACCTTTAATGATGAGGACGAGACCGATGATCGCGATCACCGAAAAAATGCCCTTGAAGGGCCATTCCCCCAGGTTGCGCGCCATGGCGTCGCGTTTGCCCGGGGCAACGATCGACAGTGAATGGATTCCGAGAAAGAGTATCAGGCCGAGCACCAATAGTGTCATGACGTCATTCCTTGTTGTGGTTCAATCATTTATGGCACCCGAACACCCTACCCTGAAACACAATAACCGCAACCCCTGAAACAGGGAAAAGCGGAGCAGTTAACCCCACTCCGCCCTCTCCGTCAGCGAAGAACTCCCCGTTTCTCCAGGCGCTCCATATTGTTGACCAGCGCCCAGCGCCCACCGTTTTCTTCGACCCGTTTTTCCCAGGACGCCAGGCGCTGTTCGTATTCCTGTGGGTTCTCGTTATCACTGCGCTGGCGCTTCACGTTGATCGCCACCACCTGCACGTCACTCAGGTTCAGCTTCATATCACGCTCCAGCCTGGGCGGCACGTCCTCGTGCAGATCCGACAGGAGAAAAAGGTGCTTCTGCCCGGCGTCAACTTCTTCCAGATAGTCCCGCGCCAGCAGCACACCACCGGTGATATCGCTGTGGTAGCTGGGCGTCTGGAAATTATCCATGAAACCGATGACCCGGCGTTGGAAGATCCGCTTCTGCTGGCTGGCGACGCTGGGCCGCTCGTCGAAGGTCACCTGGGCAATGATGTTGCGCTCGGTGAAGCTGCTGTTGTCGATGAAGCCGACCGCCAGGGAGTCCCCCGTGTCCAGCTGCGACAACAGGTAATTGGTCAGCCGCCGCGCCTGGTCCCGCTCGGCGGCATAGCTGCCGGAAATATCCATCAGGACGAAGGCCGCCCGGCTGTGGTTGGTGGGTTCGCCGCAGCCGACCAGGAGCCAGCCCAGCAGCACTGCGGTGATCAGGCGCAGCCCCTGGAGGGCTGCGCGCATCTTGGTATCGGTTATATGGGTCATGGCTCAGGCCTCCCCTGCTGTGAGTGAAAGATCCTCGTCCGCCAGTTCATCCTCATCGGTTTTCTGGCGCCTGGACTTGCGCTTGCTCTGGGGCTTGGACTTGCTGGCAGCTGCTTCCCGTTCACGTTCCGCCTTTTCGACCTCTTCAGCAGCGCTGACCACGGTTTCAGCCTCCGCAGTCTCCTGCGGCACACTGGAAGCGTTCTCCAGGCGGTACTTCACCATGCGCTCAATGCTCAGCGGCACCATGATGAAGACGTCGTACAGGTTCACCAGCATCTTGCTCAGGTGATTCGAGGAGCCGCCGATCAGGCGCAGTGTGACGCGCAGCGTACGGAGAACGCCGAGGGCAACCAGACCCAGAACGGTGCGCAGCGAGTGGATGAAGGACTCCAGCGGAATGCCCACGAACGCCAGTGCAAAGGGCAGGATGAACCCGAGCATCATCTGGCCGATGGACGGAATCCAGCGGAACTGGGACTCGGCTTCAGCGGCCCCTGCCAGAGACTGGGTCAGTGCTTCCCGATCCAGCGCCAGGAGATCGCGCATGTACGCCAGTGAGGACTCAATCCCCGCAAAGATCACCAGGATGGTCAGCGCAGCGATGCCCATGTACTTGCGCATACGGTCGTCCAGGTTGCGGATGACCGGGAACAACTTCGTGATCTGCAATGCTTCGAGCAGGAAGAGACCCATGGTGATTTCCACCATGATGATCACCAGCGCCGCGATGTCCGACGTCGGCATGGAACCGATATAGCTGTTACCGCCCACCATCTCGGCCATGGGCATGGCGATCAGGTGGAAGTTGATGATGCCGCCGAAGGCCGCAATGGTCAGTACCAGGCCGGAGATGAAGAACTGCGTCAGCGAGGAAGAGGTCAGGGAATTCACCGCCTTGTCCTCGCCCTTACGCATGCTTTCATACTCATCCATGCGCCGGTCGATGGTCTTTGCACTGTCCTCCAGGCCCGTGATGGTCTGCTGCACCTTCTGCATGTTCTGGTTCAGCGACCGCCACTCCGGGCGCATGCTCTTGAGGATGCCGTGGCGTTCGTTGGTGTCGTCCTGGTACGCCTTGAGCGTCTGCTCATGGGAGTTCTCGACCACTTCCTTGATGTTCTCAAGGATATTCGCCACGGCCGGATCACCCGAGCTGGGCAGGTTCCTGATCGTATCCATCACCTCCTGCCAGGCCGGCGGCAGCGGCTTGTTCTCGATGGAGTTGTGATAGTCCGTCTCGATCTTCTCCAGGGTCTCCGTGAGCTTGCGGTGCAGCACCGGATACTGGCTCAGGTCCCGCTCAACAATGGTGTTGACCCGGGTGAACTCGCGCTCAATGGCGTTTTCCGCGTCTTCACGACCCTGGGCCAGGAGTACGTCATTGTTGCGGTTAATGACCCGCTCTTCGAGCCGGCGGATACTGCCGCTGGCAACACGCAGCGTGCCGTGGATAGCGCGGCCGGTACTGCGCAGCAGCTGGTGCGCATGCGGGCGGCCCGCATAGAGCAGGGTAATGATAATCACCAGCCAGATCGCCAGGGACAGGGCCGGTGAAGCAGACCAGATTGTAAGCATGTCGGTGAACATGATGTTCCCCCTCGTTTCATGGTTTAAAAGCCCGGCAGACGCCCGTCCGCCGCTTCGACACCTGAAGTATCCGTAATGCCGGTGAATAATCTGTGAGTAACCGACAACCGAAGGGGGAACTTTGTAGGCTTTCTGTAGCACAGACGCTGGGGCGACGCTGCACTGCTACACTCGAGACAGAATAATGACCGGAAAGTAACCACTCATGGCCACCATTTTCTGGGTTGAAGACCAGTCCCACTGGGTCGACAGGTTCAGACCCGTGCTGGAAGCCACGGAATTTGATGACCGCCCCACCGAGGTCCGGGTCTTCAAGTTCGCCGAGGCGGCCTGCCAGCACATCCGTCTGGCGGATGCCAGCAACGGACCGGACCTGGCCCTGCTCGACGCCAACATGAACGGCAACCACGAGGCCGGTTTCTCGGTCTCCCGCGCCCTGCTGCGCAAGTGGCCGGATCTGCCCATCATCTACCTGTCCGAGCACAGCGGCACCGGCATTGAACAGCAGGCCATTGAAACCAACGGTGCCCAGGACTTCATTGCCAAGCACCAGCACAACATTGAGCAGGTTCTGTGCTGGCGCATCCGGGCTACCCTGCGCCAGAAAACCATGAAGCAGCCCGGCCAGGCGCAATCCGGCAACGTGCTGAAAAGCGGCAATCTGACCCTGGACACCACCACCTGGGAGGCCTACTGGGATGGGCAGAAACTGATGAACCCAACCAATGCCAGGCGCCCGCTGCCCCCGACACCGCGCAAGATCCTGCGCTACCTGGTGGAGGCCTCACCCATGCCGCTGAACACCCTGCAGGTGGCGGACAAGCTGGACGCGGACCCGGAACGCTTTTCCTATGCCAACTACCGCCAGCACATCCGCACCCTGCGCCGCTCCATCGACCAGGCCATGGGAGGTAACGAGCATTTCTTCGAGCTGTGCCGCAATGGCGAAGGCATCGTTACCTTCGGGGATGAAGGCGCCTACTGCTGGAAGCCGGTTACAGGAGCGAACACATGAAGAACGAAACCACCGAGGCGCCTGACGACCAGGTCCGCAACATCACCTTTCCCTGGCCAGGCACCCTGGGCGCCCTCGCGGCGATCAGCTACCTGCTGCTCACCCTCAAGCCGTCACTGGCCGCCTTCTACGCGTTGCCCGACCTCTGGTTCCAGCCAGATCTGGGCTTCCCGGTGGCAGGCGCCTTCATGGTCCTCGTCCTGTTCGACCTGCGCCGCTACTATCGTGAATCTGTTCGCCAGCGCGCCGACCTCAAGGGACTGAAGCAGGAGGTGCAGGAACTCTGGGAGAGCAAGAAGCGCCTCCAACTCAAGGCCCACACCTATTCCGACCACGCGGACAAGCTCAAGCGCTTCATCAGCGACAAGCTGCTGGAATACATCGAGTACGACGAGAAGTTCCTGCACTTCAAGAGCATCGCCGCGGAGGTCCGCCACAACGGCGTCATCAGTTTCGACAAGGTCCAGACCACCCTGCAGCGGATCGAGGACGAGGCCGACACCCCGGAACAGGTATCGGATGTGCGGGCAGCCCGCGACGCCATGCGCTACCTATGGGACCTGCTGGACCTCTCCACTGCCGACAACCTGGCCCTGCACATCGGCAACCTGCTGTGCGAGTGTGAAGAGCACTACTACCAGCAGGTTCTCAATACGGACGAGGAAGAGACCCCCCTACCCTATGACCCCGTCTACTCCCCCCAGCGAGCCGCCTGGCGCGCGCTGGACCAAGTCTGTCACAAAGGATTGGCGGAGCCTTTGGCCGAGGCGGATTTCGTACTGGACGACGGCCAGTGGCACATCCAGATGGCGCCGGTGAACGCCCTGCTCGGCAACGAAAACCATCTGGTCCTGATGCTGGAGAACCTGCTCAAGAACGCCCAGTTCTATTCCCGCAAGCGCGGCTACAACAGCCCTTTTGCCCCGGTGGCCATGACCCTGACGGAACACCAGGGCAATGCCCGACTGCGCATCTACAACCGAGGCCCGCACATCCGCGACGAGGAGCGCCAGAACCTCTTCCAGCTCGGTTTCTCCACGCGCCGCGCCCGGGACCACCACGGACGGGGCCTGGGGCTGTACTTCGTCAATGAGATCGTGAAAGGCTATGAAGGCCATATCGCCGTGCACAACATCGAGACACCCGAAGCCCAGTACGCGGTGCGTATTGAGCTGGAAAACGGCGAGGTGATGACCGAGCTGGTGGACGTGGCGGTTGAGGACGGCAAGCCCCGCTGCCGGGTCGGTGACAACGAGGCGTCAGGCACCTGGAACTGGACCTTCCCCTCCCCTCTTCGCAGCGTGGAAGTCACCACCACCGGCAACCAGACCACGCAGCGCCTGGAAGACTTCGCCAGCAAGGGCAAGCAGAGCCGGTTCGACCCCGGAACCCCGGAACGCTCGCAATGGCGCATCAGCTACCAGCCCAGGCGCAATGCCCACCAGCTCGTATTCGAGCCCCTGGATATCAGCGGCGTCGAATTCGATATCCGCCTGCCCACCGCCCAGCAGCGGCTGGATAATTCAGAGCTGGCGCTGGACGAGGACATCGATGCGGAAGTGGAGCGGCTCGATGAGCATTTCCGCTCCCCTGAAGCCGGGCATTGAAGTCCATAACGCTATTGAAAGGAATCGCCACGACAGCCCGAAACGCGCTATTCTGGTCATCAGCTGTTACTCAGTCATCACCGGAGGCGGACTGTGCGCCCACTCATCGGTATCACCGCTTGCACCCGGACCGTTTCCGGGATCCCCAGTCACTGCGTGCAGCACAAGTACGTTGAGGCCATCGCCGAGGCAGCCCAGGCCATACCGGTACTGATTCCAGCCCTGGGGGAGACCACTGATGTATCCGGGTTGCTGTCCCGCCTTGACGGCATTCTCGCTACTGGCAGCTCGACGGGCGTCGACCCGAGCCGCTATGGCGGCAATCCCAGTCAACAGACGCCCGAAGGCCTCGATATAGCGCGGGACGCCACTACCCTGCCCCTGCTTCGGGAGGCGGTCGACTCCGGCGTTCCGGTACTGGCCATCTGCCGCGGCCATCAGGAGCTGAATGTGGCCCTTGGCGGGACACTTCACCAGTTCGTCCAGTCAGTGCCTGGCAAGCGTGATCACCGGGAAGACCAGAGTGTCGTGGAAGAGCAGCGCTATGGCCCAGTCCATTCTGTGTTCCTGAGGAATGACGGTTACCTCGCCAGGCTCTTCCAGACCGAAAGCATAGCCGTCAACTCACTCCACGAGCAGGGAATCGATACCCTTGCGCCCGACCTCATAACCGAGGCCTGGACGGAGGATGGCTTGATCGAGGCGATCCGCGCGCCCCAGGCCCGGGCGTTCACCATCGGTGTGCAGTGGCATCCCGAATGGCAGGCAGCACACACGCCCTACTCAAGGGAACTCTTCCAGGCGTTCGCCAGCGCCTGCCGGACACGAGCGAGCGACCGCAATGCGTCAGTCGTCGGCTAGCCCCAATCGCCGCTGAGCGGCCCGGAGAATGAACTCGAAAAGCCCGGCGTACTCGTATCCTCCGTAGCGCATTGCGCTCGCCAGCATTCCCTCCTCGCCCCACATCGGATGGGCGTTCACGTCGATCAGATGCGGTGTCCCATCCCGATCAACCCGAAAATCGAAACGAGCGTAATCACGACACCCGATTCGCTCGAACAGGCGCTTCGCATGGGTCATCATCTGCTCGTTCAGCGCCCCGGCGTCACTTTGCCGCAAATGCACCGAACGCCAGTAAAGCGAGTGCGGATCGTTTTTGGATTCGTGGGTCAGTATGGGGGCGTGGCTATTACCCAGGGACGAAAAATCGATTTCGATCGGTGGCAGCGCCAACAGCTCAATACCCGGATTGCCAACAACCGCGACACTGTATTCGGGTCCGGGAAGATACTCCTGCAGCAGCAGTAACGGGTTATTCAGTTCCGCACGCAACGTTTCAATGACCTCCCGGGCTTCCCGGGCATTATGCACAATCGAGGCATCCGAAATACCGATACTGCCGTCTCCGGCATTGGGTTTGATGAAGCTCGGAAAGAATTCAATTTCCGTGATCCCGCTCTCGGAGGCATCCAGTAACCGGCCCTCCGGCACCGGAATACCGATATCCCGCGCCAGGGCGTAGACCAGGAACTTATGATGGCAGAGGGCCATGCACTCGGGGGCCGCACCAACGTAGGGTACTTCCAGCATTTCGAGCATGGCCGCGACATGGGCCTGGTGCTCGGGCTTGTTGCGGAACCCGGTGTTGCACAGATTGAGCACCAGGACTGGTTTCGAGGCGCGCAGAGACTCCCAGAGCTGATCGTGGTCGTCCAGGAACCGGAACTGGTAATTGCCGAGCGTAGCGAGCACCTCTTCAAGCCGTTCGACGGCCTGAAAATCATGTGCATCAAAAGCGTTGCCTGGATTGTATTGATACGGCAATCGGGGATCACCCAATAAAACCGCTACATCCCTGGATTGTGTCACGTCTTCAGTCCCTCTCCATGTGCAGTCGTTCCACCACTGTCGTTGATACGTGACGCCAGTGTATTGACCCGCGTCAAACAATGGCCGTCGTGAACCCAAGCCCGGTTTCAGTGTCAGATTTCTTTACAGGTCTACAGACCTCTCCACTTCGATACCCTGCAGTTTACTGTAATCCAGGACTTTTCCTTTTGTGGCCCTTTAATTGCTTTATGTGCGGTGCACAACATACAACGACGTAAAGGAAGACTAATGAAAACCACCACAAGCGTGTTCACAGCCAGCATTCTCGCCATGGGTGTCGCAACAACCGCGCCAGCGGCAATGATTTCCCATTCCAATCCGGGTGTTTACACCACAGAAGTCGCCGGCGCGACCACGATCGATTTTGACGATGAAAACTGCGGTTACTTCGATTGCTCAGGGGACTACAAGGTGCAGACAGGCAGTTCCAGTGGCCGGTATGCCCAACCCGCGGGCCTGGCCTCCGGTAACCCCTTCCTGAGTGTCCCAAATGATAACAGCAACGGCGAGGCGAATTTTGAGCTTGGCACTACTGCCAACTATTTTGGCCTCTACTGGGGTTCCATCGATGACTACAACACCATCAGCTTCCTGCTTGACGACGATGTTGTAGCATCATACGACGGGTCAGATATCGCGGTTCCTGCTAACGGTGATCAGCAATCCGACGACACAAACCGCTACATCAACTTCAACTTTGGATCGCAACTGTTTGACGAGGTTCAACTCGCAAGCACCAGCTATGCGTTCGAAAGCGATAACCACGCCTACGCTACCGTTCCGGAGCCGGGTACACTGGCCCTGCTGGGACTTGGCCTGATCGGTCTCGGCGCACGCCGGCGTAAAATAGTCTGACACCCAATCGTGCTCAGAACACCAGGCCGCCCCAATCGGGCGGCTTTTTTATGGTATTCAGACCATTGCGATACGCCACCAACGGATTAGGATGGGGCAGTAACGCAGAAGGATGATGTGCCATGAACACCCCATACACGAAAAATGACTCCAAAGCCGAACTCCGTGAAGCCCTTGTCCACACGGCCATGGACATGAACCGCAAGGGCCTGAACCAGGGACGCTCCGGCAACGTCAGCGCGCGCTTTGAGGATGGCATGCTGATCACCGCCTCGGGCTGCCATTTTGACGAGATCACCCCGGAACACATCGTGGAAACCGACCTCGACGGCCACTACAGGGGCCCGCTCAAGCCCTCAAGCGAGCGCTCTTTCCACGCCGCCATCTACCGCCATCGGCCGGATGCCCGGGCGGTGCTCCATGTGCATTCACCCTGGGCCACAACAATGGCATGCATGCGACGCCCAATCCCGGCGTTCCACTATATGGTTGCCGTCGCGGGCGGCAAGGATATTCCCTGCGTGCCCTATGCCACCTTCGGCACGGATGAGCTTGCCGAGCATGTGGGCAGTGCCATGGCCGAGCGTGATGCCTGCCTGATGGCCAACCACGGCCAGGTTGCCCTCGCGGGCAGCGTCTCGGCGGCCCTGGAGCTGTCGATGGAAGTGGAACTGCTGGCCCGCTGCTACGGCCAGGCCCTGAGCATGGGCGAACCGACCCTGCTCGATGACGCCCAGATGGACGAGGTCCTCAACCGCTTCAAGAGCTATCGTGGCAATGCACAAGCCAGCGATACACGCTGAACCAAGGCCACACTATGATCTGGTTTCTACTGGCAGTTCTCATCGTGATCATCGGGGTCACCCTGGTGTTGCGGGGCAGCAGCCTCTCGCACCTGGATTCAGACCCCTTGCCTCCCGCCGAGTATAGTCCCTCCCCCGCCCAGCGCGAGGCATTACGCATGATCCGGGACATGAACCGGGCGGGTAAGGGCCTCCGTGGCAGGGCGCGCCTCAATGCCATGCGTGACTTCATGGACCGCATGAGCGACGGGCTGGATCTAACCTCTGAGTTCCGCGCAGCCCAGGACTCCGGGCCAAGAGGGGAATGGGTGATTGCCCCAAACGCCCAACCAGAACGGCGGATCCTCTATATCCACGGCGGCGCCTGGATGGCGGGCAGCCCAAAGAGCCATCGCGCCATCACGGACCGGTTATCCCAGCTTGCCAATGCCGCGGTCTTTGCCGTGGATTATCGGCTGATGCCGGAACACCGGTATCGGGATGGGCTCAGGGATTGCCAGTCGGCCTACCAGTGGTTGCTCGCCAACGGACCTGACGGGCCGGCGCCTGCTCAATTCATGGCGGTAGCAGGCGACTCTGCGGGCGGGAACCACAGCCTCTCGCTGATCGCCTGGGTCAAGGAACAGGACCTACAGCAACCCGATGCCGCGGTGGCGCTTTCCCCCGCAACGGACCTCACCTTCACCGCCCCCAGCCTTAGAAACAACCTCGGAACCGACGCCCTGCTTGGCCCCGCATTCAAGCCGCTGACACGTTTTCCCCTGCCGCTTCTTTGGTGGGGAACATTCCTGTTCTTCCGTATGTCCCCTTCCAATCCGCTGCTTTCTCCTTTGCGCGCGGACCTGTCCGGATTGCCGCCCACACTTATTCACGTCAGTGATACGGAAATGCTCGTCGACGATGCCCGACGTTACACCCGCAAAGCTCGGGCAGCCGGCTCGCCAGTGGAACTCAGGATCTGGCCCGGCATGTTCCATGTCTGGCACATTTTCACGCCTCAGCTGCCCGAAGCTGATGACGCCCTTAAAGACATCGGTGATTTCCTGAACCAGCCTGAACAACTGGAGGCAAAATAATGGATGTTGATCTCACCAAATGGGACCGAAATTTCAGGCGCAGCCTGCTCGGAGCGGCCCTCGTCTTCGGCCTTCTGGACTACTGGTTCAGCGGCGACAACCTCTGGTTTCGCGCCGGCTTCGTCATAACCGTCGCCGGCCTTGTGGGCTACTTCACCAATTTCCTGGCCATTAAAATGTTGTTCCAGCCCAAGCAGGGGCAAGTGCTTGGCTGGCAGGGACTGGTCCCCAAGAACAAGGACCAGATTGCAAAGAGCCTTGCTGAAAGCGTCCAGGAACAGCTGCTCTCGCCCGAGATCATCCTTGCCTACATCCGGGAGCGGGAACTGATCGAGGCGGGCACCAACACCATTGCCGACTGGGTCGACCGCAACCTGCAGGACCCGAAGGTGCGCACCCGCATCACCCGCCTGCTGGTGGACCTGATGCAGGACAAGGGGCCGGACGCCCTTACCCGCTCCATGGATTACGTGGAGGAGGCCCTGAAGGCGGCGGCACGCAACCCGGAAGCCATTGATGCCTGGTGGCAGGAAATCCGCGGGGAAATACAGGCATTCCTGCAATCACCGGAGAATCGAGTCTGGCTCGCCAATAACGCCCGGGACCTGCTCCAGCAGGAAATCCCCCGGATCTCCGACTGGCTGAACCAGGCCCTGGAGAACTACCTCAGGGAAAAACGGCGGCTGGGCAGCTTCGGCCTTGGCATCAAGAACATCTTCTCCTTCGATCAGGATGCCATCAGTCAGATCCTGGAACGCTTTGCCAGCGACGAGGGTGTCTCGGACGACTTTATGACAATGCTGGACGCGGTCATGGATGAACTCCAGCGCGAGCTGGAATCACCGGAGGTACAACAAGTGATCCAGGCGCGATTGGAGACCTGGATCGACCGGATTGGGACCACCTTTCGGGACCGGGTATTGCCCTCGCTGATCAAGCAGACCGACAACTACCTCAACAATGAAGCGAATTGGCAGCAGATCGAGGAAACCCTCATCAGGGCACTGCAATGGACCAAGCAGCAGGCCCTGTCCGCTCTCAATTCCGACGCGGGCCAGGCATGGATTACGCGGGGTATCGAGCGGGCCGTCCACCAGCTGAACGTCACCAACCTGGTGGAACAGCAGGTCAAAGGCCTGGACACCGACGAACTGGAAAAAATGGTGCTCGACAACACCGGCGGCAATCTCACCGTGATCCAGGTTCTAGGCGGCGGCCTGGGCCTGATTGCCGGGACCGTGCAGGTCCACATTGCCTTTGCTGTCCCCATCGGCGGACTGCTTGCCGTGGTCTGGGCGGCCTGGCGCCTCAACGAGCGCCGATGCGCCAGGGCTGAGCAGCCCTAGGCATTAACTCTCCCGACCGTCAGCCCCCTTTACACACAAGAGCGGAGTTAAAAGCTGCACGCTACGGGAGCATCACGTAGCTCGTGGAAAGCCCGGCATTTACCGGAATCTGGCTTGGAATTTGTATTTCAGTGGTTGATGCAGATATATAGGCCGTCATCTGTGGGGTTTGAACGTCGCCTTCCAGGGAATCCGTAAAAAAATGGACATGTCCTGCTATTTCCTTCCAGGCATCAGTCGGAATTCGATCGGCTCAGCACGGGCTTTCCGGGCACTGGTCCCGGGCTCGCTGCTTCTCTTACTGATACTGAGCGGATGCCACACCGATTCATCAAGCGATGATAATGATAATCCATCCGAAGACACACAGTCTCTCAGCGGCGTCGTTTACAACGGCCGCATAGCCGGTGCGACCGTTTTTATAACGGATGACAGCCCGCGCGACACACAGCTTCAAACCACGACCGCAGCCGATGGCAGTTTCAGCCTGGAGGTTCAAAGCGCTAATCCGAGGTATCGGGTCGAAACCAGGGACGGCACACTCAACGGCCAGAGCTATCAGGGTCAGTTGGTGGCACTGTGCTCTGACAGCCCCTGCGACGTCACGCCCTTTTCCACCGTCGTCGAATCAATGGTCAGGCTTCATGATTTCAATACGGGTGATGCAAAAGCCCATCTTGCCAGTCTCCTGCAGTTTGATGGCGACCCATTCGCGCGCAAACTACGTGGCAACCCGGTGCCTGCGAAGGAGTGGGATATGGAAGGCGTTCGCGGCGCCATCGACAACGGCAGAGGCCTGCAGTCGTGGGTTACTGACATGCTCGATTGGATCATGCAGCCGGGATCTCCCGCACCCGTCGGACCAATCGGTGGTGGAGCGGTCGATGGTGATGCCGGGACCGATGATGACGGCGGGTCCGGGGATGATAGTGGCTCCGGTGATGACGGTGGCTCCGGTGATGACAGTGGGGCCGGTGATGACAGTGGCTCCGGTGATAACGATGGGGCCGGTGATGACAGTGGCTCCGGTAATGACAGTGGCTCCGGTGATGACAGTGGGGCCGGTGATGACAGTGGCTCTGATGATGACAGCGGCTCCGGTGATGACGGTGGCTCCGGTGATGACAGTGGGGCCGGTGATGACAGTGGCTCCGGTGATAACGATGGGGCCGGTGATGACAGTGGGGCCGGTGATGACAGTGGCTCTGATGATGACAGCGGCTCCGGTGATGACAGTGGCTCTGATGATGACAGTGGGGCCGGTGATGACAGTGGCTCCGGTGATGACAGTGGCTCCGGTGATGACAGTGGGGCCGGTGATGACAGTGGCTCCGGTGATGACAGTGGGGCCGGTGATGACAGTGGGGCCGGTGACGACGGTGGGACCGGTGACGACGGCGGGACCGTTGATGACGGTGGGGTCGGTGATGACGACGGGGCCGATGATGACGATGGGGCCGATGATGACGATGGGGCCGATGATGACGACGGTGCCGATGATGACGACGCCACCGACAATCTCGGCCAATTGATCAATCAATACATCAAGGAAAATCTATAACCGGCTGCCGGCAGAAAATCAGCAGCTGGTGCAGTTGATCTCAAAGCGGTAACTATCACCTGCCCGCAACTTCCGCGCGCCCACGAGAAATGCGGACTAGGCCTGCTGGCGCTCCTGGAGTATTTCCAGCATCTCGCGTGGATCGACGACAACGGTTTCCTCGTCCGTGGCGGGAAACACAGCCAGCGTTACGCCATCGGCCTCCATACCGGGAAGCCAGCGCTCAAGCCAGCTCTGGAGGTCCACGGAATCGGGCGAGCAATCCGCCCACTCGCCGGTGGCCCAGTCAGAGGCAAAATCGGGATGAGGCCAAACCGGCAGGCATTGCTCACCGTCGGAAGACATCATGACCATGCCCTGGTCGCTGCTGAGGATCCAGACCTTCTCCTCGCGCACTATGGTATCGAGCAGATAATCATAACGCTCATCGGCGGATTTTCCGGCGATGGTCCTGAAATCCTCGGCACTCAGTGTATAACTCATAGACTCTCCTGACATTTGCCCTATTGTGCGGGATCGGACGCCAAAACGTAACCGTTGCTCCCAACCGCCTTCCCCGTTGACGCCGGTCAATATGGAATACCGATACTACGCCTACATTGGGGGCAGTTGGTCTTTGCTCATAACCATGAGAGCCGTCAAGACCTTTTACCATCCAACAAGTGGAGGGATTCACCATGGAAGACAGGAAACAGGACCCACAGAAAACAGAGGTGTCGACACGCGGATCCGGCGGGTTCAAGAGCCTGCGCGATGAAATGAATCACGTATTTGACCGTTTCAGCAATGCGCAGTGGCCCCTTTTCGGTGGCCGGCGCGCTGACGATGCCCTCTCCGGGAGCAGCGGGGGTTTTGACCCATTTGCCAGCATGGGAATGCCATCGCTCTGGGGAACGGACTCTGAGCTTGGCCGTGCAGACCTGAGTGAGACGGACGAAAGCTACGAACTGCAACTGGACCTTCCCGGCATGAAGAAGGACGACATTCACGTTGAGCTTACGGATGGCCTGCTGACCGTTTCCGGGGAGCGCAGCGACGAGCGGGAAGATGAGCGCAAAGGGTATTACTTCAGCGAACGCTCCTACGGCTCGGTGCGGCGCAGTTTTCGGGTCCCGAATTCCGTGAAGCTGGAGGACGTCAAGGCACAATTCAACGATGGGGTGCTCACACTGACCATGCCGAAAACCGAAGAAGCACAGAAGAACGCCCGCAAGATTGAGGTCGAATAACCATTACAGACGGTCAAAGGAGAACAGAAGTGATGAGCGATACCCCCCAGAAACTCCTGGTTGCAGTGGACGGATCAAAAGGTTCCGGCGAAGCCGTTACCCTGGCGTGCGGATTGGCACAGCGTCTCAACGTTCCGGTGGAACTCGTCTTTGTTTTCCAGACCGCCTCGGAAGCACTTATCGGCCTTCCCGGTGGCGGGATCAGCCGGGAGGACCGCAAGTTTTTCGTTCCCGGTGCGATCGAAAAACTGGAAAAGGAAGCCAGTGAAGCCGTTTTCTCGGCCGCCAGGAAAGCCGTGGGCAACGCGGATGTCGCCATCGAGGAGAAGACGCTTTTTGGTCTCCCGGCGGATACGATGCTTAAACACGCCGATGAGGTCCCCGGCGCCATGATCGTGATGGGAAGGCGCGGGCATTCGAACGTGACCGAACTCTTCCTGGGCAGCGTCAGCCAGCGGGTGATTCACAAGGCGAAATGCCCGGTGCTTCTCGCACCCTGATTCGCATTACCGATGCCGCCCCACAGAAGGACCTGTGGGGGTATCGCCTACTGCTTTTGACCTCCATCCCGAATCCGCCTACCCTCAGTCGCATCTCCGCCCGCCACAGCAGCAGGATCCTGAATGTCCACGCCCGACCATAACAACCAGCCCCCTTTCTGGGAGCTGAAGACACTGGAAGAAATGACCCCGGCGGAATGGGAATCCCTCTGTGATGGCTGCGGGCGCTGCTGCACCCATAAGCTGGAGGATGAGGATACCGGGGAGGTATTCGCCACCCAGATTGCCTGCCGGTTGCTCGACTGTGACCAGTGCCTGTGCAGCGACTACCCCAACCGCCTGGAACAGGTGCCGGACTGCCTCCAGGTCACCCCGGAGATCGCCCGTACGGCCACCTGGCTGCCACCGAGTTGTGCCTATCGGCGGGTCGCGGAAGGACGGGGCCTCGCCTGGTGGCATCACCTGGTGAGCGGTTCAAGAGAGACCGTGCATACCGCCGGCATCTCGGTACGGGGCCGTGTCATGCCGGAACAGAGCATTGATCCGGACGATTATGAGGAACACATCGTGACCTGGATCCAGCGCGACTCCTGAGAAAGAGCCTTCCGTTGCACAACATCAATCGCCCCTGCCCAACCCCGGTATAGAATGAAGCCACGCTCAGTCGACCATTAAGGAGACACTGCCGTGAACTTCCTTGACCATCCACCCCGCTTCCTCTTCTTTACCGGCAAAGGCGGTGTTGGCAAGACGTCGATTGCCTGTGCCAGTGCCGTCCAGCTTGCGGAAGGGGGCAGTCGTGTGCTGCTGGTCAGTACCGATCCAGCGTCAAACGTAGGTCAGGTCTTTGGCACTCATATCGGTAACAGAATTACGGCCATCAAGGCTGTCCCCAATCTATTCGCCCTTGAAATCGACCCCCAGGAAGCAGCCCAGTCGTATCGCGACCGCATCATTGAACCGCTGCGCGATGTCGCCCCGGAAGCCGAAGTCAGGCACCTCCAGGAACAGCTCTCCGGAGCCTGCACCACGGAAATTGCGGCCTTCGATGAATTCACGGCCCTGCTGACTGACTCATCGCTGGTTGCAGAATATGACCACATCATTTTCGACACTGCGCCAACCGGCCACACCATCCGACTGCTGCAACTGCCCAGCGCCTGGAGTGATTTCCTGAAAGAAGGCAAAGGGGATACGTCCTGTCTTGGGCCCCTGGCCGGTCTCGAAAAACAACAGTCGCAATACCAGGATGCCGTGGCTGCATTGGCAGATCCCGAGCTGACACGTCTGGTCCTGGTAGCCCGCGCACAGGCATCCACGCTGCGAGAGGCCGCGCGCACACAGGAAGAGTTGGCGAGCATTGGGTTACACCAACAACATCTGGTAATCAATGGCGTCCTGCCCTCCACCGAAGCGAAACACGACAAGCTGGCGGCGGCTGTCTATGAGCGCGAGCAAGCGGCCGTTGCCGCCATCCCCGAGGCGCTCAAGGCACTGCCCCGGGACCAGATCACTTTGAAGGGATTCAACCTGGTCGGCCTGGAAGCATTGCGACTTTTGCTGGGTGACACCAAGCAACCACCGGAAAGCCTCGCAAGCGAGCCGCAGGGCGAGCTCAACGCCCCGGTCCTGTCAGCAATGGTGGATGACATTGCTGCGGATAACCGGGGCCTCGTCATGGTGATGGGCAAAGGCGGGGTGGGAAAAACCACCATCGCGGCGGCTATTGCCGTGGAACTGGCGGAACGGGGTCTCTCAGTGCACCTCACTACCTCCGACCCGGCAGCCCATCTGACTGAAACACTGAGCGAGGAACTTGAACACCTGAGTGTCAGCCGCATTGACCCCAAGGTGGAAACCGAGAACTACCGGCAAAAGGTACTGGAGAGCAAAGGTGCCAACATGGATGCGCAGGACAAGGCGTTACTGGAAGAAGATCTACGCTCTCCATGTACTGAAGAGGTCGCGGTTTTTCAGGCCTTTTCCCACGTCATCCGTGAGGCGGGTAAGAAATTCGTGGTGATGGACACCGCACCCACCGGCCACACGCTTATGCTGCTGGACGCCACCGGCGCGTATCACCGGGAAGTTGAGCGTCAAATGAGCAAGAGCCCCCTGCATTACACCACACCGATGATGCAGTTACAGGACCCGAAACGCACCAAGGTCGTACTGGTAACACTACCCGAAACAACGCCCGTACTTGAGGCAGCCGAGCTGCAGGATGACCTGCGCCGGGCCGACATTGAACCCTGGGCCTGGATCATCAATAACAGCATCGCAGCCACACAGACGAGTTCGCCGTTGCTGTCACAGCGCGCCAACGCAGAACACAAAGAAATCAATGCCGTAGCACGGGATCATGCCAAACGTTATGCAGTCGTGCCACTGCTTGAACAGGAGCCGGTCGGGATTGACAATCTTCTGCTACTGTCCCGGGGCCGCAGGAGAAATTCCGGTTAAAAGCAGCGCTGGCAGGCTGCTGATCGGCCGCAGCCCCCGCGCGGTTTCATGCCTTCAACTCCATGTGCAGGCTGATGGTCCGAAGCACTCGCTCCCGGTCAATCCAGCCTGTGACGTGCCCGTTTTCCATCACCGGGATCTGGTTCAGGTTGTGCTCGGTCATCAGTTGCAGCAACTCGGCAGCTCCCGTGTCCGACTCGATGTGGATCAGGGTGTCGAGGGGCGTCATGATGTCCTCCACCCGCGTGGCCGGCCAACGGTCACGATCAATCTTCCGGGCGTCACTGAGGCTGACCAGCCCCAGCATGCGATGCCCGGATGCCACCATGAACGCACGCTGGCCCGCGGGTAACACCTGGTACTGGATCCATTCATCGACTGGCGTGTGCGACGGCACCACGGGCACGTGCGGATCGGCAAGATCACGGGCACGGATGCCCTCGAGTCGACTTTTCAGGTTGAAGCTCTGGCCGTGCCCCTCGGCCATGTTGAGCAGGAACCACGCAATGAGCATGATCCAGACACCGCCCAGCAGGTTACCGACTACCAGAATATTCCAGAGCCCAAACCCGAACAGCCCATAGGCCACCAGTCGCCCTCCGGCAACCGCAGCGCGAACGCCCTTGCCGGCATCACCGGTGACCTTCCAGACCAGGGCCCGGAAGACCCTGCCCCCGTCCAGGGGGAACCCAGGGATGAGATTGAAAAGGGCCACCATCATGTTGATCATCGCCAGCCAGCCGAACCCGACCGCCACTGGCTCATACCACTGGCTGGTGAGCCCGGAGAGAACCGAAAACACCAGCGCCAGCACAAAGCTGACAATGGGCCCGGCAATGGCAATCCAGAACTCATCGGTAGCATTTTCACTGTCCTTGTTGAGCTGCGCAATGCCGCCAAAGATGAACAGGGTGATGGCGCTGACCGGTACACCCCGCTTGATGGCGACCAGGCTGTGGCCAAGCTCGTGGGCCACAATCGAGGCAAAGAACGTCAGTGCGGTGAACAGTGATGTAGACAGGGCTTCTATCATCGTCCAATCGGGATACTCCCGCTGCAGCCCTGCCGTCATGGTAATCATCAGCAGCGCAAAGATGATCACCCAGCTGGCGTGAATCTCGATGCGGATGCCACGGAAATGCCCCAGCAGCAGTACGGACTTGAACATGCGCGTGTTTTCTCCTTTTGATCCACTGTACAACCGAATCAGCCAACAGTGTAGCTGCAGTCGTGTTTCACCAAAGCCCGGAACCAAGTATGCTTTCGCGGGAATACATTGTCCCGCGAGGGAGTCTCTCCAGTAATGGATGAAACACAGGATAACGGATGGGGGCCTTTGTCAGCACTGCCAGGAAATCCATTGATCTGGGTGCTGATCCTCGGCGAGCTGTTTGTATTCACCGCCCTCTTCGCGTTCTACGGCGGCGCACGCGCTGCGGAGCCCGAATTATTCCAGGCTTCCCAGCGGATGCTGGATCCTCTCGCCGGTGGCATCAATACCATGGTGCTGCTCACCAGCGGTCTTTTTGCTGCCCTGGCGATTGAGGCTCTGGCGCGGGATGACGTCAGTCTCTGCCGGAGATGGCTCGCCAGCGCAATCAGCCTCGGCTCAGTGTTCTGCGTGGTCAAGATCTGGGAGTACTGGGACAAGATCAGCCAGGGCCTGATGCCGGACACCAATGCGTTTTTCACCTACTACTACATGCTGACCGGCTTCCATTTTATCCACGTGATCGTCGGACTTATCCTCCTGGCGCTGGTTCTGCGTTTCACCTCCATGGAGAACGTTGAGACCGCAGCCGCCTTCTGGCACATCGTGGATCTGATCTGGATCTTCCTTTACCCACTGCTCTATCTGTTGCGCTGAACCATGACCACGAACCTGCCCGGACAACGACGGCTGATCGAAACCTGGATCATTCTCATGGCGCTGACCGGCGTCTCCATGATAGGCGCCCTCAACCCCATGGGCGAAGACGGCGGGCGCCTTGCGTGGACAGGCGTCCTGATGATCATTGCTGCTGCCTACTACAAGGCCCACCGGATCGTTATGGTCTATCTGAACCTGCGGGCATCCTCGCCGGGATGGAAGGGGGGACTCATCGCCTACCTGATGCTGACGACCCTGGTGATTCTGGGAAGCTATATGCTCAGTGAACCACAGTTTCCATAAGACCAACCTACCTTTCTCTCAGTCAGCCGAAGAACATCAACCCTACGCCCAGGCCGTAAAGCACCATGATCGCCACGCTCTCGGCGCCGATTCGCCCGACGCCATACCGTTCCCGGCGGATCAGCCCCATGATCAGGATGGCCGCCATCAACAGGGTCAGTGTTACCCAGCGCTCCATATCGGCGGACATGGTGTGATAGATCGAGCCGTCCCGGTAGGCGATGTCCGAGGCCGCCATAAACAGCGTGTCGAAGGCATTGCCGCCGATAATGCCGCCCACCGCCAGCGTGAGCGCACCTCGCCTTACCGCCGCAACCGAGGTCACCAGTTCCGGGATGGACGTACTGATCGCAGTGAGCAGAACGCCGACAACGGTCTGGCTCAGGCCAGCCTCGGCGCTGATGGTGGTGGCCGCCGGTTCCAGCACCAGGCCTGCCAGCCCGAGCGTTGCCATCAACACCAAAAATTCGGTCCAAAGGCGGAGCAGCGGCGGTAATCGGTGCATGGCCTCCGGTTTGTCCTCCCGGGTATCCCGGGTGATGGAAGGACGCCACATCGGGCTTTCCCAGGCGCCCTGGATCAGCTGGGTACCGTAGAGATAGAAACCAAGCAGGATCGGGGTAACCGGATGGATGTGCCAGAATGTGATATCCGGCAGATTCGGAGCCAGAACGATCAATGATAAGAGCGCAATCAGCAGCCCGTTCTGCATCATGTTCGGAGCAGAGGCGGCGGCGTGCTCCAGGTTGGCCCGTCGGTAGGCCATATCGGCAATCGCCAGGAAAAAGGTCTGTACCGCGATGCCGCCCAGGGCATTACTGACCGCCAATTCCGGGTGCCCCCGGTACGCCGCCGTCACTGAGAGTACCGAACCGGCCAGCGAGGTGGCCGCCCCCAGCAGTACGGCTCCGGCCGTCGCCTCACCCAGGCCGGTGCGATCGGCGAGCTGGTCCACCACCCGGGTTATACGCGTGCCCGCGATGGTAATAACCAGGGCACAGGCACTGAACACCAGGAGACCCTGGAGCAGCGTCCAGCTGTCAGGATTGATGATCCACACCAGTGTCCTCCAGTTTCCGCAGTGCGTGCTTTTCCATAAGGATGCTCAGATTACCCGTTCCTATACCTGAATTTACATACTACTGCTTCTCCTGCCAGGGCCATTTACCGCACATCTCTACTTCCAGCGTCAGACTCAGGAACATACGTATCAGCCTGGATGCAATATATCCCAGCGAGTCTGAACTCACATTTCCTTTGCTCTTTCGACACGACATTCATAGGAACCCATTTCAAATTCCCGACAGATCCAGGGGCGGTTTTCATAGATCGTACACATGAAAGTCTCCCGATCCAAAGCGGAGCACCAACCATCCTCCAGGCGCAGCATGGTTTCACTACCCCACTCATCGACAGCAATATGCCGCTCAGGAACACCGGTGTCGGAAATAATCATAACCTCTAAACGGCAGCAGCAAGCCCGACAATTTGAACATGAAATCTCAGGGTCGGTTAAATTCTTTGCGGGAATAGTCATCAATATATCGTCATTATCGGAGTTGGCTGGCATACGCGTCATCTGTCTGGAACCGCACATACGGCTCTTCGGTTTAAGTTTATTCTCATATCATCTCAAGGTCATTTCTACTGCCACCAGTATCAGTAAAGCCCAACCTTCACGCTGAACTGTAAGTTGCGATCAATCCGCGAGAATAGCATGACAACAGCCCACATTAACGGGATCGGCACAGCAGTACCTGAGCATGATATTCATGAGCCTATTAATGCAGTGCTGCGCACTATGCTCCCCGACCAACGCACACGTCGGGTATTCGACCGCATGGCCGAGTATTCTCACATTGGCCATCGCTATTCCTTCATGCGTGCAGACGGACGAGCCGATGAACAAGAGGTAGATGCGGGCGGCTTCTACCCGCGTGGCAACTTCCCCAGTACCAGTGCCCGTATGGCACTCTACGAAACGCAAGCCCCGCGTCTGGCGATACGCGCCGTGGCGGCACTGGATCGTGAAATTCCAACGGGTATGCTGGATGGCATTACCCACCTGGTGGTCGCGTCATGTACTGGCTTTACAGCACCGGGCCTGGACCTGCAACTGGTGAGAGACTTGGGTCTACGACCCGACGTACAACGCACCCTGGTTGGCTTTATGGGCTGTTCTGCGGCCGTACCTGCCCTGCGAGTGGCGTACCAGGCGGTACATACGGATCCAGCCGCCCGTGTTCTGGTCGTCAATCTGGAGTTGTGTTCGCTGCATCTGCAAGAGACCTCAGACCTGAATTCCCTGTTACCACAGACGCTGTTTGCTGACGGTGCCAGTGCCGCGTTGGTAACGGCGCAGCCGACAGGCATTGCCCTGCTTGATTTCCTGGCGACTATTATTCCCGACAGCAGCGATCTCATGACCTGGCGTATTGGCGACCAGGGTTTCAACATGCACCTCTCCGGCCAGGTTCCGCAACGGATCAAGCAGACTCTGCGCGAGGAAATGGAACAAGCCGGAGCCAATAGGATATTGCGCGGAGAGCAGGTCAAGGATTATGAGTTATGGGCTGTACATCCTGGCGGCCGCTCGGTGCTTGACGCTGTTGAGACTGGACTGGGACTTACTTCTGCTGACCTCAGCAGTTCACGTCGCATACTGCACAACTATGGCAATATGTCCTCGGCGACAGTCATGTTTGTGTTGCAGGACATGCTGCACCAACGTCACCAGGAGGCGCGAGGTTTGGCGATGGCCTTTGGCCCGGGCATGGTCGCTGAAACGTTCCGCTTCCAGATGGCAGGCTAATACCATGGAGTTGCTCAAAGAGCGCAGTACCGAGCCCGAGTTGATGGATAATGACGATGTCAGCACCGCCGATTACAACCAGTGCCTGGCTGATCTGACATCGGTCAATCGTATCACCCGGACTCATCAGCCAACATTGCACTGGCTGGATCAAGCGATACGCTCTTTACCGGCGAACACACCCATTACCATTCTCGATGTCGCCTGTGGCCAGGGTGATTTACTGCGGATGATTCATCGCTTTGCCGCTCAGCGTAATCTCAGGATCACACTGCAAGGCCTCGACCTGAATCCGAACAGCGCCATAGCCGCCCGGCAGGCCACCCCGTCGAGCATGAATATTACCTATTACACGGGTGATGTCTTTACGTTCACGCCTGAACCGCCTCCCGATTTCATCGTGAGCTCGCAATTCACCCATCACCTCAGCGATAGCGAGGTCGTGAGCTTCCTGCAATGGATGGAGCAGTATACACGGCATGGATGGTTTATTGCCGACCTGCAGCGTCATCCACTGGCATACTATGGCTATTCACTATTGGCGAGGTTGGCACGCTGGCACCCTATCGTCCGTCATGATGGGGCAGTCTCCGTTGCGCGTAGTTTTCGTCGTGCTGATTGGCAGGCTTTATTGGCACAAGCGGGCATCCCGGCGGATATTCGCTGGCATGTGCCGTTCCGTCTGTGTGTCGGACGGCTGAAATAACCGGCATGCAAACCACTGCTTTCACACAAAAGGTACCAACGTCAGCCGAAGTGGCCGTCGTGGGTGGCGGCCTGGCTGGAGCCGGCGCGGCCTGTGTACTGGCGAAGGCAGGCCGTGAGGTGCTGCTGGTGGAGCGTGAGGCCTCTGCCACGCACAAAATCTGCGGCGAATTTCTGAGCACGGAAACACAGGGCTATCTCAGACGACTTGGTCTGGATCTGGAGGGACTCGGTGGTCACGTCGTCTCCCACTTGCGTCTCGTCCGCCAGAATAAAATCGTGGAAACAGCCTTGCCGTTTAATGGTCTGGGTCTTTCGCGCTATCGTCTGGATGAAGCATTGCTGAATCGTGCTTGCGAGTGTGGCGCGCAACTCTCGCGAGGCCAGCGTGCCAGTGTTTCTGAGATCAGTGGGTCGATTGATCTCGACGTTCAAAACGCGGGAACCGTCAGAGCCGACACGTTATTTGTGGCCACGGGCAAGCATGATCTGCGCGAATTGCGGCGTAATCCCGACACCCCTCCCGAAGACCTGGTCGGCTTCAAGATGCATTTCGACGTTGATAGTGCGCAGCGTCAGGCTCTCGCCAACCATGTCGAGCTGGTCTTGTTTGCTCATGGCTATGCAGGGCTGCAGCGCGTGGAGGATGGCCGGGTCAACCTCTGTCTGTTGGCTGAAGGTAGCTGGCTGAAAGCATGTGGCGGTACCTGGGAAGGCTTACTGGAGGAACTGTTGCGCACCTGTCCACACTTGCAGCGACGCCTATCCAATGCCACACCCCTGCTGTCACAGCCCCTGACTATTTACCGCGTACCCTATGGTTTTGTCTATAACCCACCCGCCAATAGTGCGGAGAACATCTATCGGTTAGGCGATCAGGTGGGGGTAATTTCTTCGTTTTCAGGTGATGGGATGGGTATTGCGCTCCACAGCGGCGTGCTGGCTGCTACCCATTATCTCGATGGTTCAGGCGCAGGGAGCTATCATCGCCAGATCCGTCACGATATTGCCAGCCAGATCTGGCGGGCCGGCCTGCTCTATCGCGCAAGCCGCTGGGCGCCCAGCCAGCGACTACTCATGGGCTGGGCAGGTTTGACGCCTCGCAGTCTACGTCTCGCCGCCAGCCTGACTCGAATACCTCCTTCTGCCGTGACGCGGGCCATGGAACGTATGTCTTAAGTGAAGCTTAAACACACTGAAGATACCCTGAGTGTAAACCCTGTCAGGATGTCATTCTGAACCAACAGGACGCAGCCTATGTCCGCCGCCAGCAACGAAATCAATCTGCGCCAGACCCTGTCGTTTCTGAGCGATCCGGCCAGCTATACGGACAATCCGGAAACGGTCGAGTGCGTCGAAACCCGTATGTCGTGGGTCTTCCTGACCACGCATTACGTCTACAAAATGAAAAAACCCGTCGTCCTTCCCTATCTGGATTTCACAACACTGGATAAGCGACGTGCCAATTGTGTGGAGGAAGTTCGGCTCAACCGCCGGCTGGCACGCGAGGTCTACCTGGACGTGTTAGCGGTCACCCGAGAGCGTGATGGCCAACTGGTGTTTGATGGCGACGGGGAGCCTGTTGAATGGCTTGTCTGGATGCGCCGGCTGCCCCGCGAACAAATGCTTGACCAGGCACTGGGCGGGGACCGAGCCGATCCACACGACCTGCGCCATTGCGCCCGTGTGTTGGTCGATTTCTACCGGACGTGCTCACCGGCCATCCTGGACCCCGACACCTACGTTGAAAAGCTATACCAAGCCATCGACGAAGACCTGCACGGTCTCGCCCATCCCTCCTGCACGCTGGACCCTGCTGTATTCCAGAAGCCTGCCGACATCCTGCTCGACTGCCTGAACCACCGACGCGACTGGTTTGAGGCGCGCGTGAATCAAGGCTATATCATCGAAGCGCACGGCGACCTGCGTCCAGAGCACGTCTGTCTGTCGCGCCCGCCGGTATTCATTGACTGCCTGGAGTTCAGCCGCGAGCTTCGCACCCTCGATGTCGCGGATGAGTTGGGCTACCTGTTCCTCGAGTGCGAATGCCTCGGCGCGCCGGAAGTGGAACGAATTATGGCCGACGAATATGTGACGTATTCCGGGAACCCGCTCCCGGGCGGTTTTCTGGCCTTCTACAAGTCCCGTCGTGCACTGTTGCGTGCCCGGTTATGCCTCGCTCACCTGGGCGGGAATCTTCCCGATGAAACGGAGAAGCGCTGGCGCGATCGCGCTGGGGACTACCTCCAGCGGGCTGAACACCATGCCAACAGCGCGAGGGACTTCGCCCTTACCACGCCATCGGATCAGGATCAGGGGTAGACACCGAGCTCTGTCAACGAGCCGCCCTTGGCCAGTCGACGGAGCGCATCCCCCAACAAAGGCGCCACCGAAACAACCTCCAGTCCTTTCCATTCAATCCGGCGTCCCGGCCGCGAGGCGGGGACGGTGTCGGTGATCACCACGCTATCAAGCTCTGAGTCCGAAAGAACCTGTTCGGCCTCAGGCGCAAAGACTCCATGCGTGGCGGCAGCATGGATCCGGGTTGCGCCCTGCTCCCGACAGGCCCGTGCTGCGCGCGCCAGAGTGCCTCCACTACTGATCAGGTCGTCGACGAGAATAACATCGCACCCCTCCACATCCGCCACCAAACGCTCCCCACTGACCACACCGGCGCTGCGGTGTTTCTCCATGAACCCACTGCCTGGTTCACGCCCTAGTTGCTCTGCCAGTACCCCACGAAAGAGTTCGGCCCGCTTAATCCCACCCACATCGGGAGAGATGACTACAACATTTTCAGACAGTTTTGGCAGAAGGTGGGACGCCAACACTGGCGCTGCGGTGAGGTGATCGGTACCGATGCGGAAGGCGTTCTCGAAGGCGGCCAGGTTGTGCACGTCCAGAGTCAGGACGCGGTCGGTGCCCACGGCCTCAAACAAGGCTGCAACATGGCGCGTGGAAACCGGATCCCGCGGCTTGGTGCGTCGGTCCTTGCGCGCATAGCAAAGGTACGGAAGCACCGCCGTCAAGCGGGCGGCGCCTGCATCGCGCAGTGCGCCGAGCAGCAGCAGCGTCTGCATCAGGCGATCGGGTACGCTGCGCTCAGTGTCGCCGTGGAGGGAGGCAAGCAGGTAGACGTCGCGATCACGCACCGATTCGAGCGCACGCAGCTTGCACTCACCATCCTCAAACCAACGCTGCTCATAAGCGGCCACCGCGAGCCCTGCCTGCTCCGCCACGCCATGCCCGAGTTCAGAATCAAGTGTAAAAAAGCTGATATCCTGCATAGAGCCCCACGGGATGCGATTTTTGATTCTATTCAATTCTGCAGGATTGAAGGCGGGCCCGAATTGACTGGGGTCAGCTGACCCAGCGGAACAGAAGCGCGGAGCTATGGAACCGATCGATTACAATGGCACTCCAACTCTCAGTTTCAGGCAAGTGGATAGCATGAACGGGTTCACCAAAGGCACGACCTTCAGGCTGTTCAAACGGGCTGGCGATGCCCTTCAGGAAGGCCGGGATTTCTTCTATCTGCCTGCGCCGGAGTACAGTGAGTGGATTCAGACACTCCGCGACGCCGGCAGGATCTACCCGTCCTCGCGGCACCTGGTTCTGCTGACCCGCGACGGCTATGAGCGACTGCAGAACCTCTCGCGCGCATCGGACAACCGATAGACCGGGCAGGTCGTAACCACTGCAACGATTTCGGGGGTAGCGCCGAGATAATTTTACAACGCGACAGCAGTACGTAATCAACCTTACAAGGAGAACACCATGTCCGCCATTGAATGGATCATCCTTATTATCGTCCTCGGCTCGCTGCTGGGCGGGCTCTTTATGTTGAAAAACAGAGCCGGCAAGCTGGATGTCTCCAAAGAGCAGATGGAACGGATCCGCCAGCGCAAGGAAGAACTGGAAGAACAGGAAAAGCGCGAAAAGACAGAGAAGGATCAGTGAGGCGAGTCACACTAAACGGAAAAGGTTTACTCATGAACGATTCAGATTCGAACAACGCGCGTCATACTGGCGACCCGGACGCAAATCCGCAGAACATCCTGTTCGAGGCCGGATCAATCGTAAGGAGTCATTGCCCTGATGTTCGATAACAGCGTTGCCCCAAAAATGGATTTTGAACAGGCCGCGCACCGCACCCTGCAGGATGTCTTCGGTTACGAGCACTTCCGTGGCCGCCAGCTGGAGATCATCCGCTCGCTGGTGGAAGGCCGCAACGCGCTGGTGCTGATGCCCACTGGCGGCGGTAAGTCGCTGTGTTACCAGATTCCCGCCCTCATGCAGCCGGGGCTGGCTGTGGTGGTCTCTCCTTTGATTGCGCTGATGCGGGACCAGGTGGAAGCATTGCAGCACAACGGTGTGCGGGCAGCCTACCTGAACTCCAGCCTGGACCCGATCGCGCAGCGCGAGATCGAGCAGTCCGTGGCCGCCGGTGAACTGGACCTGCTCTATGTGGCGCCTGAACGGCTGCTGGGTGAACAGACTCTGAGCTTGTTGCAGGGCGTGACGCTCTCGCTGTTTGCTATCGACGAGGCGCACTGTGTCTCCCAATGGGGCCATGACTTCCGACCGGAGTACATGAAGCTGGACGTTCTGCGTCAGCGCTTCCCCAATGTGCCACGCATCGCACTGACCGCCACGGCGGACAACCGCACCCGTGAGGAAATCAAGCACCAGCTCCTGCCGGATGGTGGCGAAACCTACATCGCCAGCTTCGACCGCCCCAACATCCGCTACAGTGTGGGGCTTAAAGGTAATGCCAAGAACCAGCTCCTGGCCTTCATCCGCAAAGGCCACGAGGGCGAGTCCGGCATCGTGTACTGCATGAGCCGCAAGCGCACCGAGTCCACGGCGGAGTGGCTGAACAGCCAGGGTGTGCCGGCGGTGGCCTATCACGCGGGGCTCGACCAGCAGACCCGACAGCACCACCAGCAACGCTTCCTGCATGAGGATGGGCTGGTCGTGGTGGCAACCGTGGCCTTCGGCATGGGCATCGACAAACCTGACGTGCGCTTCGTGGCCCACCTGGACCTGCCCAAGAGCATCGAGGCGTATTACCAGGAGACCGGCCGCGCCGGGCGGGACGGGGATCCGGCGGATGCCTGGATGGTCTATGGCCTTCAGGACGTCTACCAGGTACGGCAGATGCTGGCGGCGTCCAACGCCGAGGCGATACAGCAGAAAGCGGAGCGCGAACGCCTGGAAGCGCTGCTCTCTTTCTGCGAGGCCACGGGCTGCCGCCGACAGGTGCTGCTGCGCTACTTTGGCGAGGAACACGAAGGCAACTGCGGGAACTGCGACAATTGCCTGCAGCCCCCGAAAACCTGGGACGCGACCGAGCCGGCGCGCAAGGCCCTGTCCTGCGTCTACCGCACCGGCCAGCGCTTCGGCGCCGCCCATGTGACAGACGTGCTCATGGGCAAGACCAATGACCGCCTCTCACGGCTGCGCCATGACCAGCTCAGCACCTTCGGCATCGGCGCGGATCTTTCCAAGCCGGCCTGGCACTCGATCCTGCGCCAGCTCCTGGCCCACGGCCACCTGCAGAGCGACCCCGAGGGCCATGGCGGCCTCCAGCTCGCCCCGCGCTGCCGGGAGCTGCTGCGCGGTGAGCAGTCACTGGAACTGAGAGAGGATATCCTGCCCTCGTCCAGCAAGCGCAAGGCCAGCTCAGGAACCGGTCGCAAGGCACCGCCGGATGTACCTGACGGCCCGCACTGGGAGCGGCTGCGTCAGTTCCGCAAGGAGTTGGCGGATGCCGAGGGTGTGCCGCCCTACATCATCTTCCACGATGCCACACTCAAGGAAATGCTCCACGCCCGGCCTCGGACCCTGGAACAGATGGGCGAACTGCCCGGTATTGGCCACGCAAAGCTGGAGCGGTATGGGGAACAGTTCCTGACCGTACTGAATAGCCTGGAAGATGAGGAAAATGTCGCAACCTGAACGGGACGGGCTCCCAGGTCGTGCCTTACACCGCCCTGGCCGCGGGCGGTATAAGGCCCCGAAGGGCCTCAGAAACTCCCTGCTAGGCCGGCGTTATCTGTTTAAACGAGGTTGCATTCAGCAGCCTTGGATGAACGTCCTGACCAACGGCCATGCCATTGCTCACCACCGGCTGAGCCACCTCAAACACGTGGTAGGCCTCTGGGCCGAATGGATCCAGAGCGGTGTCAAGATACTCGTAGCTGCTCGGGACCGGATCCCCCGAATAAGCCACGACAAACTGGCGCTCAACCGTCGGGATGGCCACACTCAGCGGTTGCTCAACCCACAGATAGACTCCCTTCATGGGCACCAGGTACTCGCAGCGGACCACCCGATAGCCTTCACGCAGCTTCAGTGTATTGACTTCCTTACCGCATTCGAGACGAAACTTGTGGATTGTTTTCATGGCTTTCCTCCTCTGGGACACAGCCTCATAATCCACTATTGTTTTGTCGATAAAAATAAAGTTTTTTAAGCTTTATACTTCGTCTTTTTCGAACTCATCTTCCAGTTCCGGACGCCCCCGGAGCAATTCAGCCACCGCTGCATTATGGCTGCCACGCGCCCGGGTTACCGCAAAGAGCGTCTCCCTCACCTCCGCAATGCTGGCCACGTGCTCCACATGGTACTGGCTGCAGACTTCGTCTCGAATAGCAGTGGGCGCCGCGAAATAGCCGAATCCCTGACGGCCGAACACCTTGATCAACGCACTGTCGTCCACCTCGGCCGCCACCTTCACCCGGATCCCCTGGCTGGAAAACCAGTTCATCAGGGCATTGATATAGGGGGCATCGAGGGAGGTCGCCAGGAACGGCTCCCGATCCAGGCTGGCGGGAAAATCCGCACGGAGTCGGGCTGCCAGTGCCGGCGCCGCAAACAGCGACATCGAGGAGCTCCCCAACCGGTGTGAGCGGAAATGGCGGGCCTCGGCCGACGGGGGCTGGCGGTCCGTGAGCACCACGTCCAGCTCCCGTTGCGCGAGACGCCTGAGCAACTCGCCGGAATCCCCGCTGTGGACATTCAGGCGCACCTCCCGTTCCAGCTCAAGAGCCGGTTCCGTCAGGTGATAGGCAATCAGCTTATGGATTGAGGCCGAAACACCGACCGACAGCCGCAACGGCCGGTCTTCCGGGGGCTGGCGCAGCACCTCAGTCAGCGCGTGGGCGGTCTCGAACATATCGTCCGCGTAACCGAACACGGTCTGCCCAAAGTCGGTCAGCCGCAGCGAACGGTTGGCCCGCTGGAACAACGCGCTCCCCAGCGAAGCCTCAAAGGTCGCCAGCTGGCCGCTGAGTGTCTGGGGGGTCAGGTCCAGCATTTCTGCCCCACGGGCAATCGAGCCTTCGTGGGCAATGACCCAGAAGTGGTAAAGGTGACGAAGGTTCAGATCCTGCAATGCCGGTTTCCAATCTCCGATAATAACTGTGGGATAGTTCCTATTGTTAGAGAAGACTCGCGACGCTTTGCTACTGGGTGCCCGTCATTATCGAGTGGCTCGAGCCACGCTCGGTCCCAGGGGCGGTTTCCCGCAACCGTTGCGACCAGAGCGTAGCAGCGTCCGCATCATCGGCGGCATCCGCTGCCAGGGCAGCGCCCGCGAGGGTATTGTAGCGTTGCGGCCATGTGCGATTCGAGTTTTCGTAAGCAACCAGCGCCTCCCCGGGACGGTCAAGGGCAACCAGCAGGTCCCCCAGGGACTCATAGGGTGGCAGCAGTGCGCCCGGGGTCACCGGGTGCTTCTCGACGCTGGCCTCCAACTCCCCGGCGGACCGCATCAGTTTGATGGCCGCCTCAGGCTCGCCCTCAGCCTTCGCAATCCAGCCCGCCAGAATCCGACGGTCCACTTCAATGTAGGTCGCGAAGCGCTGATCGGCGGCAAACCTGGCATTGTCAGCCAGTGTCACCAGCCGCTGCTCCGCCTCGCGGGCCGCTTCCAGGTCACCGGTGTGCACAGCGCCCAGTCCCCGCGCAAACCAGGTCAGGCCATCCGGCCAGGGAAACTCCTTCCGGTTGATGCTCTCGGGATCGCGGGGCGCCAGGGCCGCTGCCGCTTCCCAGTCCCGTGCTTCCACGGCCAGCCGCGCCGGAATAGAGGCAAGGTGAAATGCACCAGGGAAGTTCGCCTCATGCGGCCCGTTGGCCTGGGCTTCTTTCCACACGTCCTGCGCCGCGCTGTCCTCACCGCGCTGAAGATAGCCATAGACCAGATAATCGAGGGCGTGGATGTAATGGAAGGATTTGGCGCCATCCGCTATGTGATTCACGGCAACATCGGCCGAGCGGCGATTCCACTCAATCACGCGGGGCCAGTCTCCAAGGCGCACATAGATGTGGGATGGCATATGCAGGGCGTGGGGCACGTCGGGGGCGATCGCCCCATAGGACGCGACGATCCTGGTTGCGTTGCCCGCGCGGCCATCCGCATCGGTGGAGTGGATGGTGTAATGAACCGCCCCCGGATGGGTCGGCTCGGTTTTCCAGGCCTGGCGCAGGACCTGTTCCGCTTCATCGTGCAAGGCTTTGCGTTCATCGGAAGACACAGCCAGTGTGAGGCGGGACAACGCATACAGCGAGGCAACGTCAAGATCCCCGGGAAAGGCTTCATACGCTGCCTCCATGCCCTCGGCCCAGCCGGCCAAACGCTCTTTAACCGCGTCGGTTTCCGGCTCGAAGAAAGCCGCCGTCGCCTCAATCAATCGCTGCTCGCGGGGGGTCTGTGCGGCTTCACGTGCTTTACGGATTGCCTCGCGGCCACGGGCAATATCAGCTGCACTCGGGCTGGTCCCCCATAAAGGCTGGAACAGGGTCGTGGCAACGCCCCAATGAGCCATGGCGCAACCGGGATCGGCCTGGACAACGGCCTCAAACTCCTCTCGCGCCTGGGTATACATCATGTGATGCATCATCCCCAACGCGTGATCCACGTCAGCGCGTACAGCATTATCACAGTCGGCCTGAAAATCGACGGTGCCGATGGCATCGCCGACGCTGGCCGAATGCGCATCGTTCATGGTTTGCTGCTGCGCTGTGGCGGGAAGAGCCAGGCCCAGGGAAGCGAAAAAGAGGGTAAGGCGAAGTGACGGTTTCATGGCGAGACTCCATTTCCGTGGTGCTGTTGGAGCCGGCATGTCATACATCGATCAGGAACTGAAAACACACTACTGGACACTGGTCAAGCATGCTCAGCTTGTCACTCCAACATTACTCCGATCCCTGTGCTTTCGCCAGCGGGATTATTGACTCCCACACCCATAGCCAGCGCGGCCAGCTTCCCTTTTAATCATGTAGGTGATGGGCGTTTTAATCATGTAGGTGATGGGCGTTGTCCCGTGTCATCAGCTTTCGCCCCGGACGGATGTTGAAGCATCGGTAGCAGTGAGGTGATCAGTCTGACGATGGCGTCGAGCTTTCCGAGTACCTCCCTGAAATTTCCCAGTCGCGCCGTGAGTTTGGGCAGTACCCGCAGAAGTACCGGCGCTCCCCTGCCGAAGAGCATACCCGCCAGAAAGGCAGGGATGAGGACCACGGGATGACGCAGCCGCGAAACGGCACGCTGCCCGTGCCGGCGAATGCGGGGGCCGCGGGCCATAAGTGTATCCCGTTGGTAAGCGACCCGGTTCTCCAGCGAAGGCACGGCTGCTACTCCTGTTGCTGCATGGTGCGGGACGCATCGTCCAGCAGGGTCCGCACTGCAAGGCGTGTCTCCGGAAATACGAGCCGGCGGGCAAGGCGTTTCAGCACGACGATAAGCGCCGCTGCACAGGCCACGTTGACCAGTGATGCGGCGACAATGCTCAGTGTTATGCCCAGGGGGGTAAATTCGTACAGCCCGGCGGCGACAATAACCGTGATAGAGAGCCATACGCCCAGTATCACGAGCCCAAGCACGAGACCAAGCACCACCATCATGAAGACGGTCTTGATGACAAGACGCGTCTCCAGGCCCAGAAGCTGAGCAGTATCCCGAACCGATACACCGATCAGCGTAAAAAAGGTGGCGGCATCGGTGAACGCGCCGTCAACTTCTGTTTCTTCATCGCTGACGGCGCGTTCCGATTCGTGCTCCTGTCGGTCATCTGGCGTTGCCTCGCCTGTTTCCGTGTTCTGCATGTCGTACGCTACCGACGACGAGCAGTCAGCCACGAGAACAGCATGCCAACGATAAAGGCGATGCCGATGGACATCAGCGGGTTCTCGCGGACGTAGCTGTTCGCGCGATCTACCGCATCATCCGCTTGCCGACGCCCCTGGGCTGCGGCCTCGCGAGCACGCTCCTCAGCCTGAGAGACATGCTCCCGAGCATACTCTTCGGCCTTGCCAAAGGTCTCGCCGGCCCTGTCCACCGTTTCATGAGCCTTACCCACAACCTGATCGGTGGTCTCGTGTTCCCTTGCATTCCTGGTCATGATCCTATCCTCCTGGCACCCCTCATCCACTCTTGAATGGCGGGGTGTATACGCGGGCTTTCAGACAGCGGAGGCACATCGTGCCCCCGTGTCTGTATAGGTTGGATTACTCTTCTTGTTCGCTCTTAAACTCGGGCGCGTTACGCAGCGTTTCCTCGTCCATGTCCACGTAGAACACGGATTCGTTATCTTCCTCGGATTGCTGCAGTTGATCCCACGCCAAACCAACCTTTTGTCCGCCCAGTCCGAGGAAGCTGCCAGTCGAGAGCACGACGCCGGCGACGTTGCCGTCTTTGCCGATGACCAGATCCTGGATCTCGCCGATTTCCTCACCTGATCCGCGGTGCTTGACGGTCTGGCCAATCAGTTCGTCGGCGTAGCTTCCACCCGCGGGCTTACCGCTCATGTACTTCTCGCCGGAACTCTGCTTCATGCCGGAACGCTGTTGCTCACTGGCACTCTCCTGCTCGCTGGACCATTGCTCTTCACCGGAACGCTGCTGCTCGCTGGAACGCTGCTGGTCACCCGTCTGCATGCCGTCGTCACTGCTCTGAGCAAATGCGGCAGTACTCAGTGCCAATGCCGGAACAATCGCGGCGGACAGCGTTACTGCGGTTATAGTCTTCATAATTTTCATCGTTGTTTCTCCTCTGATTTCCGGCAAATTACCGGACCCTCCTGGGTCTAAATCGCAGTTCCCGAGTCGTGGGAATGCTGTTCCAGAGTGGGTAGAAACGCTCCCCCTGTCGGTGCGCTAGCACACACAGGCTCCGGAAATCTACCTCCCCGATGAGGGGCAGATTCAACCCCGGCAAAAATGACTCCGCATACGTTGGATAATGCACAGACGGGACCCGGCGCTTTCAATATTCTGAGGGCATCGCGGTGTTACCACGCAGGAATTCGCAATGCCCAACGAAATGCATCAAACCGAGGTTGGCGGGGCGAGGGATAAACGACTGTTCAGCCCGGCTGAATTTCGGTTGTTCCGCTGCACGGCGGTTATGTTGTCGCTGGTTGTACTGATTGCACTCACCGGACTCATCGTTTGGTCATTTGGTTGGATGCTGAGCGCCTTCTACAACCTGCTCCTGGCGCTGTCCGTGGCCGGTATTCTGGCGCTGGTGCTTCATCCTGTGGTGGAGTTTCTCGAACGCCGGCTTCACTTCCCCCGCTTACTGGCCGTCAGTGTTCTGCTGGTGGTGTTCTTTACGAGTATCGGTGGCCTGCTTTTCCTGCTTCTCCCTCCCCTGGTCAGCCAGGCCGTCCAGTTGTTGACCGTTTTGCCAGAGACACTGACGAGCTGGGCGGACTATTTCTCCTCCCATTTCCCGGAACTCACCGCCATGATTGAATCAAGCATGGAGAGCAACGGTGAGGAGAAATCCGAGTCGGTCGTGGAAGACCCGGGCGCAACCATCATGTCCTATATGGGGATGCTGGCGGCTCTTAGTTTCGTCCCCCTGTTTCTTTTCTTCACCCTCTTATCCGGGAATCTGCTTCGGACACAGGCATCCGAACTGTTATCCGTCTTCCACAAGACCACCCAGAAGAAAGTTCTGTATTTCATGGACGTGTTCGTGGGATACGTCAGCGCCTTTTTTCAGGGTCAGCTGATCATCGCCTTGTGCATGGGCATCCTGTATGCCCTGAGCTTTACGCTGATCGGCCTGAACTATGGCGTACTTGCCGGGCTGGTGCTAGGGCTGCTGAACATTGTCCCCTTCCTGGGCACCCTGATCGGCCTGCTGGCGATCCTGCCCATGGCCTATCTGCAGCCGGAGGGCGGCGCTGAGCTGATGGCCCTGGCCGGACTGGTGTTCCTGGCGGTGCAGGTCGTGGAAAGCTGGCTGCTGACACCGAAGATCATGGCCAACCGCTCCGGCCTGCACCCGGCACTCGTGGTTATTTCCCTGTTCTTCTGGGGCACGGCCTTAAGCGGCATTATCGGCATGGTGCTTGCGGTTCCCCTTACGGCGTTCTTCGTGGCCATCTGGAGCGAGATCAAGGCCAGCCTGAAACGACTGCTGAGCCGCGAGGATGCCACATCATGAAAGAATGGATCTCCAGAAACATCAGGGTTTAAATCCTATGAAAATTGTTCTAATCATACTGGCCCTGCTGCTGGTGATTGCTACGGCGCTTCCACTACTGCGTTTCGACCAGTGGTGGATTCGTGTTTTTGATTTTCCAAGAGGCCAGATTGCCATTGCAGGCCTCATACTGCTTGTTCTCTACCTCTATTTCTGGGAAATGCATCGCGTCTACGACGCCGTCGTACTCGTGCTATTGGTGCTGGCCGTGGGCTATCAGGTCGTGAAGATATTCCCCTACACGGTGCTGATGCCCAGGGAGGTAAAGGCGACTGAGTCGCCCTCGGACAACGACAACCTAAGTCTGCTCGCTGCCAACGTACTGATGGAGAACCGGGAGTCGGAAGCCTTTCTGGCGGTCGTGCGCAAGTATGATCCGGATCTGATCCTGACCGTGGAGACAGACGAGTGGTGGGAGGAAGCCCTCAGGCCATTGGAAGAGACGTATCCGTACACGCTCAAGAAGCCACTCGACAATACCTATGGCATGCTCGTGTACAGTCGACTGGAGATGATCAATCCCGAAATCCGGTTTATTCTCAAAGATGGCATCCCGTCGATGCACATGCAGGTGGTGCTGCCATCAGATGACCGGGTTTTTCTGCATTTCATACACCCCGATCCGCCCAACCCGAGTTATGCAACCGAGACGACGGAACGGGATGCCGAACTGCTGATCGTGGGCCGGGAAGTGGAGAAGCTGGATCGGCCAACCATTGTTGCCGGGGACTTCAACGATGTCGCCTGGTCGCATACCACGACCCTGTTCCAGAAAACCAGTGGCCTGCTCGACCCGCGCGTCGGGCGGGGGATGTACAACACCTTCCACGCCACAAACCCGCTCCTGCGCTGGCCGCTCGATCATGTCTTCCACTCCGATCACTTCAAACTGGTGCACATGGAGAGAGGGCCCGCCTGGGGATCCGATCATTTTCCCGTATTCATCGAACTGAGCCTGGATTCCGGTGCAGAAGCCGAGCAGCCAGCACCGGATACCAGCCAGGAGGAAGGCGATCGGGTGGATGAAAAAATTGAAGATGGTAAGCAGCATGAAGCGTCACAGGACCAGTCCACTTTGATCTGTGCGTACGCTAACGCACAGATCATTCCGTGACGCACTGTCATGATTGAATCCAGATTTGCTGGGGCCTGGAAAAGTAAGGAAATGGACGCAAAGGGAGCAGGAGCAGGATCATGAATGAGCGATTGTCGAATTTTATTCGGGCAGAAATAGAACCAATTCTTGAGGATTGGGAGGACTTTGCCGAGTCCCTCCATCATGCCAGTCATATGGACAAGAAAGGGCTGCGCGACCATGCCAAGTTTATGCTTCTGGTGATTGCCGACGATCTCGATGCGCACCAGAGTGAGTCCGAAAAGGCCAAAAAATCGAAGGGCCTTGGACCTAAGGTAGATGGTGAGACCTGGGCAGAAGTACACGGCGGCGATCGACAGACCAGCGGCTTCACCGTCATGGAGACCGTTGCGGAGTTTCGGGCCCTGCGTGCGAGTGTGGTGAAGCACTGGACCACCACGAACCCAACGGTTGCCGGACAACAGCTGGAAGACCTTACCCGATTCCACGAAGCCATAGACCAGGCCGTCTCCGAATCCCTGGAGCAGTATACGCTCGAAAAAGACATGGACACCCGGCTGTTCGGCGCCGTTCTGATCGCATCGCCCGATCCGATCTATGTGCTGGATCTGGAAGGCCGATTTATTTATGCAAACCAGGCAACTGCCAACCTTTTCGCTCAGGAACCCGGGACACTCATCGGAAAATCCACCTATGACTTCGGCTTTTCGTTCGCTTCAGACTTCCAGCGCCATCTTGAAAAGGTGATTGCCAAGCAGTCCACTTACCGGGGCAGGTTCGCCCACACCTTTGCTTCTGGTCAGGGTGAACGGTTCGAGTACCTGCTTGCACCGGTGCTGGACGAACATCAACACACCGAAGCGGTCGTCTGCATTTTCCGGGATGTTACCGAACAGGCCCTCGCCGAGGAAAAAATATGGCATACCGCCCACCACGACCTCCTGACCGGGCTTCCGAATCGACGTCTTTTCCTGGATCGCCTGGACCAGGAAATCAAGCATGCAAAGCGCAGCAACCTCTCTCTTGCCGTACTCTTCATGGATCTTGATGGTTTCAAGGAAGTCAACGACTCGCTCGGCCATGAAGTCGGCGACGCTTTACTGGCTGAGGTGGCAGAGCGCCTGGCTGAGTGTGTCCGGGAGGACGATACGGTTGCCCGTCTGGGCGGTGATGAATTTACCGTGATTCTCACCGGCACGAAGCAGCGCAAGGATGTTGAGCGCGTGGTCCGGACCATTATTGATTCACTCGTTGTGCCCTTCCAGATCGCAGAACAGCCTGTCCGGATTTCCGTCAGCATTGGGGTTTCGTTCTACCCCCGGGATGCATCCACTCCTGTCGCTATGCTGCAAGCCGCGGATCAGGCCATGTATAAGGCCAAGGAATCCGGTTCCAACCAGCTGTGTTTTTACGATATATCCGATAAACCGGGCCGACATTCGGCCTGAACGATGCTTCAGGAGAGATCGCATGGTCATCATGTCAGAAAAGGCATCCGTGATTGAAACGCCTTGCCGCAACGTGTTCGTGCTGGGGCTCGATGACTTCCAGCTGAATGAGCTGAGGACCATCACCGATGCGAAGAACATGGTGTTCCACCAATTGCTTGTGCCGGAGATGGTGAGATTTGCGGAGGCGTATAGCTTCCACTCCCTGCTGACACGCGCACGCGAGCAGCTCAAGGCGTTCGACGGGAGCATCGATGCCATCGTCGCCCACTGGGACTTTCCAGCCAGTGTGCTTATGCCGATTCTCGCGCGGGAGTGGGGTCTTCCCACCGCATCGCTCGAGTCCGTCGTCGCCTGCGAGCACAAGTACTGGAGCCGCGTTGAACAGGCGGCCAGCATTCCCGAGGTGGTGCCCGCCTTTGAAGGCTTCGATCCGTTCGATGACAACGCACTCGACAGGATCCAGCTCGACTACCCTTACTGGATCAAGCCGGTGAAGTCCCACTCCTCGCAGCTCGGCTTCATGATCGAGAAAGCCGACGACTTCCATCAGGCTATCCCTGAGATTCGTGCGAACATTCGCGGGATCGGTGACTCGTTCAACGAGGTGCTCGCGATGATCGACCTCCCGGATGGCATTGCGGCGGACTCGGGCAACTCCTGTATCGCAGAGCAGCTCATCAAGGGGGGACAGGCCACCGTCGAGGGTACGATGTTCCAGGGCCAGTTTGCCGTCCACGGAGTGATTGACTCCCCCAAGGATGCGCTTACCGGACACTTCTCCCGGTATGAATACCCGGCAGGTGCCCTTTCCCAGGAGGTTCAGAAACGGATGATCAGCAGCTGTGAGCGCTTCCTGCGGCATATCAACTACGACAATGCGTGCTGGAACATTGAGTTCATGTACGACGAGGACGCCGATAAGCTGTGGCTGGTCGAGGTCAACACACGTATCTCACAATCCCACTCGGAGCTGTTCGCCAAGGTGCATGGCATGTCCAACCACGAGGTCGCCATTGCCATCGCCGGCGGTACCGCGCCCTTGATGCCTGCCGTCGGTAGCGGCCACTTCAATGTGGCGGCCAAATGTTTCATCTGGACCGGGCAGATGGAAGACGGCATCGTGCGGCGCGTTCCGAGCGCCGAGGAGATCGCCAGGGTGACCGAAGCGTTCCCCGGAACCCGTGTTCACATCGGTGTGAAGGTCGGTGACCGACTCTCCGAACTGCGCGAACAGGCCAGCTACGGCTACGATCTCGCGACACTGGTCATCGGCGCGGCTCAGCGTGAGGACCTCATCGGGATCCACGACCGCTGTCGCGAGATGTTGCCCTTCGAAATCGATCGGACTGGGAGTGGACGCTAACCCGGCGGGGGCGTCGGCTCACTGGTAAGCGATTCACCGGAGGGATAGCAAGCATCCATGGAACAACTCAACATTGCGTTGGCCACCATCGGTGTGGCGGTTCTGGTGCTGGGTGTGTGCTCCCGGCCCTTAAACCGTTCGGTGTTACCCCTGCCGGTGGCGGCGTTCGCCATTGGCATCCTTATCGGCCCCGTGGGGATGGGCACGCTCGACCCGGCCACCTGGGCGTATCCGGAGAAAATACTGGAAGAAACCGCACGACTCACGCTGGGTATTTCCCTGATGGGGATTGCCCTGAGGATTCCTCCACGCTACCCATTCCAACATTGGCGGACTTTCCTGGTGCTGCTGGGCCTCGGGATGCCGTTGATGTTTCTGATCAGCAGTCTGCTCGCTTATTGGACACTGGGGGTTCCCTTCCTGCTGGCGTTATTGGTGGGAGCGGCTATCTGCCCGACGGACCCCGTAGTGGCCAGTTCCATCGTCACCGGCAACCTGGCGAAGGAATCCCTGCCGGAGCGCTTTCGCCATACCCTCTCTACCGAATCGGGAGCGAACGACGGCCTAGTGTTTCCGTTTGTGTTATTGCCCATACTGCTACTGGAGCACACAGCTGCCAGTGCCTGGGGCCAATGGCTGTTTACAGTGGTGCTGTGGCAGACCCTGGGCGCGGTAGCGTTCGGTGTACTCCTCGGTTGGCTGGCCGGTCGCGCACTCAATCTAGCGGAGAGAAAAGCCACCATCGACCACCTTTCCTTTCTGGCGGTGACCCTGGCCCTGACGGTGGGAACCCTGGGGTTGGGAAAGGTTGTGGGGATGGACAGCATACTGGCGGTGTTTGCCGCCGGCGTCGCCTTTGACCAGGTGGTGGGTGGCAAAGATCGCGCCGTGGAGAGCAATATCCAGGAATCGATCAATCTTTTTTTCACCCTGCCCGCATTCATGCTCTTCGGGGTGATGATTCCCCTGGAGAAGTGGTTGGAGCTGGGGTGGGGAGGCCTTGCCCTGGCGGTTCTGGTGTTGCTCCTCCGCCGCTTACCGGTGCTGCTGCTGTTACGTCCGCTGCTACCTCTGTGGCATGACTACCGGATGGTCATCACCGCCGGTTATTTCGGCCCGATCGGAATTTCGTCGCTGTTTTACGGCATGATGATACTCAACAAAAGCGGGCACGAAATCGCCTGGACCGCTGGCAGCCTGGTGGTAGGTGCATCGATCCTCGGCCACGGCATCAGCGCTGCTCCGGCGGCCAGACTCTACCATCGTCGCTACGGTTCCGAGCCCGAGGCAAAGCAGAACTCTGCCAGCGGGCCGGTGCGCTAGTCCTGACTCATATCTTGAACCCGATCATGCCGGCATGGCATTGGCCCGGTCGTTGCGCGACCAGACACGGTGGTTCGACAGCGCCTTGACGAATTCCGGGAACACATCGTCGACCTGATCGCCCATGATCACTCCCTCGTCGTCCTTTGGAATCCCGGCGGCATCGAGCAATTGCTCGCCATCCGCCAGCGCGACAATGACCTTCAGGTGCTTGTAGGCTTCCTGCACGTAGTAGCGGCCAAGACCGGACTCGCTCAGGCGCTTGACGCTGTCAGCGCCGCCGGCGACGATCACGGCATCCACTGCGACCGACGGCAGCCCGTTGAGCATGGCGTCGCTATCCACGGAGTCACCTCCTGCCCCGGCCACCGGCGCCATGGAGGGGGCAATGACCAGACCCGTGGCGCCCTCCTCCGACAGTTTCCTCCTGAGCTCCGTAACCTGCGGGACATCCACTCCATCGGCTGCCAGGATTGCGACTTTGCGGGTCCGGATGTTGCCGGGAAGCCGGGCCATAAGACTGAGTGCCGGCGATTCAGCCTGGCTGCTGTGGCCCAGCTCCGCCGCCGACGCGACCGGCTGGGAGGGCGCCTCAATGCCGTGTCCACGGCCCACAGCCTGGGCCAGCTCCACCGAGATGTTGGGCAGTATCTGTTGGATCACCCGTTCACGGATATAGGGCCGTGCGACCTTGGACAGCTCGAAGGTATAGGCGGCGATGATGTGCTCTTTCTCCGCGTCGCTCTGGCTGTTCCAGAACAGCCGCGCCTGGGAGTAGTGGTCAGCGAAGGACGCACTGCGCGCGCGGATCTTGCTGCCGTCCACCCGCTCCTGAACGGTCTCAAACCCGCCCTGCGCCGGCGCAGATGGCGTCTGTGCCGGGTAGCCGCCGTCGATCGAGTTGGGCTCGTAGGACGCCTGGCCGGTGTTGATGGTCTGGCGGTGGGCGCTGTCGCGCTGGTTGTTGTGAAACGGGCATACCGGCTGGTTGATGGGGATTTCGTGAAAATTGGGGCCATGCAGGCGCAGCATCTGGGTATCGAGATAGGAGAACAACCGCCCCTGGAGCAGCGGATCGTTGCTGAAGTCGATGCCCGGGACGATATGCCCCGGGTTAAAAGCCACCTGCTCGGTTTCGGCAAAGAAGTTGTCCGGGTTGCGGTTGAGCACCATCCGACCGATGGGCTCCACCGGCACCTGTTCCTCGGGAATGAGCTTGGTCGGGTCGAGCAGGTCAAAATCAAACTTGTGCTCATCCTTTTCCTCGACGATCTGCACGCACAACTCCCACTCCAGGGCATCGCCATTTTCAATATCGTTCCACATCTCGCGGCGGTTGAAGTCGGGGTCCCGGCCCCAGAGCTTCTGGGCCTCGTCCCAGATCAGCGAGCAGGTTCCCGCCACCGGTTTCCAGTGAAACTTCACGAAGCGCGAGGCCTCCAGCCTGTCGATCAGGCGAAAGGTATGCACGCCGAAACCTTCCATGTACCGGAAATGCCTGGGAAAGGCGCGGTCCGACATGGTCCACATCACCGTGTGGATGGTCTCGGGCATCAGGGAGACGAAATCCCAGAATGTATCGTGGGCCGACTGGCCCTGGGGTATTTCATTGTGGGGCTCCGGCTTCACCGCGTGCACGAGGTCCGGAAACTTGATCGCGTCCTGGATGAAGAACACCGGTATATTGTTGCCCACCAGATCCCAGTTGCCCTCGCTGGTATAGAACTTGGTCGCAAAGCCGCGCACATCCCGCACGGTGTCGTTGGACCCACGCGAGCCCTGGACCGTGGAGAAACGGGTGAAAACCGGCGTGCTCTGTTTAGGATCCTGGAACAGTGCCGCCTTGGAGTACCGGGCGGCGTTCTCATAGGGCTGGAAGTATCCGTGAGCGGCCGACCCGCGCGCGTGCACGATTCGCTCTGGAATACGCTCGTTGTCAAAGTGATTGATCTTCTCCCGGAAGATGAAATCTTCCAGGAGCGTAGGGCCTCGCTCGCCGATCTTCAGCGAATTGTGGTTGTCCGCGATGCGTACCCCATGGTTGGTGCGCAGGTCCTTGCCGTCGGCATTCGAGCGATAGCGGTCCAATTTCTCATGCTTCGTATTCCCGTCCGTCGATGGATTCGCCTCGGGGGGGCCTTCGTTCGGGGTGGTGTATGGATTCTTTGGCATCAGTGCTTCCTCCGTTGCGTGTGAAGTTGGATCATCCGGTTTGGTTCCGGGGAACACGGTCGCAGGATTCAGGCACTGCGCCGACCAGACATGGGTTCAGCTACACAGGGCATTGGTGCATTGAAGAATTCCTGGAAAGCCTGGACGACACCCTGCGGTTGTTCATGGTGAGGAAAATGACCACATCCCTCGAATACTTTCAGAAAACTGTCGTCGACCACGTCAACCAGTTTTCGTGCATGCGCGATTGGAATAATTCGATCAAGGTCTCCCCAGAAAAGTCCAATGGGCGGCAGATCAGGAATTTCATGAGCATGCTGAAAAAATGTCCGGGTCTGACCTCGCCAATTGATGACATCACCCACTGTCCGGCCAAGGGTGCGCGCGGAGCCTTGCTGTGAGTTCATTTCACTCAGCTCCGTTATCTGATCCCTGCTGAAAGAATGCCGAATACCCCACAGCGCCATCCGCGTTCCCAGCGCCATGAAGGGTTGCCCAAACTTTTCGACAACCCAGGGAATCGACGCCAATCGCAGTTCAAGAGCAACTTCCCGACCCAGGCCGCCTGACGACAAGAGGGCCAGCCTGCGGATACGGTAGCGACACTCCCGTAACAACATTTGCGCAACACCACCGCCAAAGGAATGACCCACACAGTCCACTTGCTGAATATCGAGCAGGTCGAACCATTGCGCGATAACCATGGCATACCACTGTAATGCATAGCTGGCATCCGGGCGTTCGGAGTAACCATGTCCAGGCAGGTCAAGAATCAACACCCGACGATCCTTCGCCAGATCCGTCATGATGTGCTTCCAGGTGCTGCAGCAGTCATTAAGACCATGCAGGAGTATGAGCGGCGGGTTGGCATCCGAATCGCCGACTTCAACCCAGTGCAGATTCACGCCACCGGCAACCGCATAGCAGTGGCGTGTAGACTCATGTGTCGGTGTGGGTTGAAGAGCAGTCTGCATGACCGTCGCCTGGTACGTTGCTGTTTTACTCCGAATATAAGCAACGCACCAGCAGGCGTCTGTACGTTAGCGCACGATGTTTGGGATTTGGTCCTGTCAGAAGCGGGCGTCCGAAAACGCGGCCGTTCTGCGTCGGTACAGTGGCTCACATAGCTGTGTTTTCTGATCCCAGAGTTCGGTAACGCACAGTGACGACGCAACAACAGCCGTATACTTCAATGACTGGCGCCCGTTGCGTCAGGCTTATTCGGAGTAAAGGGGAGTAAAGGACTATGGATATCATCATATGGCTTGTCATGGGCGGCCTGGTTGGCTGGATCGCAAGCATGATCATGGGCACTGACGCCCAGCAGGGCATCATCCTCAACGTCGTGGTCGGTATCGTCGGCGCACTGATCGGTGGTTGGTTGGCGGGGCCGCTGCTCGGCGCTGGCTCCATCAACGAGGGACTGAGCGTCATGAGCTTCGTGGTGTCGTTGGTCGGCGCTGTCATACTGCTCGGTATTCTGAGCTTGTTTCAGCGGGGCCGAAGGAAGGTATGAACCCGGGTTATCCAGACGGGTGACCAGCCGTAAGAGAAGATGACTGTTGAATTCAAACACCCTGGGAATTAAAGGAAAATCAGAATGAAACTTGTAAAAACTATTGCAGCCACAGTATTTGTAACCGCCCTGATGATCACGCTGCCTGCGTGCGAAGATCAGGGGCCTATGGAGGAGGCGGGTGAGGAAATGGATGAGACCACCGACGACGCGGGCGATGCCGTCGATGATGCGACCGACGGTGAATAAGCCGTTGCCTCTTACCAGGTTCGATGGCGAAAGGACGACCGCCAACGCATCGAAACCGTAGTAACGCGAAAGTGGCTGTGGTGCGTCCTTACCACAGGCGGCGGCGGTGCAGCTGCTGATCCCAGCGGTGCCCCACCCAGGCCGAGGCGAGCAGGTAGGGGATGGCTCCGGGCACCCACATGATCAGGCCGGCCAGTTGTTGATCGGGCAGGCTGCGAGCCTCGTCATAGAGCGGGGTGCCGGCAAAGGTCAGCACCGCCCCGAGAAAGCCCGTGTGCATGAGGGTAAGCAGCAGCGCCAGCAGCCCCCAGGGGGCATCCCGCTCACCGGCGCGAAGTACGGACCACCAGAACAGCAGCGCTGTGAGCAGAAAACAGGCGTGTTCCAGCGCATGCCACCAGGGGTTCTCCACAGCCGCCATGTAAAACAGCGGCAGGTGCCAGAACCAGATGGCCAGCCCGTGCAGCCAGGCGCAGGTGATGGGCCTTGCGGTGAGTCGCAGCAAAGGCGTCCACAGGAAGGGACCGATGCGCCGGGTCATGGCAGACAGAGCCGGCAGAGGGCGGCTGAAGACCCACAGAGGCGCAATCACCACCATCAGCAGCATGTGCTGGGCCATATGAGCCGCCGTACTGGTCTTTGCCCAGTCGTCGAGCGGACCCAGAAGCGCTAGCACACTCAACAGCGCGGTGGCGTGAAACAGCACCTGGCGCCAACGGGCCGTGCGCACCCGACGGGCTCCGAGGCTGTAGACTAGCCAGAACCCCAACAGGAGGAGTGCCGTGAGGAGCCCGGCAAGACGCTCCTCCAGCTCCCCCGCGAGCGGGTTGTGGGCCTGGACATGGGGCGCGAGGCTCAGCGCCAGTGCCAGCAGACTGGCCCGGGGTATCAGGTGCATGGCGGCAGGGCCATGGTGGGCAGTCCAACCACCAGAGCAGCGATGGCAGCCACCAGATAGGCTGCGGCCGATACCCGCGCCAGGAAACGTGAAGGGCGTGGGCCCTCTTCGGCCTGAGGCGCCCCCCGCCAGCACCTCAGAGCAAGGGTTCCCAGCAGAAGCACCATCGCGACGGTCATCAGCACGATCGCGGCGTTGATCCAGGTGAGAGCGCCGGTCGCCACCGGTGGTGGCGCCACTGCACAGCCCACGGAAAGCGTGGCATAGATAGCGAGGAACCATGCGAACCACAGCGTCAGGCCTGTGACCAGATGAATGGGATGATCGCCGCGCATCATGCTGCACCTCCCCAGGTCAGGGGCACCAGCAGGAAAACAACGACGCTGAGCCAGTAAATGCCCAGGGTGTAGCCCCAGAACGGGCGCAGCACCACCGGCTCGTAGGGCAGCGCGCGGTTCACCCAACCCAGCCGTACACGCCACGCCTGAAGCGCGGTGAGAATGGTCGCCACCAGGCCGTGGAACAGCAGGTACATGAGCATGACCAGCAGCATGGCGTCATGGGATTGCTCCGTAACCGCCAGGGGCGCGCTCAGGGTGGCATAGAGCAGTACCACCCAATGGGCGGCGCCCAATGCGGTGAGCCCCCAGAGGCGCGGCCCCAGGCCTGCGTCGTCTCCGGCGGTGAGACGGTGCACAATGCGGTAGTAAGTCGCCACCACCCCGGTCAGAAGCAGTCCCGCCAGCACCATCACGGTCAGGGAAACAGGCGAGACTTGCGGCGCACTCCAGTGGGGCGAGGCGGTCCAGAGATAGAACCAGCCGAACAGCAGGCACAGATACAGGGTTCCGTTGGCCAGCAGCGTGACCACCATGCCCCAGCGGCCCGGGCCATCACAGGTGCGCGAATGCAGCGGTGGCTGCGAGGGCTCATCGGCGCAAACCGGCGCGGCTTTGGGGTGGGCGCCGTTCTCCCAGCCCCAGCGCAAGAGGAAAACCGCCGCACCCAGTACACCCAGCAGTGCCACCGGGTAGAGGCGCACCAACAGGCTGATGCACACCACCGCCAGGCACAAGGACGCGAACAGCGGGAGCCAGGAGTTTCCGGGCAGGTGAATCACGTCCCTGATTCGCCCGGTAATGGCGTCACTGCCATAGGTTTCCCGCCGCCCGTGGTTCGCCTGCGCCAGTCCGTGCTTCCCGGCGGCCATGCTCTCAGGCAAGTCGGGGTGGTCCCAGAGCGGATGCCGGGTTTGGACGTCGGGAAGACTGATGAAGTTGTAGGGTGCAGCCGGGGTATCCGTGGCCCACTCCAGGGTATCCGCCTGCCATGGGTTGCGCGGTGCCTTGCGCCCGAAACGGAAATGCAGCGCAACATCCAGAATGATCAGGGCGATCCCCGCCGCCATGATGAAACTGCCCACGGAAGACAGCAGGTTGAGCCAGTCCCAACCGACGCCCGCTTCATAGGTGTAGACGCGCCGGGGCATTCCGAGGAGCCCGGTCAGGTGCATCAGCAGGAAAGTCGCATTGAAACCAATGAAAGTCAGCCAGAACCCGGGCTTGCCCAGGCGCTCCGAGGGCATGCGTCCGGATAGATGCGGCAGCCAGTAATAGAGCCCGGCGATCAGGGGGAAGAACATGCCCCCGACCAGCACATAATGCAGATGAGCCACCACGAAGTGGGTGTCATGAACCTGCCAGTTGAAGGGCACCAGGGCCAGCATCACGCCGGTGAGCCCGCCGGCGACAAAGACAATCAGAAAACCAAGAATCCAGAGCATAGGCAGATTCCAGGTGACTCTGCCTGTCCACAGGGTCGCCAGCCAGGCGAAGGTCTGGATCGCGGTGGGAACCGCCACCACCATGCTGGCCATCGAGAAAAAGGCCTGGGCAAGCTGGGGAATACCGACAGTGAACATGTGGTGCACCCAGAGCCCGAAACTGATGAAACCGGTGGTTATGATGGAAAGCACCACCCAGCGGTACCCCACCAGAGGCCGGCGCGCGAACACCGGAATGAGGGTGGAAACAATGCCGGCTGCCGGCAGGAAGATGATATAGACCTCGGGATGGCCGAAGAGCCAGAACAGGTGCTGCCAGAGGATGGGGTCACCACCGCCGGCGACATCGAAGAACGGCATGCCCGCGGCCCGTTCCAGCTCCAGCAGGATGCTGGCCAGGATCAGCGGCGGAAAGCCGAATACGATCATCAGGGCTGTGGCCAGAATGTACCAGGCAAACAGGGGCATATGCCGCAACGACATGCCTGGCGCCCGGGCGCGGAGGATGGACACGGTCAGTTCGATTCCGGCGGCCATGGCGGAGATTTCCACGAAGGTGATCCCCACGAGCCAGAAGTCCGACCCCGGACCGGGCGAGAATTGCTGGCTGCTCAGTGGGGTATACATGAACCAGCCAGAATCCGGCGCAATGCCCAGAAACAGGCTCGACAGAATGATCAGCCCGCCGAAGAGATAACAGTAATAACCGAGAGAGGTAATACGGGGGAAAACCAGATCCCGAGCCCCGATCATCTTGGGGATCAGGTAAATGGCCATCCCCTCCAGGGTGGGAATAGCGAAAAGGAACATCATCACCGTGCCGTGCATGGTGAAAAACTGGTTGTAGACCTCGGCGCTCAGAATGGTCTGTGCGGGCAGCGCGAGCTGGGTCCGGATCAGCATGGCGAGAAGACCGCCGACCAGAAAGAAAAAGGCTCCGGTGACCATGAAGCGCAGCCCGAGAGAGCTGTGGCTCACGACTGAAAGCGCGCCCAACCCGGGTGGGTTGCGCCAGACCTGGCCCAGGCGTTCGGCAGGGTTGTCCGTCCGGGTGCTGTCAGTCATTGCGCGAGGCCTCCCTCTGCCAGGTCTCGAAATCCGTTTTCGAATGGGCGCTCACCCTGAACTGCATATGGGCATGGCCGCGGCCGCAGAACTCCGCGCACTGCCCGCGGTAGTCGCCGGGTTCATCCGCCTCCAGGCGCAGCACACTGGTGTGGCCGGGAATGGCGTCGATCTTGCCGGCAAGGCGTGGCACCCAGAACGAGTGGATGACATCGCTGCTGGTGACATAAATATCCACCGGGGTGTTGGCGGGGATGTGCAGTTCGTTGTGCAGCCGGATGCCCTGTTCGGGGTAATACACGTCCCAGTGCCACTGATGGGCGGTCACTTCGATGTCCAGCGCCACGCCGTCCTCGGGCGGCAATGGCAGCATCGAATGGCCGGCCGGAATGCCAAATGCCAGTAAAGCGGCCATGCTGGTCAGCGGCAGTACCAGGCCGCCACCGATAATCCAGCGGTTCTGGAGACGCTCGGCCCGGGCATCGTCCTCGTCGTCGCCCGCGCGGTTCATGGCATGGATCCATAAGCCGAAAACGCCAATCATGACGATCACCGCCACCAGGAACATGCCCCACCACAGCGAGGCCGCGGTCGTCGCCGCCGGGCCCGCCGGGTCGAGCGTGGAGTAGGGGCCGGAGCAGCCGGTCAGCAGAAGTGGTATGCCTGCGGCACCAAGCCTTGCTAATCTGGACTGAGGCCGTAAGGAGTCAACCTCAGAGAAAGAAGAACGAGTATGCCTGCATCGCCGATTCTCAGTCGTGCCTCCATCATGGGCCACCCGCTTCATCCGGTGTTGATCCATTTCCCGGTCGCTGCCCTGCTGATGCTGATCGGCGCCGATCTGGCTTACGTGCTTACCGGCGATCCTTTCTGGGCCCGTGTCGGCCTCTGGCTGGTGGGTGTCGGCGTGATCGGTGGCTGGGTCTCGGGTATGGCCGGTATCGTTGATCTGGTTACGGTGGGCCGGATCCGCAGGCTGGTGACGGCCTGGTGCCACGCCATTTTTGCCGTGATGCTGCTGTCTCTGGCCTCCCTGAACTGGCTGTTGCGCTATGGCGACTCTGCGGGCGCCATCCTGCCCTGGGGGGCTTTTCTGTCTCTGGTTACGGGTGGGCTGATCACCATTACCGGGATACTGGGCGGACAGTTGGTGTACGAATACGCGGTGGGTGTTGATTTCGAGACTGCCGCAACATCCCGGGCCAAACACTGAGTTGGACCGTTCGCTTACAGGGGCCATATCACCTCCTCCGGGAGTTCCGGCTTGGCCAGCACCAGCCAGATGATCAGCACGATCAGAATGGATACCGCCAGCAACAACAGGCTGCACCAGGGCTGCAAAGGCCCCCCTTCCTCCCGCTCGGCGCGCAGCACCAGCAATCCACTGCCGGCATGGCAGGCCACCAGCAGGGTCACCAGCGCCAGCTTCAGGATCAGCCAGGGTTCGATGTTGCCGTCAAGCAAGAACACGAGCGTTCCGGCAGCAATGGCCAGTAACGCCGCCGGCGTGGCGACGTGGGTGAAAACGAGGCGCCCGATGGAGTCGTGTTGGTATGGCGTGTCAGCGATTTCCGTGCGGCTTTTCGCCACGCCGGAGAGCAGAATGGGCAGGTACAGCAGCCCCGCGAGCCAGAACAGTAGGGCCGCTATGTGAAGCGTGAGAAACCAGAGCATGGCGGATGATCCTTATCGCTCCATGAACCACGGGGCTCACCCCGTGGGGGTCATGGTCCTGATGGCCCGGTACCGCACAGTGACCGCGGAACGCCAGCCTTTTACTTTTCGCATGGCGGACCTACCGGGGTCCGTCAACACCCACAAGGCTGGACCCGTTTCCGCCTTCTCCCGCCTGAACGACGCTGAACGAGCCGTCGGTCTCCAGGATCACCGCATGCACCCGATCCAACGAGTCGATCCCGGCCGAACGGACCGCCGCCCGTACTTCGTTTTCGTTCACCCGTGCCTGCCGCAGGGCCGCTGGCAGGAACTCGCCGCAGTACAGCAGCATCAACGGCTCCCCCGTTGCCAATTGGCGTACCCACCGCGCCCGGACGCTGGACCAGGTGACGACGAACTGCAGACTGATGAGCAGGGCGAAGGCGAGCACTCCTTCGGCCAGGGCGACGTCCTTGGACAGCAGGACGGTCGCCAGGGTTGAGCCGAGCGCGACGGTCACGACCAGATCGAAGGCGTTCATCTTGGAGAGTGTCCGCTTCCCCGAGACGCGCAGGAACACAACGAGCGCGACGTAAGCCAGCACCCCGACGACCAGGGTCCGAAGCAGGCTGTCCCATCCACTGAAGAACATCTGTTTGCTCCTGCTCACGAACGGTGGAACTGCATCAATGACGCACTCAGATGCCGATTATCATGCCGGACGACAAAAAGGCCAGCCTGCGGATACGGTGGCGACACTCCCGTAACAACATTTGCGCAACACCACCGCCAAAGGAATGACCCACACAGTCCACCTGCTGAATATCGAGCAGGTCGAGCCATTGCGCGATTACCATGGCATACCACTGTAATGCATAGCTGGCATCCGGGCGTTCGGAGTAACCATGTCCAGGCAGGTCAAGAATCAATACCCGACGATCCTTCGCCAGATCCGTTGTGATGTGCTTCCAGGTGCTGCAGCAGTCATTAAGACCATCCAGGAGTATGAGCGGCGGGTTGGCATCCGAATCGCCGACTTCAACCCAGTGCAGATTAACCCCACCCGCAACCGCATAGAAATGACGTGCAGCCTCATGAGTCGATGGGGGTTGAAGAGCAGTTTGCATCGCCGTCGCCTAGTACGTTCCTGTGGTTACCCCGAAGGTAAATAACGCACCAACAGTCGTCTGTACGTTAGCGCACTGTGACCGCGCAAAGGCAGCCGTCCAGTTCAACGACCGACCGTCTGGTTAGCCCAAGTCCACCTCGACAAAGTGCTCCTGGCGGTCATCGGTCAGAGGAATGCGTGTGTCGGGGTGCTCGGACCCATCCACCGTCACGCGGGTTACCTGCCCTGATGACTCACCGATGCGCCTGACGGTAATGTGGTAGACGGTGTCTCTATAGCGGTAGTGGATCTTGTAGTCGTCCCAATCAGCCGGAACACAGGGCGCAATGCGCAGGTGGTCCACTTCCAGCTGCACCCCCAGGAGTGTTTCCACGGTCAACCGGTACATCCAGCCCGCCGCCCCGGTGTACCAGGTCCAGCCGCCGCGCCCGATGTGCGGCGACACACCATAGATGTCCGCACACATGACGTAAGGCTCGACCTTGTAGCGTGCGATGGTTTCAGGCGTGCTGCCGTGGTTAACAGGATTGAGCATGGCGAAGAATTCCCACGCGCGTTCCGCATCGCCGAGCATAGCAAACGCCATCGTGGTCCAGATCGCAGCATGAGTGTATTGCCCGCCGTTCTCGCGCACGCCGGGGATATAGCCCTTGATGTAGCCGGGCTCCAGGTCTGATTTGTCAAAGGGCGGGTCAAGCAGCTGAATGATCTGCTTGTCGCGCCTCACCAGACGCTGATCCACCGCCATCAACGCCTGGTAGGCCCGCTGCGCATCGCCGCCTTTCGAGATGACTGACCAGCTCTGGCTGATCGAATCGATCTGGCATTCGGCGTTACTGGTCGAACCGAGCGGCGTTCCGTCGTCAAAATAGGCGCGCCGATACCAGCCGCCATCCCAGGCCTGGGCTTCTATGTTGGTGCGCAGTTGTGTCGCCTGGGCGCTGCACAACTCGGCCAATTCCTGATCATTGCGGTCGCGTGCCAGGCCGGCAAACAGTTCGAGATTCTCGACCAGGAACCAGGCCAGCCACACGCTCTCGCCGCGGCCGTCCTTGCCAACGAGATTCATGCCGTCGTTCCAGTCGCCACAGCCCATCAGCGGCAAATGGTGAGGGCCGAAGCTCAGGCCGTACTTGAGCGCACGCACGCAGTGCTCGTACAGGCTGGCCGCTTCGGGCGAGCGTTGCGGCTGGTCGTAGTAGGCTTCTTCTTCCACATACAACTCTCGTCCTTCCAGGAAGTGGATGGACTCGTCGAGCACACCGGTATCGCCCGTCGCCCGCACATAGCGGCAAGTGGCATAGGGCAGCCACAGATAGTCGTCGGCAAAATGGGTGCGTACGCCCTGTCCGTTGGGTGGGTGCCACCAGTGCTGCACGTCGCCTTTGAGGAACTGGCGACCCGCGTGCCGAACCAGCTGCTCGCGGGCAAGCCATGGCGTTGCGTGGATGAGCGCCATGGAGTCCTGCAGCTGGTCGCGGAAACCGTAGGCACCGCCCGACTGGTAGTACCCGCTGCGCCCCCACAGCCTGCACGACAGAGTCTGGTAAACCAGCCAACCATTGGCCAACACGTTCAGCGCCATGTCCGGCGTGTCCACATTGACCGCACCCAGAGTGTGGTTCCAGTATTCCCACACCGCCTCCAGCGCCTGCCGCGCGCCGGCCTGCCCGCCGTATTGCTGGACGAGATGCCGCGCCTCATCGGCGTTGCTGGCCGCACCGAAGACGAACACGATTTCGTGTTCCTGGCCGGCGCCGAGTTCGATCCGGGCCTGAATCGCGGCGCACGGATCGAGGCCGGCCCCGGTCCTGCCCGACAGACCCTTACGGCGCATCGACGCCGGATTGGCAACCGCACCGTTGCGACCGATGAACTCGGTGCGGCTGCCGCTCACCGATCGCTCGCGCTCGCTGGTCTGTGCGAACACCACCCGGTTGGCACATTCGTGACCGTAGGCATTGCGGGCGAACAGCGCGCCCGTATGCAGATCGATCTCGGTGACAATGTGCATCTGGTTGGCGTGCCGCCACTCGCCAAGCACCAGCTCCCAGAACCCGGTGAGCGACAGGCTGCGCGCACGCGTCGACTGGTTATGCAGCTTGACCACCATGAACTTGACCGGCGCATCCATAGCGACGTAGGTGAACAGTTCCGAGGCGATGTCGGCCTCAAAGTGCTCGAACACGCTGTAGCCGAAGCCATGGCGGCATACGTAGCCTGAGCGGCCACGGGCAGGCAGCGGTGTCGGCGACCAGAACGCGCCGGTTTCTTCGTCGCGGATATAGACCCCCTCACCGCTGCTGTCTGAGACTGGGTCGTTGTACCAGGGGGTGAGGCGGAATTCATGCGCGTTCTCCACCCAGGTATAGGCACTGCCGCTCTCACTGACGACAGTGCCAATGTGAGGGCTGGCAATGACGTTGGCCCAGGGCGCTGGCGTGGTCTGCCCGGGTTCGAGCGTGACGACGTATTCGTGGCCATCGGGCGTGAAGCCACCAAGGCCATTGTTGAAAATGAGCTCGCGCGGCTCGAGCGGATAAACAGTTTCAGCGCCCGCCTGCTGCGACGGCGTCAGCAGATCGGATGGGCGTCCTGGCGACACGCGACGATCCACCTGCTCGATCAGGGTCTCGGCGGTGTCACTGAAAACGATGCGGGCAACAGTCTGCAGCAGCACACGTTCGTCCTCGGTAAGCTCCTCAGCACGCCGCACGAAGAGTCCGCCCGGTTTATCGATGACCTGCGATTCGGGTCCCGCATTGATCAGCCCCATGATCAGATCCTGCAGCTCCGCCCGATAGCCGGAGAAGCCCTCGTTGACGATCACCAGGTCGGCAGCCAACCCCTTCATGCGCCAATAGGCGTGCGCCTGCACCACCTCCTTGACCAGATCGATGCGGTTGAGGTCGCCGATGAACAGCAGGACGATGGGCAGATCACCGGAAATGGCGAAGCGCCACAACCCTGGTTGCCCCAACTGGTTGCGGGCAATGATATCGGGCGCCGCCCGGCGCAGGGCATTGCCGTAAATGACAGAGTTGGCCAGGCGGCCAAATTTCTGGGCATCGGCTTCAGTGGCATTAAGGTTGCGCAGCACCTCCTGGCTCTGGAACCAGGCCATCTCGAACGCGCGCTCGACGAAGTGGCGATCGCAGTATTTCTCGAGCAGCGTCAATGCGGCCTCACGCGTGTCCGCGACCCCGGAAATGATCTGCACCCTCGCCGATTCATCGGGGGCCAGGGTCAGCGTCCGGCGGATTGCCACACAGGGGTCAAGCACCGCCCCCTGCGTGTTAGACAAGGTTGATGGGCCGTCTTCGCTGTCCATCACCCTCGGGTTGGCTGGCGTGCGGCCGCGCCCAATGAAACGGGCGCGGTCGGTCTCACAGGATGGCTCATCGGCCACCAGGCCCGGCGTGGCCAGCAGGTGAAACATCCAGGGGACCTGCTCGCCTGGCGTGCGGGGGCGTCGGGTGCAGAGGATTGCATGCCGCCCGGGCAGGATTTCAGTCTGTACGAACAGATTGCTGAACGAGCGGTGTGCCAGGTCCGCGTTCAGCGGCGCCAGCACCACTTCAGCGAAGCTTGTCACTTCCATGTGGCGGATGCGGGACGACTGGTTGGTGAGCTTGACGCGACGGATCTCGACGTCGTCTTCCGGTGACACGCTGAGCTCGGTGTGCGCTTCAATCGCGTGATCGCGTCGCCGGTATTCGGCGCGCCCCTGCACAAAGATCGCTTCGTAGTGATCGGCCGGGCGCAGGGTCGGCTGGTGCGCCGTCGACCAGTATTTTCCATTGTCGCGGTCACGCAGGTAAATGAAGGTGCCCCAGCCATCGGTGGTGGCATCCTCGCGCCAGCGGGTAACGGCCAGGTCGCGCCAGCGGCTGGTGCTGCCGCCGGCATGGGTCGCCATGACGTGATAGCGGCCGTTCGACAGCAGGTGAACTTCGGGGAGTCGTGTGTCGGGGTCGGTAAACACGCGCACGGTCGCGCCTGCGTCCGCGCTGGGCGGGCGGGCGGCGGCGCTGGCTTCGGCCGCGTGCGGATGCAGGGTGTCGCCCCGCTTTGGCACCCGCTCCTGCAGCAGCAATTCGGTTGCCCGCGCCAGCGGGTCGGACATGAAGCGGCGCTGCATCGGCTGGTCGAGCAGTACATGCGCAAAGGCCAGAAGGCTCATGCCCTGGTGGTGCGCCATGAACGTCTGCACGACGGCGTGCGACTTGCCCCGCGGCACACGCGTGGGGGTATAGTCGATAGCCTCGTAGAAGCCGTAGGCGCCGAGCAGGTCCTTATCAGCCAACGCCTGCAGATTGCGGCAGGCTTCCCGCGGCATCACCGTCAGCGCCAGCGCACTGGCGTAGGGCGCAATCACAATGTCATCTCCCAGCCCGCGCTTGAGGCCGAGGCCAGGCACGCCGAAGGCCCGGTACTGGTAGACCTGGTCGAAATCAGTGGCGTTATAGCAGGATTCGGAAATCCCCCAGGGCACCGCGCGTTGCCGGCCGTATTCGATCTGACGCGACACGGCGGCCTTGCAGGTCTGGTCCAGCAGGGTACTTGCGTAGCTCGGCATCATCAGCTGCGGCATCAGGTATTCGAACATCGAGCCGCTCCACGAAATCAGGCTGACATCGCCACCATGACTGGTCAGCAGGCGGCCGAGCGTGAACCAGTGCTTCTGCGGAACCTGCCCCTGCGCGATAAGCAGAAAACTGGCCAGGCGCGCTTCCGAGGCCAGGAGGTCGTAGCAGGCAGGATCGCGGCGGCGTTCACTGACGTCGTAGCCGATGGCCAGGAGACCGCGCCCGGCATCATAGAGAAATTCGAAATCCATCTCTGCCAGAACGCGGCAACGATTGATCAGATCATCGATGAGGTTGAGCTGTGCCTGCGCGCCGGCTCCATCTTTGGCGGCCAGCTCCATCCGGGTCGGGAGCACACTGCCCTGCCACGATTCGGGCATCAGAAATGCCAGTTCATCACGAAGTGCACGGAATTGCTGGTCGAATGCCCGCGCCCAGTAATTCAGTTCGCCATCAATGTCGACATCCACCGGCAGCCAGGCAAACAGCGCTCTGTCGGTGTGCTGAATCTGGTCAAGCGCGCTGGCGGCGGCAGCCAGCGTCAGCGGCTGCCCCTTCAGCCTGAGGTCGTTCAGGGGGCCCTGCAGCACGCGGATGTGTTCCGCCAGTTCCGGAGCCGGCGAGGTAGGCAGCTGTTCGACCAACACCTGCAGGGTGTCCTGCAGGCCCTGCAACGCGCTGAGCGGCAGCACCGGCTGATTTTTCAGCTCAGCCAATCCCGCCTGCAGGGTTAGCAGGCTGCCAACCAGGTTACCGCTGTCCACCGAAGAGACATATTGGGGGTGGAGCGCTTGCAGCGTTTGGGTGTCGTACCAGTTGTAAAAATGGCCACGGTAGCGCTCCAGCTTTTCCATCGTGGTGAGGGTATTGCCAATACGCTGCAGGCACTCCCCTACTGTGAGATAACCGAAATCCACCGCAGCCAGGTCTGCCAGTAGCGACATACCAATATTGGTTGGTGAGGTCCGTGAGGCGATGGCCGGCGCAGGATAGATCTGGAAGTTGTCGGGCGGCAGCCAGTTATCATCCGGGCCAAGGAAGTCCGCGAAGTAGCGCCAGGTGCGGCGGGCCGCGGCGCGCAGGAAAACCTGTTGCTCGACGCTCAAGCCCGGGCTGGGGGCGACCAGCGGCTGGCTGATCCACCAGCCGACGACGGGCGACAGCAGCCACAGCAGCAGTATGGGGGCTGCGACGAGCCCTGCCACCAATGTGCTCCCCACCATGACCAGGGCCACCCCCACCCCCACCGCGAGAACCGGCGCAACCCACATCTCCCGGAAAAAATCAGCCAGTGACCGGCATGCATTGCGGCCTGCGTAGCCGGGCAGTTGCCACAGCAACAGGCCGCGTCGTGTGAACGGCATGCGTGCTCCCGAGCGCCAGATCGCTCCCAGGACAATCCGCGTGTCATAGGGCAAAAAGGCCAGAGTCAGGAGAGCAAGCGCGATCGGACGGACGGAGGATCTTCCGGTCAGGCTCAGGTGCAGCAACCAGTCAGATTCTTCAGGTTTGCGAATCAGCTCGATCAAAGTGGACAGCAGGGGAGGCAGGAACACGACCGCAACGACCAGCAGGGTCCACACCCACAGGGGACTCGAGCCAACAAGCCATCCTCCCACCAGCAGGGCTAGCAGCGCCGGCGCCACCAGGCTGCGTCGCAGGTTGTCGAAAATCTTCCACAGTGACAGCGCTGACAGCGGATTCGCCTGCCGCTTCGACCTGACCCCATTTACGTTGGGTGGCCCCGGCACGCGTGGCAGCAGCCAGCCGACAAGCTGCCAATCGCCACGTATCCAGCGGTGGCGCCGGCTGGACTCAGTGGCGATACTGGCCGGTTGCTCCTCAATGAGGTCGACGTCGGTCACCAGGGCGGAGCGCGCGTAACCGCTTTCCAGCAGATCGTGACTGAGGATGAGATTCTCCGGAAAGCGTCCGTCAACGGCCTGACGAAAAGCATCGACGTCGTAGATGCCCTTGCCGATGAACGAGCCTTCGCCGAACACATCCTGGTAGACATCTGACACCTCGCGCGTATAGGGGTCGAGACCCGAGTCACCCGCCAGCAATTTGGAGAATCGTGACTGCCCGGCACTGGTCAGGCTGATCGAGGCGCGCGGTTGCAGGATCGCATAGCCTTCGATGATGCGCCCCCTGGCGGCATCGTAGACCGGCCGATTGAGTGGATGCGCCAGGGTCCCGACCAGCGTGTGCGCCGCGTCGCGTGGCAGTTGCGTATCGGTGTCCAGGGTGATGACGTACTGGATTGAAGCAAGGATCGACTGATCGCCGATAATGTCCGAGAAGGCACCGTGCGCCTCACCCCGGAGCCGGGCGTTGAACTGCTCAAGCTTGCCGCGTTTGCGCTCGTAGCCCATCCACACCCGCTCGAACGGATTCCACAACCGCGGCCGGTGAAAAAGATAGAAGACGCAGGGGCGATCATCGCGGTACGTCTCGTTAAGGGCTTCGACCGCTGCGCGCGCGTAGGCAAGCACGGCCGCGTCATGCGGCAGCGTTTGCTCGGGTGCATCGGGAAAGTCGGTCAGCAGGGCGAAGTACAGATTGGGATCGCGATTGCCCAGATAGCGTATCTCCAGGGCCTCGATCAGACTATCGACCTCCCGCCGACTGCCGAGCAAAGTGGGTACCACCACCATGCTGCGGTGAACGTCGGGAATACCCTGTGAGAAATCCAATCGTGGCAATGCACGCGGTGGCAGTAAAAGCGTAACCGCCAGGTTAACCAGCGCAACCGCCAGCGCCGAGGCGCTAATCAAAGCAGTGATTGCAAAAAACCAGTAGCGCCAGTCAGTGGGGGCTAATCCATCAAGCGGATAAAGCACGCCTGCCGTCGTGGGCAACGTCAGTAACAGGATGGGGCCGAGATACAGCGGCAGCCGGAAATCCCGGCTCGCCCGTTTCACGTGGGTTGTCAGCGATAGGCGGCAGCCGACCTCGCCCTCCAGACGCGGTCGTCCCCGATCGATCAGGTAGTAGCTGACATGCGCCCTGCGGTCGTGCCGCCCCCTTTGCGCAGCAGCTTCCTGGGCGAGAACGATAGCTTCCCGTGCCACCGCTATTTCACCACACGAACTGCCCCGCGCTACGTCCTCGATGACATGCCGGTAGCGGTCGCGGGTCGCGAAATCCTGGCGGGTGTGCGTGCCTGACGGGTCCTCGCGCAAGACCTTTTCGACGATACTGAGCGACTCGACGTAATGCTTCCAGTCCATGGCACCGATGAAGCGCAGGCTGCCAATGCTGTTGGCGATGGATATCTGGTTGGCCGCGGCCGCCCGCCCAGCCGCCTCCGACACCTTTGTTGCGGTCGTCCCCTGTTCGAGCAGTTTCTGTTCGACCCAGGTCTGGACGAAGGCCATGGCGGGCCCCTGCGCCTGGAGCCGGTCGTAAAACTCTTCCACAAACGACGCGGTCAACGGTACATCGGCATAGGCAAACTCGGCCAGCAGTTGGATCAACTGCTTCGTATCGCTTTCGGCCGCGGCAAGCATGCGGTCCGCCCACCTGATGGCCGCGTCGCGCTCCTCGCGCCGCTGGGCGATGCGCACGCCGACGCGGCGCAGATTTTCCAGCAGCGCCAGCTGCAGCATGATGGGGAAAGCCCACAGCTCGCCCAGCTTCAGGGGTTCCACGGTCTGGTAGGCGGCGACGAATTCGGTGACGTTGTCGCTGTCGACGCGACCGTCCATGTGGGAAATCAGTTCCAGCGCCAGATCGTAGATGCGGGGGAAACCGGCCGATTGGCCATCCGCCAGACGCGGCAACTGTCGACTGTATCCGCGCGGAAGATGTCGACGTGCCAGCCCGATCTGCTGCTCAATCAGATAAAAGTTATCGAGCAGCCAGGCTTCGGTCGGTACGATCCGTTGTCCCGACGTCGCCGCAGCCGTGACGACGTCATTAACCGCGAGCAGAACGCGCGCATTGTCCGCCAGACGCGGCAACAACCTGTCTGCCCCTGGGTGCGGATCAATTTGATGCTTGCCCCCCAGAGTGACTGCATGACGCTTCATTTGCTCAATACTGAACAGCTCCGCCCGCAACAACTCGGTATCCCTATCATTGCGTAGCTCATTCCGTGTGCGTGCCGAAAACCTGAACGCTTTGATGATTATCGCTCCTTGCCAACCCCGTTAATGGTCAGGGCAGCCCTGGCCATATCCCCGGAATTCATCGAAAACGCAGCCGTTCTACGCACAGCATCGATATCGTCCTGAAGTGACATCGCCTGTTCCGAGCGTGCCAGTGCCATCCTTGAATGTTCTTTCGCAGCGGCAACCATCGCAGGATCATCTGTTTCGGCCAGCGCGCAAAACGCTTTCTGCAGTCGGATGGAGACTTCAACCATACCCGCTCCGTCACGGGCAATGGCAGTAAAGGCATCGTCAAACAAGTCGTCGATCACCAGCTTCGGAACCGATACACGATCATAGGTGACCGCGAGTAATCGGTCTTTTTCAAGTGGCGATTGCCAAAGCGTAAACAGCCGTACCATAACGCCAATGACATTGATCGCGGTTCCCGGGTCATTGATGCCAGGCGACAGCGACTTGTCCGCGATCTCGGACAACGCAAGAAGCCCGAAGCGAGGGTCATCTTCAAAGGTACGACTTGGACCAATCGTGAAGGCGCTGGAAAAGGCGTCCGACTTGAACGTCTCGCACCCCTCAATACGAAGCAGCGGACGGCGTGTGCTCACAAATGTTCCGGGCAGCGCTGTCACCATCACGTGGCAATCAAGCGCTTCAGCGCGGGATTGCAGCGTCTCCAGATCAATATGCTGCACATAACCAACCGTCGAAGAACATACCGGGGCACCCTTGTCCCTGGCCTGATGAACGGAGACCGCCATAGCGCCCAGCGTGGGCGCCCGGCGGCGACGATCCAGTGCATCACTGGCTGCCATTTCCGCTTTCTCAATGGTGTTCACGACCCGGCCCAGCCGGGCAATCCTATCCACCCAGCGAACGAAAGTTATGACGACTATGGCGAACACCAGAAGCGTGAGCACAAAGATCGCAAACAGGCCCGCAGATTCAAACAGGTCGTTCTTAATCGCTATGAGGGAAACAATGCTGAAGATGAAGGCACCAATAAACGCAGACAGTGCGTTCTGGGTGACGTCATCCGCAATCACCAGCGGTAGGGAACGAGGGGTGGCACCGGCGCTGGCGGACGCGTAAGCAGCAACCATGGAGCCTACCGCAAAAGTCGCAATAACCAGCATGCTGGAAGCCATGATGGACAGCAGGGATTCGACCGAATCCAGGTTGATCTCGGGCAACACACTGGAAAGACCCATATCGTCAGCCAGCCTGGCGATGAATATGCCACCAATGGAAAGCACGCAAAGCACCAGTGGCTTGACCCATAAAAGCTCTTTAATGTGACCGAGAACAAAGCGCAGCCTGTCCGAGCTCAACACTTGTGATCGATCCATAATCGCATCCTCCGCCATTATCCAAAGGGGCGCTGTCGTGGTATGAATGCCGGCCATTTTCAACAGTTCCCGTCCGGATTCGGTAGCTGCGCGTATCGCCTTTGAGCCGCGTTCGCCGGCGCCCTTGGTAGAGCGTGCGCTCACGGGCGTCCTCTCACCTTTTTCGGCGAACGGGGCCGCTCGAACCGCTAACCCTGCTGATTTTCATGCCACTGGTGAAGAATGTCTGTGCGATAACGAACGCGCGCGCACCGCGCTGGAGCTGCGGCAGTCTTTTCCGCTTAGTGTGATAGCGCACAGACGCCACTCCCGGAGTATTACTCAATACTGGCGTGTATCATTTGCTGGAGCACAGGACGCTATGACGGACCTAATTAGCAGGGACATTAATACACTCGCTCAGAGGGCTGGGCAATCGGTTTCCCCGTCGGGGCGCTACAGTCAGGTGCGAGCCGACTCAGAAGCCATCTGTGCGCCCTTGCAGACAGAGGACTGCGTGGTTCAGCCGAGTGCTGAGGTGAGCCCGCCAAAGTGGCATCTGGCGCACACCACCTGGTTCTTCGAAGCGGCCCTCCTGACGCAATACATCAGCGATTACCGCCCCTTCAATCCAGGTTTTTTCCGCCTGTTCAATTCGTATTACAAGTCGGCTGGCGAGCACTGGGTACAGGGCGAAAGAGGCCAGTTGTCACGCCCTACCGTGGCCGAGATTGTCGCCTATCGCACGGCCGTGGACGATCGCTTGCTGGCATTGCTCAATAAAGAGGAGGGGAACAGAGAACTGCTTACCCTGCTGGAGCTCGGCCTGAATCACGAGCAGCAACATCAGGAACTGTTGCTGATGGACATCAAATTCATCCTGGGAACAAATCCCTCCATGCCGGCCTATACGGAGGCGGACTGGTTGGCGCCGGCCGTGGCGGAGAGCTGGACGGAATTTGCGGAAGGCGTCTACGAGGTCGGGCATGAAGGCCGCGCATTCGCCTATGACAACGAGCGTCCCCGCCACAAGCAGTATCTGTACGACATCGCCATCCGTGACAACACCGTGAGTTGCGCCGAGTTCATCGAGTTTATCGATGCGGGCGGCTATGCCAAGCCCACACTGTGGCTGAGCCAGGGCTGGGACTGGGTACAGCAGGAAGGCATAACGGCGCCCCTGTACTGGTTCAGGAAAAATGCCGTGTGGCACCACTATACCCTACACGGCGCCAGGCCAGTGGCTGAGCATGAGCCGGTCGTGCATGTCAGCTATTTCGAGGCCGATGCCTTTGCGCGCTGGAAGGGGTGCCGCCTTCCTACCGAGGCAGAACTCGAAAAGTGGCTGGTGAAGCAGCCCGAGGCCACCATGCCTCCGTCCGGCGTGATCCACCCTACCCGTGCCGACCTGCCAGCCAATCAGGTCTGGTACTGGACAGCCAGCCACTATTCGCCCTATCCGGGATACCGACCCTATTCGGGCATGCTGGGAGAATACAACGGCAAGTTCATGTGCAACCAGTTCGTGCTGCGCGGCGGCTGCGTAGCAACCCCAGCCGGACACTATCGCCCCACCTATCGGAATTTTTATGCGCCCCAACAGCGCTGGATGTTTTCCGGAATCAAACTGGCAAAGGATTGTTGAAAGAGGATTCCCAATGAAAGTATCGCGACTCGATCAGGTTACCGACGGCTACGAGCAGGAAGTGGAACAGTTTGCCGTCGATGTGCTCACCGGCTTCAGCAGCGCCCCGAAATCCCTGTCCAGCAGGTATTTCTATGACGACACCGGCAGCGAACTGTTCCGCGCCATCAGCCAGCACGCGGATTATTATCCGACTCGTACCGAGTACGACATACTCGATGCCAACAGCAAGCGGCTGCCAGGCATCCTGGACAAAGACGAGGTCGATATCATTGAACTCGGGGCCGGCGATGGGCACAAGAGTGAACTCGTTATTGATGGCTTTCTCGCGGCCGGGGTGACGATCAATTTTTACCCCATCGACATCTCCGAAAAGGCCATGGACATGCTCGGCGAGACCATCCGCGACAAGCCTAATCTATCCGTAGAAGGGTTGATCGGCGATTACTTCGACGGTCTGCGCTTCGTGCGTGAGCGTTCAGCAAAGCGGCAACTGGTGTTATTCCTGGGTTCCAACATCGGCAATTTCGACCGTGTCCAGAACCAGGGTTTCCTGCGCCGGCTATGGAACAGCCTGAACGACGGTGATTACGTGCTGATCGGGTTCGACCTGAAGAAAGACATCGGCGAACTCATCACCGCTTACAGCGATTCCAGCAACCACACACGCGATCTCAACCTGAACCTGCTGACGCGGATCAACCGCGAACTGGGCGGGAATTTCGATCTCTACGGATTCCAGCATTATGCGGTGTATAACCCCGTACTGGGAGCCATGGAGAGCTATCTGGTTGCGTTACGTGAACAACGTGTCTTTATCGAGGCGTTGCAGCGGGAATTCTCCTTCGCCGCCTTTGAACCCATACACCTGGAGTATTCCTTCAAGTTCCTGCAGGCCGATATCGACTACCTGTGTCGACAGACGGGGTACAGGATCGTCGAAAACTTCACCGACCCGCACGAGCGTTTTATTGACTCCCTCTGGCAGGTGCAAAAGCAGGTCAACCCAGGGAGCGTTTAATCCAGCATCCATAAAAATACCGGTCGGAGGTGACAAATGATCAGCAATACAGCAATTGTGGACGGAATTACCATGAGGTGGGAAGAGGCCGGCGAAGGCATGCCGGTCGTCCTTATACACGGGATTCCCACGTCTCCCGCGCTGTGGCGACACGTTGTGCCGCAAATTACCAAGGGCCGCTGCCTTGCCTGGGAAATGGTCGGCTATGGCGCGTCCATTCCGGAGGGGCGGGATCGCGACATATCCATAAAGCGCCAAGCCGATTATCTCGTGAGCTGGCTTACACATCTGGGCATCGAGCAGGCAATTCTCGTCGGGCATGACCTTGGCGGAGGCGTCGCCCAGATTGCCGCTGTCCGGAACCCTGGCTTGTGCCGCGGCCTCTTTCTGACCAACGCGATTGGTTACGATTCCTGGCCGATCCCGAGCGTGAAGGCCATGCGAATGGCAGGACCGCTACTTCGGTATCTGCCCAATCCCGCATTCAAGCAGGTGATCCGTACATTTCTTCAGCGCGGGCACGACAACAGTAGCCGGGCCGAGGAAGCCCTCGACTCGCACTGGCCCCATTACAGGGATCATGACGGCGCAGTCGCCTTTGTCCGGCAGGTGAATTCGCTCAATGTACAGGACACGCTGGCAGTGGCCGGTGACTTACCCAAGCTGGGAATACCCGCCCGCGTCGTCTGGGGCACTGCGGACCAGTTCCAGAAAATCGAATACGGTGAACGCTTTGCTCACGCTCTTTCCACGCCGCTGCAGCGAATAGAAGGCGGAAAACACTTCACGCCAGAGGATCATCCGGGGATGGTTGCTGACGCCATTAACCAGCTCGTAGCAGACGTGGCCTCCACCGAGACCACTTCGGCCGCCGGTAGTGATAAAGACCTTGCCAGTGGATAAAGAAGTCACCACGACCGGGGATGTCGCGCATGGCGCTGGCAAAATACTGCGAAAGGAGATCACATGGGCAATGCAGCGCAGGAACTCGAAGTCGACGTTGCCGTCATCGGGGCCGGCACCGCCGGATTGGTGGCATACCACCAGGCCAGCAAGCATACCGACAAGGTCGTTCTGATTGAGGGCGGGCCCTACGGCACGACCTGTGCACGGGTTGGCTGCATGCCCAGCAAGCTGCTGATCGCCGCCGCGGAAGCCGCGCATTCGGCCCGCCATGTGGATCAGTTCGGCGTGTACGCGCAATCGGTGCGCGTCGACGGCAAAGCGGTGATGGAGCGGGTCAGGAAAGAGCGCGACCGTTTCGTTGGTTTCGTTCTGGAGTCGGTGGACAACATCCCCGAAGACCGGCGCATTCGCGGCATGGCGCGATTCGAGAACGAGCACACTCTCCTGATCGACAATGGCCCACGCATCCACGCCGGGCGAGTGGTGATCGCCACCGGATCGCGCTCCAACGTGGTGCCGTTTCTGAACGATGCGGGCAGTCGCCTGGTCACCAACGAGGACCTCTTCGACTGGGAGGATCTACCCGAGTCCGTAGCGGTATTCGGCCCGGGCTTGATTGGGCTGGAGATCGGTCAGGCGCTGGCGCGTCTGGACGTTCGCGTGACAATGTTTGGTGTCAGCGGCGCCGTCGGTGGGATCCAGGACCCTGACATGCGCCGCATGGCGCTGGAGACCTTCAACCGCGAGTTCTCTCTCGACCCGGATGCCGAAACGACCGGCATCCGTGAAGTCGAGAACGGCGTTGAAGTCAGCTACCGGGACGACAATGGCAACGAAGTCAGCGACGTCTTTGAGTACGTGCTGGCCGCGACCGGCCGTCGTCCCAATGTGGACGGCCTCGCTTTGGAGAACACCGGCCTGGCGCTGGACGACCGGGGCATGCCGGAATTCGATCGCTATACCATGCGCTGCGGCGAGAGTTCCATATTCATTGCTGGCGACGCCAACAACCAACTGCCACTCTTGCACGAAGCCGCCGACGAAGGCCGGATCGCCGGCGCCAACGCCGGCAGCTATCCGCAAGTTCACAGCGGCTTACGCAGCACGCCGCTTTCGGTGGTGTTCACCGACCCCCAGATTGCGTCCGTCGGCTTGACCATCCAGCAAACCGAAGAGCAGTGCCGCGATCTTTTTGCGGTCGGCTCGGTGAATTTCGCGGATCAGGGCCGCAGCCGGATCCTGGGCAGGAACCTGGGGCTGCTGCGAGTCTATGGCGAGCACGGTACCGGTCGTTTCATGGGGGCTGAGATGTTCGCACCAGCCGCCGAACACATCGCCCATCTGCTGGCCTGGTCGGCCCAGCAGCACATGTGTGTGACCGAGATGCTGGACATGCCCTTCTATCATCCCGTCATCGAGGAAGGACTGCGAAGCGCTCTGCGCGACCTTCACGACCAGCTCAAGTTGGGCCCGGAATTGGATGACGAGTTCATGGACTGTGGTCCGGGGACCTGAGGGTGGGGGCATCTTCCACCCGCTCTCGTGCGCAAGCATGATCCGCACTTCACCCACAGCCCCCGTAGCAGTCTGTGCGTTAGCGCACCGTGATGGTCCAACGGCCCCCGTATACTGTTTCGACCAACACCCGATGCGTCAGCACCAAACAGGGAGGAAGGACTCATGCATATCATCATATGGCTCGTCATGGGCGGTTTCCTCGGCTGGATCGCCAGGCACCTGCTGGCTCGCGCCCGCGAGGCGCTCAAGGCGTTCGAGGGCTCCGTCGATGCCATCATCGCCCACTGGGACTTCCCCACCAGTGTGCTCATGCCGATTCCCGCGGGATTGGGGGCTTCCCACCGCCTCGCTCGAGTCCGTGGTGACTTGCGAACACAAGTACTGGAGTCGCGTTGAACAGGCAGCCAGCGTTCCCGAGGTGGTGCCCGCCTTTGCCGGCTTTGACCCGTTCGATGACAACGCGCTCGAGAGTATCGACCTGGAGTACCCTTTCTGGATCAAGCCGGTGAAGTCCCATTCCTCCCAGCTCGGCTTCATGATCGAGAATGCCGAGCAGTTCCACGAGGCCATCCCCGACATCCGCGAGAAGATTCACGACCGCTGTCGCTAGATGCTGCCGTTCGAAATCGAGCCTATCGACACTTGAACAAGGGTAACTCCCATGAGTAAGTCTATTGAAAGCGGGGATATCTATTTCTTCTATCGGCCCAAGGTGGATTTCGACAAGATTCGCGGCATGGGCGACGTCCAGCGTTTCCATTTGGTGATGGTCCCGGATAAGGCAACGAAAGCCCGTCTGTTTGTGGTCGGCAAGAAGCGCCTGCCCGAGGTCGCGGAAGGGCGGGCCCAGTCCACTGAACGGGAGTGGATGATGAATTCCATGACCGCGAAGCCGGGAGACGTCGGGAAAGCACTGGGCCCCGTCACCTACGACACGTCAACCGAAGGTGAACAGGTGCAAGGAGAAGCGATCCCCGCGGGCGAAGGTCGGTACGCGATCTTTGAGCGGAAAGGAGACACTCGCTTAGCCTACAGACTGTTCAGACCGCGGAAACCAGGAAACGCCCAAAAGGCGTTGGGCATCCTGCCCGAGGCCACCTTTATCGTCTCCGTGAAGAATCCAACCCTGGGCGGGCCAGGCTTTCCGCAAGAGAAGCCGGAGTACCCTAAAAAGCTGCGGGAAATGTTTGGCGATAAACGCTGGATAGACCTCAATGATACCCGGCTCCTGGAGTATGAAAATGCCCAGCTGCTGCTCATAGGAGCCCACGCCAGTCTTGAACAAACCGATATCGAAATCTCCGGTCAACCCGATGTTTTTGCAACCCTTGGGATTGAGCCTCGGGAGTGGGCAACCGAGACCGTTGAAGAGGGCCGGTTCACAGAGCCGAAGATGGAGGCCCCCGCGATCGAACCCCGGGGAGATCCCACGAAAGGGGGTAAAAAAGCCGCCAAGTCGGATTCGGCTGCTGGTATCGCGGCGGCCTTAAAGGGAATGGAGTTTCCGGCCAACCGCTCGGATCTGGTTCGGCATGCCAAAGAACAGCGAGCGGGAGAAGACATTGTGAGCGCGCTCAACGGACTGCCCAGTCATAAATTCAAGACCATGGCAGACGTTCAAAAAGCCCTGAGCAAGGTCCGATAGGAGAAGGCGGCCCGGCGACATGGGATCAAGGGATGGAACGACTCGAGCAATACCGCCACAAACGCGACTTCACACGCACCCATAAGCCCGAGGGGAAGCGCAAGGAATGATCCGCTTCGGGGAGATTCGGGGCCCGGTCAAGCTCTACTCCGCGGTGCCGGATCGCAGCGTGCATTTCTGTCTGCTGCACGATAAGGACCGCGCTCCGGTGAAGCCGCGATGATCAACCCCGAGACCGGCGAAATCGTGCCCTACGGGGAGACTCGCCGCGTCTATCGCACCGATGAAGGCAGCCTGGTGCTTCTACTTGGCATTGTTGGGCTGTGGCACGTAGCGCGGCGAGCGCCCGTGCTGCCGCCTTACTCCATGGTGTCGCCGCCATTGGGGTGAATAATCTGACCGGTGATGTAGGAGGCGTCCTCGCTGGCCAGAAATACGTAGGCGGGCCCTACCTCGGCCGGTTGCCCGGCGCGGCCCATGGGCGTATTCCCCCCGAAGGACTCGACCTTGTCGGCCGGAAAGGTCGCCGGAATGAGCGGCGTCCAGATCGGCCCCGGCGCCACGGCGTTAACCCGGATCCCCTCGTCCACCAGCGCCAGGGCCAGGGAGCGTGTCAGGGCGGTAATCGCCCCCTTGGCGGCGGAATAATCGATCAGGTGGCCGCTGCCACGAAACGCGGTCACCGAGGTCGTATTGATGATAACGCCCCCATCGCGCAGTGGCTCCAGGGCGGACTGAACCATGTAGACATACGCGTAGAGGTTGGTGGCGAAGGTGTGCTCCAGCTGTTCGGGGCTGATCTCGCGCACATCGGAGACCGGGAACTGCTGGGCGGCATTGTTGACCAGGATGTCCAGGCGGCCGAACTCCGCTAATGTCTCCTGCACCGACTGCCGACAGAACGCCGGGTCCTTGACGTCTCCGGCAATCAAAAGGCAGTGCCGGCCCGCCGTCTCCACCAGTTCGCGAGTATCCCGAGCGTCGTCATGCTCGTCCAGGTACACAATGGCGACATCGCCCCCTTCCCGGGCATAGTGCAGTGCCGCCGAACGACCGATGCCCGAGTCGCCGCCGGTGATGAGCGCGACCTTGCCCTCCAGGCGGCCGCCGGCGCGATAGTTCTCTCGAATGAAAATCGGCTCCGGCTCCATGGCACGTTCGCGTCCCGGCTGCGGCTCCGATTGGTGCTGCGCCGGACGTTGTTCATGCGCATCCTTGTAATCTTGACTCATAACTCGAACTCATTCACGCGGACATGGTATTGGCCCGATCGTTGCGCGACCAGACACGGTGGTTTGACAGCGCCGCCTTCGAGTACCGGGCCGCGTTCTCATAGAGCTGGAAGTAGCCGAGGTTCGATCCTCCCGGTTCAGGTCCGGTCGACCACGCCGCCGTACTCGGGGGCACAGTGGGCGCAGCAGTAGATACGCCCGCCGGCCTCGACACCGTGCCCCATGACTCGGCAACCGCATGCGTTACAGGTTGGGGCCAGCTGGTGGATGGCGCATTCAAAAGCGTCAAACGTGTAGCGCTGGCCTCCCATCTCGACCACGAACGCCTTGTCGTATTCGTTTCCGCAGCAATCGCATTTCGCCATAGGTCTGCTCCTCCAGGGGCTGGTCGTCTGCCTCGCCAGAAATTGCGAACGGCTCGGGTCCCGAGGGAACCGCGAGCCTTGGGAGGATTTTCATGCTGTTGGTGAGAGCTGTCTGTTCGATACCGAACGCTTAGCCGCGCTGGAGGAACATATCCATCTGGATCAGGACTGGACCGCCATCACAGCCTTTACATTCACAAACTCGCGCATGCCAAAGCCACCATGTTCACGGCCATAACCACTTTGCTTCACGCCACCGAAAGGCAGGTTGGGCAGCGCCAGGTTGTAGCCATTGATATTGACCATACCGGTGTCGAATTCATCCCGGGCCAGGCGCATCGCTTTGTCTTCGTTAGCGGAAAAGATGCCGCCGCCCAGGCCATAGATGGAGTCATTCGCAACCCGCATCGCCTCGGCGTCGTCTTTTACCCGGATCAGCGAGGCCACCGGGCCAAACAGCTCGTCGTCATAGGCTGGCTGGCCCGGCGCCACGTTTTCCAGCACGGTTGGCGGATAGAAGTAGCCTTTGCCTTCGGGCATTGCACCACCCAGAGAACAGGTGGCTCCGGCATCAACAGACGTCCGAACCTGTTCATGAAGGTCATCTCTGAGATCTGAGCGGGCCATGGGGCCCATCTGGGTCTCACTGCTGGAGGGGTCACCGACGGCGACTTGTTTCATCGCGGCCAGGAAAGCCTCCCGGAACTCGTTATAGACCGAGTCCACAACAATAAAACGCTTCGCCGCCACGCAAGTCTGGCCGGCGTTATTGGTACGCCCCAGGACACAGACCTCGGCCGCCTTCTGCACGTCGGCATCCGCCAACACCAGATAGGCATCGTTACTGCCCAGCTCAAGCACGGATTTCTTCAGCGCTTTGGCGGCACGCTGGGCCACCGCGCTGCCCGCAGCAGGACTCCCCGTGAGCGTGATGCCGCGCACCAGTTTGTGTTCAATGATTGCATCCGACACGTCGTGGCCAATCAACAGGGTGCGGAAGGCGTTTTCCGGCAGGCCCGCATCCCGATAGAGCTTTTCAACTTCCAGCGCCATACCCCAGACATTGGCCGCGTGCTTCAACAGCACCGTGTTGCCCGCCATCAGGTTCGCGGCGCTGTAGCGAATGACCTGGTAGAGCGGAAAGTTCCACGGCTGTATACCGTAAATCACACCCTGAGGCTGATAGGAAACCAGGGCGTTGCCACCCTCAAGCGCCCGCGTTTCATCCGCGAGCTCCGTGGCGCCATGCTCGGCGCTGAACTCACAGACAGCGGCACACAGCTCGCATTCCTGTTTGCCTTCAGCCAGCGTCTTGCCCATTTCGCGGGTCATCAGTGCGGCGTACTCGTCCTGGCGCTCCCGAATCAGCTGGGCGGTCTTGCGCAGGATGTCGGCACGTTCGCTGAATCCGGTCCTGCGCCAGTCCAGAAACGCAGCGTGAGCCTGCTCAACAATGCCTTCGGCCTCTTCCCGGGACATCAGGGAATAGGTTTCGAGCACTTCTTCTGTGGCTGGGTTAACGGTCTGGTGGGTGTTTGACATCAGGTTTTCCTCCGTAAGGAGTATGAGAGACGAATCCTGATGGTAGGCCCCGGGGCATTAGCGGGTCGGTGCGCTGGCCTACATAGTCGTGCGGCGCTCGCGAGAAATCTTTGAGCTAACAAACCCTTTGAAAAAATGGAGATTGCTCAGTGCGGTAACGCACCGACGCTCCTATTGTCATCCCTAAAACTGGTAGTCCAGATAATAGGAGACGAAGAGGTCACCATGGACACCACCAATAAATCGATCCTGCTAACCGGGGCCAGTGGCGGTATCGGTCGCCGTGATTTTTTACAGGAGTCAAACCATGTCAACAAAGGCAAAAATTGATAAACCATTCCCTGCCCTATCGTTACAGACACTCAGCGGTAAGTCGCTGGTGCTCGGACAGCCACCCCAGGGGCAGTGGCAACTGCTGGTGATGTACCGAGGCCTGCATTGCCCCATCTGCAAACAATACCTGGGTCAGATCAACGATATGAAGGCGGACTTCGATCAAATGAACGTCCAGATCGTCGCGGTATCCACCGATCCCGAGGAAAAAGCCAAAACCTTTGCGTCTGAATTGGGCCTGGATTTCGAGGTTGCTTATGGTCTGGGTATCGACCAGGCGCGGGACCTTGGGCTGTATATTTCCAGCCCTCTGAGTAGTGCGGAGACCGACCAACCCTTTGCCGAGCCAGGATTGTTTTTCATCCGTCCAGATGGCGGACTGCACTTTGGTGAAGTAGCCAGCGCCCCGTTCTGTCGCCCCGATCTGGAGATGATCAAGATGGGGATCGGTTTTATCCAGAAAAAAGACTACCCAGCCCGTGGTATTGGCTGATTAGATACTGGTGCAGAAGGTTTTGCCCGAGAGTTCTATCGTCATCCCCAAAACTGGTCGTCGAGATGACGCGGGACGCCTGGATAGCCGGACGCCTCCTACCCCCTGACCCCAAGGATCCAACGATGAACATCGACAACAAAACCACCGCACTGGTAGTGACCGACCCCCAGAACGATTTCCTCAGCGAAGACGGCGCCGCCTCGGCCCTGGTCGGCGACAGCGTCCGCGAAAACAACACCATCATGGTTAGCCCGCACAAGGTTTACGGCCCACAGAACAACGACTTGGCGCTGCAGCTGCGCAAACACGGGATCAGCAGGGTCCTGACCACGCAGGAGGCTGCCGATGCGCTGCGTTGAACAGCGCGGGTTTACTTAAACCTTAGAGGAGACTGACCGTTCTGTAGCGGATAAGCAGGGGGCAACATGGGGGAAACAGTCAGCGATTTTATAGTCAAGCGTTTGCAGGCATGGGGTGTTGAGCGGATCTACGGCTATTCCGGCGACGGCATAAACGGCATGATGGAGGCCCTGCGCAAGGCCGAAGACGGCCCGCGCCTGATCCAGCCACGCCATGAGGAATTGGCTTCATTCATGGCCAGCGCCCATGCCAAGTTCACCGGCAAGCCAGGCGTCTGCGTGGTGACCTCCGGCCCCGGCGCGGTGCACCTGCTCAACGGCCTGTACGATGCCAAGAAAGATCATGTGCCGGCGGTGGCCATCGTCGGCCAGCAGGCCCGCATCAGCCTGGGCACCGACTACCAGCAGGAAGTCGACCTGATGTCGTTGTACAAGGACGTCGCCGGCGATTACGTGCACATGGTCACGGCTCCCCCGGCGGCGCGGCACATGGTGGACCAGGCCATGCGCATCGCCATGGCCCGGCGTGCGGTCACCGCAATCATCCTGCCCAACGACGTGCAGGATCTGCCCATGGAGGACCCGCCGGCGGCCCACGGCGCGGTATTTTCCGGTATCGGCTACCGTTCGCCGCGCTGGCTTCCCGAAGACCACGACCTGGACGCCGCCGCCGACGTGCTCAACGCCGGCAAAAAGGTCGCGGTGCTGGCTGGCGCGGGTTGCAAGCATGCCGTGGATGAAGTGCTGGAATTGGCCGACACGCTCGGCGCCGGCGTGGCCAAAGCGATCCTGGCCAAGACCATGATCCCGGACGATATCGAATACGTTACCGGCACCATTGGCCTGCTCGGTACCCGGCCGAGCCAGGACATGATGAACGACTGCGATACGCTGCTGATGGTCGGCACGCGGTTCCCCTACACCGAGTTCCTGCCGGCCAGCGATCAGGCCTGCGGCGTGCAGATCGATATCGACGCCGAGGCGCTGGGCCTGCGCTTCCCCAACGAGGTCAACCTGCAAGGTGACACCAAAACCACCGTCACCGAGCTGCTCAAACGCGTCGAACGCAAGCAGGACCGCCAATGGCAGCAAACAATCATCGAAAACACCCGCGACTGGTGGCACCTTATGGGCAAGCGCGCCGCAGTGCCAGCCGACCCGATCAACCCGCAGCAGGTGTTCTGGTCGCTCAACGCGCGTCTGCCAGACGACGTGGTTTTATCCTGCGACGTGGGCACCGCCAGCAACTGGTACGCGCGTTATCTCCAGATCCGCCGTGGCATGGTGGGGTCAATCTCCGGCGGCCTTGCCTCCATGGGCAACGGCGTGCCCTACGTACTGGCCGGCAAATTCGCCTACCCCAAGCGCCCCGGCATCGCCATGGTCGGCGACGGCGCCATGCAGATGCTGGGCAACCAGGGCCTGATGGACATCGCCAAGTACTGGCAGGAATGGGACGATCCGCGCTGCATCGTGCTGGTGCTCAATAACAGGGATCTGAGCCAGGTGACCTGGGAACAGCGCATCATGGGAGGCGACCCCAAGTTCGACGCTTCCCAGGACCTGCCCGACTTCGCCTACGATCACTACGCCGAACTGTTGGGCCTGAAAGGCCTGCGCATGACCAGGCCCGAGGACGTCGACCCTGTCTGGGACCAGGCCCTGGCAGCGGACCGGCCGGTCGTCATTAACGCCTATGTGGATCCTGAAGTGGCCCCGCTGCCGCCGCACATCACATTCGAACAGGCCAAGGGCTTCATGTCGTCCACCGTGAAGGGCGATTCCGACGCCTACGGCATGATCAAGCAATCCATGAAGCAGGTGATGGCCAGATTCCGCTCCTGATCAATCGAAATCCAGGCAAGAACTAAGGAACAATAGACCAGCGGCATATCTTGAGTAGCGAAAAGCGCTCTGCATCACCAAGTTGGGGGGGGGCTGGCGAGAAACCTGTGCGGTAACGCACCGACAAGGAGATCGCCATCCCTAAAACTGATTTCCAGATAGTGCTTTGACACTCCTGGCGATGCGCGGGGATCAGCGACCTGATTCTGAATTTTCTGATCCGGCGTTGAGCACTAAACACGTAGACCTCCAAGGATGCCCAATGACCAGCACCCTGCCCAACGACAGAAAACCCGCAGTCATCGCCGCCGTCGCCGGTGGCTGGGTTGCCGATGCGGCCAGCCTGGGGCTGCACTGGCTGGCCAGAGTGACGGACGCCCAAGCTCTACTCACGGATATTGAGTCACTCATAAACGGTTTCAACGACGAACGGCGTTTCAGGATGGAAGCTCGTGAGCCACAATAACTCGGTTGCGGCCCGCCTCCTTGCCCTCATACAGGGCGTTATCACTGCGCCTGATCAGGTCTTCGGCATCACTGCTCGGCGCGGGTATCTGGGAGGCGGTACCGAGACTGAGGGTGAACGTCAGCTGATGGTTCTCGGTTTCCACGCAGTGGGCCTCTGCCCGAGCGCGGATACGCTCGGCCAATTGCTCGGCGCCGGCAAGGGGTGTGTTGGGTAGCACGATGATGAATTCCTCGCCGCCGAAGCGGGCGACGATGTCCGAAGGCCGGTGAACTTCCTCCTGCAGCAAGTTAGCCAGTTCCACCAGGCAGCGGTCACCGGCCATGTGGCCGTACGTATCGTTGAGCCGCTTGAAATAGTCGATATCCAACATGATGATCGACAGCGGGACCTGTTCCCGACCGGCCCGTTTCCATTCCTTGTGCAACTCACTGGTGAGGTGGCGGCGGTTGTAGAGGCCGGTGAGCGGGTCCACCATGCTGAGCTGTTCCAGCTCTTCGTTGACCGAGGCCAGTTGCTCCATCGTCTGGCGCAATTCCAGGGTGCGCTCTTCCACATGGCTTTCAAGTTCCGCGGCGTGGCGCTTCTGGTCCTCGATGGTCTGGCGCTGCAGGCGGGCGGTCATCTCCAGCGCCTCGTGCTCTGCCTCTGCCCGGGCGCGCATTGTCATGTTCAACCGCATCGCCAGGCCGATGGACAGCAGAAAGCCTTCCAGCGCCGATCCGATCTGGAACACCATGAAGGGGCTGTTGTCACCGGGCAGCAGTGCCATGTGGGACAGCATAACGGCAATGGCGCCAATAATGACGATGGTCCAGGCAAAGACATAGAAGCGGGCCTCCAGCACCCCCTTGCGCCAGGCTGCGATGCCGCTGTAGAGGAGTAAGCTGCCACCAATCAGCAGGATGATTGAAATCAGCTTGAGGGTGGTAATGCCGGGCACAAAGAGAGCGTAGAGGACCATGATGCCCCACACCCAGAAGAGTACCGTCATGATGCGGAAAACGGGTGGGTGGCAGGTCCTGAGAGAGAGAAATTCCCGGGTGAACAGGACACTCATGCCCGCACCAGCGGCCATCATGACGATATAGGCCCGATCGCTCCACCAGGGCCAGTCAGGCCAGAGATACTGCTCGGCAAAGCCCTGGCGGATGAAAAACCACAGGCCGGTGGTGAGGATGAAACCAAAATAGTACAGATAGGTCCGGTCCCGGATGCTGAAGAAGATCACCAGACTGGCCAGGGCGATGACCAGCATCAGACCGAAATAAGCGCCCTGGATCATGCGGTGGGTGAGCCGCTCGTTGATGTACGCGTCCATGGGCATCAGCGTGAGCGGGATGCGCATGTGGGCGTGGCTCTCAAGCCGCAGATAGGCCCGGTAGGTGGTCTTCGGCTGTAACTCCAGCGGGAAGGCAAAGGCGCTTTCCTCGATCGGGCGCTCGGCAAAGGGGTAGCGCTGGCCAGTACGGTAGTGGACTTGGGCCATCGACTCGCCCTCTTCATAGAGCCAGAGGTCGGCCCCGTTCAGGGACGCATTGTCGAGATGCAGCACCCGGAGCTGTCTGGATGCCTCATCCGGTCCTTCGAAGGTGACCCGCAGCCAGACGGTATCGCCGGTTAGGCCAAGGTTCAGGGGCAGAGTGCGGTTCTGCCACTGGTCGAATGAAGCCACATGGGCCGGGTCTGTCGATGGGTCGGCGGTCTGGAGCAGTTCCACGTTTTCCGGCAAAAGGGTTGGTTCGGCCGGAGGAGTGGCCCTGGCAGCGTCGTCCCGGAGTGTGATCAATGCCACCAGCACCAGCACCAGAACGACCAGGATAAACAGGCCCGGTAACAGTCTATGTCCGCCCATCCGTGCCCACCATTCTATCGGCGTGGACTGGGCCACCGTAGACTTTAACGGTAAAAACGGGTCATGGGCTTTTCGTTTTTTGCGGATTATTGACAGTAGCGTAGGCATTCAAGGTCAAAACAGCAAAAAGAAGACCTGGATTTCGAGGTTGCTTATGAGCCGAGGTTCACTACTGCCAGATCCACTGCATCGACCAGGTTGGTAACCTGTTCGTCGGGGCTACCCATCAGGGGGTGATAGAGCGACTCATGGCGTTGAATCCAGATGCCATGAAACCCGGCGCGGATCGCGCCGTGGACATCCCAGGCATGGGCGGCGATCAGCAGTGCATTCTCCGGGGCGCACGAGTGTTTCAACGCCGCCTGGCGGTAAAGTTCTGTTTGCGGTTTCCAGATGTTGAAATCGTCCACCGATATAATGTCGTCCACCAGGTGTTCGATGCCATTGTCACCCACCAGCTTTTCGGTATTGGCCCGGGAGCCATTGGAGAGCAGGACGGCCTGGCAATCGGAGTGCCTCACCTGCTCAAGCGCGGGTTTGACATCACTGTGTGCGGGGAGCTGGGGAAAAACCCCGAGAATTTCCTTCAGCATGGTCTCATCGGCCTCGCGACCAAGGCTGTGCAGCAGGACCGCCAGTGTGCCTTTGGCGATGTCCGGAAAGGTATGGAAGACGCCGCTGGCCGAGAGAGCGAAGGCATCTCTCAGCAACTGTGCGAAGAATAGTCGACCCGTACCGGCGGGCAGGTTGAACTCTGTCAGTTTGTCTTCCAGCGGCGCCAGAGAAAAAACGGTTTCAACGACATCGAAAAAAATAATACGTGGTTCGGATTTTTGAGTTTGTTGGGGCATTTCGACATTCCCTTTTACCACGCGGTGCCTGAGGCCAACAAAAGAACGGCTATTTGCTGGGGCGGATAATCAGTTCGTTGATGTCGACCTCCGCCGGCTGCTCAATGGCAAACGCGATCGCCCGGGCAATCACATCGGCGTCGATAGCCTTCTCGTAGAGCTCACTCACGTTCTTGGCGGTCTCGGGATCGCTAATGGTCGTTGTCAGCTCGGTCGCCACGGGCCCCGGCGAGATATTGGTGGAGCGGATTTCCCCGCCGCCTTCCTGACGAATGCCTTCTGATATCGCCTTCACGGCATACTTGGTCGCCGAATAGACGGCCGAGGAGGGAAAGACCACATGCCCTGCCACCGAAGAGAGATTGATGATGTGGCCGACATGCTGTTCGCGCATGGTCGGCAGAACCGCGGCAATGCCGTAAAGCACGCCCTTGATGTTGACGTCGATCATCTGATCCCACTCGTCGACCTTGAGTTTATCGAGCGGCGACAGCGGCATCAGGCCGGCGTTGTTGACCAGCACATCGATGCGGCCATAGGCCTCCTTCGCCGCCTGGGCCAGCGCATCGAGCTGAGCACGGTCAGTGACGTCGGTAACCCGGTAGATGGCATCACCGCCCTGCTCCACGATCGCGTCGCGCAGCGCCGCAAGGCGATCCTCGCGGCGAGCACCGAGCACCAACCTGGCGCCACTATTGGCCAAACGGTGGGCAGTGGCTTTACCGAGACCGCTACTGGCGCCGGTAATGATAACGACCTTTCCATTGATCTCTGACATGGTTTCCCCTCCTGTGGACATGAATTGTTGGGTGCCGTGAATCGGCTGTACTTCGAACAGTAGGCGGCGAGGTCCTACCGCGTCGGTGCGATAACGCACCGACGCGGCTATCTTCCTACCTCAAACTGGGATCGGAAAAACGGAAGTCGAATCCGGACGAATCCGGAACCGAACCAGAGGAGAAATCTCATGGTTATCAAGAACGCTCAGGAACTGTTCATGCAACTGCTCTCTGAAACCTACAGCGCCGAAAAGCAGATGACGCGCGCGCTGCCCAAGATGGCCCGGGCTGCAGACGACAAGAAACTCGTCGAGGGCTTTGAGCACCATCTCGAAGAGACGCAGGGCCAGCTCGAGCGCCTCGAGCAAGCGGCCGACTCCATAGCCGACGTACGCATCAAGCGCATCAAGAGCCATGCGATGGAAAGCCTGATCATGGAGGGTGAGGAGCTGGTCGACGCCACAGAGAAGGGGCCCGTGCGCGATGCCGGCTTGATCGCCGCCGCCCAGAGGGTCGAGCACTTCGAAATTGCCGGCTACGGCACGCTCTGTGAACTGGCGGATCAGCTGGGCTACAACGAGGCCAAGAAGCAACTGGCCGAAACCCTGAAGGAAGAGAAGGCGACTGACGAGAAGTTGAGCAAAATGGCCCACCAGAACGTCAACAAGGAGGCGGCTGCGTAAGTAAGGTGTTGAGGAGGCGAGAGGCATGGCGGTGAAGAAACGCGGCATGCCCCGACCGCGCTGGGCCACGCTCCGCGTGGGCGGCATTGCTGTGGCGATGGGCGTGGCCATGGTCGTCGGCCTGGGCTTGGGCTTGGCCGCGCTGGCTGTGGACACGATGTGGCTGTGGCCTCCGCCGGTCGAGCTCGGCAACGTTGAGGGCGCGCGGGTCCTGCTGGGATCGGTGACGGCCGGTCTGATCACGGTCGCGGTTTTCGGCCTATGGATGCGCACAGTCGTGGTCGGCCTCATGGCCTCGCACTTCTCGCCCCGAACGTTGCTGACTTTCCTTGACGACCGCTTCCAGCGCAACCTGTTAGCGTTCATGGCCACGGGTGTTATGGCCGTACTGGTGATCCTGCTGAGGATGCCCTCAGACGGAGAGGCGGCCGCTCCCATGGTAAGTACGGCGCTGGTGGTGCTGATCGCGCTCGCCTCCTTGGCGGGCGTGCTGCTGGCGATCCAGCACGCCACGCGAAGCCTGTCGCTACCGCAGTTGGTCAGCCGCCTTGCCGACGACGCTCTCAGGGTGCTTGAGCGCTACCCAGTGACGCGACTCGAACTTACCGAAGTGCCACCCCCTGTGTCCGCAACGCAGACAGTCCTGGCCCCGGGCACTGGCTGGGTTATCGGCATCGACATTGACCGGATGCGCAAGGCGCTGCCGGCCGGCGGCATCATCCACCTGCGCTGCCGGGTCGGCGTGTTTCTCACCCACCGCAGCCCGGTCGCCCTTGTCTCCCTTGCCCAGGCCGACGAAGGCGAGGAGGCGGACCTTGATACCATAGCCAGGGCGGTTACCCTCGCCCGCACCCGCAGCCCTAACAACGACCTTGCGTTCTCCGTGAGCCAGCTCGTAGACGTCGGGACCTTCGCGCTGCAGGAGCGCGCGGACACCGCAACCGCCCACGAGGTACTTGTCCATCTTGGTGCGGTGCTTGAGGAGGTTGCTGAACGCGGACTATCGCGGCTTCACGACAGGGACGAGGACGGCCGCCGCATCTACGACGATGCCGGTTGGGACGCCTCCGACCTGCTGCAGTTGTGCGTCGAACGCCTGCGGGGGCCGGCTTCCCGCGACCCGGAGTCGGCCCGGCACCTGATGCACATGCTCCATCGGGTCCGCCAGGTTGCCGAGGAGCACGAGGCGTTGACGGTCGTTTCGGAAGTTGGGCGTCAAGTGGAGATGCTGCTGGCCCTGGCGGACGTCAGCGGGATGCTGCCTCGCGACCGTCAGCTGCTCGAACGGGAGGCCGAGGCCGCCGTCGACGGTGACTGACGTGCCACAAATGACGCCGCCTAAGTTGGACACTGCACAGACCAGACCATGCGCTTCAACTTACCCTGAAAGCTCAATCCAAACGGAACAATCATCTGGAGTTCAGCCCATGAACAGGAATCAAAACAAAGATCATGCAAACGAGGAGAAAGAAGTTGCCGACAAGAAGACCGGCGACAAAAGCAAGGACAACAAGGAGAAAACCGCCAAGCGCGACGGCAATGATGAAACCGTGTTAGGCGATATCAATGGCGAGGCCAAGAATGAAACGAAATGAGCCTTATCGGCATTAAAGGAGCCAACTGGGGCGGCCGGCGAGGAGCCGGCCGCCGCAGGATCGATGCCCTTACTTAAAAGTTGTAACCCATCCCGATTGTATAGGCCCAGATCCCGTCATCCTGAAACGCGTCGGTAGCCTCATCGGTGCTGCTGAACAGGAACTGGTACTCGGCGCGGGCCAGGAAATAGGTCTTTGTCCGAACGTAGTACTTTATGCCCGTTTCCAGACCAGCGAAGCCACTGTCCTTCACGCCGTCGCCGTAGACACCACCCAGGCTGGCGCCGAGAAAGGGCCGCGCGCGATCGTCAAGAAAGTGATGGTTGACGTAACCACGGGTTGAGCCGTTCCAGAAATCATTGGTCACGTCCTTGCCTCCGATATCGGCATAATTGACGCTTTGCCGGATACCGGCAGACATGGCATCGCTCAGATACCAGCCAAGATCGCCCGACAGGCCGAGGCTGCCACCTTCAAAATCCTGGTCGCTACTGCCGGTCCCGGAGATGGAGAATTCCCCCTCGCCCTCCTCCGGTCCGAATCCAGAGGATTGTGCGGATACCGCCATGGGCAGTGCCCCGAGAAGACAGAGCGTGATTGCCGCAGTATTGAGTCTGATCATAATTAAGCTCCTTGCTTGCATTTTTCAGATTGCTTTCCGAAATGCGCCATTATGTACGTGGCGCGAACCGTGACGCGGCGGATACTACGACAGTCAACCGACGCGACCGCACACCTTTACTATCGGTGCTGGAGCACTCGGCTGTCTGTACGCAAGCGCACACAGGATGCTGAAAAGGCAGTAAGAGCTGGATCACCACCATTTTGACATCATCGGTTTAACGGTCAGCCCATGGATAACGATCGAGAGCACAACAACAACCAACGTAAGGTGGATGAATTCCAGGGCCAGTTCCTCCTCCAGGCCAAAGACGACCGCGAACATCAGGTAATAGATCGAACCGATGCCGCGCACCCCGAACCAGCCGACCAGCATCTGCAGCCGAAATGACGTGCCAGAGCCAAGTAGGCCGAGAAAAACACTGACAGGGCGAATCACTGCGAACAGGACTAACGCAAGACCAACGGCTCTGAAGCTCCAGGAGTCCAGAAACAGCATCCCGCCCAGCAGCAGGACCAGCACCAGCTCGGACAATCGCTCCAGGGGTTCTTTGAACACCAGTGACCCTTCGGACACGTGTCGGCTGTGCTGAAGCTCCGATTCCTCGGGAGGAACCGGGGCCTCCGGGGCCGGCTCAGCGTCTTCGGTGACCTCGTTGTGACCAGCCAACGTCAGTTCCGATTGACGCAGCGAAACAGCGGCGACAAAAACGCCCAGAAATCCCCAGGCTTCGATCAGAAGGCAGACCCCATAGACCAGGCCGATCAGACCCAGACCAAGAAAATCATCCAGAAGCAGGCCGTCCCTGTTGAAGAAACGCTGTTTCCATACAATCCGGGCCAGCAAGTGCCCTATCACAAGCCCGACAACAAGGGCCCACACCGTGGACCACAAAACGTCCTCCAGAATCCAGTTCCCAAGCAATTCGTAACTGGTCGGGGTGCTCAACATCACCAGCCCCAGCACGACAAATGGAGAGGCGCTGCCGTCATTCATGCCCGCTTCACTGGTCAGAGTAAGGCGCAAAGGGTCCTGGTCGCCCATGTGCCGGGACTGCACAGCCGTGGCCAGCACGGGATCGGTGGGCGCCAGAATACCGCCCAGTAGAATAGCGGCACCCAGAGGCAGGGCGAGCAGGTAATAGCCAAAAGCCGCCGTCAGGGCGACGCTCACCGTCATGGAGATGAATGCGAGTCGCACAGGTGCATTCCATTCCAGCCACCGGAACGGCACGGGCATTTTCATACCGGCAATAAACACCGACAGCAGAACCGCCAGTTCGGCAAGGACTTCCAGAAAAAGCGCCTGTTTCAGCGGATTGAAATGAAAAGCGCCAAAAACAGTCGGACCGAGGACTATCCCAATAATCAGATAAACAAGGGACGATGTCAGGTTTAAACGCTGGAGGATTTGAAAGCGCAAACCCATCAAGATCAACAGGGTTCCGATCAGTACAAACCATACAGCGTTGGTCAAAGTTATTTCCCCCGGACTCATGGATGCTCTATTCGCACAAAAGTGACCGAAAACCAGGGATGCGTATGTGCGTTAACGCACATGGCCCAGGGTGGCGATGCATGTGGCTGGGTCGAAACGACACCTCTGCGTCGGTTAGCGCACAGACACCTGGTTGGTTAAAAGGGATTATAAGTCTGCGACGGCCCGAAAGTCTGCATTATGCGGGGGCGTTCAACCATTCCACGAGCAGGCCATATGGCCAAAGGAGAGAACTATGAACAAGGACACCATTGAAGGTAACTGGAGCGAACTCAAGGGCAAAGCGAAGCAACAGTGGGGCAAGTTGACCGATGACCGTCTTGACGAAATTGCCGGCAGGCGAGACGAGTTGGCAGGCGAGATTCAGCAGGCCTACGGTGTTTCGAGAGAGGAAGCCGATAAGCAGGTCAAAGACTTTGAAGAATCCACCAGGCACTGACGCTCGACCGTCCCATTAATGCATTGCAAACTGCCTGCGACCCAGCGTCGCAGGCAGCCCGAATATGCAGAAGGTGATCCCTGTATATCACATCACCGGATCAATGTTCTGATTATATTCCTGTACTTACAATTAGAAACGTTTTGCAGCAAAACTGTTTATCCCCTCATCGTGTCCGTTCGTACCCCCTATGTCATCAGGAAACATGACCCATCCGAGATCACAGATCAGCCTTCAGAACCACGACCTCATGATCAGTTGGCCGCCCGTTTTTTCAGAAGTGAGAGAAGTTGTTGGAAAAACGGCGGCTTTCAGCAGTACTATGGTGAAGACTAGGGATTTAAAGTAAGTAGAAGTTTTGCCAGGGCGTCGGGGGCCAGCCATGATAAGGATGCATGGAGAGTACCGCCGGCATTTGCGCTCCGGGATCAGGGTCCCGGTAGTTCTGAAGTATGCCAATCACACCATTGAAACCACTACGCTGGACGTATCGGCCAGCGGATTACGCCTGAAAAGGCCGGATGGGATGTATATCCGCCCCGGCGAGGTCACTGACGTCGATTTTCCCGACAAGGCCAGTATGAATGCCTCGGCGACAGTGGCGTACACCGGCAAGTCCCACATCGGTTTGCAGTTCTACCGCAGACGCTTTTCCGAAAACGAACTGAGCGAACTCTACGCCGTTGCCCCGTCCTGGCAGCGCGTGACAGCCAGAAGCAAGCGGGCCCTATGGATGAACAGCCGCCGTTTTGCGGTTTTTCTGGCCAATACCTACCTGCGCGCACCCATTCATGCCCTCGCCCGGCCGCATTTTGTGTTTGCGGTTTACGGTAACAAGGAACAGGCCAAGTCCTATTCGACGCCCCGTATGGCGGAGCGTATGCCGTCCAATGTGGTGCTTGGTTTCATTCGCAATGCGGACATGCGCGGCCTGCTGGTGGCGTCGCAATTCAGGGAGGACGAACTGGAGGAAGACTCCGAAAAAGTTCGCCTTTACCTGGATCAACTGCAACGCGACTACCCTGATGTACAACGGATCGCCCTCGTCGGACGGCTCCCCAACTTCGCCATGAAAGCAGGTATCGAGATTACCGAACCGCTGGTGGAAGGGAGCCTGGGAACACGATATATGATCTGGGACGTGGCGCGGAAAATGCGGGAGCGTCCCCAATACTCCCAGCAAACCAGCATTGTCGTGCTGGGAGGCGCCGGGCGCATCGGCAATGCGGTATGTCAGGATCTCACCAGTTTGTATGACAAGGTGATCGGGTTTGATCCGCGCTATGAGGAGGACCGGGAAATAGCCACTGACCGAGGCACGATACTGCAGACCTCCTCACTATCCCATCTACAGGGCGAAAAGCTTTACATTGGCTTAACCACTCATGGCGATGTCGTACTGGAGTTCCAGCAACATATAACCCCGGGCGCCCTGATCGCGGATGATACCCACCCCTGCATCAGCACGAAGGCCCGGGAACGGCTGCAGGAAAGGCAAATCGCGGTGGAAAAGGTGGTGCTTTCGCACGACGAATTCATGATGTGGCCACGCATGCCGGCCTGGAGCAACCGGGCTATTCCCGGGTGTCTGGTCGAAGCCCTGGTTCTGCTTCGCGAGCCGGGCGTCGGGGAAGGCGACTTTTCCGCCTTTTGCCAGGAAGCCGAGTTTCTCGGCTTTACCGGCCGCCTGATCAGCCCGCTGGACGAATAGGATGAACAGGAATGCGCCATGATGAAGCGCGACAAATGGGCAGCGGGGTTAGTGGCGATATTCCTTTTATTCCCCCTTACCGTCAGTGGCCAGGAACTAACGGTTCAGGGAGACGCTGGTCATTACCGCCTGAACAGTCACATCGAGTACTTTCTGGACGATGAACAAACCCTTAGCCAGGTACTGCAACAGGAACAGTGGCAAGAAAAACAGGATGATCGCGTACTGAACCTGGGGTTCACGGACCAGTCAGTATGGCTCAGGACCTCCCTGACAATCCCGGAACCCTTGACCCGCCAGTGGTACCTGGTGATTCCTTATCCACTTCTGGAGGAGGTGGATCTCTATATAGTGCGTGATGGGCAAGAGCCAGCGATCTACCACACCAGTCGCCAGGAGGCTGAAAACCGGCGTGAACAGACCCACAGCTACCAGGTGGCCCTGCCGTTACCGCGTGACCTGAGCGGCCAGGTGGATTTGTTCCTGCGGGCACGGTCGGCGACGGCACTGCAAGTGCCGGTCGAGCTCTGGCGCGAGGACCGTCTGCTGATTCAGTTTTCACTGGAGAGCCTCTATTGGGGCGCCTATTTCGGCGTGTTGTGTGCCCTGGTGATCTACAACCTGTTCCTGTTTCTCTCCCTTCGGGATTTGGCCTACGGCTATTACGTGCTGTACATCGGCTCAATCAGCCTTCTGATGCTCTGTATCTCCGGACTCGGGAACGCCTGGATCTGGGACGGGCAGCCGTTGGTGCCCCGTTATGCCCTGCCCATCAGCACCGCACTTGCGTCTCTGTTTGGCTTGATGTTCGCACGCAGCTTTCTGAAATGGCAGGATATTTCTGCCCGCTGGGATCGCAGCATGAAAATCGCGGCCGCACTGGCCGGGGGGCTGTTCGTCTACACCTGGACCGATCCCATAAACGGTGCGCTGTTCGCTGGTCTGCTGAGTACCCTGGTGCTTGTGCTGGTCATCGCCGTTGGGCTGGTATGCCTGAAGGCCGGCGTCGCCATTGCCCGTTATTTCGTGCTGGCCTGGACGGCCTTTGCCCTGGGGACCGCCCTGTATTTACTGAACGTCTTCGATTTTCTGCCGGTAAACCTCGTCACCAATCATGCCCTGCAAGTCGGCTCCGTCGCAGAGCTGCTTCTGCTTTCCTTTGCCCTGGCCCACCGCATCAAGGACGAACGGGCACGCAAGCTGGCGGCGCTGCGGAAACAGCAGATGGCCGAGCGACAGGTCCGGGATCTGGAAATGCAATCCCTTGAAGAGGCCATGCACGATTCGACCACCCGGATGCCCAATGCCTCCCTGCTCAATCAGCAGTTACAAACAATGATGAGTCAGAACGAGCGGGTCGCACTCACGCTGGTCCACTATCCACAGATCAAGGACATTGCCTCCAGCATGGGCCACAGTCTGGCAGAAGACGTGTTCTGTCAGTTGATGGACAAGCTCAACCATACGCTGGCGGCGGTCGGGGGTGTAGTTTGCCTGGAAAGCCGACAGCCCGCCTACATTGCGATTCCCGAATTTGGTTCAGCGGCATTCCTGCTTGACCTCAAGCAGTTCGAGGGCCCACTGGAGCCCTTCATCGCACAGGTGGTGGGTAATCATGAAATCTCGGTCCATGCCGTCAGGCTGCCTGTATTCATGAATCTACACTGCGGCGTGGCCGTTGCCCCGGAGCATGGCGACAGCCCGGAAATTCTCTATCAACACGCCCTGGCGGCACGGGACCGCAGCGAATCAAGCAAGGTTCCGGTGCAGCTCTTTAACGACGAGATCTCCGATTTCGCGCGACGCCGCCTGGATCTGCTGACGGCCCTGCCGCCGGCCATCGAGGCCGGGGAACTGGAGCTTTACCTGCAACCGCAAATGGACAGCACCGGCGAGGAGCTGGTGGGTGCGGAGATACTGTTGCGTTGGAACAGTTCGCGTTTTGGGCCAGTGCCCACCGGGGAAGTGATCCAGATCGCAGAACATGCCGGCTTGATGGATCTGCTATCACGCTACATCGTGACCCAGGCCTGGAGAACCATGCAGACGCTGCAGGAACGACAGCTGACCATTACCTGCAGCATCAACCTGTCGGTTCAGAACCTCACTGACACCCACTTTGTGTCCTTTGCACTGGCGGGAATCAGGGAACACAACATTCCAATGAATCGCGTGATCTTTGAAGTGACGGAGACTTCCATGATGCACAACATGGACGCAGTGATCGGGTCCCTGCTTCAGATTGCCAGCAGCGGCTGCAAGATTGCCATGGATGATTTTGGTACGGGCTACTCCTCCCTGGCCTATTTGAGCCGCCTGCCCATCCACGAGCTGAAGATCGATGGTTGCTTCATAAACCAGATGGTTTCCAGCCGGAATGACCTGGGAATTGTGCAAAACACCCTGAAACTGGCACGCACCCTTAACCTGGAAGCTGTCGCCGAAGGCGTGGAGGACAATGACACCAGGGAGCTTCTCAGCCAGCTGCGTTGCAACCGGCAGCAGGGCTACCTGTTTGCCAGGCCGATGCCGTTGGACAAATTCTGCGACTGGGCAACAGCGCAAGCCCACTGAGTCCAGGAGCGTGCCGAATTGGACAGTTACTAAACAGTTATTTATTCTGAAAAATCGGTTATCCAATAGAAAAGGAGTTCCTCATGATACCGAATTGGCTACACATCGTTGCCTGGATATCGATACTGGTAGGTTTTGCCTGCGCCGCTTACACCATCATGGATGTGCGCCGCCACCCCCAGCATATGAAAATTATGAATTACGTTTGGCCGATCTGCGCCCTATTCGGTCATGTGCTTATTATTGCTTTTTACCTCAAGTACGGCCGGTTAGCCACTCACGAACTGGCTAACCCGGCAATGGAAAAGAACGAAACCCCGCCACACGTGAAACATACGCCGTTTCCGTTCAAGGTCGCGAAAGGCACTCTGCACTGTGGCAGTGGCTGCACGCTGGGTGACATCATCGCTGAGTCCATCGCATTATTTTTCCCAGTCACTGCGGTCTGGTTCGGGTTGCACACGCTCTTCGACGAAAAGATGTTTGCGGTCTGGGTCTTTGACTATGTGCTGGCCTTCATTTTCGGCATAGCCTTCCAGTACTTCACCATCGTGCCGATGCGCGGACTGTCCCCTGGCAAAGGCCTGATGCAGGCTACCAAGGCCGACTTTCTGTCGTTAACGTCATGGCAGATCGGAATGTATGGCTTCATGGCCTTCTCCCACTTCTATCTCTTCGCTGTCGTGCTGAACCACAAACTGGAAGTAGCTTCAGTGGAATTCTGGTTCCTGATGCAGATCGCCATGGTTTTCGGGTTCCTGACGTCCTACCCCGTTAACTGGTGGCTAATCCGGCGTGGTATTAAGGAAGCGATGTGATGCTGTGTGAATACAAGCAAGCACGTGAGCGGAAAGCGGCTGTCCTCGATACAGTGCGACCAATTGACACTTTTTAAGAACTTCAGGTGTCCGGATCCTGACGGGTTTAAATCATGGAGGAGGACTTTCGCTATGAAACTGGCACAATTTATACAAACGGAAATGGGGCAACTGCTCGAAGACTGGGACGAAGCCGCGAAAGAAATCGCCCCGGAATTGAAGGGTAAAGACAGCAGCGCCCTGAGGGATCACGCCCGTGAGATGCTGGAGTTCATCTCCCAGGACCTTGTTACCTCCCAGACAGAGGAAGAGTCGGCACGCAGGACCCTTGGCAAAGCCCCCGTTTCGGACACCGATGGGGCGCATGGCACGCACCGTCTCAAACAGGGTCTGTCCATACTCCAGATGATACAGGAACTCCTGGCCCTGCGGGCTCGAGTTACCAAGACGTGGAGCTTTGAGGAGCAGGGCCCCGCCGCAAAAGACATCGATGAATTGGTGCGGTTCAACGAGGCCATCGACCAGTTGATTACCAAGACGGTGTCGAACTACTCCGCCCACAAAGAACAGGAAACACGCCTGTTCGATACTATGCTGGAAGACTCTCCCGACCCCATCGCCATATTCGATCCCGATGGCAGACACCTTTTTCTCAATAAGGCGATGGCCGATCTGATCGATGTGCCGCACCGCGACATTATTGGTAAAACCCCACATGAGCTGGATCTGGACTTTGCCGCAAAGTGTCACGAAGCAGTCACCAAAACCGTTACCACAGGTGAGACTCAGCTCAGGGACTGGCATCACTGTTTACCCCTAGGCCGCGAGTTGTATTTTGACTGCCACTTTATCCCGGTTTTTAACGACCGGAACGATGTGGAAGCGGTCGTCAAGACGTCGCGGGACATCACTGAGCGCAAACAGACTGAGGATCGGGCCTGGCAAAACGCCAATTTTGATTCGCTTACCGGCCTCCCCAATCGGCGGCTGTTCCTCGATCGGCTTGAGCAGAACCTGCTGGAGGCCGAACGAAAGGGCAGCTCTTTTGCAGTGCTATTCATCGACCTGGACCGCTTCAAGCAAGCCAACGACCAGCTCGGCCACGAGTCTGGTGACCGGCTTCTGGCGCAGGTCGCCGAACGGATAAGCACCAAGGTCCGAGCCATGGACACTGTGGCCCGTCTCGGCGGAGATGAATTCACCCTCATCCTGAAGGAAACTGGCAGGGAGGGTGCGAAGGAAGCTGGCAAAACACTTCTAAGCAGTCTGGAACAGGCGTTTGACGTTGATTCTCACCAGGTACACATTTCCGGCAGCATTGGCTTGACTATTTTCCCCGATGACGGCAGGGATGCGGACAAGCTGATGCACAATGCCGATCAGGCCATGTATACCGCCAAAGAGCATGGAGGCCAACAGGTTCAGGCCTACGAATCTTGGATGGCGCAGAGCGAATCCGAGCATATGCGGTTGAACAGGGAACTGGGCGATGCGCTCAGAGAGAACGAACTGGAGCTACACTACCAGCCTATAATCGACATCCGCACTGGCACTATAGCCGGGGCAGAAGCTTTGCTCCGATGGCATCATCCGGACAAAGGCCTGTTGACTCCGGACGCCTTTCTCAGCGTCACTGAACAAAGCAGCATGATGGACAGCATCAACGCCTATGTGCTGGAGCAGGCGGCGACCTGCTCGCTCCGGTGGCGTGACCTGAGTAACGAGGCTTTTCCGATCAACATCAACGAGTCACCGGCCTCCTTTTTTACCGGAACCCTTGTGGAGCAATGGCAAGCGCGCCTGACACAGGTTAGCCTCGATGAGAGCCGGATCACCATGGAACTGACCCCGGCCTCCCTTAACAACCTTCATGCCTCCGGCTTCAATCCAGTCGAGAGCTTGGGTTTGACAGGTTTGCGGCTCCACCTGGCAATCCACGATTTTGGTATCGAACCTTTCTCCTTATGGGCGCTTCAGGAGTTCAGGATGGACAGTGTCAAGGTAGACAGAGAGCTGATCAAGGACGCTGGCCAGGGTGGCGGTACCGACCGTATCCTGGAGGCCATAATCGCTATGGCTCACGCGATAAACGTGCGGGTGATTGGCGTGGGCGTTGAAACGGACGAACAATTGCAATTCCTCTCCCGTGCCGGCTGCGACTATGCCCAGGGCTTTCTGTTCTCCAAGCCCCTGCGCCAGGACGATTTCGAGGCATTGTTAAGACAGGACAGCCAGTTAGAACCTTCTTGACGGTACCCCGGCGCTGGCAAGACCTTTCTGTTCCCGCCAGGTGACTCTACCGATCAGGCACGCCAGAAAAGAGGTTTTCATGGCCCATTACATTACCAATCGAAAACGTAGCTACAAGTCAGGATCAGAGAGCTTCATCTGGGAGGCGTTAAATGCCTCTACCTACATCGTCGGGGCGCTGTGCTTCGTCGTGGGCAGCGTCTTTTTCCTGCCCACGTTGGAGAAGTATGCCGCAGCAGGCGCCTGGCTGTTCATGATCGGTTCGCTGGTCTATCTGGCGGTTTCCCTCCATGATTTCGCCGAAACGCTCATTTACTACCGGAACAACAGGCGACACGGCCGCAAGACGATTCTGGAGTTCCTTACCGTGACAGGCTACGTCATCGCTAGTGTGCTGTTCCTGCTCGGCAGTGTTTTTTTCCTGCCCAGCATGTTCAAGGAAGCCTGGGGAGCCTGGGGTTTCATCATCGGCAGCGCCCTGTTTGCTGTGGGCGCGGTCATAAGCGTGACTCAGATCACCGAGGCAAGCATGCTGATTTGCCTGCAACTCCTGAACGCCGTCGCCATCTGTTTCGTTATTGGCTCGATTCTGTTTCTGATCCCCTCGATTCCCTACCTCTGGTCTGTCGACGAGTCCAACCTCACGCAAAAACTGTTTACCTACCTGGCCGCTCAATTCATTTTCGCCAGCTTACTGTTCCTCGCTGGAGGAGTGGCCAACTTCTATCGCGCCTATCGAATGCACTACTATCGGGCTTCCAACGGCAACTATGAAAACGAGGATCAGTAATCCCTACGAAAACCGATTGAATGCTCCCCCTCTAAAAATAGGGAGATTACTATTCCACTATGCAGGTGGCGCTCGTTGGAGGCATACTCGAACTTCGAAAAAGTGGGGCGGCCTACACGCCACCCAGGGTTATGGTTTCTGTTCAGTCAAGGAGGCTGACGTTATGCGTTCCGTTTTAGTGGTGGTGCTCATCGCTCTAACTCTCGTCGGCTGTTCCACGCGTCAACTGACCAGTAACTTGAACGGCTCCACGGCCCAGCGTCTGGTTACCCATAGTATTGACGATTTGATGGGTAAGCTGCCGCAAGAGCGTTTAAACGGGCTCAGGGGGCAGCGTGTCTACCTGGAAACGAATTTCCTGCACGCATCGAAGCTAAAGGATGGTGGGGATCAGCCTCTGGTAAAGGATTATGCGGATCAGCGCCTGGTCCTGGCACTGCAGCGCCGGTTTGGTGCGCAGCTTGTCGATTCCGAATCTGAAGCCGATCAGATCATGAACGTTTTCTACAATTCGTTGGCTACGGATCAGAGCGATTTTGGTTTTTCAATCCCGCTGGGCTTTATACCCGGGCTTGGTCCGAGCGCGAAAATCAACATCATTACCCTGGAGAAATACCACGGTATCTCGGAAATGTATTACTTCATTGGGCCAAGCGGTGTCGAACACCGTAGCGCTACGCTCCAAGCAATTGTGCGTACCGACGCTCTGGGACTGCCGTTCATTACCATACCTTTTTCGAACCTGGATCGTGCGGAATAGTAAGCGAGGACTTCCTTCCGCCCGTAATAGGCACGGTGAGGAGCGGAAAATTTATCGGGGTGATGACGCTAGACACCTATTCCTTGGCCTGAGCACTCATCACACTGACTCTATCCTGTTCACCACTGGAGGAATCGGTATCTACGCCCGTCCCGCGAGTCAGTTCCAACTGATTCATGGGAGCACCTCCGATAGCCATGCCAAGCCCGCGCGCTAATGCTTAAGTATGACGTACAGGGCATGGATGATTCCGGGAATGAAGCCCAACAGAGTCAAGAGGATATTCAGCCAGAAATGGCCTTTCAGGCCGACCTCCAGGAATACGCCCAGCGGCGGCAGAAGAATGGCAAAAAGAATCTTGATCGGATCGGTTGCAGTGACAGCCATGGGTAACTCCTTTCGATGATATAAACTTCTACCTCGTAGTTTGAGGCCGGAGGCAAAACCTGTCTGTGCGGTAGCGCAGGCAGCCCCCATCTTTTCACCACTCAGTGCGCCAGCGAACAGACCAGAGAAAACTGAAAACCTATTCTGGATTACGATGAGGCAAAGGAAGTGCGTGTACAGGGAGTTGCATCATGTGCCGCTCGGATAGCGGCGCAAGCCCAATTTCGGATTTATGAAAAGGAGCAGTTACTAATGAACAATATCGTCTATATCGTGGGTGCGGTCGTTATCGTATTGGTGATTCTTTCCTTCCTTGGTCTTCGTTAGGATGTCACCTTGCGGCGTGCAGGTATGCCAGCGCGTATAACTCGAGTTCGGTCTGCGTGTAGTAAAAGCCTTTATAGATAATGAGCGGCTCATGACGCGCCAGGTTAATCAGCTTTTTATGGTTTATTCCGTGGTGTGTCGAGATGACGCCTTTGTACGCCAGCTCTGAGTGGAGCGCGTCCGCAGACCTGCCCGCCGAGTAGTCGCGGAACAGTGGGTCTGCGAGCTCAGCAAGTTGGTCCCTGAGTGGCGTTGTGGGCGCGGCTTTGTCACCGCTCTCAGGGGGGTTCCCGTTGCGCACAAACCGAGTGCAACCGCTGATGCTGAGCCATACAGCCGCAGCGCTGAGACCGACGAGTAAGGTGCGTCTATCCATGAGCGTTACCTTTTAAAGTGCTGGCAAGATGCGCGCCCAGGCGCAACGCCATTGCCACAATGGTGTAGGTTGGATTGGAGGCGCCGCCCGCTGGAAACACCGACGACCCGGCCACGTAGAGATTATCCGTTGTGTGCACGCGGCAGTTGCTGTCGACGACGGAATCGGCCGCCGACAGCCCCATTCGTGTGGTGCCCATCAGGTGTCCGCCATCATGCACCCTGAATTCGGGCTGCATGATAGAGGGGCGTCCCACCCCCGAGCGCAGTAGTGCCTCGCCGAGCAGATGCCAGCTCTCACGGGCCAGATCATGGTAGCGGTAGTGAAAATCAACCCGCGGCATGGGCGCTCCAAGGTAATTGCGCTGGTCGCTGTCGCGTACGGAATTCCGGAAATCCGGAGCCATCTCGGCCCGAATGGAGACGGGTGTATGAAGCATCTCGCGCCGCTTACCGAGTAGCACGGTCGGGGTCATCTGCTGCAGGTTGAAATCCGCGCTGAAAGACAGCACGCCATTCTCGTCGCAATAGCTGTCTGACAGCTGAAGTGCGTATACCACGCGTGGATCTTCTTCGATGCTCATCGGGAGCCTGTCCCGGTCCAGGTACATGTCCGCAACCGCGTAGATGTGTGGATGCTCCATCAGGCCCAGCCCGACGGGCATTTGCTCAACAAGATCAGAGAGCTGCAACATCCGCGGGTTGCCCACCCCACCACAGGCAAGTACAAAGGTGTCTGCCGAAACGAACGTTGGTGAGAGCCGGGGCGCCAGTGAATCTCGCAGTTCCAGAGCGGTGACGGTGCGCCCCCGCGTTATCAGGCGGGATCCCGTGGTGCCAAGTATCAGGTCAACGCGGGGATGGTGTTGGAAAAAGGAATGGTATTTTTTGCTGAACCGGACCGGCGGGCTCAGGTAGAAGGGCTTGTAAACCAGCTCCGATGTTCCTTCAATGGCCAAGGTCGGTTGACGATAGGCGTCGTCTGGCAGCTCAAGAATGCGGGCAGCAGCTGGATACCAACGGTTTAGTTCCTTGTAGGGAATAGGCCACGCCTGAGCGGTGAAAGCTCTCTTCTCCAGCACGCCACAAAACCCGCCCCAGATGGTCGAGCTACCGCCAAAGCAACGTTGCGTGTGCATGGGAAAGTAATCGTCTGGCAAATCGCCGTGTAACTGGACGTTGGCCAGGGACTGGATGTTTGGGTCTGGCTCCAGCAATCCGCTCTCGATGACGGCGATTTTAAGGGAAGGATCTTTGGACAGCTCAAGCGCCGTGGTGATACCGGCGGGACCGCTACCGAGGATAATTATGTCGTAATGACTGTGCCTGGGTTGATTGATAATCAAAGAACGAGTCCTGCTCTTTCGACGGCCCCTGTCATCCGCAGAAGGCTTTCAGGGTGGTCAATGAGATGATGGGGATACTCCCCCTCTTCACCTATCCTTATTTGTTAATGACCGCTTGAATGCGCACTGCAATGCGCATACGCTGTACTAATATCAACAACAGCTCTGCGGAGGGAAAATGCCCGAACTTTACGATACAGCGGCACCCAGAAAGGCAGCAAACCTGTCTGTGAACAGTGACCTCCTGCACAAGACCCGCGCCCTTAACATTAACCTTTCAGCCACCCTTGAGCGAGCGCTTAAGGAAGAGCTTGCGAAACATGAAGCAGCTCAATGGGTTGAAGAAAATCTTAGTGCGATTAAAAGCTATAATGAATTCGTTGAGCAACATGGATGTTTTGGCGACGAATTTCGGGAATTTTGATGGCGCAGTTCGATGTTTACCCTAATCCAAGCAAAACCAGCAAAGCGCACTATCCTTACCTGGTAGATATTCAAAGCTCCCTTCTGATCGAGTTGGCAACTCGTATCGTTATCCCTTTAGGAAGGCGCGCTGCTTTTGGCGGACAGGCCATGCAGGGCCTCACACCAGAGATAACCTTCAACGATCAGGAGCTGCTATTGCTGACCCCACAGATTTCCCCGGTGCCAGAAAAGCACCTCCCGAATCCCGTCGGCTCCCTCTCTCACTTCAGAGATCGGATTGTTGCTGCACTGGATCTCGCGGTCACTGGCATTTAACGCGGCTCAGCGCGCGCGGCTGCGGAATGGAGGCGAAGCCGCAATGTAGTCCACGTCGCCGTGCCTGGCCTTGTTAGGGCCTTTGAATCGGGATAGCATAATTGTATCGCTATTCGCGGAGGCACCATGACCACCGAAACATTAGACCACCTACGCTCCCAGATTTCGACTCTCTCCGAGTCGGAACGTGCAGCGCTGGCTCGCGAGCTCATAATGAGCCTAGACGGCCCCCGTGACGACTCTGTTGAGCAAGCCTGGAACGATGAAATTGTTCGCCGTATGTCCAAGGTCAGAAGCGGAAAAGCCACGCTGCTCAGCCGTGAAGAATTCCGATCCAAGATGCGAGCGAGGTTAGGCCAGTAACAGTGCGAACGGTAAGGATACTGGAAAAAGCCTCGCAGTAAGCGATAGAGGCAGCAGCATGGTACGAATATGAGCAGGTTGGACTCGGTGCCGAGTTTTTCGCCGCCGTTGATGCCGCCATCGACGTTATTGAAGAAAACTTCATCCCCTTATCACCTCTCCCCGATGAAGCCGGCGATACTGGTGCAAGACGCCTTATTCTGGAACGCTTCCCGTACGATATAGTTGCGATTGAGTTTCCGGAAGAAACGGTCGTAATCGCCAGCCCTAACTCAGAGCTAAGCCGCCGGGCGAAGCACAGCGTAGCACGGTCGGCTTGAGTGACGTGTTATAGCGCGGCACGCAGATTCTCCGCGTTTGAGTTGACCGCATCGACGAGCCCTTGGACCTCGTACCGTCTACCATGTGAATCCATGACTTGGGCACACTTCTGGCACGGAACCGCCG
>Ga0136575_100018_pt1 | contig 82048 bp, 86 predicted proteins | sample AntDeeMetagen136_FD_104785 | JGI IMG/M metagenome (GOLD analysis project Ga0136575, IMG submission 104785) | Saline lake microbial communities from Deep lake, Antarctica - Metagenome #136 | ecosystem: Environmental > Aquatic > Non-marine Saline and Alkaline > Saline | place: Antarctica: Deep lake...
CGACGGACGAAGACGCGTTACTCGAGCAGGCCGAGCTCCTCGAGGCGGGTAACGATCACATCGACGGCCTGACTGGCGTCTTCCACCTTCTTCCCGCCGGTGATAACCAGTTTCCCGGAGCCAAAGAGGAGGGCAACGACTTTCGGTTCATCGAGGCGATACACGAGTCCGGGGAACTGCTCCGGTTCGTATTCGATATTCTCGAGACCGAGACCGATGGCGATTGCGTTCAGATTGAGGTTGCGGCCGAGATCAGCGCTGCTGACGATGTTCTGGACGATGATCTCGGGGTCCTCTTCGACCTGGATCTGGAGTTCGCGAAGTTCGTCGAAGACGATGTTGAGACTCTCGTGGACGGCGTCAGTGCTTTTCGCGCCTGTACAGACGATCTTCCCTGAACGGAAGATCAGTGCGGCGGACTTGGGATTCTGGGTGCGGTAGACGAGACCGGGGAACTGTTCGGGGTCGTAGTCGGCCCCCTCGAGGTCCATTGCGACGCTCTGGAGATCGAGTTCCTGCCCGATGCCGGTCGACGCCACCACGTTTTCGATGTTGATGGATTCCTTCGGGTCAGCCATAAGACGTTCAAAAATATGTATTTAAAGCTTATAAACCTGCGTACTATAGTATCCGTTAAAACTTTCTACTCAGTAACTGCAGCTGTATGTAATAGATACCCTTGACGAGATTTCTGTCGAGGAATTGTAGATACTTTCGACAACGCTGAGGGAAAGACGCCGACACAACGGCTATGGGCGGCAATAGCGTACAAAAATGGTCTTACACAAACGAAACTAGCCGAGTGGTACGGCGCTCAGTGACGGACAATCTACAGTTGGCTCAAGCGACTTGAGACTGACGAGTCGCTTGAACAGGCTATGACTGATGTTCACTAATCTGGGAGAAAACGAAAGATCTCAGAATATGAGTAAAAGATATTCGAAGAAACTGTCCACAAATCTCCTGCGGAAGTTGGGATCGACGCGCCGGCATGGACGCGATCACCGAAGACGATGATCGCTTTTTCTCTCGATTCGAAGAGTACGTGACTGCCGAACACGCGAAACATTTCATTCTCACAGTATGTAACTAGTTCGGAGATAATCTGATTATTGTGCTGGACGGAGCACCGTATTTTCGGTCGTTGGCCGTCACGGACCTAGCGGCCCGTGACGACCTCTCCTTCGTGAGATTGCCGGCGTACTCGCCAGAGGTCAATCCGGTCGAAGAGTGCTGGAGACAACTCCAATCAGCACTAAGCCACCAGTTCTTTGATTCACTTTCTGAACTCACAACAGCGATTGATACCGCTCTTGATCAACTCTCTATACCAAAGATGAGTAATTAATTCTAACTCCTACTATAGCTCCGACCAGCAGAAGAGAAAACATGAATGGTTCGATTTGCTACTACCGCTGTCAGAACCGATCGTGTCACTGATTCCATGGTAGCCACCGAAGGCCACCGACCACCTGATCACACGATGGCGGTGAGAGTAGTGTATAACCATTTCAGTGGCTATTGCGCAGCGATTCGACCGACTCGAATCACGGATAAAAATCCCTGCCCCCAGAATCATATATCGAAGTGTGATTTGTAAAGTAGTATAGGAATCGTTCCGTGAACGGTGGCAGCATCAGTAATCGAATCACGCCTCCTTCGTTGAGCGGCCCATTCGATTACAGAGCGAACTCTATTGAGGTCGACCATCTACGTCAGAACTGTAAGTGAGTACCATCGTTTAACTGCGTGCGAGACGATCACACCTCCCACATGGTCGCCGAGGATAGCAGCATCGGTACGATGGTCGAGGATCGAGACCGAACGCGACGGGGATCAGCGCTCGAGACGGAACGAGAACCCAGCAATGAGGCACTGGCGGCCGACCTTCGGGCCGCCTGCGACGGTGACGTGCGATTCGACGAGTACGCCCGCGTCCTCTACGCGACGGACGGCAGCATCTACGGCGCACAGCCCGCAGGCGTCGTCATCCCGCGGGACACTGCCGACGTTCGCGCAGCCGTGCGCGTTGCGGCCGACTACGACGCGCCGGTCCTGCCGCGCGGAGCGGGCTCATCGCTCGCCGGGCAGGCCGTCGGCCCGAACTGTGTCGTCCTCGATCTGTCGCGACACATGGACGGTATCCGAAGTATCGACCCCGACGAACGGACCGCCGTCGTCCAGCCCGGCGTCGTCCAGGACGATCTCGACGCCGCACTCGAGCCCCACGGCCTCAAATTCCCACCGGATCCCGCCTCCTCAAACCGGGCCACGATCGGCGGCGGGATCGGAAACAACTCGACGGGTGCACACTCGGTGCGCTACGGCATCACGGACGCCTACGTCGAGGAATGCGAAGTCGTCCTCGCCGACGGATCGAGGATCCGGACTCGAGACGTCGTCCTCGACGGACCGGAATGGGAGCGAATCGTCTCGAAAGACGACCGCGAGGCCGCGATCTATCGAACGGTTCGGCGACTGGTCGAGGATAACGCCGCGGAAATCGAGGAGCGGTATCCGAAACTCAAGCGCAGCGTCAGCGGCTACAATCTGCAGAAGGTGATTCGGACGGATGCCGACGGAAATCGAATCGTAAATCTCTCGAAACTGCTCGTCGGTGCCGAAGGGACCCTCGGCGTCGTCGTCGAAGCCACGCTCTCGCTCGTGACCCGACCCGACGAGACCGCGCTGGTCGTCTGCTGTTACGACGAGCTGCTCGAGGCGCTAGCTGCCGTTCCCGAGGCCCTCGAACGTCGGGCCAGCGCGGTCGAACTGATGGACCGAGAGGTGTTCCGTCTGGCCGCCGAGTCGGCGGAGTACGCAGAATACGCCGAACCGATCCCCGAGGGGACCGAGGCAGCGCTGATGCTCGAGTTCGATTCCGAAGTCGTCGACGACCTCCCGGATGCGATCGCTGGGGCGACGACCCGGCTCGTGGACGACGGAGCGGCGTTCGACTCGATCGAGGCAGTTGCACCCGTAGCGCAAGACCGGCTCTGGAAGCTCCGGAAGGCCGCGATCCCGCTGTTGATGAGCATGGAGGGCGACCCGAAGCCGTACCCCTTCGTCGAGGACGCGTCCGTCCCGCCCGAGGAACTCGCCGAGTACGTCGCGGGCTTTCAGGAAATCCTCGAGAAACACGACACCACGGCGGCGTACTTCGCACACGCGGGGGTCGGCACGCTCCACATCCGGCCGGTCCTGAACCTCAAGGAGGGTGGCGACGTCGAGAAGATGCGTGCGATCGCGGACGACGTCACCGACCTCGTCTCCGAGCACAACGGCTCCTTTTCCGGAGAGCACGGCGACGGCCTCGCGCGGACGGAGTTCAACCCCAAGCTGTATGGCCCCGAGCTCTGGACCGCCTTTCAGGATCTCAAAACGGCGTTCGACCCGGACTGGCGAATGAATCCCGGCAAGGTAGTCTACCGGGAAGACGATCCCACGGACATCCGCGAACACCTGCGATACGGCCCGGAGTACGCCTCGCTCGAGCCGCGGACGACGCTGGATTTCGACGACGAGGGCGGCTTCTCACACCTCGTCGAGCTCTGTAACGGCTGTGGCACCTGCCGGCAGACCGACGGCGACGTGATGTGTCCCACGTATCAGGCGACCGAAGAGGAGGTCGCGACGACGCGCGGGCGGGCCAACCTGCTCCGGGCGGCTATCAGCGGCGAGATCGAGCCCGAGGAACTCTACGGCGAGCGGTTCCAGGAGGAGGTGCTCGATCTCTGTATCGGCTGCAAGGGTTGTCAGAGTGACTGTCCCACGGGGGTCGACCTCGCGAAGCTCAAGGCCGAAGTCAAACACCAGTACCACGACCGCGAGGGGACGAGCAACCGGGAGCGGCTGTTCGCGGACATCGACCGGCTGGCGGCGCTGGGGAGCGCGTTCGCGCCGCTGGCGAACCGCGCCACGAAACTGCCAGGTGCGCGGGCGGCCCTCGAGAAGACGGCCGGAATCGCGGCCGATCGGACGCTACCGACGTTTCGACGGGAGTCACTGGTCGACTGGTTCGAGTCGCGAGGTTCCGAAGGAACCTCGGAAACGCGAGTAGCGCGGAACGACGTTCCGCGAACAGTCGAGCGGCAGAGTCGTTCGAGACGGCAAAGCCGTCTCGTGATGACGGAAGCCGCGAAGCGGCTTCCGAACCACCGCGAGACGACGGCAGCGCCGCGAGCGAAGCGAGGCCCTCGTGTCGATCCCGAGTCGGCCACTGCGGGCGTCGTCCTCTTCCCCGACACGGACACCAACTACGCCAATCCGGCGGTCGGGAAGGCCGCCGTCGAGGTGCTCGAGGCTGCGAACATCCGCGTCGCGATTCCCGATCTCGGGCCGACTGGCCGGGCGGCGTACTCCACGGGAATGCTCGAGGTCGCCGCGGAACAAGGTGAAGCGTTACTCGAGGACCTCGAGCCGTACCTCGAGCGGGGCTGGTCGGTCCTGTTCGTCGAGCCCTCCGACGCCGCGATGGTCGTCGACGAGTACCGCTCGCTGCTCGACGACGAACGGGTCGACACGCTCGCGGCGAACGCCTTCGGCGTCTGCGAGTACCTCGATCGGAACCGGCTGGACGAGGAGCTATCGTTCGACCAGACCGAGACCGCAGCGGTGCAGGTGACGTTCCACGGCCACTGCCACCAGAAGGCTCGCGGCGCGGACCACCACGCGGTCGGCGTCCTTCGGCGCGCGGGCTACGCCGTCGATCCCGTCGACTCGGGCTGCTGTGGCATGGCCGGCAGTTTCGGCTACGAAGCCGAACACTACGACCTCTCGAAAGCGATCGGCTCGTTGTTACGGGACCAACTCGAGGAGAGCCGGACCAACTCCATGCGCGCTGGGGCGGAAACGGGCGAGCGTGACGGGACATCTGTCGTGGCACCCGGTACCTCCTGTCGGACACAGATCGGCGACTTCGAGGGGTACGACCGGCCCGCACATCCCGTCGAGTTGCTCGCTCGCGCCCTTTGACTGGACCGTTCGATCGGACACGTTGGAATTACAAGGCATTTGATCGACTCACCGTTTCATACCGGTCATGATCGGCGCTGCGCTCCAGCGGTTCGCGATACTGGTGATGCTGATAGGGGTTTTTCTCGAACTCAGCGTTGACGGAACCGGTGGTGCGATCATGGTCTTCGCGTTGGTCGTCGGCGCCGTCGAGCTGGTTCTCGAACTCCGGCCGGAGCTGACCGACGCGTAGCAGTTTCGATAAACTTGGCTATTGAACCGTCTCGATCCTGAACTGCCGATCCACGGCCGCACGAACGCGCTCGAGCACTCTCGGATTATCGCTGGGTCGGCCGACGCTGACCGCGTCGGCACCGTACTCGACGTACTCGCGGACGGTCTCGTCGTCACGGACGCCGTTGTTGGCGATCACGAACAGGTCGGTCGCGTCGACCACGTCAGCGATGACCGACTCGCTGTCCATCGCGTCGACATGGACGAAGTCGGCTCCCGCGCGCTCGAGTTCTCGAGCCAGTGCCGGCAGGTCGACGCCGGGAACCTCGGCGCGGACTTTCACGCCGACGGTCACGCCGGTCTCGGCCGCTCGGTCGACGTATTCCGCGAGCCGGTCGCTGTCTCGCAGGAGCGTCTCGCCGCAGCCGACGGCACAGAGTTCCTCCTGTCGGCAGTGAGCGTTGATCTCGAGGAAGGCGTCTCGGTCCCGGCAGATGCGGGCGGCCTCGGCGATCGGTTCGGCGGTCGCGCTCCGGACGTTGAACGCCGGCTGGATCGGCACGTCGGCGAGCGCCTCGAGTTCGCGGTCGATGAACGCGAGCGGATCGTCCGGCAGGAACTCGCTCCGATCCCGTTCGACGAGATCGCGTGCAGCCGCTCTCGAGTCCGCATCGAGGGCGATCCCGCCGAGGAACGCGCCACCAGCGTACGCCGCACCGGCCCGCGCCCAGTCGGCATCGGCTTCACCGCTGAGGCTCGCGAGCGCGAGTGGCGGCGCGAACGAGGTGTGTCCGGTCATCTCAGCTCACGCGATCGATCGCGTCGTCGACCGCGCGGACCACGCGCGCGGCGTCCTCGCGGGAGTCGATTTTGATATCGGTTTGGATCGTCGGCCGGTCGAAGTCAGCGTCGTCCTCGGCGTCGATTACGAATGCGTCCGCGAACGGGTAGGCGGTCGCGAGTCCCTCGGTGCTGGGCTCTGCGTTGACGGCCGCCATGAGGGCGCCCGCGGGCCCGGAGAAGGCGTCGTCGCCGAGGAACGGCGAGACGGCGATGACCGTCGTCTGGGCGAGCGCGTCCGCAACGCCGGGAAGCGCGAGCATCGGTCCGATACTGGTGACCGGGTTCGACGGGCCGATGACGACGGTATCGGACAGCGCCTCGAGCACGCCCGGCGCGGGCTCGGCATTCGAGGAGCCCCGAAACTCGACGGTGTCGACGGTCGGCTCGCCGCGGTGGGCGACCCAGTACTCCTGGAAGTGCATGAGCCCCTCGTCGGTGTGGACGAGGCTGGCGACCGGATCGTCGCTCATCGGGAAGAGATCGATCGTGAGTCCGAACGCGCTCGCGAGCCGCTCGGTCGCCTCGCTCAACGTCTTCCCCTCGTCGAGGAGACTCGTCCGCGTGATGTGGACTGCTCGGTCGCGGTCACCGATGGTCATGAACTCCGCGACCCCCGAAAAGCGCCGCCAGTTCGCGAGCCGTCGGCCGTCGGTCTGTTTCTCCTCGGGGAGGTACTGCGGGCCGTCGGGAAGCCCCGCGGCCGTCGCGATATCCAGCAGCGCCGAGTTCGTCCGATGCGTGTCGCCCTCGATTCCCCACCACGTCTCGCGGTCGAGGATCCCACCACCCTGAAACAGCAGCGTATCGACGTCCGGCGAGACGAAGAGCCCACCGAGCTCGATGTCGTCGCCCGTGTTGGCGACGACCGTGGTCTCCTCCGGCGAGAACGCGGCAGCGGCGCCGTCCAACAGCTTCGGCGTTCCGGTGCCCCCGGAGAGGAAGGTTACCATACGCACAACTCTCGAGCGAGGCTACTTAATCGCTTTCGGCCGATTCGGGGCCGTGATCCGCGACAGACAGGTGGTGGTCGAACGCGGAGTAATGCGGGGCTGACTTTCTCACGTATACGTAGATTCGCCTGGAGCGCGGGCACCAATCGAGAGGATAGCCGTGCGGAAAACCACGATCGCGGCCTCGAATCTCGTCCACACGCCAGTTCTCGAGTCTCTCATGCCGGCGAACCTATCTTAACTATTAATTATGTATAACTATATCTCCGAGCGAGGCGTACGAATACTGAGGAACAATGGCAGTGACAACCACACCCGTAGACGGCGGCGAAATAGACGGATTCAGCGAGGGGCTTCACGGCGAGTTGCTCCGTCCCGAGGATCCGAACTACGACGAGACTCGAGCGATCTGGAACGGAATGATCGACAAGCGACCGGCACTCATCGTTCGATCGATGGGCGTGTCGGACGTGATCGCGGCGGTGACTTTCGCCCGCGAGCAGGACCTGCCGCTCGCGGTTCGCGGCGGTGGGCACAACATCGCGGGGAACGCGGTCTGCGACGACGGGCTGATGCTCGATCTCTCGGCAATGCGGTCGGTTCACGTTGATCCGGAGGGAAAGACGGCTCGCGTCGAGCCGGGGGCGACCCTCGCGGACTTCGACCACGAGGCGCAGGCGTTCGGGCTGGCGACGCCGCTCGGGATCAACTCAACGACCGGCGTCGCGGGGCTCACACTCGGCGGTGGATTCGGCTGGCTCACCCGCAAATTCGGCATGACCGTGGATAACCTGTGCTCGGTCGACGTCGTCACCGCAGACGGCGAACTGCGTCACGCGAGCGAAACGGAAAACTCGGATCTCTTCTGGGGGATTCGGGGCGGCAGCGGGAACTTCGGCGTCGTCACGTCGTTCGAGTTCGACCTCCACGAGGTCGGTCCTGAGATACTCTCGGGGCCGATCGTCTACGCGGGTGAAGATGCACGGGACGTTCTCCGACACGTCCGGGACTTCAACGAGGACGCACCGGACGAGTCCGCCGTCTGGGTCGTTCTCCGGAAGGCACCACCCCTTCCGTTCCTTCCCGAGGACGTCCACGGCGTCGGCGTCGTCATCGTCGTCACGTTCTACGCCGGTGCCATGGCCGACGGTGAGGAAGTTCTGGCCCCACTCCGGGAGTACGGCGACCCGATTGCCGATGCCGTCGGCCCACACCAGTACGCCGAATTCCAGCAGGCGTTCGACCCGCTGCTCACCGAGGGTGCACGGAACTACTGGAAGTCGCACAACTTCAGCAAACTCTCAGACGACGCCATCGATACCGCGGTCGAATACGCAGCAGAACTCCCGTCTCCACCGTCCGAGATCTTCTTCGGACAGATCGGCGGCGCGATGGCGCGCGTGCCGTCGGACGCGACGGCGTACCCACACCGGGACGCTGAATACGCGATGAACGTCCACACGCGCTGGGAGGACCCCGCGATGGACGACGAGTGCATCGCTTGGTCCCGTGAGTTCTTCGACGCGATGGCCCCGTACGCGACCGGCGGCGTCTACGTGAACTTCATCAGCGAGGACGAGGGCGAGGAGGACCTCGCATACGGAAAGAATCAGGACCGACTGGCCGAGATCAAGGCCGCGTACGATCCGGAGAATCTGTTCCGAATGAATCAGAACGTCGAACCGGTCTGACAATTTTTCGTTTGCGCGCCACACCGTTTTTGACGCGTTAGTCGCCGATCCAGTCCGCGAAACTTCCCTCGAGCAACGTCTCCGACTGCCGAGCGACGTACCGCTGTTGCATTCCCTCGATGGCTCCGGCGAGGTCATCACCGTCCTCGAGCGCCGCTTGCACCTGCTCGCGCTTCCAGCTGGCCGGCGTCACCCGCTGGCGGACGCGCCGTCGGAGCGGGTAGAGGTACTTCGCGGCCTCCTCCTCGCTCAGCCCGCGGTTGGTCAGTCCGTCCTCGGCGTGGGCCAGCAGGTCCTCGTAGAGCGCGAGGCAGTCGGTGGTCTCCTTGCCGTCGTTGGTGATCCAGTTCAGGTCGGCCGAGAGGCCATCGACCATCGCGGCGTAGAAGTTCTCCCGGGCGAGTTGCCAGTCGAGTTCGACGACGGGGTGCTCGAGGCGGGTCAGGCTCTCCATCAGGCCGGCAAAGGCGGCGAGGAAGGAGACGGAATCGCGGACCGTGGGCTGGGCTGGGATCGGCCGGAACTCGATGCGGGCGTTGGCGGCCGAGCGCGTCGGCCCGCCGAAAACCGGCCGGACCCACCGCCAGTAGGTGCCATGTTTGCGGCTGAAATGGGGGAACTGGTCGTCGAAGCGTTCACCCGACTCGACCGGCATGGGGACGATCGTATCGTCGGTGGCGATCCGGTCGATCGCTTCGTCGACGTCCGCGAGGTCGCGCGGGAAGCGGACCTTTCCTTCCCCCGTGGTCGGGTCATTGAGGACGGTCTCGAAGACGCTGATGCGGTGTTCCATCCAGCCGTCTCGAAGGATTTCGTCGGCGGTCGCGTCCTCATCGTACAGATCGGCGGGGAAAAATGGGGAGTTGACGCCGAGTGCGAGCAGCGGGCCCGCGACTCGGAGGGCGTAGTTGAAGTACTCGGGGAGGTCGGGAGCGTGTGAAACCTGGTAATGGGGCTGGATCGACGTGATGAGGCTCTCGGGCATGACGGTATCGTCCTGCAGCGAGACGTGTGGCGCGTCGATACACATCCCCGCGGAGTCAGCCTGGGCCGTGTTGGCCATCGCGTGATAGCGGGCCGAATCGCTCATGTTCGTCGCGATGCGGACGGTCCGTTCCGTCCCGTCCGGCGCAGTCGCCGTCCGCTCGACGCTGTCGGTGAGATAGGTGCTCGCCGCCTCTCCTTCCGGTGGAATCGTCCAGAGCGCGTCGCTCACCAGCCGCATCCGTTCGGACTGGGTCACGTTCAGCGCCGTCCGTAATCTGGACTTTACCTCCGACTCCTGGGCCGTCAGTCCGTGGGCGTTCAACGGCTGTGGACTCGTCGTCATCTCGGCGTTGTGGAGTCCGAGCTCTTTCTCGAAGCCGATCAGCTCGAGCAGTCGGCGCGGGACTCGCCGCAGCGTACAGTCGTCGGCTTTGACGGCGTAGAACTCGTACTCGAGGCCGACGATCGCCTGCGGGTTATCGAACACCCCCTCCTCGACGGCGTCTTTGATCACCTCGGCGTCCGCCTCCGCCCGCTCCCGGAAGTCGTCCGGGTCGACACTCAGGACGTCCGCGACCCGTGCGGCGAGTTCCTCCTCTGGCATACCTCGGGCTCTGCGCGCAAACGCCTTGAAAGCACGTTTCTCGAGTCGCGATCCCTGCCCGCTCTCAGAACCGTTTTACTCTCCGCGCCGATACACTCCGGCGATGGAGTTCGCGACGTTCGCCGACCGCGCTGGGACGATCGACGCCGAACCCGCCGACCTCGAGATCGTGGTTCACGTTCGGGAGCTGCTCGCCGAGGCGGGAGACGAACGCGAGAAACGACGTTCCGCGGGCGCTGCGGTGGACCCACAGACCCTCGAGATCGTCGCGCGTTTCGCACAGGGACGAGTGTTTCCGGCCTGGGACTCGACGACGCTCGATATCGGACCGAGCGCGTGTTACGAGGCGATCGCTCGCGCAGCGGGAACGAACGTGAGCAGCGACGACGTCGAGGATCGGCTCGCGGAGATCGGCGAGATCGGCGACGTGGCGGCGAGTTACGAGTTCGGCGGCCAGCAGGGGTTGGGTGCGTTCACCGGCGGCAGCGGTGGCGGTGCTGATAGCGGTGGCGGCGGGAGCGAGACCGGCGGCGGCCTCACCGTTCGCGAGGTCTACGAGACTCTCGAGGAACTCGCCGCTGCCGAAGGCTCGGGCAGTCAGGACCGCAAGGTCGATCTGCTCTTCGGGCTCTTTAATCGCTGCTCGAGCGAAGAGGCGCGCTACCTCGCCCGGATCGTGCTCTCGGAGATGCGCATCGGCGTCGGCGAAGGGGCGGTTCGAGACGCGATCTCGGAGGCCTTCAGCGTTCCCGAGGATCGAGTCGAGCGCGCGCTGCAGGTCTCGAACGATTACGGGCAGGTTGCCCGGATCGCCCGCGACGAGGGAGTTGACGGCCTCGACGCCCTGGACCTCGCGGTTGGACGGCCAGTCCAGGCGATGCTCGCCCAGGCGGGGACGGTGACCGACGCGCTCGAGGAGTGGGAGGAGGCCGGGGTCGAGTGGAAATACGACGGGGCGCGGGTCCAGTTGCATTACGACCCTCGTGCCGATGCGGAGACTCGGGTCTTCTCGCGGAACATGGAGGAGGTGACGAACGCACTTCCGGAAGTGGTCGAATTCGCCGAGTCACACCTCGAGGTGCCCGCGATCCTCGATGGCGAAGTCGTTGCAATCGACGACGACGGCTCTCCACTGCCCTTCCAGGAGGTGCTCAAGCGGTTCCGACGGAAACACGACGTGGCGAAGGCCCGCGAGGACGTGACGGTCCGGCCGGTCTTCTTCGACTGTCTGCACGCGGCGGGGGAGGACCTGCTCGCAGAGCCGTTGACAACGCGCTACGACAGGCTTCGATCGGTACTGGTGGACGCCGGTTCTGATTCCGACGCCGACCGCGTAGACGACGCAGACATCGAGGGCCTCTCCCTGCTCTGGCGCACCGACGACCCCGACGAGATCGAGTCGATCGACGCCGACGCCCTCGAGACGGGCCACGAGGGGATCATGCTCAAAAATCCCGACTCCACGTACTCGCCCGGCCGGCGCGGAAAGCACTGGCGCAAGCGCAAACCGGACGTGGAGACGCTCGACTGCGTGGTGACCGGTGCGGAGTGGGGTGAGGGCCGGCGGGCCACGTTCCTCGGAACGTTCGAACTCTCAGTACAGACGGGTGATACCCTCGAGACCGTCGGCAAGGTCGCGACCGGGATCACCGACGAGAAATTGGCGGAGCTGACGGAACTGCTCGAGCCCCACATTGCGGCCGAAGCGGGCCAGGCGGTGGACCTCGAGCCAGCGGTCGTCTTCGAGGTCGGCTACGAGGAGATCCAGTCCTCGCCGACCTACTCGTCGGGGTACGCGCTTCGATTTCCGCGGTTCGTGGGTGTTCGCTCCGACAAGAGCCCGGGGGATGTGGATTCGCTCGAGCGACTCGAACGCCTTCGGCGGCAGTAAGCGACTGGTCACATCTCTCTCGGCGACCGGGTCCGTGATTTACTCGTCGCCGCCCAGTCCGAGACACCACAGTTTTGTATACTGAACCCAATACTTCACCAATGAGTAGCATCCGCCCGGACGAACTGGACGAGCGCCTCGAGTCGGGTGACGGTCCGTTTCTGCTCGACATCCGCCCGAAATCGGCCTTCCGGTCGAACGCGATCGAGAACAGCCACAACGTTCCGGTCTATCAGGAGTTGCGACGCGGTGACGATGCGGCGTTACGCGACAGGATTGAGGAGATTCCGACCGACGAGGACGTGGTCGTGGTGTGCAAGATGGGAATGGTTGCCAAGCGGGCGACGAGCCTGCTGGTCGACGAGGGATACGACGCAGCGACGCTTGCGGGCGGTATGAGCGGATGGACCGGCTATCGGAACGGCACCCTGGGATACAAATTGCGGTCGTTGCTCTGGCGGCTTCGGTAGGACCAATGTCACGCTGACAACGGATTGCCACATCTTCTCCAGCCGATTCGCTCGCACGTAATCGATCCAGGGCCCAGCACGCGCCACAGCAGCGTGGAGAGTCAGGAAGAGGCGACTCACCATATGTAAGCACCCTTAAGAGCCACGGGAAACAGGATTCCCGTATGCAACCGCGCGACCTGTCCGATCACGTCGCATACGAGGCGGGTCGAGGCATCGAGGAGGTCGCCCGCGAACTCGACCGGGACCCCTCGGAATTCGTCAAACTCGCCTCGAACGAGAACCCACACGGCCCCTCGCCGGCCGCTGCCGTGGCCATCCGCGAGACGGCCTCGAGCGTGAGTTCCTACCCGAAGGCCGCCCACGCCGACCTCACGAGCGCCGTCGCCGACCGCTGGGACGTCACCGACGAGCAAGTCTGGCTGGCTAACGGCGGCGACGGAGCCATCGATTACCTCCACCGGGCGACCCTCGAGCCAGGAGAGGACGTCCTCGTCCCGAGACCGGGATTTGCGTATTACGGCATGAGTTCCCGGTTCCATCACGGCGATGTCGCCGAGTATGAACTCTCAAGGGCCGACGGCTTCGATCAGGACGCCGACGTCGTCCTCGAGGCCTACGACAACGAGCGGATCGTCTGGCTCACGAGCCCGCACAACCCAACCGGCTCGACGATGCCGCTCGAAGAAATCGAGCGTCTCGCCGACGAAACCGACGACGAGACGCTGGTCGTGGTCGACGAGGCCTACGGCGAGTTCGCCGACCGGGACAGCGCCGTCGCCCTGCTCGAGGGCCGCGACGGGTTCGACGCCCGCGACGATGTCGCCGTCCTGCGGACGTTCTCAAAGGCCTACGGGCTGGCCGGGGTCAGACTCGGCTACGCCGTCGTCCCCGACGAGTGGGCCGACGCCTACGCCCGCGTGAACACCCCCTTTGCGGCGAGCGAACTCGCCTGCCGAGCCGGTCTCGCCGCCGTCGACGACGAAGAACACGTCAAGCGAACCGTCGAGACGGCCCGCGAGTCGCGCGCGTACATGCGAGACACGATCGAAACCCACGTCTGGGAGAGTGAAGGCAACTTTGCGCTCGTCGACGTCGGCGACGCCTCGACGGTCGCCGCGGAAATGCAAGAGCGCGGCGTTATCGTTCGCGACTGCTCGAGTTTCGGCCTTCCGGGCTGTCTCCGCATCACCTGTGGCACCGAGGAGGAGACCGAGCGAGCGGTCGCGACGCTCAACGACGTCCTCACTGATCTCGGACTCGAGACGGACCCGACGGACGAGGCCCATGACCCGGACGCGGAGGTGGCCGACCAATGAGAATCGCCGTCACCGGCACTCCCGGGACCGGGAAGACGACCGCGACCGAGTTGCTCGAGTCTCGGCTGGCCGATTCCGATGCCACAGCGGACGACGCGTCGATCCCGGATCTCGAGGTGATCCACCTCAACCGGGTGCTCGAGGATGAAGAACTCTACACCGAGGTCGACGCCGACCGCGAAAGCAAGGTCGCCGACCTCGACGCGCTGAGCGACTGGCTCGACGGGCGCGACGACATCGTGATCGAATCCCATCTCGCGCATCACTTCGATGCTGATCGGGTCGCAGTACTGCGGTGTCGGCCGGAGGCGCTCGAGGAGCGATTGCTCGAACGGGGCGAAACCGAGGCAAAAGCGCGTGAGAATGCCGAGAGCGAGGCCCTTGACGTCATTCTATCCGAAGCCGTCGAGAAACACGGCCTCGAGTCGGTCTACGAAATCGACACGACCGAGCGCGACCCGGCCGGCGTCGCGGACGAACTCGCGGCGGTCGCGGGCGGTAACCGCGAGCCGAGTGCCGGCGAGGTCGACTACATGGGGTACCTGACGTGACGCTCGACAAGTTCCGCCCGTACGTGTCGCGATTCCTCGACCCGTTCGTCAAGGGGTTCGACCGCGTCGGAATGACGCCCAACGGCGTGAGCGTTGTCGCGTTCGGCATGGCGATTCTGGCTGCGGTGGCGTTCGCACTCGGCGGGCTCGAGGATCCGATCTGGTACGCCGTCGCGGCGACGCTGGTCTTTTTGAACGGCTGGCTCGACATCGTCGACGGCGCGCTCGCGCGCGAACAGGAGGTCGCCTCCGCCGGGGGGGACCTGCTTGATCACGTCCTCGACCGGTACGCGGATATCGTCGTCATCGCCGGATTGGCCGCGGGGCTCGAGGACTACCTGCTCGGTTTCGCCGCCGTCACGGGAGTCGTAATGACCTCCTACCTCGGGACGCAGGCCCAGGCAGTCGGCCTCGACCGGGTCTACGGCGGACTCGTGGGTCGGGCCGACCGGCTGGCGATCATCGGCGTCGCCGGCTTCCTCGCCTATCCGCTCTCGGGGCCGATCGTCGGCGATTTCACCCTCGTCGGCTTGCTGCTGGTCTTCCTCGCGGTCGTCGGCCATCTGACCGCGCTGCAGCGGTTTTACTACTCGTGGATCGCCCTCGAGCGATAGCCATTTCACCCCGCTGAACGGGGCGTCTGACTGGATGGAGTCGCGTCGCATCCTTTATCCCTTACCGCGATATAGGAACGGACATGGTTCAGTGCGAGATGTGTGGGGCCGAGACGTCGTCCCCGAAAACCATCAAAGTCGAGGGCGCGAAGCTAGACGTGTGTTCGGACTGCACGGACTTCGGCACTGAAGTCAAACAGACCTCGAGTTCGGGTTCGTCGACGAAGTACTCGACCGACTCGAGTTCGTCCTCGTCGAGCGGTGGCCAGTCCACCGGTTCCAGCGCGAGTTCCTCGAGTTCGGGCGGCTCGAGTCAGCGCCGGTCGGACATGTTCGACGACATGGACGAACTGGCGACCGACTATGATGAGCGAGTCCGTAACGCTCGTGAAAACAACGGACTAAGCCAGTCCGATCTCGCGAACGAACTCAACGAGAAGGCCAGCCTGATTCGCAAGATCGAGCGCGGCGACACCCTCCCGAGCGATCGCGTCCAGACGAAACTCGAGAACTTCCTCGAGATCGATCTGAACGCCGAGGGGAGTTCCGGTGAGGACTCGGAGTGGTCCGGCGGCTCCTCGACGGGGAGTTATACGCTGGGCGACGTCGTCAAGCGAAAGGACTGAAGCGGGTCTTCGCTTCCGCTCTCGTTAGCGTCGCTGACTCGCAAGCTATTTCTTTCGGGCGGGTGGGGTTGCCGATATGTTCGTCCTCGTTAACCTGAAGACATATCCGTGCGATCCGATCGCCGTCGCAGAAGCCGTCCGTGACGTCGACGAGACCACTGACGCGCGGCTCGCCGTCGCGCCACAGGCGACCCACCTCGAGCGGGTTGCACAAACGGGCGCGGAGACGTGGGCCCAGCACGTCGATTCGATCGAACACGGGAGCAACACCGGGCAATCGCTCGCCGAGAGCGTCGCCGACGCGGGCGCGGTCGGCACGCTGCTCAACCACTCCGAACGGCGACTGAAACTGGCCGATATCGACGGTGCCGTCCGGGCGGCCGAGCGAGCGAACCTCGAGACGATCGTCTGCGCGAACAACCCGGCCCAGATCGGTGCTGCCGCCGCGGTAGGGCCGGACGCGGTCGCCGTCGAACCGCCGGCACTCATCGGAACCGGCACACCGGTTAGCCAGGCCGATCCAGACGTCGTCGAGGACGCCGTCGACGCCGCCGCGAACGTCGACTCCGAGGTCTCGGTCCTCTGTGGCGCGGGCATTAGTACGGGTGATGACGTCGTTGCTGCTGGCGATCTCGGTGCCGGGGGCGTCCTCCTCGCAAGCGGCGTCGCGAAGGCCGACGATCCGAAAGCGGCTCTGGAGGACCTCGTCGCGCCGCTCTGAACTGACTCGCGAACGTAGACCGATCGACGAGCGCACGTCGCCGACCGACTTTTCTCCCCGTCCGTCGTAGAGGAGGTATGACCGACGACGGGCCCGAGTCCGTGGCTGATCCGGCGGCCGGGGAGCGACCCGTGGCCGTCGCGCTCGAGAATCGATTGATGAGCCATGGGATCTATGTAACGTCGTTCACGTGGATGGAACCAACCGAACCCCCCGCCGACGACGGGACCGGGATCGAACTCGAGTACGAGACCGTATCCGAATCGCCCGCGATCACGAGAGACGAAGTCGGCGCGGTGGTGCGGGCGCTGCTGACGATCGGCGACGAACGGGAGTGGACACCGGGACGCCTCGAAGCAACATCGCTGACGACCGACGGAGAGACCCGCGGCTGGTGGTACGCCGAACGCGAGTGGTTCGAGCGCCTCGGTTCGGACCTCTCGCAACTCGAGTTTTCCCAGCGCGTGTTAAAATCCATAAAAAATTACCGAAGCGAACACGACGGCCGTTAAATACGTCGCGGAGATAGATTAATAACGCTTCACGCGCCTTCTTGTCGTAGACGATTCAATGACCGGAGAACAGGTGTACGTTTCACACGCGCCAGGTGACCTCGAGCTCGCCCAGGACCTGTTCTCGACGGTCAAAAACTTCCCGTTCGGCGTCCACCTCGCGCTCGAGGAGATCGAGTCCGGGCGATCACGAAAGCGACTCGAGGGGCGTCTCGCCAACAGCGACGTGGTCGTCGCGGTGCTGACCGAGGACGCGGCCGATAACACGTGGATCGATCAGGAGATCGGCTACGCGGTGGCCAAAGGGATTCCCGTCGTGCCGCTTCGCGACGAGGGAGTCAGCCGTCGCGGATACGTCGGCGACGTCGACGGACTGACGATCGATCGGGGGGACCTCTCGGTGACGATTTTCAACCTGCTCTCCCGACTTCGGAGTGAGCTCTCACCGCTGGGGGCGCTCTCGGTACCGAACTGGTACATCCGATTCCCGTGTACGATCCCCGACTGCGGCCACCCGGTCACGCTCGAACTCGAGCACGGACAGACGAAACTCTGGAAACTCCACAGCCACGGGAAACACCTGACGACGTCGTGTGCGGTCTGTGAGTCGACGTACTACTTCAACCCGGCGACGATCGGATTTTTGGGCCGCAAAGACGGAATCGATCGTCAATCGCCGTCCCGAAGCCGTTCGTAAGCGTCCGTGACGAGCCCGAAGGCGGACCGACTACCGCTCGAGCGGTCGGGATGGGCGCGTTTGACCTGCTCGTGATACGCTTTGCGGAGCGTCTCGTCGCTCGCGCCGGCGTCCACGCCGAGAACCTCGCGAGCCCTCGTCTTTCGCATCTCGATGTCGGTGACGATACCGCGCTCCTCGGCGTCGGACTTGCAGTCGGCACACAACCGTTCCGTGCGCTCGTCGATTGTGGTAACGCGAAAGAGCTCTTCGGAGACCTGCTCGCGACACTGACTACAGCGGCGTCGGTCCTCGTCCGGACCTGCTTCGGTGGAACGCTCGGAGTCGGTCGCGGCTGTGGGTCCCTCTGTGATATCCTCGTCAGTGCCGTCAGTATCGGATCCGCCGTCATCGTCACGATTCGGGGCCTGAGCGACACACGACGGACAGCAGGTCACCACGGTTCCGTCGTCGAGCACCACGTCCTCGAGTTCGGCCAGGCGGAACGTGCCGGTACAGCCGTCGCACGTGTCCCGACGCTGATCGAGCGAACCGCCTCTTTCGGCGGCCGCTCTGGCGTGTGGCTCACAGTGCTGACAGCAGACGACCTGTTCGCCGTCCGGCATCGTCACTGTCGTCAGTTCCTCGAGCGGAGCCGTTCGACCACAGCCATCACAGCCGGCCGGTTCGTCGCCGACGACAGCCATCACGCCATCGGTTCGTATTCGTCCTTTATTAGTTCTTCTGCTGACAGTCATGATTGGCATCAGTTCGGGGTGTCGTCTCAACCCGACACCCGTCGGAATCGGTCCGTGTAGCAACTAATTACTCGCGGAACACCCCTCGGGCCGTCCGACGACCGAGCCTGAACGGAATCGATAACAAAGTGGCCATCCGCCGACCGCTAGAGTGTGCGAGGCCCCCCTCGCACGGAGACGCTCCGTCCGTTGGATGGTACTCGGCGGCTCGCCGTCGCCGGGTTCCTCCTCTCCTGTCAGGTTCGCTCGCGCCGATCAGAATCGGGAAACCGATATGACTCCGATGCCGAGTACCGGTATGGACACGGCAGTTCAGACCGGCTCCCGGGACGGATCGATCGACCGCGAACGGGTCGGTATCGGCGTCGTCGACCTGGGTATCGTCGTCGGCCTCGTTCTCCTCGGGAACGTCGAACACGGTGGCAACCCGATTGTCGAACCGCTCGCCTCTCTCGAGACGGTCGCCCCGTTCGTGATCGGGTGGATCGCCGTCGCAGCGCTCGCAGGCGTGTACACGCGCGCTAATCTCATCGGGACCGATGGCCTTCGTCTGACGGCGACCGCATGGATCGCGGCGGCGAACGTCGGGCTCATGCTTCGTGGATCGCCGCTGTTCGAGGGCGGCACGACCTGGCCGTTTCCGGTCGTCATTACCGGTATCGTGCTCGTCGCCTTGCTCGGTTGGCGGCTCGGATACGCCCTGTTTCGCTCACGATCGCGATAAGTCACGATCGTTCTCACTGGCTTCGTCGAAACGGGCCAGCGGTAAGCGTTCGAATATTCATAATAAATACCTATATCGACTTCTATTCCCGGTCTGACAGCGTATGTGGCGAGTTCCGATAGAACACATATCGTACAATAATTGGGGAACGACGCACTCGAGGGAAAATACAGAGTTTATAACTAACCTATAAGTTATGAGAATACAACTCTATGGATATCAATTAGGGATGGGTCTACCACGAGCCGATTATGGGAAACACTTATATGGATATTTCCCATACTACAGAATACATTATGACTGGATATTACGACATTGTTCTCGGCCTCATCCCAGTCGCACTGCTCGGTATCACCGCAGCCCTGACCGTCGTGGGGATCTCGTTGACTGCGGCGGTGCCGATCGGTTCGCTTGTGGCGATGGCGATTATCGGACACGCAATGTTTGTCAACACGCCGGCCGAGGCCGCCGACGAGCCCCGATCTGCGCGTCCCCCGCACGCGGACTAAGGAATTCCGGTCATCTTCTCTCTCTCACTCGTTTTCCCGCTATACCCGCTTCCGATTCCTTTTCGTCGCTTCGGTCCCTCGTCTCGGTCATGACAGCGACCCGGTTTCTGACCAGCGATGCCGTCGCAGACCTCGCGACACCGACCGACTATGTCGACGCCGTTCGCGACGGCTATCGACAGCGCGGAAACGGCGCACCGGCACAGCCGCGATCGAAGTTCTTCCGCGGCGATCCAGACGGGATGTTCACGAGTTATGCTGCCATCCTTCCGGAGACGGGAGCGATGGGCGGGTACATGTACAGCGCGGGGTTCGGTGCCACCGACGCCTGGTTCATGACGCCGCTGTTCGACGCCGACAGCGGTGCGCCCCTCGCTCTGCTCGACGGTGCCAGCATGAACCCGTTCAAAACCGGTGCGGCCGGTGCCGTCGCCGTCGACGAACTCGCCCGCGCGGACGCCGAGACGCTCGCGGTCATCGGCAGCGGTGCCCAGGCACGCGGACAGCTCCGCGCGACCGCCACGGTTCGCGACTTCGACGAGGTCCGCGTCTATTCGCCGACGCCCGAAAACCGCGAGGCCTTCGCGGCCGATTTCGATGACAACCTCGAGGCCTCGGTCGATGCGGTCGACTCGAGCGAGGCCGCCATCACCGGCGCGGACGTGGTCATCACGGCGACGCAGGCCAGCGACCCGGTCTTCGACGGTGACACCCTCGAGCCGGGCACGCACGTCACCGCGATGGGCCAGTACTCGCCGGACAAGCGTGAGGTGGACACGAGGACGCTCGAACGGGCGACCTACGTTCCGGACCTGCGAGAGCGCGCGACGTTCGACTCCGGCGAGTTCCTGCTGGCCGTTCAGGAGGGAAGCGTGACCGAAGACGACATCCACGCGGAACTGGGCGAGGTCGTCGCGGGCGAGGCACCCGGGCGGACGAGCGACGACGAGATCACGCTCTTCGACAGCGGTGGGACGGGTATCGAGACCGTCGCCGCGGCGTACATGCTCTACGAGCGCGCCGAGCGCGAGGGCCGCGGGCAGACGATCGAGTTCGCGCCGGCGAGCGAGGCGCTGACGGGGGAGTAGGCGCTCGAGAGTGACAGGTCCGTTACTGTACGACGCCGTTCGAGTGGTTATTCGACCGATTTCGCTCGGTTCTGGAAATCGCCGCCGCACTTCTCGCATTCGCCGGGGTTCGTCTCGGCCCTGACTATCCTCCCGCATTGGAGACATTCATACTCGGACGAAATTTCGGAGGTGTCCCCTTCGACGTCTTGATCGTGTGGCATACTCCTACGTTAGCAATCCAGATATAAATAGTATGTCTGCGTGTGAGCAGTTCCCACGTTCGGAAGAACGGTTGTGCGAGAGTTGTACCGACTCGGCGATGCGGCTCAGCGAACGCGACTGTTTATTCACACTCTACCTCACGGGCTATTCGAAGCTGTAGTGAACGGACATCTATACCGAAATATGGCAACAAATCCGGTTCAACAGCGTCGAAAACCAGTCCCGACGGGGGCTCGAGCCCGCTACTCGCTCGCGGGCCGAATTTTGAATCCGTACCGGGTGACGCCTTCCTGCGTGTAGATCCGGCGGATCGTCGTCTCGATTCGGTCGCCGACCGAGAAGTCGGCGGGATCGGCGTCGGTCCCCATTGCCGGGGCGCTGACGGTCTCGTCGCCGCTATCGGTTTCTAGCGCGACGATCGCGGCCGCGTAGTCACCCGAGCGAGCCTGCTGTTCGGCGAACTCCGGCGGCGCGCCGCCCTGCGAGATGGTCGTCACGGCCTCGATCGTTCCCTCGCCGGCCAGTTCGACCGGTTCGTATTCGGCGAGCGCGCCGCAGTCGTCACACGAGCCTTCCGGCGGGAAGGAAAGGGCACCGCATTCTGAACAGCGACCGGCCTCGAGTCGGTAACGCTGGGGAAGCGAGCGCCGCCAGGAGGGGATGCTGACGTACGCGCCGCCGCCCGACGGCGGCCCCGTGGTTACGATGCCGCGCTGGCGGAGATACTCGGCGTACGTGAGCGGATCGTCGCCCTCGAGTGCGGTCACGGCCGGCACGTCACCCTCGGCCTCGACGGTGAACGCGTCCGCGCCCGCGCCGCTGCCGTGGGAGACCGCCAGGACCGATTCGTAGCCGTCCTCGAGTGCCCGCGCGAGCGACAGTGGGACGCTTGCGGCACCGAGGTCGCCCAGTTCGTGGACCGTCGCGGCGGCCTGGATCACGTCCGTGCTGACGCCGGCCGCGCCGGCCGCGCGGTAGGGCAGTTTGCCGTCCGGTGCCTGAATCGCGGCTGCCTCGGCTTCTGGCTTGACCTCGAGGCCGTCGACAGCGCCGCCGATCGTCTCGGTGAACGCCTGCCGGTCGTACTGGGTGATACCCAGTCCCTGCGTCTCGTCCTCACCGCTGTTGCGGAACCGCGTTCCCGGATACGGCGCGGAGTACTCGGCGCGATCGGTGATCTCGGCCGGCCCGTCGCGCTCGAGGACGAACGCAGCACTGCCGGCCCCGGCGGCGTGATCCATCCCGTCGTCGGGGTCGCCCCGCGGCGCGTCGGCTGCGACGACGAGCGCGGTCGTTGTGTCTGCCTCGAGCGCGTCCATGCCGGCCCAGAGCGCGCGGGTACCGGAACGGGTGCTGCCGCTGAAGAGCTGTCCGGTCGCCGACTCGGAGAGGGAAAGCATCGCCCCGAGCCGGACGGTCAGGTCCTCCTCGGCCGCCGGCGGTCGCGAGGACGCGACGGCCAGCCAGTCGATGTCGTCGGGATCGGTCGCCGCTGCCTCGAGCGCTCGCGTCGCGGCCTCGTAGGCCATCGTCAGGGCGTCCTCGTCGGCCGAGGGAACGGCCTTCTCGGTCACGCCGGCGGCGTGGAACTGCCCCCAGGCCTCTTCGAAGGCCTCGCTGCTGATGCGGAACCGCGGCGCATACGCGCCGACGCCGGTGATTGCGGCCGCCATCACGCGCTCACCTCGCGTTCTTTCTCGAAAATGTGAATCACGGACGCACCGCCGCTGCCGCCGACGTTGTGAGTCAGCCCGCGTGTGGGGTTTTCGACCTGTCGCTCACCGGCCGCGCCGGAGAGTTGCTTGTAGGCCTCGACGACCTGGCCGGCACCGGTCGCGCCGATGGGATGGCCCTTCGACTTGAGGCCACCCGACGTGTTGACCGGCAACTCGCCGCTGAGTTCGGTCGCGCCGGACTCAATGAGCTGTCCGGCCTCGCCTTTCTCACAGAATCCGAGATCCTCGTAGGCCAGCAGTTCCGCAATCGCAAAGCAGTCGTGGACCTCCGCGAAATCGAGCTCATCGGGTTCGACGTCAGCCATCTCGTAGGCCGACTCGGCCGCCCGCTGGCTCGCCGGGACGCCGGTGTAGGTATCGCGCTGGAAGAGCCCGACGGTGTCGCTGCCGGCACCGACGCCGGCGACCCGGATCGGGTCGTCCGTGTACTCGTCGACGACATCCTCGCTGACGATCAGCGCACACGCCGCGCCGTCCGAGGTCGGACAGCAGTGATAGAGATTGAGCGGGTCCGCGACGACCGGGGCGGACTGGGCGTCCTCGAGCGAGCACTCGAATCCTAACTGGGCGTGGGGATTCTTCGCGCCGTTCGAGTGGTTCTTGACGGCAACTCGGGAGAGCTGTTCGCGCGTGGTCCCGTACTGTTCCATGTGGACGCTGGCCATCTGGGCGTAGACGCCGGAGAACGTGGTTCCGGAGAGGCGTTCCCACTCGGTCTCACCCGAGACGCCGAGCCAGTACTTCGTCGCGTCCGAACTCATATCCGACATGATCTCGAAGCCCCCCGCGAGGACGACGTCCGCCATTCCCGATTTGACGGCCTGCACAGCCTGTCGCACCGCAAAGCCGCTGGCCGCGCAGGCGTTCTCGACCCGGGTGCAGGGGACGCCGTCGAGGCCGACGTGTTCGGTTACCGCAGGTCCGGAGAGGCCGAGTTGGCGGCCGCCAACGCCGAGGTTACCGACGAACGCCTCGTCGACGTCGTCGGCCTCGAGTTCCTTCGGTACGCTGTCCGTCGCCGCATCGAACGCCGTCCGGAACAGTGACCGGTAGCTCTCCGACGGGAAAGCCCCATAATCCGACTGCCCCGCACCGACGAGGTACGCGTCTCGCATACTCGTTCTTCGGTCGTCCGGTGTGAAATAACTGTACGCTTTGTGACGATCGATGATCACGAACGTCCGTCCGCTCCTCGAGCCGGCGGGCCAGTCGTACTCCATGAGACTCGACACGGGATTCAAGCGTCTCGTCACCGTATCTCCGGTATGTCACGCGCGGCCGAGCTCGTGTCCGTCCTCGAGACCACGGACTCGCTGGCGATCGTCTGCCACGACAATCCAGATCCGGACTGTCTCGCCAGCGCGCTCGCGCTCGAAGCGATCGCGCGAGACCACGATGTCGAGGAGGTGACGATCGCCTATGGCGGCGAGATTTCCCACCAGCAAAACCGCGCGTTCGTCAACCTCCTCGAGATCAGTCTCCAGACGCTTTCGAGGACCGCGATGGAGGAGTACGACAGCGTGAGCTTCGTCGACCACACCAGACCGGGGGCGAACACCGAAGTGCCGGCGGACGTCACTCCCGACATCGTCGTCGATCACCACCCCGGCGAGTCGGCCGACGCCGCGTTCGAGGATGTTCGCGACGAATACGGTGCGACCGCGACCATCTTCATCGAGTATCTGCAGGAACTCGAGGTCGACATGACGACGCGGCTCGCCTCCGCGCTCCTCTTCGCGCTCCACCGCGAGCGGCTGGATTTCGTCCGCGAACCCACGCGACGCGAGTACGAGGCCGCGCTCGCCGTCTATCCCGACGCCGACCTCGAGATCCTCGAGCAGCTGTACGGCAGCGCGTTCTCTCCGGGGACGCTCGACGCGATCGGCCGAGCGATCGCCAGTCGAGAGCGTCGGGGTTCGTCCCTCGTCGCGAGCGTCGGTAAGACCGGCGAGAGCGACGCGCTTCCGCAGGCGGCGGACTACCTGATCAACCTCGAGGGAGTGGACACCGTGTTGGTCTACGGCGTCGTCAGCGACGCGATTCGGTTGAGCGGCCGCTCGATCGATCCGCGAGTTCACATGGGCGAGACACTAGCGGAGGGGTTCGACGAACTCGGTGCGGTCGGCGGCCACCACGACATGGCCGGCGGCCGGATCGAACTGGGGCTCTTCGCGGACGACGACGACGACGACGACGGCGCACTCCTCGAGTTCGTCGGCAGGCGGCTCACCCGTCGGTTCTTCGATGCGCTGAACCTCGACGACTGATGTCGAAACCGACGAACGGCCCGACTCATCGACTCGGCGTTCGATCGACACACGACTCGTCAATGGCCGTTCGACCGACGTAATATCGTGCCGGCTGTTCGACCGATGCAGAGCACTCATACGGTCTGTTGTACCGATGTCCCGGCGCACCCGCGAACCGTCCTGCGGGTGCGCGGGAACTGACTGACAGTAGTCCGTCTCAGTCGATGTCGATCGAGTGCGCCTCCTCGTCCGCCTTGCGCTTTGGCAGCCGCACGGTCAGGATACCGTTGTTGACGCTTGCCTGAACCGCGTCGGCGTCGACCGGTTCGGGAAGCTGAATCTGCCGGCTGAACGACTCAGTCTTCCGTTCCCGACGGATATAATTCTCTTCGTCGCCGCCCATTTCCTGACTGTGTTCTCGCTGCCCGGAAACGGCCAGCGACTCGCCGGTGAGGCGCAACTCGAGGTCGTCGCTCTCGTAGCCGGGGACGTCAACGGTGACGACGAACTCGTCGCCCTCGTCGGCGAGGTCCAGACTCGTCGTCGAGCCGCCCGTCGAGAGATCGAGTCGGCTTCGGTTGTCCACCTGCGTTTCCCACGACCGGGCCGCCGTCTCGATCTGGCGATTGAGTCGGTCGAGCAGGTCGTCGATACCGTCGAACGGACGCGGTCGATCTGCCATGGTATCACCTACCGAACGTAGACGATCGACGGCGAAAAAGGCCACCCTCGGTCGGAGTGACTGTCTCCTCGACGAACGTGTTTTCGGGGATTGCGGCAGAACCGAGGGGTGGGCTGGTCGTTTTTACGCTGCTCGTCCTAGAGACGGATATGACGGACGCACTATTCGTCGTCAGCGAAGAAGGGTACTGGGGAGAGGAATGCGTCGAGCCCCTCGAGACGCTCACCGAGGCGGGCGTCGAGATCACGGTCGCAACGCCGTCGGGCGATCCGCCGGTCGTCGACGAGCGATCGCTCGATCCGGAACAGGTCGGCGAGGAGACCGCCGAACACGTCCGTGAGGTCGCCGAGACCGACGAGCGACTGAACGATCCGATCCCGGTCGCACAGGCCGACGCCGATGGATACGACGCCGTCGTCTTCCCCGGCGGCCACGGCACCGAGTGGGACATCAATCAGGACAAACACGCCCGTGAACTCTTCCGCGACATCGTCGAGGGCGACGGCAAGGCGCTCGTCGTCTGCCACGCCGTCGGCATGCTCGGCTTCGCCCGGGACAGCCACGGCGCGTTTATCGTCAACGGCCGGGACGTAACCGGCTTCCCCAACGAGTGGGAGGAGGGCATCGTCGACGAGGCCGATCGCATGCCCGACGGCCGCAAGCTCCCCTACTGGGTCGAGGACGAAGTGAAAGAAGCGGGCGGCAACTGGGACGCCGAACTCGATTCCGACACCAGCGTCACCGTCGATGGCGACCTCGTCACCGCCCGCGGCCCCGGCTCCTCGAGCGCCGCGGCCGAGACACTGCTCGAGGAACTGGGCGTCTGATCGGATTCGTTGGCCCGCTCGATCCGAGTCCGTTATACGCGCGCCATCCCAGGGGTACCTGTGGTTCCTGCTGAATCGAACACCGCTGCACAGACCGGGCCGGTACGGAGTCGCGGCTACCGCATCACCGTCGACAACGGACGGGAGTCGTTTTTCGCGCTCAGTATCGAACGCGTCGACAGCGAGGACGCGTGGCTCATGTCGGACGCCGCCGTCGCGCTCGAAAACGCGCGGTAAGCGACGATCACCCTGTGTTGACCTGGGTCCGAATTGACACTGTTCGCGTCACGAATGAGAAGGGGCTTTAGGACATCCGTTCTTCTCCCGCCCAATGAGACGTCGGACGTATCTGGCCGGCGGCGCGAGCGTGCTCGCGGGGATTGCCGTGTCTGGCTTTGTGAGTCGACCGCCGAGCAACGAGCGCCTGCTCGAGGCGGCTCGCGAATATCCCGATGCCGGCGAAGGGAGTTCGAACACGAAGACGATCCTTTCGGGAACCGACCACGAGACGCCACTGTACGAGATCGACGCGCCGAACGACGGGCCGACCGCGATGGTCTTCGGCGGCGTCCACGGCGACGAACGGGGCGGGATCGAGGCCGCTCGAGAAATCTCCGACTGGCGTCCCGACGCGGGGACGCTCGTCGTCGTTCCCGAGACCAATCGCGTGGCCGTCGAAAACAACGAGCGCCGCGGCGTCGACGGCGACCTGAATCGACAGTTTCCGGCCGACCGTGAGCCCCAGAGCGAACTCGCAGCGGGCATCTGGGACGCCGTCGAGGCCCATCAGCCGGACGTGGTGCTCGATCTCCATCGGTCGCTCGGAATCTACAGCCTTCATCGGGAGTTCGTCGGGCAGGCGATCTTTCACTCGCCCGACGCCCGCGGCGAACGGCTCGCCGACCGCCTCAACGAGGATGCCGTCCCGTGGTATTTGCCGTTCCACAAATTCACGGCCGGAAAGACCTCCCTCACCGGGCCGTTGCTCTTCCAGCACGCCGCGCGCGAACTCGGGGCGAGCGCCTACCTCTTCGAGACCACCGAGTTCCTGCTCGATCACTCCACGATGGTTGAACTGTCGCGACTGGCGGCCGCACACGTCCTCGAGTTGCACGGCTTGCTCGAGGTCGGAGGTGGCGCATGACTGGTAGCAGCCGACGCGCGGGCAGCGACGGTGATCGCGACGGTCGACTACCCGTGTCCCTTCGTCGGATCGCGACGAGTCCGGCGACGCTCGCCACGTTCGCGCTCCTGGTCGTCCCGTTCGGACTGGGCTGGCTCGAGACGCGGCTTTTCTCGCCGCTCGCGTTGCCGGGCTACCTGATTTTCACCATCGGGACTGCGATCGGCAACGCCATCTCGCCGCGCCTCGATTTCTGGGTCTATTGGGTGCCGTTCCTCGGCGGTACCGCCGGCATCGCCGTCGTCGCCGGCTTCGGTTACGAGTGGTGGTGCGATCGGAGGGACGGGGGCTCGAGCGAGCGACTGTAAGGACGATTGCTCGACCGCGACCGATGGACGATCGATCGTGACGGTTCGTGTTGCAACGAATCAGTCCCTTTTTACACGCAGACGGGGAATCACCTCCCATGAGCTTCGAGGAAGACGACCGCGTGGTCCTCCACGACGAGCACAGCGAGTTTGACGGCGAAACCGGCACCATCTCCCAGACGATGGAGTCGATGTTCGGCGACGTCACCTACACCATCAGCTTCGACGACGGCCAGGAGGCTGGCGTCCCCGAAGACGACCTCGAGGCGGCCGACGACGCCGACGAGGAGACAGACGCAGACGAAGAATAACTACCGCTCGCGAGTCGGTTCGCCCCTCGAGTCCACTCGCCGACCGCACCGGACCGACGACACCGCGCCCGCAAACCACACCACACTTCGAATCGCAGATGCCACAAATCCCGCTTCACTACGTCGATTTACGGACGTTTTGTTACGCTACCGAGGATGAAAAACGCGTCGAAGAGGCCCTCCGAACGTTCCTCCCCGACGACGACGAGCCGTTCGAGATCGAACGTGCCGAGAGCGAGGGCCACTACGGCGACCGCATCCTCGTCCTCTCGGCACGCGTGGAGAAGGCAGACGACGTCCGCCATGTCCTTTCGCGGCTGGCCGACCTCGAGTCCTTTGACGAGTTGATCGACGAACTCGACGAGCGGGTCACCGAGAACACCGAACTGTTTCTCCGACTCGACAAGCAAGCGGCCTTCGCGGGCGATGTCCGCCTCGGAGAGGGCATTACCTTCCGCGGAAAGGTCGAGGCCTACCCGGCGAAGAAGGAACAGGCCGTCGAAAACGCCGAGGAAGTCCTCGAGCGGCTGCGCGAGCAGGAGTAACCCCCCTCGCTGTCGGTCGCTGTGCACTCAGTAACGGACGCTGTTTTCGGCCGGTTGCGACCGTTCAGCGGCGGCAGCCGGCCTGCCGCGTCCCGTTGCTCTCGGCCGCCAGCGGAACGCGCCGATCCGACCGAACCCGATTCGCCGGGCACGACTCATCGATCTGACCGAACGTGATCCGCCGGGTACGAAGGGCTTTTGACTGGCCAGTCAGTTAGTTCCGATACGCATTGAATGACGGACGAGACGATCGACGATATTATGGAGGCGACGTATCGAGCGCTCTGTACGCACGGCTACGCGGATCTGACGATGCAGGATATCGCCGCGGAATCGACCAAAAGCAAGGGGACGCTCCACTATCACTTCGAGGGCAAGCAGGACCTCCTCGAGTCGTTTCTGGCGTTTCTCCTGAACCGGTTCGAGGAGCGAACCGAGACGATTCCGGGCGAGACGCCGGCCGAACGGCTCCACGAATTTCTCGAGGAACTGTTGACGCCGGCGGACGAGGGCTCCGCCGAGGAGTTCCGGACGGCGATCCTCGAGATCAAGGCGCAAGCGCCGTACAACGAGGTTTTCCGGGAGAAACTGAGTGCGTTCGACCGCGCGCTTCAAGCGCGCATCGCGACCCTCGTCGCGGACGGCCTCGAGGCGGGGGAGTTCCGTGCGGATATCGATCCGGACGAGACGGCCGACTTCCTCGTCACGCTGTTTCACGGCGCACAGACGCGAGCGGCCGCGGTCGATCGGCCGCCCGAACGGACGCGCCAGTACGTCCACGAGTACATCGACGAGACCCTGCGGCCGGACGAGGCGACCGAGCGAGACACGGCGACAACTGACGTGGACGGGGAGGCCGGCGAATGAGCCTCATCGATCGCCTCGTGGGCTGGCTCTCGCGCCGTCTCGATCGACTCTCCGGACTGTTCAAGGGCCGCGACGAGTTCGATCTGACCTCGGGCGATATCGCTGGTCCGCTGTTCTACCTCTCGCTGCCGATCATCGTGACGAATCTGTTGCAGACGGCCTACAACCTCATCGACACGTTCTGGCTCGGTCAGTACAGCACCGAAGCGCTCGCGGCCATTAGCTTCGCGTTCCCGATGGTCTTCCTGCTTATCTCGGTCGGCATGGGGCTGTCCGTCGCCGGGAGCGTGCTCGTCGCCCAGCACATCGGCGCAGATGAGGAGAGCGAGGCGGAGTACGCCGCCTCGCAGACCGTCGCCCTGTCGTTGCTCGGTGCGGTGATCCTGGGCCTGTTCGGCTACGTCTTTGTCGACGGACTACTCGGACTCCTCGGCGCGTCGCCGGACGTGTTGCCGCTGGCGACCGACTACATGGAGGTCATCTCGCTCGGGATGCCCTTCATGTTCGGGTTCTTCGTCTTCATCGCGCTGATGCGGGGCTATGGCGACACGATCACGCCGATGCTGGTGATGCTCGGCTCCGTACTCCTCAACGTCATCCTCGACCCGTTCCTGATCTTCGGCTGGGGGCTGTTCCCCGAACTCGGCATCGAGGGGGCGGCGATCGCCACGGTCTTCTCCCGCGCCCTCGCACTCGTCGTCGGGCTGGTGATCATGTTCCGCGGGACGCGAGGCGTCCGGATTCGGCTCCGCCAGATGCGTCCGGACCTCTCGTTCGCCACGAAACTCGTTCGAATCGGGTTTCCGGCGTCGATCGAGGGCATGGGAAGAGCCCTGTCGATCAACCTCCTGCTGGTGATCGTCGGCCTGTTCCCAACCTACGTCGTCGCGGCCTACGGCATCGGCACCCGCGTGTTCTCGGTCATCTTCCTGCCGGCGATCGCGGTCGCCCGCGGCGTCGAGACGATGACCGGACAGAACGTCGGTGCCGACAAACCGGAACGCGCGGAAGCGGCCGCCACCTTCGCCGCCAAAACCATGTTCGTTATCCTCGGCGCGCTCGGCGTCGTGGCGTGGCTCGGCGCACGGCCCATCACCGCCGTGTTCACCGACGATCCCGAGGTCATCGAGGTCGGCGTCACATTCCTCCGGTACGTCGCGCCCTCGTTCGGCTTCATCGGCGTGATGCGAGCCTACAACGGAAGCTTCCGCGGCACCGGGAAGACACTCACCGCCGCGGCGATCGTTCTCGTGACCTACGCGGTCATCCGACTCCCGATCGCCTACGTCCTCTCGCAAACGACGATGGAGTACCGCGGAATCTGGCTTGCGTTCGCCGCCTCGAACGTCGTCGGTGCCGGCCTCGCCTACGGCTGGTACCGCAGAGGGACCTGGCGCGACGCCGACGTGACCGACGGGCCGCCGGCTCCCGGTCTCGGCGACGACCTCGAGGTCGGTGAGACGGACGCGAGCACGAACGACTAACGGCCACCCCATTCAGTAAAGTGCCCGTGAGGTGACGAACTCACGAGCCGAGTTACTATGCAATTTCCCTTCGACAGTTCGTGCTGGCGGGCCGACGACCGAGCATACCGAGTGAACTGCTCGAGTCGCGCTTTGCGGGGGTAGTCGATGGTTGAGACCGTCAGCATCGATATTCTGAGCCTGCTGCTCGTCCTGTCGGTCGCGTGGGTGTTCGGCGCGCTCGCCGAGCGCCTCGGCTACCCGACGATGATGGGGGAGCTGTTCGCCGGCATCGCCTTCGGACCCGCGCTGCTCGGGCTCTTGCATCCCTCGGAACTGCTGTCGGTGCTGTCCGAACTCGGCGTCTTCCTCCTCATGGTCTACGTCGGCATGGAGGTCGACCTCCGCGAACTGTTCGAGCTCGGTCCTCAGTCACTACTGATCGCCTTCGGCGCGTTCGTCATCCCGTTCGGACTCGGCTACGCGGCCGGCATCTGGCTTGGCATCTCAGTCGGCGCGGCGCTCTTTCTCGGACTCGCCATGGCCGCCACGTCGCTCGCGACGAAGTCCCGGATCCTCGCCGACCTCGAGCTACTGGACACTCGGATCGCGAACGTGTTGCTCGGCGGCGCGCTCGCCTCCGATGTGGGCGTGCTCATCGCGTTCGCGGGCGTCGATAGCTACGTCACCGCCGGCGGACTCGATCCGAACGAGATCGGCGTGATCCTCCTACAGGCGTTTGGCTTCTTCGCGGTGACGTTACTGATCGGCTATCGGTTCCTGCCGATCGCGTGGCGGTATATTGAGCGTCAGCGCGAGCATTACGGGTTCGTCGATCGGACAACCGCGTTCACGTTCGCGCTGCTCGTCTCCCTACTGTTCGCACAGCTCGCGACGCTCGCGGACCTGCACATGATCATCGGCGGCTTCATGGCGGGAATGTTCCTCCGGCAGTCCGATGTGGAACCCGGTCTCTACGAGCACATGCACACGGTCATGTACGACCTCGCGATGGGGTTGTTCGCACCGGTCTTCTTCGTCACGGTCGGCTTCCAGATCACGTTCGACGTCTTCTTCGACTCGTTCGTCGTGCTCGCCGTCCTGGTCGCCATCGCGTTCCTCGGCAAGATCATCGGCTCCTGGCTGTTCTCGCTCCCGACGTCGCTCACCTCGCTCGAGGGGTTGGTCGTCGGCTTCGGCATGAACGGTCGCGGGACCGTCGAGATCATCATCGCACAGGTCGCCTACGAGGCCGGCGTTATCGACGCGGAACTGTTCTCAATCCTCGTCTTCATCGCGGTCTTTACGACCGCGCTCGTCCCCGTGACCGTCACCTGGGGCGTGGGCCTGCTCGAGGCGGCGGACGAACTCGTCTCCGTCGATTCGGCGACCCCGATCGAGGACTGAGCATCGGTCGGGGCTCATCACCACTCGTCGAACTGGTCGCCGTCCCGGCCACGCTCGAGCGGGGCGTTTTTGCCGCCCGCGCCAGCAGGTAGGGGTATGCAAGTCCACGTCGTGGGTGACGATCCCGTCCGCGAGGCGGTCGTCGCCGCGCTCGATGACGTCGATATCGGCGTCCGTGACGCCGAGCCGTCGTCCCTCTCCGATGCCCGCTTCGCCGTCGTCAGCGACGTCGCCGGCTCGGCGACGTTCGATCAGGCGAACGAGGCCGCCCGTTCGGGCGGAACGCCCTGGATCGCCGTCGAGATCGGCGGGATCGGCGGCCACCCGCTTTCGACTGTCGACGCCGCTATCTCGGGATTCGCGCCCGCCACCGGCTGCTTCGACTGTCTCCGCGCGCGGGTCGCGTCGAATCTCGAGGAGCGAGCCGACGCCCCGCAGGCCGATCGCGCCGGAGCACGACTCGCCGGTGCGATCGCCGGTCGGGAGTGCGTTCGCGTCCTCTCGGGCGACGAGCGCTCGATCATCGGGCAGGTACGCGAAGTGCCACACGCCCGCCGGGAGTTCCTGCCCGTTCCGGGCTGTGCGTGCGCCGAGGAAAGTCGGGATCGATCGCTCGAGCGCGATGCCGAAACGCTCGGCCTCGATGCAGCGGTCGAACGCGCCGAGCGGGCGATCGACGACCGCGTCGGCCCCGTCTCGAGTATTGCCGAGGTGGAGTCGTTCCCGGCCCCCTACTACCTGGCGACCGTGGCGGAGACGACCGCCTTCAGCGACGCGAGCGCGCCCCGACAGGCTGCCGGCGTCGCCGACGACTGGAACGCCGCCCTAATGAAAGCGGTCGGCGAGGGGCTCGAGCGCTACTGCGCGGGCGTCTATCGCGACGCGGAGTTCGTCCGCGCGAGCGAGGACGACCTCGAGAACGCTGTCGCGCCGGCGGACCTCGTGCGGCCGGACGACACACCGGCGTATGACTCCGGCGAGGAACACCGCTGGGTGCCGGGCGAGGCCCTCGAGACCGGAGAACCGACACACCTGCCCGCCGCGGCGGTCCAGTTCCCCCAGCCGGGCGCGTCGCTGGTCCCGGCGATCACGACCGGGCTGGGACTTGGCTCCTCGACGGTCGACGCGCTCGTGTCCGGGTTGACCGAGGTGATCGAGCGCGACGCGACGATGCTCGCTTGGTACTCGACATTTGAGCCGCTCGGGCTGTCGGTCGAGACGGACGCTTTCGCGACGCTCGAGCGCCGCGCCCGGAGCGAGGGACTCTCGGTGACGCCGTTGCTCGTCACGCAGGATATCGACGTGCCCGTCGTCGCCGTGGCCGTCCATCGCGAGCCGGACGCGCTCGAGGGCGACGAGCCGATTTCGGCGACCGACGACGCGTGGCCGGCTTTCGCGGTCGGCTCGGCGGCCGGCCTCGACGCCGCGGCGGCCGCGACCGCAGCGCTCGAGGAGGCGCTCCAAAACTGGATGGAACTGCGCAGTCTCGGCCCCGACGATGCGGCCGACGCCGGTGGCGCGATTGGCGAGTACGCGTCGTTCCCCGAGCGCGCGCGAGCGTTCGTCGACGCCGACCGGACGGTTCCCGCAGCGAGCGTCGGTCCCGACTCCGTCCCGACCGGTCTCGACCGTCTCGAGGCGCTGTGTTCGCGGACGGCCGACGCAGGGCTGACGCCGTTTGCGGCGCGCCTGACGACGCGCGACGTCGAGTCGATCGGCTTCGAGGCGGTCCGAGTCGTCGTCCCCGGTGCCCAGCCGCTGTTCACCGACGAGTCGTTCTTCGGCGAACGCGCGCGAACGGTACCGGACGACCTCGGCTTCGAACCGCGCCTCGAGCGGGCGTTTCATCCGTATCCCTGAACCCGAAGCGGTTCGCCCGTCGGGGGCAGGTATCGGATTCGCGTTATGCGCCGGTATCCGCTGTAGAATCAGTCTCGTTCGTTCCGCCGTCGGTCTGCTCGGAGTCGTTCGGTTCGGGATCTGTCGTCCCGGGTCCGTCCGTCCCGGAACCCTCTGCTCCCGGTTCAGCGGCCGGCCCGGACGATTCGCCGTCGTCGCTGCTGAGTTCTATTGTCAGATCGTCGTCAGTGATCCTGATGATCACTGACTTGGTGTTCGGCGTGATCGTCGCCTCCTCGGTGGTCTGTTCTTCGCTCTGCCGTTCGTACTTGGTCACGCGGAGATGTTGCTCGGTCGCCTCGAGATGGGGCGGCGTGGCCGACTGGTTGGCCGTGATCGTATAACTCTCGTCGTAGGTCTGGCGGTTCGTCCCCGGCTTGTACGCCTCGAGCGTGACATCGTAGTGACTCTCGGCTTCACTGTGGATCTCGATCGGGACCAGGCCCTGGAACGTGCCCTCGTAGTGCTCTTGGAGCGCATCGGCACAGCCTGAGAGCCCGATCGTCGCGGCCACCCCCGCGGTTCGAAGTACCGTCCGACGGTTCACGTGTACTCGTCAGTGTCGAACGACTGTATGCGTTACTCTTCCGATCGCCCCGATGTCCACCGCTGACTCGGCGGCCAATCGGTCGGGCCAGGGGACCGGTCTCGGTAGATATCCTCATCCATGGGATTTTTGCATCCCGACCCGAACGACAAGGCATGGAGAAAGTCGCTATCGACGACGTTGACATCGAAACCAACCCGATGGACGTTCACTCGATCAGACGGCCGGTTTCGGACGCGCTCGGATTTTCGGACTTTGCGATGAACTACTTCGAACTCGAGCCGGGAGAGTCCTTTTCGGGCGGCCTGCACACCCATCACGATCAGGAGGAGGTCTTCTACGTCCAGGAGGGGACCGCGACGTTCGAGACGCGCACGTCGCAACGCGACGCGGCCGACGCGAGCGGGGACGGGGAGGTGACGGTCGACGAGGGCGAGGTGATTCGGTTCGCACCCGGTGACTTCCAGCACGGCTACAACGACACCGACGAGCCGGTCGTCGGCTTCGCCTTCGGTGCGCCCAAGTCGAAACACGACTGGGACCAGATCGAGTCGATACTCTACTGTCAGGACTGCGAGGACGAGGTCGGCCACGGTCTCGAACTGACGGATGACGGTGCTTTCCGGCTGACGTGTACCGAATGTGGCAACTCGTTTACGCCCTGATATCGGGGGACGGCCTCGAGGAGTCGCGAACGTGACCCGTATCCGCCGCCGAGATATCGCGCCCGCGAGCGACGATCGGATTCGATCGCGGCCGGAACCTTTTCAGGGGGGACCGAGTGGATCAACGTATGGCCACAGCAGACGGTTCGAACGCGGAGATCGACACGAGACTGTTCATCACCGTTTCCGGGCCGCCGGGCTGCGGGGCGACGACGCTCTGTCAACGCCTCGCCGACGCGATGGGCTGTCCCTACGTCTCCGGCGGCGACATCTTCCGCGAACTCGCCGACGACCGCGATATGAGTCTCAACCAGCTCACCGCGGAGGCCGACGGCTCCGCCGACATCGACCGCGCGCTCGACCAACGCCTCCAGCAGATCGCCGAGAAGTGGGGGATGGCCAACAAGCCGTTCATTCTCGAGTCCCGGCTCGCGGGCTGGCTAGCCGGCGAGCGCGCCGACCTGCGGATCTGGCTCGACGCGCCCGAAGACGTCCGCCTCGAGCGGATCGACGACCGCAACGAAACCGACGCCGAGATGCTCGTCCGCGAGGTGAGCGAAGCCGGCCGCTATCAGTCCTACTACGAGATCGATATCGGCAATCAGACGTTCTACGACCTCCACATCAATACCGCCCGCTGGAGCAAGCACGGCGTGTTCTCGCTCGTCCGAACGGCCATCGAGGAGTACGATCCCGAGATGGACGAGGGTGCGTTCACGACTCCCGAACTCGATCCCTGAAATCAGCTCGAGGGGGGATTCGACGGGGCCTCGAGCACCGACCGCGACCGCGTCACGGTGACGGCGGTCGCGGCCGGTCGAAACGGACCGCGTCCGTTACTTGCTGTCGGGGGAGTAGTTCGGCGCTTCGTCGGTGATGACGACGTCGTGGGCGTGGCTCTCGGCCTGACCAGCCGCGGAGACGCGGACGAACTCCGAGCGCTCCTTGAATGCGGGGACGGTTTCCGCGCCGACGTAGCCCATGCCCGACTGCATGCCGCCGGCGAGCTGGTGGAGTTCGGACTTGAGCGTGCCCTTGTACGGCGTCGCGGCCTCGACGCCCTCCGGAACGTACTCGTCGTCCTCGTCGGGTTCGTCCTTGAGGTACCGGTCGCTGTCGCCGGACTTCATCGCACCGACCGATCCCATCCCGCGGTACTGCTTGTACTTCTTCCCGTTCATCGTGACGACGCGACCGGGTGCTTCCTCCGTGCCGGCGAAATAGGAGCCGAGCATGACCGCGTCCGCGCCGGCGGCGACCGCCTTGATCGCGTCGCCGGAGTACCGGATGCCGCCGTCGGCGATCACCGGTACGTCGTGTTCGCTCGCGACATCGGCGACCTGCGCGACGGCCGTGATCTGTGGCATCCCCGACCCCGAGACGATGCGGGTGGTACAGATCGACCCCGGGCCGATGCCGACCTTGAGGCCGTCCGCGAAGTCGACGAGGTCCTCAGCCGCCTGGCGGGTGCCGATGTTTCCAACGACGACGTCCGCGTCGACGGACTCCTTGATGTCTCGAGCGCCCTCGACGACGTTCAGGTTGTGCGCGTGCGCGGTGTCGATGAAGAGGACATCGGCATCGGCCTCGTCGGCGGCCGTCGCACGGTCGTGCTCGAACGGGCTAACGGCGACGCCACAGCGGAGGCGACCGTCCTCGTCGCGGACGGCCTCCTTGTACTCGCGGCGCTGGAGGATGCCCTGCATCGTCACGAGACCGACGAGGAGATTCTCGTCGTCGACGACCGGGACGCGCTCGATCTTATGATCGTACATCATCTCGAAGGCATCGCGGGAGTCGATGTCCTCGGGGGCCGTGATGACCTCGTCGGTCATCGCCTCGGTGACCGGGTCGTCCTCGTTGACCTCGAGGTGGGGCCGGATGTCCGTACTCGAGATGATCCCCAGGACTTCGCCGTTGGTGTTGACGACGGGCGCGCCGCCGACGCCCTGACGGGCCATTCGCTCGTCGACCTCGCGCACGGACATCTCGGGATCAGCGGTCACCACCGAGTCGAGGGGGATGATGAGTTCGTCGGCGCTCTTGACGCGCCCGATTTCCTCGACCATCTCGTCGATGTTCATGTTGCGGTGGAGGACGCCGAGGCCGCCGTGTCGGGCCATCGCGATCGCCATGCCGCTCTCGGTGACGGTGTCCATCGCCGCGGAGAGGATTGGAACGGAGACCTCGACGTTTTTCGAGACGTTCGACGTGAGGTCGGCGTCGTCGGGTTCGACGCGGCTCTCCTTCGGACGGAGAAGGACGTCGTCGAACGTTAGCGCTTCCGGTACCTGCAGTTTCGAAGAATAGGGCTCTTGCTCTGGAACGTCGTTCGCCATGTAAACCGTCCGAACCCCCGAGCAAAAAGGGTTGCGAGATATATCCGGGTGCGAACGGTTGACGGAGGCCTCAGTGGGCGAATCGGCCGGCCGGTCAGACGTCGTCAAGCCACGCTCGCTCTCCGCTCGAGCCGTCTGCGCTCGTCCTCGAGTCGTCGGGGTCTTGTCCAAACGTTTCGGCGGTGCGAGAGTCATAGTCGGTGTCACAAATCGCGGCGATTCCAGCGACGAGTGCCTACATCCAAGCCAGATCTGTGCATTTCCGTACGGATCTGGCTGCTACTGCTGAAACACTGCCAAATCGTGAAATGCAGTCCCACACAACGTTTATTGACAGTCCGCTCGTGTGTTCGGGTATGTACGCTGTGAGTGCAGCCGCCGCCCGAACCGATGGCCGGACGAGTTCCGACTTCGTCGCCGCCTTCGCCTTCGGGAATGGTACACAGAAACTCACAGCACGAGGCCCTACTCCCAATGCGATCGACTGGTGTGCGGACCGGTCGGTACGGGATCGCCCGTCATATCGCCCACAGGCCTCGGGTCATGGCCATCGGCCCTGACCGATGAGTACGTCACAACACCCGGTCGCGCTCCAGATGGAGCGCATCGTCGGGGGTGACGCGAGGCTTCTTGCGCTGGTGATGATGCTGCCGTTAGTCGACGGCGTTTTTCCCGCGTTGATCCTGGCCGGCGCGCTCGACGAGCCGCTGGGCGCGTTGCAGGTCGGCCTGTTGATCTTCGGCGGGAGCGCCACCGTCGCCGTGATCCTGGCGGAGATGAACGGCACGCCTCGAGAGCAAGCGACCGTCGTCTTGCTCGTCGGGATCCCGCTGATACTGCTCGCGGCGGTCCAGGCCGCACTCGCGCCGGCGATCGAGAGCGTGCTCGATATCGTCATCTTCGAGCGGTTCGCGGCGCTGGTGATCGCCGCCATCGCGGCCAAGACCGCCAGCGCGACCATCGGCGACTACCTCCCCAACCCCGTCGTCGTCATCGGGCTGGGACTGGTTGCGAGTATCGATCCCTCGGGGGCGACGTTCGTCGTGATGACCGATCCCGTCCTCGTCGTCCACGCGACGCTGGCGGCAGCCGTCGGCGTGGCGTTCGCGCTGACCATCGCCCTCACCGGACCGTACCTGCGGGAGTACATGGACATCGACCGGTTCCGTTTCGGGAGCGCGGTCGCGCTCGGATTGCTGCCGCTATCCCTGCTCGGGATGGCCTTCGGACAGGCCCCGCTGGCCGCGCTGCTCGTCGCCGCCCTGTTCGCCGTCGACAGTCCGTGGGGCGGCTCCGACGCGGACTCGAGTTCGGGTACCGACGCGGGGTCGGCGGCCGCGCAGATGGGCGCGGTGGCCGACGGCGGGGACGTCGAGGACTCGAGCGAGCCGCCGGCCGCCGAAAGCGAGGAAGAGGAGTCGAACGCGTATCCGGGCGACGACGGGACGGACACCGCGGGACGGGCCCCGTGGCTGTAGTGCGGTTTCAGTACCGAATCGAAACCACTTTAGGGTGGATCGCCCAACGAAGACTCGAGGGGTCGTGGCCAAGCCAGGCATGGCGGCTGACTCCAGAGGCACCGCGCCCGGGACGACACTCCAGACTGATATACTGATCGGACACCTGATCAGTGTCCGTGTGATGACCCTCTGGAGTTCCGAGGCGCACCGGAGATATCAGTAGATCGGGGGTTCAAATCCCTCCGACCCCATTCCTCGCCGCTCGCAAACTCGCGAGCGGCAGGTATGCAAGAGGAGGAATTTGAATCAGGGAGCAGCTTCGCTGCGACCGTGGTTCAAATCTCTCTTTGATTCGACTGTGCGTTCTTCTGATACCGAACTCGTGTGCAGTCTCTCGGTAGTCGGAGATCCGAGTTCGGTATAGTAGCCACTGAAAGTCACTGCACACTCGATCGCACGACGGCTGTGCGATCGATGTGTGAACCGTTTCAGTTGGAACTATATTCCGACCGGCGTGGGAAACTGAAACACCCGCTTCGGTCGGTACACGGGCGTATTGATCAGGTGTCTTTTTCTGAGAATCCACCACCAGTTCTAATCATAACTGGTAATTTAGATGTTGTTAGAATACTATTATTAGGCTGTTATCTGTATAGACGGTACAATGAGGTGTTATTGGCCCGAGCCGAACCCGCCTTGCAAGCCGAAGGTATGCCTCGAGTGTGAGACACGTATCGACGGCGATGAAACTGAGGGATACTGGTTGGAGCGCAAAAACTGGCAAAACCCGAATACGTATCATCTGTTTTGTCTAGACTGTTGTGCCGAAAAGATGACCGAGTGGTCAAATCACCCAGATGTAGATGGTGCAGACGCTGCGAAAGAGGTTCTGTACGAGTAACCTCCCGTCAGACCCAGTAGCGTGATACCGACGCTGCCTGTACTCGTCTCGAGTTTTGCGAGTGCTCCGACTGCCGAACTCACGGTACTATCGGCTGCTATTCTCGAGGGCGACGACCAAGACGAGCCTCGAGGGATGCGGATCGAATTCTCTCTCGGCTGAAGGCAGGCCAGTTCGAGACCGGCCAGACGCTCGCGAGGGAGGCCCTCGAGAATGGTCGCGATCGGGGAATGATCCGACCGTACTCCGCGGCACCGAGTTGACCTGGAAGACTTCCGGCGGCGGCACTGAAACCGGGTTCGTCGGCGCTGTTGCCGATCGCTGAACCGGTCTCGATAGTGGCAACGCTCCCGTTTTCGTTGCTTTCAGCAAGCTTTCTTGAATAACATCCCTGCTTAGACAACTCTGGTTGGAGCCACCGGCTCGAGGGCGGGGTCGGCACCGCGATCGCACCGCAACGCCTGCGGGGTCGGTTCGCGCGAAAGCCCCCTTGGCGGGTGTCCCCAAGGGGACAGCGCCAAAAAATTACACCGCACCTGCCCCGCTTCCGCTCGCGGATCTCCAGTTGATGCATTGGAAACGTAGGTCCCGAAATTGTAATACCCAATTCTGACTCACGGTCAAGTAGTGTCTATTTCGCCTTGGTAGAATAATCAACAAGATTCAATATCACCCACCATAATTTCTGAAGTTGAATGCTGGTGGTTGGCGGTCTCCCGAGACTGATTAAAGAATAGAGCACCGGTAGATCACAGAACCAGGAGTTAAGAAACAATATGTCACACAGTTGGAAAATTCTGGCCTTTTATACACTCTCAATTATCGTACTGGTTGTCTGGCTGGGAGCATTAGACGTTCTCCTTGGTGCTTCTGAGATGCTACAAACCATTATCGCGATGGACGGTGGTATCTGGATTCCTGCAGTGCTCACTGTTCTGGGTAGTTTTCTACTCTATCGGAAAAGAAAGGCTGACCAACGGAAACGCTTAGAACGGGCCTTCACTGCCGAAATTAGAGAACTTTCTAATCTTTCAAAGCTTCCATCAAGGCTTCGTCATTTAGAAAAGCCGCCTACTAAGGACCGTATACCCCCAGATGCTGTTCCACCTGCAGAATATCTTCCAGTACTTGTCTATGAAAATAATGTTGGGGATATTGCTCGCTTGGACGACGAGTTAGCAGAAGCGATCGTCTCCTTCTACTCTCTCTTAGTTAGACACAAAGGAACTATTGCCATGATCCAAGAAGAAGATCCTACAGATGCTGGTACACATGTTCTTCCAATGTCTGAACATAAGGATTTGTTTGATGAAGCTGGCGATCTTCGAAGAGAAAGGAGACGAATACTGGAGAAGCTTGATGAGAGGTAAGCTGCTGATGATTGAGAAATATTTAACACTGCCCCATCATAGGTACATGTGGAAACCGAATTCGCAGGTAGCTAACCAAAGGGTATGTGAACATGTCTGAACTGGATTTCCTTGATGTAGGATACGAATCTTACGATGAATTTGATGAATTTGTGGGATACATCAAGGATGATATTGATCTGGCCGAAATTGACGGTAAATTGAGTCTCATTGGCTCGCTAAGTGACTATGAGACAAAAGGCCAATTTGTTGAAAGTCTAGAACCAACGTTTGATGTGGTTAGAGACTTAGGAGATTTATTACTCCTATCGGGAGGGTCCAGCAATGTCCCCTTTTATGTCCATCTCAATGACTTTTGTCCAGTTTTCTTAACGACGGGGACTAAAACAGAAGATCTTCCCGCAACTATTGATACCTATCTCAACACCACTGGGAGTGTCAGCAGACTCTGGGTCGGGAAAAAACAGATGGATCTAATTCGGCGTAAGATTGTCCAAAAACACCCTGACGTAAGAATTCCATATTTTACTGCTCATCACTCCCCTACATCAGAAGATAGTCTCGATGGCATAACTCGTCCAGAATTCGAGAGAACCATTCAATACTACGGGGAAGATGGTAGACGAACCTTCCAAGAAGTGAAACACAAATATGGTGTGTTTCCAACCAATGTTCGGTTCAAAAAACCAAATGGATTTAAATTCCGTATTACGAACGATGGAGTATTCACAATTAATACAGGTATTTCAGAGCCACTATCAATAATCCAGGCCTCGATCGACCGTCTACGGGAAGTCAAAGAAAAAATAAAAACCTCGGAATATGAGGAAGTGGAGAATGAATTTGTTCCCAGTCAAAATCTTGAGATGGTTGAGCCGTGGGGAATCAAGCTAAACAATGGATTAGATAGAAGAGATATTGATAATTTCGAAGCCAATATAGAGTCTAGAAACTGGGATTTCGCACTTTCGCGTATGAGTGCATCCTTTGGTGAGATTCCGGGATTTAGAGCGGAGGTTATTGATGAAAAGACGTACGGGAGGGCGGCTATGAGGAGTAACAGGGATATGATCCGTGTTTATCCCCGAGAATATACTACCTTCAGTCAGTTCATGCGTATTTATAGTTTCGTGAGTGACCACATCGATTCTAATGCGCAACCTGTGGCTCTATGATTCCGGAGGAACCTGATGTTAGTGATTATGCAGAGCGTTTTCATCCAGATAAGAAATCTCGGTTTGAAGAACGGTACGAAGAAGTCTTATCTGACATTGAGATAGAAGATGTTATTCCTTCCATCCGGACGAAAATTGGTCTTGAGAGAGAACACGTTGATCTTGTAAGGGCTGTCTCATCAGGTTTTCATCAAAATAAGAGAGCAGCAGGAGCAGATAGTGGTTTCAAATTTACATGTGTCGATCCACTCGCAAATAATATTGATACTGAATGCGAAGCAGATGTACTCTTAGCTAGAACACGTGAATTCAGTAGAGTGCAGCTTTGTGTAGTGGCTTGTGAAGTTGATGACTCAACAGTTCCAAACTGGATAGAAAACATCAACAAAATACACGATGTGTTTAGTGATACTAGTAATCAGGAAAGAGTTCTCTCACAGATTGGTGTAGGATCGCGAACTTTAGATGCTATTCAGTATGTGACCTTAGCGAAGACCGAGGACTATGAGGGTCTTTCCTTCAGTGAAATTGATCGCCAGTGTTCACCATCTGAATACGCCATATGGTCTGTTGAGATGAATGGCCTTTCTGAGCTATGCCATGAAGACGGAGATATTATTCATAAAGACCTCTTAGATGCTGTACAAAATTGTTTTGATTATGACCTTACGGAGAACCCGATTGAATACACCTTAAGATCGGACCCGATCATTCCTTTATCGAACGTTGTTTACCGACTTGTTCGTGGCAAAGATAGATATGAAAACGCAGAGGAACCCCTTGAATTCACAAGAGAGGAATTCACTGAACGATATGCTGCAAAGCTTAAACTCAGCGTGTCAGAGGATGAGAAAGAACGAATAATTTCCAATTCTGTAACTAATTTGCTCCAGACTGGTGAAAATATTGGTATTTTCTCGAGATCGAAAGCTAAACTTGACCAAAGCGACTACCGAATCATGTATAAAGGGTCAGCTGATGCAAAGACTGCCGAAGATTCTGTATCTGAAAAATATGTTTTAGAAGCTTCGAGTAAGCAGTTGAAAGTGGATGCTTTTGAACAAGTGAAGGATGAATTTGATTCTGATCAAAGCGGTTTGGATGACTTTAGCTAACGTTTTATCTCCGTCTTTCCGGACCCCTAGAGTTGCACGTCGACAAAACCCGTTCCCTGAATATGCACACGAGACGCTAATTTTCGTGTGCATATCTCGAGTTGCTCGGTCGTTTGAGATTTCGTTCTCCTCTGGATGACCGACACGTTCCACTGATTCTGGGCCGAAATGGATTGTCCAGTGAGCCGAGAAAACGAGGATTTCGGTGGTCGTGTGTACGAGTATGCGAATCAGAACCGACGTCCCCGAGCTGGCCGTCGAAATACTCGTGCATCGTGGACTTAATCTCGACGGGCGCATCGTTACCGAATTTCGCATCACGCCAGCTGGCCCGCTCAAGAGATTGAAGCGCCACTTCTCGGCTATCCGTTTCTCGACAGCTGTCCCGAAGTGGTTCGCTCGCTGCAGTCAGCTATTGTCCGACTCGAGCTCGTCTGCATCAAGCTCCGCATCGAGATACTGCTCTCCGAGAGCAGTGATAACGTAGTATCCCTCATCGACTCGAGCCACGAGACCGTACTCAACCAACACGGAGAGCCGTCGGCTCACGCCGGTCCGATCACGATCGATGTTTCTCCCGATCGTCGTCGGACCAAGCTCTAACCCGGTGTTCAGCACCTCCAGAATCCGCTCATCTGTCGGATTCTGCATCCAATCACCGGGTTTCCTCATCAGTTACGCGTTTCTGACCGGCTTCTTACATCGTTCGGAACGCTCGAGTGGTTAGACGATACTGTAGATAAAATTCTACGATATCGTAGAAGAGTTTATTGTGATAGACGCGGGAGTAAGCAAATACGAGCATCGCAGCGACTCACTACCTGTTGAGTCCAGATCGAAAATCCGGCCCGACACCGGGTCCACCACAACCTCCCGAAACCGCCCTCCGAAACCCATGCCCGACAAAAATCCGCGAAACCGCGACTATACCGCTCGAGCGACCGAACCACCCCAAAACTACCCCGCCCCCGACGGCCGCACCGCGTGGATCGAACTCACCGCCTTCCAGCGCGACTGTCTCGAGGCCGTCACCCGCCTCGAGCGAACCCATATCCCCGCTCGCGAACCCGCGATCATCGACGAACTCGAGCGCGCGTATCCCAACGTGACCCGCACCAGACTCGATCCGAACCTGCACGTGCTCGTGGGCCACGGCCTCCTCGAAAAGCGGCGACTCGAGGCCCATCGGTACGTGTACCCCCTCACTGACGACGGGCGCGCCCTCCTCATCCAGCGCGCCGAACGCCTCGCGGTCGCCTGCGAGATCGGCGCGCCCGATTCCGACGCGGTTGACTCGAGCGCTCGAGGGACGGGTGAGAACGGATGACCGGGACTCGAGCCGAGCCGTCCGTGCGGTGTCCGAACTGCGACGCGGCGCTCCCCGAACGCGACCCGCTGGTGGGCTGGTGGCTCTGTGACGACTGCGCGATCGCGGTCGGCGATGACGGCGAGCGAATATCGTGATCGCCACGCCCGCTCCGGAGACGGCACCGAGTCCGCTCGAGGACCGACCGGCGGAACCCGCCGATCGGCCCGAACTGACGCGCTATCATGCTCTCGAACACCGCCGCCGCCGGGTGATCTGCCAGTAGATATTAACGTAATCCGGAGAGTATCGTTCTATGAACAGACGAACGCTCCTGCAGGCGACGACCACCGTTCCGCTGGCCCTCGTGGCCGGGTGCACCTCGAGTTCCGACACCGATGACGCGGACGGAAACGGGGAGAACGACGCGGAGTCACAGGGCGATGTCGGGTTGACGATCGAAACCGGCGGTGTCGAACTGACGCTCGCCAACGTGGAACTCGCGCTCGAACTCGAGACCGACGACGGCGAGCGCCATGAGTCGAACGAGGGCGAAATGTGGGTGCTCGCGAACGTCGCAGTCGCGAACAGGAGCGAGGAAACGCAGGATCTCCCTCGCGCCGAGAATTTCAAACTCGTTACCGGAGGCGAACAGTACGACAGCGCCGTCCCCTCGAGTCTCGCGGCCCCCGTTTCGGGCGAGGGGTACGACGCTCCCACCGACGCTCGACAAGACGTCTCCGCGGGCGGATGGCTGGCGTTTTCGATCCCGGACGCGACCGAGTCCGCGACGCTGTCGTGGGCGGGAGCCGGCGACTCCGAAGCCGATGAAGACGAGGTAGCCAGGGACGAAGCGTCGTGGGACCTCTCGCTGGACCCCGCGGAGCTGCCCGATGTCGGATTCCTCGAGTTGAACCTCCCGGAGACGGTCGCCATCGGTGACGAAATCGCGGCCGAAGTCGTCCTGGAGAACGCCGGTGGCACCGAATACACGGTCGAAACCGCCCTCGAAGCCGAACGTCCCGGCGGATCGACCGACACCAAGTCGTTCGAGGTCACCGTCCCCGCCGAAGACACCGCGAGCGCACAACACTCATTCACTCCGCTGATGACGGGATCGTTCACCGTCACCCTCGGAGAATACAGCGTCTCGAAGTCGGTGGAAGTGACTCCCCTGACGGCCGCGTTCGGTGAGACGGTAGCCGTCGACGGGTTGCCACAGATCACGATCAGCGACCCCATCGTTACGGATTCGTTCGAGGCCGATTCGTACTACGGCACCGAGACCGTCCAGGCGGACGGGTCGTTCGTGTTTTTCGAATTCGAAGTGCAAAACACCAGTCGCAACCGGTTGTCGGCCCCTCGGTCGTCGGACCTGGATCTCTCCGCCAACGGATCGGTGTACGATACCGCCTCCCTCGACGTGGGTATCAGCGCGAGCTACGTCGATCCCATAGAGGGCGGGGAGTACGGCACGTACGGGACCATCGGCGCAGGGGAAACGGTAGCCGGCGTTCTCCGATTCGATGTCCCGAGTTCGACAGCCCCAGCCGATCTCGAGTTGCTCGGCGAGTGGTCGAACGGATACGCGAGTGCGGAAACGAGCATTCACTGGAGCCAATAGCCGCGACCGAGCCGTCCGAGTCCGGTTCCGTTCCCGGAATATCGGTTCCCGGGACATCTCGAATCGGACTCACGGCGCGTGCGGGGGCGTATCGATGGAGAAGCTATAGTAGCTACTGCAACGATTCACACTAATCGGACAGCTGTCGGTCGAGCAGGTGTGCAATGACGTGCAGTGGCTACTATATCTGCAGTAATCGAACCGGCCGATATCGCGATTGCGGCCTGACTTTCGAAGGAGAGCGCCGAATCAGTCGTCGCCGTCGGTTTTGATGATCGCGAACCAGAAGTCCTCGATCGACTGGACGAACTCGACGAACTCGTCGGTTTCCACCGGTTTTCGGATGTACTCGTCCGCCTCGAGGCCGTGCGATCGCACGATGTCTTCGCCCATCTTCGAACTCGTGAGGACGACGACGGGAATCTCGTTCAGTACCGGTTCATCCTTCAGTTCCGCGATGACCTCCATCCCGCTCTTGCCGGGGAGCTGGGGCTCGAGCAGGATGAGATCCGGCTGCGGGACATCCCCGTAGTCGCCGCGTTGATGAACGAAATCGAGCGCCGCCTCGCCGTCGGAGACCGTGTGAACGGCGTTCGCGATTTTCCCATCCTCGAAGTTCTCCTCGAAGAGCCGCACGTCGCCGTGATTCGGCTCGACCAATAAAATGTCGATCACCTCCCCCAGATCAGTTTCGTTAGTCTCGTCTGCCGAAGCCATACATAGGTATGGGACCGCACGGATAAAACTGCAACTCTCTGGCCCTAGTACTGCCAAGTAGTCGTTTCAGCGTCCCTCAGCGCTGCATCCCTTGTTCGGCGGGCAGGCCGCCCGTCGCCGACCGCGGGAACGCGGAACCGCTACTCGCGGCCGGCGGCACCCCTCACCCGCTCGACGACCAACTGCTCGAGGCGCTCGATTCGCTGCTCGGTGCTCGGATGTGTCCGAAACGGGCCCGGCGACGCGACCGCCGCCTCGCGCGGCAGAATATCCAGCGCGCTCGCCGACTTCGCCCAGGTGTGCTTGTCCTCGCTGGGCCGTGAGCGATCGTCAGAGAGCGCCTCGAGCGCGCTGGCGAGGTCGCTCGGCGCGCCCGTCAGTTCCGCGGCCCCCCTGTCGGCCGCGAACTCCCGACCGCGCGAGAGGATGGCGATCCCGAACTGACAGCACAGTCGCTGTCCCGTCGTGACGACCGTCAGGAGCGCCCACAGGACGAGCCGGGCCAGATATAGTAGCCACTGTACGTCATTGCACACCTGCTCGACCGACAGCTGTCCGATCAGTGTGAATCGTTGCAGTGGCTACTATAGGCGAGCGGCTGGGAGACCAGCAGTTTTCGAGACGGCGGATCGTCCAACCCCACGTGTTCGGCGACCAGCATCGGAACGAGCACGAGGTTCATGATGCGGCTGTCGCCGTTCGCGAGGTGACTTATCTCGTGTGCGAGCACCGTTTCCCGCTCCGTCGCCGAGAGCCGATTGATGAGCCCCGTGGTGACGATGACGGTCCCGCTCGAGCGGCCGCCGATGGCGTACGACCCCGGCTGAGGAGGCCGTCGCCGAACTCGGACAGCGCGCCCTCGAGATCGACGATCTCCAGTTACAGATCGACGAGACCGACGCCGAGGTAACGAGCGATGAGCTACCCGTCGTCGAAGGTGACGCGAGTCAGTTGCGGCAGGTCTTCCAGAACCTCCTCGATAACGCGCTGACGTATTACGCGGACGGTCCGCCACGGGTGGCTGTCACCGCCGAACGGAGTGGCGGAGCGTGGGAGATTTCGGTTCGTGACGAAGGGATCGGCATCGATCCCGACGAGCAGGATCGCGTGTTCACGGTCTTCGATCGACTCCACACCCACGAAGAATACGAGGGGACTGGAATCGGGCTGGCGCTGTGTCGACGGATCGTCGAACGCCACGGCGAGGCGATCTGGGTCGACGCCGAGTCCGACGAGGGAACGACGTTCTCGTTGACGCTTCCGGCAGTGACTGAACCGTGAACTGCCTCGGAGAGATTTAGTCGTCGGCGGTCGATCGCCGAACGCCGTCGGATTCCGGCGGGACGACACGTCGACGGAATATCAGCTGAACGAGGAGGAACCGATTCCACGGTCGTCGTCCGACCGGGTCCGGACTGACTGTCGATGCCCCGCTCGTTCGACGGCGTTACTCATCAGATTAGGTTACTTATCAGATACTGTATAGTGTCGGTGCTCTCAAATACGAAGCTCACGTTGCAGTGTATATGAGTCAAACGCGATCCGCGGACGACTCGTCAGTGCTGGTCGAACGAACGGCCGGATTGACGGCGGTACTCGGTGTGTTCATCATGGCATCGACGGTCGTCTTCACGATCACGGGCAACATGGGGATCCACAACGTCCTCGTGGGTGCGCTGACTGCACTTGTCGCCTCGGTACACGCGTACCGAACCGGCGAAAGCCGAACCCAGAGCATCGCCCTCGCCGCGGTCCTCGTGGTGCTCGGAATCTGGATCGCCGCGTCGCCGTTCGTTTTCGGAACCGAGCGAGAACTGGCGGTCGGAATCAACAGTCTCGGTGGCGCGATCATCGCGATTCTCTCGCTCGTTAGTGTGTACGGAAGCGTTCGAACGTCGGAGACGACCGCGACGACCGCCTGACTCGAGGGTACCATTTTTCGCGGCTGTCCGTTCCACCACGCACGAGTGACAACGAAGCTGCCAGCCGCGAGCGGATCAGCGTGGTCTTTCACCCAACGGAGTACGAGTATACGGCATCGAACCGAAAGCACGGTATCGAACTGAAAGCACAGTATCGAGCGCTCCGGTGAGTTCACTCGAGCGCGACGGAGGATATCCTCGAGCGTCGCGAGGAGACGCGACTGCACGATACCGTCCCGAATTTCTGCAACGGCCGATTCTCCGTCGGCTATCGTGGCCATGAAAGGTCCTGCACACCTGATCGCATGAGAGCGATGCAATCAGCGTATAAATCGGTCCAGTGGCTACGATAGCCGTCACACGATGGGCGTCATTCCGAACGGATCGTGTTAGAATTAGCCACATTCGGGCGGCTTTTCCCGCTTCCGGTCGTCCGGATAGCCATGACCGACAGCGACGTCCACGTGGCAGCGCTCTGTGGCAGTCTCCGCGACGAAAGTCACACTCGGACCGCGCTCGAAGCCACCCTCTTGGCCGCCAAACGGGCCGGCGCGACGACCGAGTTACTCGATCTCCAGGAGTACGACCTTCCGATCTTCAACGCTGACCGGGACCGCGAGGATGCAGGCGATGCCGAGGCGCTGGCGGCCCGGGTTCGCGACGCCGATACGATTATCCTCGGCTCGCCGATGTATCACGGATCGTACGCCTCGCCGCTGAAGACCGCGATCGACTACTGCGGGTTCGACGAGTTCGCGGACAAGACCGTCGGACTTCTCGCCGTCTCAGGTGGCGCGTTTCCCGTGACGGCCTTAGAGCACATGCGGTCGGTCTGCCGGGCGCTGAACGCGTGGGTGATCCCCCACGAGGCGGCGATTCCGAACGCGAGCGCCGCCTTCGAGGACGGCGAGTTCGTCGATCCGAAACTCGAGAAGCGAGTGACGACGCTGGGTCGGCGAGCGGTGCAGTATGCGGCGATCGAGCCGGATCCCGACTCCTTCGAGAGCGATCAGAACGTGGGTGCACAGGGGAAGTGAGCGGGATCCTCGCGTGAGCCACACGCGTCACACGGACTCCTGTCAGTCAGTTCCGGCGCACCCGCGGCCCGCCATGCGGTGGCCGGGACACAGTCACGACAGACCGTCTCAGGGGTCGAGAACCCGCTGGAATCGGTACTGGTGGGCGAGAAACGCGAAGAGTCCGAAGACGAGCACGCCGATGTGAAGCGCCTCGATCTTGAGAACGACCGTCGTGACGCCGAGCGAAACCGGTGGCGAGGTGAGGCTCCAGTCGGTAAACCAGCCGGTCGCGAGTAGCGTCGACGCCCCGACGGCCAGCAGGAGTCCCGGGACCACCGGCGTGAACGGCACGCGCGTGGACGCGTATCGCCTGAAAACGCGTTGCTCGAGGAGGAACTGCGCGGTGAGGATCCCAGCGAGGACGACGGTTGCGACGACGACGCCGGGGACGGCACCGATCAGTTCGGCCACGAGCAGCCAGACGAGCCACCCGGTCGTGAGCAGGACCGTCACGCCAAGTCGCCGCGGTTGCAGGAGGTCGCCGATATCGCTGACCGTCGCGCCGAAGACGCCCGCCCTGAGCAGCGACCCGCAGAAGAGCACCCCGAGCCCCGCGAGTGCGGTCGACGTGGTTCGCGAGTCGACGACGAGGACGAACCAGCTCCCGACCGCGAGCATTTCGACGGCCGCGGCCGAGAGCGCCGCAGTGACGCCCACCACGCGTCGCCGCGTCGATCGACCGAGAACCCCGGGCTGGCGGAAAACGCTCATATCCCGATCTGTTTCAAGCGAATCCCTTTCGTTATGGAAGGCGTTCCACACCTCTCTTCGCCCTCATCGTGCCGATGGTACCTTATAGCACGGGAAGCAGTCAGTTTATCGCTCGACGACGCGATCCGATCGGTGGGCGGAGACCTCGCGTCGCCCGTCGATCGAAGGCCCACTCGGCAGCCGTCCGCGTACGCACGACCGACACGCACTCGAGGCCCACCGGAAGCGGACGTAGGAACCGATTTCCCCACCGAAACCCCGCAGATATCGGATCTCCGGCCAGTTCAGTCCACCGTGAGCGAAGTACGAGTCGACAGCGACCGACCCCGATGGTCGGTGAGCAGTCGATCGCCACGTCGGTAAACAAGTAATTAAACAGTTTGTCTTTCGAAACCGGTCCCTGAAACGAGCGGGGCCGGTGGGTCCGACGACGGAAACGGTGAACAGAACTATGTACGGTGGTGTGGTCGAAGCGAATTATGCCCGAGATGGAACAACAAGACAAAACGTTGTCCGAGCTCATCGTCAAGGAAGCAATCAACAGAGGAATGGACTCGCCGATGCGGGAATCGATTCTCGAAGCTGTCGAAGAGTCTGAAGGATCGCGATCGGGCGGACGGCTACCGCTCGCGGGGGCCCTGTTCGGCCTCGGCGCGGCCGTGGGCTTTCTCGTGGGTCGTCAGTCACCGGAACTCGAGGAGTCACCGATCGATGACCTCGAGGAGCCTGAGATCATCGAGGACGTCATGGAGTCGACCGAAGCGACCGACGAGACGACGGCCGAGGTAAGCGAGGAATCGGACGCCAGTTCGACATCGCGACTCCCGCGACTCCTGCTCGCGGTGGGCGTACTCGCCGGGGCCGCGTTCCTCCGTCGTCGCCTCGCCTCGAGCGAAGAAGAGGAGTGGGAGCCGATCGAGGAGTTCGAGCCGGCGACGAGCGGCGATGCGGAAGAGGAGACCGAGTCGGAGCAGATGGAAGAGGCCGACGCCGAGGAGGCCGGCGAGGAAAGCGAGGAGTAGGGCAAGGAAAGCGAAACAAACGAGGCGCCGCAACCCCCTTTCGCAACCGAGTTCGTGGATTCGAACCGCCGCTCTCCGATCCAAACAGCGTCTCTCCGAGTCGAACGACGTCCCTCCGAGTCGGTCGGTGCTCTGCCGAGCCGACCGGTGGCTCGGACGAATTTTTTCGAATCTCTGTCGTCGCCCTGACGAAGGAGCTAAGGGACCGACGCAGACAGTATACGGTCAATGGAGACGACCCACCGCGTTTTCGCCGGTGATTCTCGCGATCTCTCGCACGTGGCCGACGAGTCGGTCGAACTCGTCGTCACGTCGCCGCCGTATCCGATGATCGAGATGTGGGACGACCTCTTTACCGGGCTCGATCCCGCGATCGGCGACGCGCTGGACGACGGCGACGGCCGGGCCGCCTTCGACGGGATGCACGACCAACTCGGGGCCGTCTGGGACGAACTCGAGCGGGTGCTCGTCGACGGCGGGATCGCCTGCATCAACGTGGGCGATGCGACCCGATCGGTCGACGGGAGCTTTCGGGTCTATCCGAACCACGCTCGCGTGCTCGCGGCGTTCGAGGAGCGAGGATTCGATCCGTTGCCGGACGTGCTCTGGCGCAAACCGGCGAACAGCGCGGCCAAGTTCATGGGCAGCGGGATGATCCCGCCGAACGCCTACGTGACGCTGGAACACGAGTACATCCTGGTTTTCCGAAAGGGAGACCAGCGCCGCGCGTTCGAGCCGGGAGCCGACCGGCGCTACGAGGCCGCGTTCTTCTGGGAGGAGCGCAACCGCTGGTTCTCGGACGTCTGGACCGAGGTCACGGGGGAGTTGCAGTCCCTCGAGGAGGCCGACGACGAACTCCGAGAGCGGTCGGCGGCCTACCCGCTGGAGATTCCCTACCGGCTGATCTGTATGTATTCCGCCTACGGCGACACCGTGCTCGACCCCTTCTGGGGCACCGGCACGACCACGCTCGCAGCGATGTGTGCCGGCCGAAACTCGCTCGGGTTCGAACTCGAGGACGCTTTCCTCGAGGTGTTCGACGACCGGATCGACGACGTGCCGGCGCTGTCGCGGTCGGTCGGCCGCACGCGTCTCGAGCGTCACCGGGCGTTCGTCGAGCGTCGCCGCGAGGACGGTCACGCGTTCGAGTACGAGGCGGACCACTACGAAACGCCGGTTATGACTGATATGGAACGGGGTATTCGACTCCGAGAAGCGCGCGCTATCGAGGACCGCGACGACGGCTACCTGGTCGAGCACGATCCGCTCGTCCTTGAGTGAGCCGCCGCTCGACGCCTGAACCGACGCGAGCTTTTTCCCTTCTCCGCCCTCAGCAGGGGTATGGTTCGAAGTCTCGAGGAGCCCGAGATGACGCCCATCCGCGCCCTTTCCGTCGGCTCGTCCGAGTGGATCCGGACAGCGACGGCGGGGCTCGCGGACGAAGCGGTGGCACTCGCGGAATCCGTTCCGAACGCGTCCGACCTCTCGGACGACCGGCTCGAGACGGTCGATTGCGTCCTGACCGACGATCGAGATGTCCTCGCGGCCGTTGACGGCTCGTGTCCGGTCGTCTATGCGGTCGATCCGGCCGCGAACGAGTCGATCGACCGCCTGCGGGACGAGGGTGCGACCGAAATCGTCGCCAAGACGACCATCCAGGAGCCGCCGTTGCTGACCCATCGGCTCCGGCGGACGGTGGAGTTCACAGCGATGGAGCGATCGGCCGACCACCGAGTAGAGTTGTATCGGACGTTGCTCGATCAGTCGTCGGATCTGTTGATCGTCCTCGACGAGGAGGGAGTGGTCACCGACGTGAGTCCGGCGGTCGAACGCGTCGGAGGGTTCACCGCGGACGAAATGTCCGGGACGAACATGCTCGACTACACCCACCCCGACGATACGCAGCGGGTCCGAGACGAGTTCGACACGGTTTGCGAGGGCGAGCTCGGGACCAGGCGAACCGTCGAGTACACCTGCAAACACGCGGACGGTCGCTGGTACGTCCACGAGGCCGTTCTCACGAACCGACTCGAGGACGACACCGTCGACGGCATCATCGCGTCGATACGGGACATCACGAAGTTCCACCGTATCGAACGAGAGTTGAGCGAGTCGTTCAAACGGGTCACCGACTCGTTCTACGCCCTCGACGCGGACTGGCGGTTTACCTACGTCAACGATCGCGCGCTCGAAGTACTCGATCTCGAGCGATCCGACCTGATCGGGCAGCCTATCCTCGATGTCTTCCCGAAGATAGCGGGGACCCCGTTTCAGGACGCCGCCATCGAGGCGATGGAAACGCAGGAGTCGCGGACGGTCGAAGCCTACTTGGAGCCCTACGACGCGTGGATCGAGGCCCGGATTTACCCATCGCCGTCCGGAATCTCCGTCTACTGGCGGGACGTGAGCGAGCGCGTCGAGCGCAAACGGGATCTCTCCGAGCGGACGGAGCGATTGCAGGCGCTGGTCGAGAACGTGCCCGTCGTGTTATTCGTCCTCGACGACGACGGGACCTTCACGCTCTCGGAAGGCCAGGGGCTCGCGAACCTCGGCTTCGAATCCGAGGAGGTTATCGGCCGATCGTTCTTCGACCTGCTCGAGGACTACCCCGCGGCCCGCGCCGACGTGAGGGACGCACTCGATGGGGTGGCAGTCAACACGCGGAGACGGCTCGGAGACCGAATTTTCGAGACGTCCCTCCGACCGATCGCGGACGACGGTACCGTCGATCGCGTCATCGGCGTCGCCAACGATATCACCGAACGGGTACAGTATCAGGAGGCGCTCAACGCGCTCCACGAGGCGACCAGCCACCTGTTGACGGTCGACTCGAAGGGGGAGGCGTGCGAGTACATCGTCGACATCGCGACCGACGTGCTCGACCTCGAAACCGTCGTCTACCGTTTCGACGAGGAAACGAACGAACTGCTACCGGCGGCGTACTCGCCAGCCATCAAGTCGACGTTCGGTTCGCCACACCCGCTCCAGCCCGACGCCGGCGATCCGTGGCAGGCGTTCGTCGCCGGCGAACCGACGGTCCACGACGACGGAGCGGCCCGGATCGTCCGCGATGAGGCGCCGGACGTTCGAAGCGGTCTCTCCGTTCCGCTCGGCGAACACGGGGTTCTCGTCGCACTGTCGACCGAACCCGACGCATACACTGACGAGACCGTCGAACTCGCCGAGCTGTTCGCGACGACGGCGGAAGCCGCCCTCGACCGGATCGGGCGGAGCCGCCGGCTCCGCGAACGCGAACGCGAACTCAAGAAACAGAACCGTCACCTCGAGCGGCTCAATGCCGCCAACGAGGTGCGTCAAGAGGTCGAACAGCTCCTTTTGATGGCAGACTCCCGGAGCGAGATCGAACGCGGGGTCCCCGAGTGTCTGGCCGAACTCGAGTCGTGTTCGCTGGCCTGGTTCGGCGAACCTGACCCGAGCGGGAACAGCCTCGAGCCGCGATACCACGCCGGGTTCGAACGGGGGTATCTCGACGCGGTTACGATAACGACGGTGAACGAATCGGCCGCCGAACCGGCTGGTCGGGCGGCTCGAACGCGGAGCCCGGTCCACGTCGAAAACGTCGCCGCGTCGGTTCACGATGGCGAGTGGCGGGGTGAGGCGCTCTCGCGAAACTTCCAGTCCGCGTACGCGATCCCGCTGGTCTACGACGGGTTTTGCTACGGTGTCCTCTCGATCTACGGGGAGCAACGGGGCGCGTTCGACGAGACGCTGCGGTCGACGCTCGCGGAACTCGGCGAGACGATCGCGTACGCGATCGACGCCGTCAAACGGAAGAACGCGCTGTTCGGCGACGGTCACACCGAAGTGGAACTCGAGGTCGCGGCGGACGCGACGCTGTGTCGGCTGGCCGAGTTCCTCGGCGAGCCCGTGACGTACGAGGGTGCGACGGCGCGAGCCGACGGCGCCCAGTTCGTGTTCGCGGCCGTCGAGGAGCCGGTTGACGACTCGCTCGCGGCTGCCGAATACACTGCTATCGAGGGGATCAGCGAGGTCACTACGATCGCCGATCACGAGGACGAGACGTTGCTCCAGCTCCGGGTCACCGATTCCTTTCTGGGTTCGATCACCGATACCCACGGCGCACGATTGTGTGAGTTCGTGGCCGACGCGTCGGGCGGCCGCGCGATCGTCAACGTGCCGGACGCCGTCGAAATTCGCGACGTGTTGTCCGGTATCAGCCGAAGCGGGCCCTCGGTGTCGATGGTGGCCCGACGCGAGGGGGCGACCGACGATCGATCGACGGTCAGCGCGCCAGCGCGGAGCGCGCTTCTCGAGACGTTCACCGACCGCCAACGAGAGGTAGTCCAGGCGGCCTATCACGGCGGCTTCTTCGAGTGGCCCCGCCGTGCGAACGGTGAGGAGATAGCCGGCTCGCTGGATATCTCCTCGCCCGCCTTTCACAAGCACGTTCGCTCCGCCGAACGAAAGCTGTTCGCGGCCCTGTTCGAGGGGGCGGCCGCTCCGGAGGTTAATTGATTAACCATCGACTGGCGGAGGCGTTACACAGTTAACGATCAGGCTCTTTGCAACGACTCGTGAACCAAGGGACGACTTCCCACCTGCGTACTGGGGGTACGTACTAATCCATGACCGAGATGAGTTCACGATCACCGTCGACCGCGATTGGGGATCACTATTCCGTGCAATATGATAGACTCGACGACGAACCGCTCAGCGTTGCCGTCGCGGACGCCGTCGCAACATTCAAGAACGAAGATGTGACCGAACTCGAACCACTCCATTACTCGATCAACGCGGACGCGCTCGAGCGGCTGTTCGAACCCCGTGCGGACGGGCTCCGTTCCGGCGGATCGGTAACGTTCGAGTACAGCGATTGCCTGGTAACCGTCACCGGTGACGGCGCGATTCGCATCGACTCCAACTAGCCGCTCGATCTGGGGCCGGGGATCGGCGTGATCCCGCGTTCATTCTACGACTACCGAGATCGAGTGCGAGCGCCTCGCTCGCCGCTCTGACTCCGCCACGGATACCTCGGTGGTGACGTAAGCGGTGCCGAGACTGTTCGACAACGCCACGACAGCGACTGAGAGCCGACAGTATACAGTAACCACTGAAAGTCACTGTACACCTGATCGCATGACTGCTTTGTGATCAATGTGTAAACCGTTTCAGTGGCTACTATAACAGTAGCACGCGTTCTTTATTCAGAATTACCCCTGAAATTGGATTAGGAGTCTCGGCAACCACAGATGCAAACTGAACGTAGATCGATTCTCCCAGTTAATCAAAACACAGTGGGTTAGTGAAAATGCCAGGGGAATAATGGCCGTTGTCTCCTACACTTCAGTAGAGATGGCTAGTAATAATGAAATACAGAAGGCAGAAGCAGTGTGTGATAACTGTGGAACTGCTCTTGCAGTACATTTCGACCCTGACGGCGAAATACGGCTGATTTGGACTAGAAGGGGGCCAGCTTGCTCATGTAGAAATGGCGAACTACGTATCATGAGCAATGACAGGACTGTTCTCGAAGACATAGACATGTAGCAGTTGGATGAAGCAACTCAAAAGAACGTTTGAAAACAATTGTTCCGTCGCCTGTACTGAACGGTAACTGCAGATGCAAACTGAACGCCGGAATTTCTATCAAATACTGATGATGTTCGCTGGATCGTGCTGAATACAGGGCGCAAATGTCGCACGAGATCTGACTCGATTGGATCCTCTGATATGGGCGTCTGATCACAACCATTGTCTGACATATGTTCGATAGATAGGTGCCGCTATTACTGTGGATAGTTTCTCCATCACTGATATTTTGTTTATCACCGACGGGAGAGTCTCTGCGGCGTCAAGGTCTGCATTTAGCAGAGCATTCAAACTGATCCTCACTCTCCTTCTCGCACTGCTAAGTTGATGTACGGAAGAATGAACCTGACAAGCTGTTGCTCTACCTTTCGCAAGTGGTTTGACGCGGTCGTTTTTGTGATATCCATCTTTTCTGCGATTTCTTCGAGTGTCACCTGCCGGGGAATCTTGAAGTATCCCTGTTCAACGGCCGTGTTCAGGATTTCGCGCTGTCGAGGGGGGATCGACGAAAGCAGCTCCTGCCACTCGGAACGACTCGGTATGATCTCGCGTCTGAAATCCTGTGTAATCCGCTCAACCGTGACATTGCCAAAATCCGAGAGCAGGTTGATAGCTTCCGACAGTTCGCTACGGTCATTCAACAGCAGATCGAAGCACTCACGCCCGTTGACCAACTGTGTCGGGCCGAGCGGAAGATATCCGTCGTACATCAGCGTCTGCAGTGGGGTTATCTCGGTCAGTCGTCCTCGAAGCAGCATCGTCGCAGCACATCGCCCCTCGCTAGTCTCGTACTGTTCGATGAGATCGACCGTCTCTACTGTATCGTGTTCACGGATAACTTCATGGACAGCATTACAGTCTTGCGACTCAACCGCGAGCATGCCGACGTAGCGATTGTTTCGGAACGTGGACGCGATGAATTCACCAAATACGTCGTGATTCGCGAGTTCTGCCGTCCAGTCGCCGTCGTACTGCACGCACACCTTCGCCGTGAGCATTGTTCGCAAGTAGAAGGAGCGGATGGTATAACCTCTTGACGGTTTTGACGAGAGACTCCGCTCACTGCCAGGGTTCGAGCAAGCTCGTAACTGATCCACACCCAGTATTAAGAGCGTCATCAAGGCGCACGACTGCAGCCTCTGACAGCGTCGGCGAGACAAGGCGGCGTGTTTTCCGCAGTCGCTCTTCGGCAGACAGTGGTGCATCCCGCGCTCCACGACTACGCGTCACGTCGGATCGGTACGTCTCCTCGACAGTCTCCACAGCCACGCGAGCAAGACACTCACCTGGGAATCGCCTGTCCAACTTGTCATCAACGACAAATTCGACACGGTCGGTAACTGCCAGAATCTCTGGGTCCGTTCGCGCCGATTTCGCGTGTTCGGCCTGCGTGAAGCGTCCTCGGGTGAGCGCGGCGGCGACCGGGTACGCATAAGAGTATTGTGCTTCCTCCGGTGTCTCCGGCTTGCGGGTATACAGATGTGTCGCCTCCTCGAAGGTCGAGATACGCACTGACTCGACATTCGTCGGGTCAATATCGTATCGAGACGTCAACGTCAGGATGGCTTCGACACCGGGTTGTGCCCAACGACAGCACGGGTACGGTTTGAGATACCCCTTTGTCACGTGGAAGACCTCACCCAGCGTGTCGTCCATTGACGCCTCGTCGAAGACGGTACCAGATCCTGTAAACCCAGTGTCAGCGAGTTGGGCAGAGACGACACCGGCGTATGCACCCCAGCCGATGCCGTCCTTGGTCATGCCCGGTTTTTCGACACCGCGCATAATCGGTGTCCGAGGCGCGTGATACTCGGCGACACCAAGGGCGTTCGCCATCTGCTCTGTCGAAAACTCGAATAGCCGTGCAGTCGCTGCGGCGGAACCGAGTGCTCCCCATGACCCAGTGCCCGTGTAGACGTTATCGACCGCGTGAATTGCCAACCCCATACGGACGGCGAGTTCGTAGCCGGCAAAGACGGCATTGAGGAACTCCCGTATGGATGCATCGACTTTCTCGGCGGGCCATGTTCAGATTAGCTGGTTCCAGCAGTATGCATAGCTCTGGAGCCAGGTTTCAGCGGTTGCTGGTTCGGCGTTTCTGAAACAATTTCCAAACTGGTAGGTTCGTCGTTTTACCTCTTGAAAGAGACGCTCAACGGCGTTCCGATTTCCATGTGTCTCGCGTCGAAATCGGAGGCCGTGTCGGTGGAGTGCAGCATGGAGCCATGGGCCTGAATCGACGAGAAACACGGCATTTTCGACGTCATGTTTCTCGCGCAGTTCCGCGAGAAATCGGTTAGTGAGTCCAGCGTTTCGCGTCGGAAAGAGCCTGACATGGAGGAATTCGTTGGTAGCGGGATCGACAGCGGCGTACAGCCAGTACCGCTGGTCGTCTAGTTGGATCACGGTTTCGTCAAGCGCGACGTGATCCGGCTGATTGTCGTTGGTCGGCTGTAGATCGGCTTTCTGTACCCAATTATGGACGGTCGATCGTGCTCGTTCGACACCGAAACACTCTAAGACAGATATAGTATCTGAAAGTGATAATCCGCACAGCTGGAGTTGGATACTCAACTCCATCAGCTCGCGCGGTGTCTGCTCGCGCTCCACAAAATCTAACTCGATCCCGATGCTAGATCCACTGAGGCGTTGGAATTCGGGCATGGTCACCTTGAACTCCAACTGCCTCGTTCTTCAAACTCTAATCTGAACAGCGCCTTCTCGGCGGCCGCCAACGCAGGTGGCACGACCACTGCAGCAGGATGGCCTTTGACCTCGCGATGCCCGTCGTCGATATCGAGAGCGTTCGCAGCAACTCCGTTGGCAAGTGCCGCCCCTTCAACAGCTACTGTGTCTCCTGACGAGTCAAGCAGTGTCGTCTCGTTCCCGCCGAGGTGAACCATCGCGTACTGGCGAACGATATCGACTCCCTCCTGCCGATAGCCGGCAGTGATGGCCGCAAGCGTATCGAGCACGCGCGCTTTCACGTGTGCTTCGACGTCGTCCGGAGCATCTGCAATCGTCGCCGACTGTGCGAATTCAACTGCTCGATACGTGTCCATCAAAGATAGACAACGACCTTCTTATCTTCGACGCCCACCTCGTATGTGTCGACTGGTGGCTGTACACCCTCGCGGTTTACCCCACAGTCACAGCCACCATCGGTGGCATTCTCGTCAGAGCCATCACTACTTGCAGATTCCACAACAGTGTCAAACGACTTCGCGCGAACTTTGTGTGGGTTGAAGACGGACTTGCCTGTCGCGATATCGAACTCCCAGCCGTGCCACGGACAGCGCAAGATCTTGCCGTCGTCTTTCCACTCTACTTTCTTGGGTTCCGTAGCCGACGTCGTTCCTGTTACCTTCCCCATGCAGAGCGGGGCTCGCTGATGTGGACAGTCGTTCTTGAGCGCGTAGTATTCGCCGTCGACGTTGAACACGCCGATTGAGTGCCCGTTCAGTTCGACAATCGTGCGTTCACCGGGTAGCAGTTCGTCAGTTGAACAGATTTCGAAGCGTTTTTCCATCAAATCTCCCTCAGTTGGTCGGAAGGCTCGTCGGGTCGTTCGGAAGTTCGTACAGCTCCTGTGCGTTACCGGCCATCACGGCCTGCTCCATCTCATCAGGCATCGGCGGGAGTGCGTATAGCGGTGAGTCCGTATCCCAGTGGGGGTAGTCACTGGCAAACATAACTGTCTCTTCGGCGTGCATCATCTCCAGGATTTGCAGGAGATGCTCAGGGTTCTCCGGCTCCTCAATGGGCTGAGTGGTGAAGCGTACTTGGTCGCGAATGTATTCGCTCGGCGGCTTCTGAAGGTACGGAACCTGCGCACGGAGCGCTTTCCAGTCTTTGTCCATTCGCCAGAGGAAGTGCGGCACCCAACTGAGCCCCCCCTCAATGACGACGAAGTTGAGGTCGGGGAACTTCGCGAGGACGCCCTCGGCGACGAGACTAACGAGTTGTCCCATCGCGTATGTGCCGAGGAGCGTATGCCACTCGAAGTAGGTGTTTGGATGCCCCGCACCTGTCGGCGGCCGTGTCACACCGTGGCCCTCCGTGTAGGGATGCATGGCGATCGGCAGCCCCATCTCCTCGGCGGCTTCATACATCGGCCAATAGTACTCGTGGCCGTAGGGGAACTGTGAGGCCATCGGTATCACCACTTGGACGACACGCGGATGGTCGCCCAATTCGCGAATCATCTCGGCCATCCGGTCGGGTTTCTGCGGTGCGGCGAGCAGCGACCCGACAAACGGACCGCCCTCCACGAGCCAGTTGTCAATGACCCACTTATTGTTCGCGAACGCGAGCTCGGCAGCGTAGTCGCGGTTCGGAAGGGCAGTGAGATTGAGATAAGAGTTCCCCGTCAGAACTGCATAGTCCACGCCGAACTCGTCGAAGTGGTGTTCTTTCATCTTCTCGACGCTGGACCCAGCAGGGCTGCCATCATCTGGAACCGCATCGCGACGGGAGAACTCCGCGACGTTATCATAGAGGATGTTCGGTGACTGCACACCACGGTCTTTGTACTGGTCAGGAAGGTAAGAGATGACTTCTTCGGGGTTCTCCCACTTTTGGTGGATATCACAATCGATAAGCGTCGGAGCTGCCTTCTCTGTCCCAGTTGATTGCTCGGCTTGTCGTCCTGACATCGTATGAGAGAACCAAACAGAGATATCACCCTAAGCCACAGGGCGAACTTGTAGCAGATATATATACTAGTGTAGCTTCAACCCTTGATCTGCTAGGATAAGCGCTCTGGGAACCTTTCTCTATGAATGGCCGTGGTGAATCGCCATATGGCGCTTGATTTGGCTAGTTGACGGCACGCTTGATGTTGTAGACGACACACATCAGAACGATTTCACGGAACTCACGATACCAAGATCGCGCACGCACGGCAACGCCGAGCGTACGCTTGATCTCCGAGAAGACGGTCTCAGACAGCGCTCTCTGGCCGTAGAGAGTCTCATCGATCCGCGCGTTATGCGCGTGATCGATGGGACGGAACTCTCGATGCTTGATGAGCGGTCTTACGTCCTCTTCCCGGAGTTTATCACGTAATCGTTGCCAGTCATAGCCTTTGTCAGCAGCGAGGCTGTGCAACTCGCCCGCGTTGCGGCGGGCGAGTTGCCAGCCGATCTGCGTATCATGACGTTTCCTTGTTGTACAGTGAACGTCGAGGACAGCTTGTGACTCAGTATCAACGAGAGCGGTCGTTTTGAGTGTCTGAACACGGTAATTCGTGCGGCGGCAGTAGTGTTTGCTGGCGTTTTCGCGGTCGAAAAACGTCGCATCCATCGCTGTATGGCCAGATGGCTCGTGGAGCTGCGCCGACAGGCGCAGCACCACTCGCCAGACTGCCATCTTGATCCTGTCAAACGCCTTCACTAGCGTCGAGTGATCAGGGAGATCGGCCTTTTCGAGGCCGATCTCCGCCAGTATTTGTGGCATCTCGTTCAACAGGTCAAGTGCTTCCCGGTAGGATTTCTCCAAGTAAATCCGCAGACACTGCAGGGAAACGACGGCGTAGTCGGCGAATCCGCCGCCACCCTTCGGGGCGGCGGATTCGCCTCGGCCACCAACAGCACTTTTAGCCAACGTCACGACCTTCCTAGTGAAGCGGGAAATTTTGGATATGAACCATCCGCCGTTTCCCGCTTCAACTCCCTAGTTCTGACGGATCAAGTCGCCGTAGTCTGGCGATTCACCAGAGCCCTATGAATGGAAGTGAATAAGCACGTTGTCGAACTCTCTGATGAAGACTGCAGAACACTCGAATGGTTCATTTCGACCGGTGAACGAAAAGTGGAGGATAACATGCAAGCACGAATCCTTCTGAAGGCCGATGACGAGCTCATTGATTCGAAAATCAGTGAGCACGTCGGCTGTCACTGGAAAACAGCGTACAATACTCGGAAAGCTTACTGTGAACGAGGGCTCGTGGCGATTCATCGCCGCAAGCCCGACCGCGAGTACGAACGAAACTCGATGGGGAAGCTGAAGCCATCTTATCCGTCTTGCCTGCAGCGAACCAGCGGAAGGACACTCTCGCTGGACGCTTCATCTCTTTGCAGATGAACTCGTCACCCTCGACGAGATCGACTTGAAGTCGATCTCTCACGAAACCGTTCGACAGTGTCTAAAAAACACTCTGAAACCGCGTCTCTCGGACTACTGGGCGATTCCGCCTGATCAAGACGCTGAGTTCGTCTATTACATGGAAGATGTTCTCAACCTCTACCACGAACCATGCGACAAGAACCACCCAGTCATCTGTTTCGACGAGTCAAGCAAAATCCTCCGAGGCTATAAGCGCGACCCGCTCCCAGTTCTGCCGGGAGCGGGTCGCACGTATTGACAGTCACTACAAACGTAACGACAAACAGAAACTCCACCTTACCACGGAACCGTTGACGGGGTGGGTAACCGTCGATATCACGGACAGACGGCGCACCAAGGAGTGGATTGACCGAATGGTCGAACTTGCAGATGACCACTACCCGGATGCACTCGATATCCGGGTGGTGGCCGATCACCTCAACACGCACAACCCCTCCGACTTCTACCAGTTCTTCCCGCCAGACAAGGCGCAAGCGTATCTCGACCGGTTCGAGTTTCACTATGTCCAAGCACGGCAGCTGGTTGAACATAGCCGAGATCGAACTTGGCGTCCTCAAACATCAGTGACTTGATCGACGAATCTATCACGCAGCGACCTTCCAGTCAGGGGTCGCTGCGTGGCAGGCTCATCGAAACGCAGCTGATCGGCTTATCGACTGGCAATTCACGAACAACGATGCACGGATCAAGCTACGCCAGCTCTACCCGGCGGAGCTAAGAGAGAGAGCTAGCAAGAATACAGTTGAAGCTACACTAGTCATGACAGTTTTTCGCTTACGGGGGTCGGTTGACTTCGATTCGTTGGACCACAGATGTCTATCAAGGTCACAAGTGTCCGGGACAGGCCACCAGTCAACCGGCCCCGAAGTCGAGAATACCGAACTCGAGGGGAGAACGGAGTGTTTCTGCCCGCTAGAGGGGGAGTCCCTCGACAAGCCCCGACCACAAGGACCGGGGGCAGTTGACGCCACGACTGTAGTCCTGTCTCTTCCCCAGACGGATCTAGAGTGTCGTTCGTATCTCTCCGGCCAAATTTACAGTTTTGAGCCCTTTCTACATCGTCGCCCACCTTTGGTGGACCAGAACTGCGACCGAGGCAACTGCCCACCCTCGCAACCGCGATTGCCTACTCTTTGCCTTCATTGTAGGACAATTCTGGGAAAATATCCAAAATTGTCCGTTCGGTTTGGTGAGAAATACGTCGAGTGAGCGGTTTGACTCGCCACGAGCAAACTCTCGCAACTCCAAAACGTTCCACATAATTACCGAGTAGACACTCATCAAGACCCCCATGCGCTCCCCACGATTCGAGGTGCCACTCTTTGCTCCGACAGCCAGTTTTCAAGTACTTTGTACCAGTCTTCGATCGTCCAGTGAGCACGGTAGTATCGGTGACCCGTTGCCAATCGTAACAGGCTCTCAATACCTGACGGGAAAATAACTGCTTCTCGACTCTGAGAGGTATCTCGGAGGGAAGCCTACCACATAACAGTGAACTTACAATTACCTATCAGAGTTGGAATTCATTTAAGCATTGAAGATGTATGTGTCAAGAATTACCCTACTCACGAATCCAGTCATCCGCATGCATTCTCAAACGAGGCAATTCAGTCAGTTATGACCAACGCACGTATCGCTTCTTGCCAGTTCGAACCGAATGTCGGCAACGTCGACACGAACCTCGACCGCATCGAACAGCTTACCGAACAACTTCCAGCGTCGACCGCGTTCGCTGTCTTCCCCGAACTCTGTGTAACCGGCTATGACCTCGACAGCGTCCCGACAGCGAAATCAGCGGTTCCGGGACCCGTGACAGAACGTGTCCAGACGATTGCCCACAACACCGGCGTCGATTTGGTTGTCGGACTTCCCGAAGCCGCCGGCGATGACGTCTACAACTCGCTCGTATACGTCTCCGACCACGGCGTCAAGGCGACCTACCGGAAGCAACAGCTATGGGGAGACGAAGTAGCGCAGTTTGTGGCTGGAACTGAACCAACAACCGTTGACACGTCAGCTGGACAGGTCGGGTTGCTGCTCTGCTACGACCTGAACTTCCCCGAGCTTGCACTTGAGTACGACGAGGCGGACTGTGATCTCATCGCCGTCAGTGCAGCGTGGCGCCAGTCGTTCGACGATGATTGGCGACTTCTCTGCCGTACCCGGGCACTCGACCAGACCTGCTACGTCGTTGGCTCAAACCACGCCGGCACCCAATCCGGACGGCGTCACGCAGGCGAGAGTCTGGTCGCCGGACCACGCGGTGAGATCATCACGAAGGCCACTGATGGCATGTCGACTGTCTCGGCCGAAGTCGCTCCTGATGCGATCAAAACTGCCCGTGTCAAGAATCCAGTCCGGCGATCCCGTCGCAACAAGATCAACTCCCCTCGGAGGTAGCGACCGTCTCTCACAATAGGGCATGCACGTTTTGCTCACATTCTGTCGAGCAGACTCCCTGTTCACATCTCTATCATTGTCTTTGTTTATAAATGATTGATTAGTATGGGTCAATACTTAGGGTTTTTATCCCAGAATAACTCGATGTGCCAATTCAAAACACACGGCGAGGCCTACTCAGGAAGGGAGGTGGGCTCGCCGCCACAGCGGCTGGCGGGGTGACAGCCGGGTGTCTCACCCTTGCGACACAGTTGCGGAGTGATTCAATCAAGGTTGGTTCAAAGCGGTTCACTGAACAAGAGATTCTCGGCTATCTCGCGTACGAGTCGCTTACTACGAATACTGATCTCAATATCGGCGACCAGGTCGGTCTCGGTGGCTCCACGACGAACTTTCAGGCAGTAGACGCCAGTGAGATTCAACTGTACTGGGAATATACGGGCACGGCTTGGCAAACCCTTCCACCGAAAAACGATGAAGTCATCTCCGACCCCGAAAAGCTCTACAAGAAGGTAAAACAGGAGTTCGAAACGGAACACGATCTCACGTTCTTGCAACGGGCACCCCTCAACAACACCTACGTCCTCATGGCGAACCCCGAATGGGCGAAACAGACCAATTTGAAGTCGCTGTCAGGGCTCGCATCGTATCTTAACGAGACGGACAAGCAAATTACAGTGGCATTGAACGCCGAGTTCCAGAGTCGGTCGGATGGCTGGCCGGGGCTCATTAAGCACTATGGATTCGATGATAACGCACAAGTCAATATCAAGAACATCGGCTCCGGGCTGTTATATCAGGTTGTTGGGAAGGGCGAAGCCGATATTGGTGTTGGCTTCAACACCGACCCGCGCATCCTGCAGTTCGACTTACAGGTGCTCGAAGACGATAAGCAGTTCTTCCCGGTCTACAACGCGGCGCCGATGGTACGAGTGCCGACGCTTGAGTCCAACCCATCAATTCGCGAACCACTGAACGCAACTAGCAAGGTACTCACCACCGACCAGATACGAAAGCTCAACAAGCGAGTCGCAATCGACAAGATAAACCCACAGACAGTGGCCAAAGAGTATCTGCGCGAGACGGGAGTGCTATGATGTCAGTTCTTATCGATTTGCTGCCATTGATCGTGGATGGGTCCATGGAGTATTTCTTCAAAAATAAGACACTCCTCTGGGAGTTGCTCGTTAATCACGTCATCGTCGTCATCGACTCGGTGTGGCTCGCACTCGTCCTCGGTGTTCCACTCGGAGTGCTCTCTACCTACAATGACCGCCTTGGGAAGGGCATCCTCTGGAGTGCGAGTATGATGATGACGGTTCCAAGCATCGCCCTATTCGGGCTATTGATTCCGCTCGTCGGAATCGGAGAAATTCCAGTTGTCATCGCACTCGTACTCTACGCCCAGTTACCTATAATCAGGAACACCTATTTGGGCCTCACACAGGTTGACGAGGCGACTATCGAAGCCGGACATGGAATGGGTATGACAAAGACACAGCGTCTCTGGCGACTCCAACTCCCCCAGGCGATTCCGGTCATCATGGCGGGCGTGCGCAATGCCGTCGTCATCCTCGTCGGCATCGCCGCAATCGGTGCGTTCATCGGGGCGAATAACCTCGGTGACCCCATCTTCAACGGCATCAGCGAGGCCTACCCGGCGGCTATCGTCGTCTCGACGATTATAGTATCGTTGCTTGCGCTGGCCTTCGACTACACCTTTCGCGTCCTCGAACAGGTGTTCAGACTCAAGAATGGCGAAGACATCGAACCGACGCTCGGAACACGACTCATCCAGAGGATAATAGTATGACTGATACGAACACGACAGACACGACAGAGGCATCGGACACGATGATTGAATTCGATAGCGTCACCAAGATATACTCGGATCAGACGGTCGCCATCAAAGATGTTAGCTTCGAGGTCGAATGTGGAACGACAACGGTCTTCGTCGGCCCCTCCGGCTGTGGGAAGACCACGACGATGACACTTGCCAACCGGATGCAAGACCCAACGGAGGGGACAGTCTACTACGACGGCACTGACGTACAGGACCTCGACAAAGTCAATCTCCGTCGAGATATCGGCTACGTGATTCAGGAAATCGGGCTCTTTGATCACATGACCGTCGGCGAAAACATCGCAACGGTGCCTGAACTCAAGGGCTGGGATCAGTCACATATCGACGACCGTGTCAACGAACTGCTTGAGTTGATGGACCTCCCACCGACGACGTACCGTGACCAGTATCCCACTGCACTCTCCGGCGGCCAACAGCAGCGGGTCGGCGTCGCTCGCGCACTCGCCGCAGACCCCGATGTCATCCTGATGGACGAACCGTTCGGTGCACTTGATCCTATCACTCGCGAGGAACTGCAGAACGAGTTCCTCGAGATTCAAGCACGAATCGACACGACAATCCTTTTCGTCACACACGACATCAACGAGGCGTTAAAAATGGGTGATAAGATTGCGATCTTCGACGTTGGTGAACTCGTGCAATACGGGTCACCACAGGAAATTCTCCACGATCCGGCCAATGATTTCGTCAAGGAGTTCATCGGTGCCGACCGTACACTCAAAGAGCTTCAGATCACCCCTGTTCGAGACATCATGTCGGAGCAGATACCCGCGGCCGAACAGACCGCGACCCGATCCATCAACGACACCGAAGTCAACTCGACTGCGGCGCTCGCTGATGGAACCGGTGGCCAGTACGTCACTCCAACCGATACAGTCGACATTGCACTCTCGCGGATGATCGAAGTCGACACAAAGTCGCTGCCGGTCGTCAAAGACGATGATGTCGTGGGCGTTGTCACGGAGTCAGCGATTCGCGCGCATCAATCAAACGGAGAGGTGTAACATCATGGGACTACTCGATACACTCGCAGCAGCATACACTTACCTCGTGACGCACTTCGACGAGTTTCTCGGACTCTTAGGGGAACATCTGACGCTCGTCCTCGTGTCGGTAACGTTAGCGATTGTCGTCGCAGTCCCGCTGGGCATCCTTGCGACACGAAACGAACGCTCGAAATCTATCATAATGGGTTTTGGCAACGTCTCACAGACGATACCGACGCTCGCTATCATCGCGCTTATCTTCCCCCTGCTCGGTCTAGGCTTCCTACCTGCACTGGTTGGACTGTTCACCTATGCACTTCTTCCCATCTTGACCAATACCGTCGCCGGCCTCGAGAACGTCGATGAGAGCACTGTTGAGGCAGCACGTGGGATGGGAATGACGGAAAATCAGATTATGCGAAAGATTAAACTCCCACTAGCTGTCCCCGTCATCTTCGCCGGCATCCGGACAAGTGCCGTCCTCAACGTGGGTACTGCGTACCTCGCATTCTTCATCGGTGGCGGCGGTCTTGGTGTCTGGGTCATCACCGGTATCTCACTCTTTGACACGGCCCAACTGCTCGCAGGTGCGATTCCCGGAGCGTTACTGGCGATCGGCCTCGACTCGCTGTTTGCGTTCGTCGAAGGGCGTCTCAGCGGTGAGAGCATGACCGAACAGTCGCCGGTGAGTGGATGAGCTGGCTCCGCGTCTCCTCCTTAAAGTTCCAATTTTCTCCTTTTATACGATCTTTTTATAACTTCAAAATTGCTGACCTATTTCCTCTCTTGGATTATGGACGTTCAGGTCAGGGGCTCGATTGAAACGAGCATCCGGTGCGATAAGCACCATATCGTTCGCACGCGCAGTTGCCGCAATACGGATGTCCATGGCGTTAATCCGGTCACCGTTCTCGATGAGATCGGTATCAATCCACGCGGCGTCTCGAGCAACCGTGTCGGGTAACGTGAGGGTCTGTCCGATCAAGGTCCTCTCTTCTACTCGACGGATCCGCTGGCGGGCCATCCAAGAGGAGCGCCCCGGAGTAGAGTTCAAAGAGGGCAATCGCCTCGAGAAGTTCGCGGTACTATGAAATACACCGACAGCGTCGGGGTAAGTCGTTAGAATGATTGAATTGAAGTGGAAGAGGAAGCTTTGTGCAAAAGATTCTCTTTCACTTCATTGAACAGGTTGTGTCGATTGCACGAAAACTTACTGATGCAGCGCTGATGCAGATCAGCCACCCTGCCGGCAACGGAGTTGCCAGCTGGAAGCACTCTGTCCTGCATTTTCCCCGGCTTCACATGGAAGCGACGCTCGAAGAAGTCCTCGATTAGGCCGAAGAGATGGAGCGGCTACGAGCCGCGCTCAAGATCGAGCGCGGCGAGTTCCCTGGCCCCTCCGCACTCTGCAAGTCCTTTGACCGAGCGCTAATGCATATCTGGCGAGAGCTGCTCCGACTCTCGTCGGAGCTGCTCGAGCAGTCCGGTCACGCCGCTATCGACGCCACATACTTCGACCGCCGACAGGCCTTAACTCACCATCTCAAACGCTGTGACCGAGGAATACAGACGATACAGGCGACGTTTCTTGTCGATACCGCGCCCTGCGCGGTTATCGACATCCACTGCAGTACGAAGTGGCCCAATGGAACCAACAGCGGGCCGCAGGTCACCCGGCGCAACGCCGGCGACCTGCTCAGCCTCGCCGCTGACAAAGGCTACGACATGAGCTTCCGCGAAGAACTTCGATCTGAAGACGTGAGACCGCTGATCAAACAGCGCGTCTTCCCACCCTACGATCACGCACACAACGCACGGATCGAGGACAACCTGTACAATTAGCGCTCGATCTGTGAAACCGTGAACTCAGTTATCAAGCGCTCGTACGGCTCTGCCGTCCGAGCGCGTGCATGGTATCGCCAGTTCCGTGAGATTTCACTCGCTGCAGCAGTCTACAATGTTGAACAAGCCATCAAACAATGAAATCAGTTGCCCTCTGTGGATCCAATAGAGCCGATGCATACCGAACTTTTGCGCTGCGGGCGCGGCCTCGCCGCACCCTCGGCAAGACTTCGATGAAAAGCACTCCTCCCTCCCCGTTGAGTTGGTCGTCGGCCCGCTTGCTCCCTTCGGTCGCTCGCGGTGAGTGCACACTCTTTGCCCTATACTGAGCGCGAGTTTCACGACCAACTCTGAATAAAAAAATCATACTACCAACAACTGATAAGCGGATCCATCCCAAACGCTCCGCCATGTCCACTCGTATCCTCGTCCCAACCGACGGGAGCGATTCCGCGACGGCCGCCCTCGAGCACGTACTCGACGTCGCCGACGATCGGGAGGCGACCGTTCACCTGCTCAACGTTGCCGACACGAACCAACCGAGCCTCACGCGCCTCGGCGACGACATCGTCGACGTACTCGAGGGAGAGGGAAACGACATCGTTTCCGACGCCGCGGCGATGGCCGAGGACCGCGGCGTATCCGTGGTGACGACCGTTGTTCAGGGCGATCCACGAGAAGTGATCGCCGAGCACGCCACCGCCGACGAGTTCGATCTCGTCGCGATGGGGGCCCACGGACGGCGCGGACTGGGGGAGTACGTCCTCGGGAGCGTCACGGATCACGTCGTGAACAGAAGCGCCGTTCCGGTGTTGACCGTCCGCGCCGCCGACGAGGTGTCGCCAACGTTTCCCTACACGGACATCCTCGTTCCGACCGACGGAAGCGACCACGCGACGGCGGCGCTCGAACTGGCGTCGACGGTTGCCCACCGACACGGCGCGCGACTCCACTTGCTGTCCGTCGTCGACGAACTCCCGGAGGTCATCGACGCGGGCTCGGCAGAACTTCCCGAACAGCTCGAGGAAAACGTCCAGTCGGTCCTGGACGACGCGGCGACGAGCGCCACGCGAGCAGGCGTCGACGACGTCACGACCACCATCGCCGCGGGGTCGGTGCCCCGCGAGGTCACGGCCTACGCCGACGAGCAGGATATCGATCTCGTCGTGATGGGAACGCACGGCCACACCGGCCTCGACCGGCACCTGCTCGGGAGCTTCACCGAGCGCGTGATCCGTACCTCGCCGGTTCCCGTCCTCACCACGCAGGCCCAGGATGACGCGTGACCCACACACCAGTGAGTCGAATCGGCCCTCGGCCCGTCTCGTCCGTCCGGGCGTTCCCTCGGTTGGTCCAGTCGATCGGACCCTCGAGTTGCGGTCGAGTTAAAAAAAGTACTAATATCTCGATTCGAAAACGGAAGACGATGGTTCCCCAAACGGCGCTCCGAAACGATATGGAGACCGAACCGTGACCGACCGATCGCTCCCCTCGCTCGAGCGCGTCCGCTCGGAGATTACGAGAAACAGACTCCGGGTCGCGTTTGCGGTACTCATTCTCATTACGGCCGCCGTCGTCGTCAGCGCGGCGGGCGGTGGGGTTTCGACGGCGTCGAAAGAAGACGTTCCGGACGCACCGGAGACGGATAATCACACCGTCGTCACCGAATCGGGCCGTGCGGGGACGATTACGGCCTACCAGCCCAACGGCGAGGTCCTCTACTACAACAACTCGCGGACCAAGTACTTCGACGCGGACCCCGTCGAGGGCGACCCGCTGACCGTCGAGTACGCCGCGACGGACACGATTCACACGGAAGGCGCTAACTGCGGCGCGCCGCCGTGTACCCGCAACGTCATCGAGCGGGCCGACCTCGAGACCGGCGAGGTCGAGGTCATCTACGAGCGCTACGACTACAAGGAGTACGCCGGCGAGTGGCACGACATCGATCGCATCAACGAGACCCATTTCGTCGTCGCCGACATGGTCGCCGACCAGGTGTTCATCGTCAACACCGAGACGGAGGTCGTCAACTGGCTCTGGGACGCCCAGAGCGACTTCCCGCTCGAGGGCGGCCACTCCTGGCCCCGCGACTGGGCACACATTAACGACGTCGAGTACATCGAGGAGGGCCAGATGGAAGGCCGGATCATGGCCAGTCTGCGCAATCAAGATCAGGTCGTCTTCCTCGATCGGGAGGAGGGCCTGCTCGAGGACTGGACGCTCGGGAGCGAAAACGAGCACGACGTCCTCCACGAACAGCACAACCCTGATTTCATCCCCGAGAGTCAGGGCGGCCCGGCCATCCTCGTCGCCGACTCCGAGAACGCACAGATCAAGGAGTTCCAGCGCGAGGACGGCGAATGGACCCAGACCTGGCTCTGGGAAGACGATCAGATCCAGTGGCCCCGGGACGCAGACCGACTTCCGAACGGGAACACGCTGATCTCCGACACCCACGGCAACCGGGTCATTGAGGTCAATCAGTCCGGCGAGATCGTCTGGGAGGTCGGCTCCAGCCTCCCCTACGAATCCGAGCGCCTCGAGACCGGTGACGAAAGCGAGAGCGGCCAGAGCGCCCAGTCACTCGGCCTCGAGAACCGAACTGAAGCCGAGAGCAGCGGTGGCGGCGGCGGTGGCGGAGACGGCTTCGGCTTTAATCCCCTCGGATTCCTCGGTGATCTCATCGAGTCGCTCCTTCCACACCGGATCTACAACGCCCTCCTCTTCGTCAGCCCGGTCTGGATGGGATCTTCGGAGTTCGCCGCCATCGGCGTCGCGCTCCTGACGGGCCTGACGTGGGTCGGCACCGAGATCAGGTGGCAGCTCCGCGACAGAGGCGTCCGATTCCGGCTGCCCGTCTACCGACAGGGCGGGAACTGAGACGAGACGAGAGCAGTTTTCGATTTTGTAGTTCGGTGAATCAGAAACGCGAAGCGGTACTGAGAAGCAGGCGTTGACGAGGGCCGGATCCGCCGCTCGGTCACGCCAACAGATGGCCGCCGGCGAGGTAGAGGGACGCGAGGATCGTCTGGAAGGACAGCGAGCCGATCGCCGACAGCGCGACGAACGAGCGGCCGTCCATCTCCGAGAGCCCGGCGGGGACGGTCAGCAGTCCGCGAACGAACAGCATCGTATTGCTCACGGGAACGGCCAGGCCGCCCCAGCGATCGAACCAGCCGTCGAATCGCTCGAGTCGCGACTCGGTGATGGGAAACCAGCGCTTTTGCAGGACGTACTCCCGACCGGCGCGACGGACGAGACAGAAGAGACAGAACTGGCCGACCGTCGTTCCGACGACCGCGATGGCGACGATCGCGATCACCTCTGGGATCGACGAGCCGATCAGCGCCAGCGCGGCCGGGACGACGAGTTCGCTCGGCATGAACCGCAGGAGCATCGCCCCCTCGAGAACGCAGATACCGAAGAACACCGCTAACGCGAGTTCCGACGTGAACATCGACTCGAGCCAGGGCGGTAGTCCCTCGGTTTGCAACGGATCCATGCCCGGTTCGTAGTCGGTCCCGAATGTAAGCACTGTTGGTTCGACGGCAGCGTCGACCGCGTTCGTACGCGTCGATCCGGCGTCCGAGAATCATAAGTTACGTAATGGGATCGATCGAATCAGTACGCGATGGAACTCGAACGCGGATTGTTCCTCGCGGGCGCGTTCGCGACCCACGCGTTCGTCGGCTACGCCCTCGTCCGCGGACTCACCGACGAAGACCCGCGGATCGGTCTCGTCTTCGGCCTCCTCCCTGACGCGGACTTCCTCTTTCCCGCGGGATTGGAATGGCCGTTCGTTCACCGCGGCATAACCCACACGCCCCTGTTCGCCCTCGCAATCGTCATCGGCGGCTACGCGGTCGGCCGACGGCTGAATCGAGAGGACTGGCGTGGCCGGGGTGTCGCAGTCGCCGTCGGGCTCACGATCGGCTCGCATCTTGCGATCGACTCGCTCTCGCCGAAGGGGATCGACTGGCTGTTCCCCCTCCGGACGAGCTGGAGCCCCGGGCTGGCGGTTCACAGTCCGGCCGCGACAGTAGTGCTCTGGGCCGCATCGATCGGCATCCTTGCGTGGGGCGCGGACGAACTCCCGTCGATTCGCTGAAGCCTCGAGCCCGAGACACGATTCACGGCAGCCGTGACCGCAGGACCTGTGTGGTCGGTTACCCCGTCGGAACCGCCGCTGTCGGCAGCCACACCGTGAGAAGCAGTGACGCGAACAGGGCGGCCGAACCGGCGAGCAGGAACGCGCGATTGATCCGGCCGTTCTTGGATTTGAACCAGTCGAGCGTGACGTGGGCTCGCCAGACGGGGGCGAACGGGCTGATTCCCATCGGTGTGACGATGTCACCGGCGAGGTGGGCGAGGATCCCGCCGGTGCCGACGACGAGCCCGAACGCGAACGCGTCCGGACTCGAGGGCACCGCGAGGGCGGTTCCGACGCCGGCGATCAGCCCGACGAGGACGGCGAACCAGACGGTGTGCGTCGGCCCGCGGTGTTGGAGCCACGGCAGCGGCTCATCGAGATCCGGGAGGTTGGCCACGCCGACGGCCACGAGCGCCCCGACCAGCGCCAGCTCGAGCGACCAGATACTGCTCACCACCGGCAGGAATGGGGCATACAGCAGGGCGTTGAATCCGGAGTGACCGTCTCGGTACATGCCGGTCGATCAATCATCGGGGCCGAACGGAAATTAACCGCTCGGTCGTCTCGATGGGAGGTGACTGGAGCGGTCGGTCGTCTTCGCTGGCAGTCAGTCACTCACTGTCCGATCGATCGTCCGCCGATCGGAGTCACCGCACCGCCCGGACGCCGAACGCCGACACGGCCAGGCCGCCGATCAGGATCGGCATCCAGTAGATCGCACCGCGGAAGATGAGGACGGCCGCGGTGATGACCGACGCCTGGATTCCGGTCGTCGGAACGAGCAGCGTGACGAACGCGGCCTCGATCCCGCCGAGTCCACCCGGTAGCGGCGCAGCGCCCGCGAGGTTCGCCAGCGGGATCACGAACAGCAGGACGTACGGCGGAACGGGGGTCCCAAGCGCGGCAAACGCTGCCATGAGCGCGGCGACCTGAAAGAGCCAGCCACACAGCGACAGCCCGACGACGGCGGACAGTCGCCACCGATCCGTCGCCACGCGTTCGATGTTCTCGAAGAATCGTCCCAGTCGGTCGGCGATGTCCTCCTCGAGCGTCTCGGACTCGAAGCGCTCGAGCCCGAGCCGGCCGAGTCGGGGGGCGACGATTCCGGGAAGCCGGTCGACGATCGCCTGGTGGTACCGCCAGACGAGCCCTAAGGCGATGACGATTCCCGCGATCAGCACGACCGCCGAACCGACCGCCGTCACGAGGTGATCGCCGAGCGCGGCGGTGGTCGCGTAGTAGCCGACGCCGACGAGGATGAGCGAGATCGAGGGAACGACGTTGAGGACGTCGACGCTCGCGATGCCGACGAGGCTGGTCTCGTAGCGGGCATCGGAGGTCTTCGAGATGAGCAGCGCCGCGACCGGTTCGCCGCCGGCTTGCCCGAACGGGGTGACGTTGTTCGCGAAGACGGCACCGGCGTAGATGAAAAACGACTTGCCGACCGGGATATCGATGCCGAGTGCGGCGAGGACGGTCCGGAGCATCAGGCTCCAGGCGGCCAGCCAGCAGAGCGCGAGCGCGAACGTCGCGGCGACCAGCGACGGCTCCGCCGACAGCAACGAGTCGAGGATGTCGCGCGCGCCGACGACGAAAAAAAGGACGGCAAAGACCGCGATCGTCCCGACGGCTCCGACGATGAACGCCCGACGATTTCGCTCGTCCATGGCTGGTATGAATCGTCAGTTCCCTTGAAACATCTGATCATCGCCGAGCGGGGAGCGCGGCCGTGACGGGTGGCTGCCCTCCCCTTCAATCGATTTATTGGCGTGGAGAAAAGTGAGGCCAGTAATGGACAGGACACCGCAATCGAACGTCCTCTTCGTCGTTCTGGATACGGTCCGGAAGGATCGGCTCGAGCCCTACGGGTACGAGCGGGAGACGACGCCCGAGCTGTCGCGGTTCGCCGAGGAGGCGACCGTCTTCGAATCGGCGGTCGCGCCCGCGCCATGGACGCTTCCGGTTCACGCCTCGCTGTTTACCGGCCGGTATCCGAGCCAGCACGGAGCCGATCAGGGGAGTCCGTATCTCGACGACGAGACGACCCTCGCGTCGACCCTGTCGGCGGCCGGCTACGACACGGCCTGCTACTCTTCTAACGCCTGGATAACCCCCTACACCGGCCTCACCGACGGGTTCGGCCACCAGGACTCGTTCTTCGAGGTTCTCCCCGGCGACGTGCTCTCGGGGCCGCTGGCCAGCGCGTGGCAGACCGTCAACGACAACGACTACCTCCGCGATTTGGCGTCGAAGCTCGTCCACCTCGGCGCGATGGCCCACTCCAAACTCGCCAGCGGCGAGGGGGCAGACTCGAAGACGCCGTCGGTAATCGATCGGACCAGGTCCTTCATCGACGACAGCGAGAGCGACGATGGCTGGTTCGCCTTCGTCAATCTGATGGACGCCCACCTGCCATACTACCCGCCCGAGGAGTACCGCGAGGAGTTCGCCCCCGGCGTCAATCCCGACGACGTCTGCCAGAACTCCAAAGAGTTCAATTCGGGGGCGCGCGATATCGACGACGACGAGTGGGAGGACATTCGCGGCCTCTACGACGCCGAAATTGCCCACATGGACGCCGAACTCGGCCGCCTGTTCGACTGGCTCCGCGAGACTGGCCAGTGGGAGGAGACGACCGTCGTCGTTGCGGCCGACCACGGCGAACTCCATGGCGAACACGACCTCTACGGCCACGAGTTCGCCCTCTACGACCAGCTCATCAACGTCCCGCTGCTGGTCAAACATCCCGACCTCGAGGCAGACCGGCGCGACGACCTCGTCGAGTTGCTCGATTGCTATCACACGGTGCTCGACGTGCTGGATGTCGATCCCGATGCAGTCGGCCGGACGGATGGCGACGGTCATTCCGACCGCGTTGTCGCCCGCGACGCGACGCGCTCGTTGCTCTCGAGCGAGTATCGCGCGTTCGAAGGGGCTTCGGATCCCGACGCCGGCCAGCGCGCCGTCATCGAGGGAGAGGGGGACGACTACGCGTTCGTCGAGTACGCCCAGCCGGTCATCGAACTGCATCACTTAGAGGAGAAAGCGAGCGAGGCCGGCATCCATCTCCCGGACGATCACCGCGCCTACTCGCGGCTGCGCGCCGCCCGGAGCACGGATGCGAAGTACGTCCGCGCGGACCGCATCCCCGACGAGGGGTACCGGCTCGACGAGGACCCCGTGGAGCGAACATCGGTCGATCCGGCCGACGACGATATCGTCGCTGCGACCGAACGGGCGCTGGCTCGCTTCGAGGAAGGGGTCGGCGGCGCGTGGGACGACCCGACGGAGACCGACGACGCGGCGGACGCCCTCGAGGAAGCCGACGAGGAGACCCGCGATCGGCTGCGGGAGCTGGGCTATCTCGAGTGACGCGTCGGCTCGACGAGCGAGCGGACTGACACGGCAGGGCGATATCGGAGAGGTACCGGGGAATAGGGCCGGTTTTGGTGACTTTCCGGGAACCAATAAGAATACGTAGGTCGACTCGAAAGGTAGCGGCAACTAATGCAGGACCAGCACTTCCTCGAGTCGGACTGGGATTACTGTCTGGTGCTGGATGCGTGCCGGTACGACGTATTCAGCGACGTATATGATGAGTACCTCGACGGGACGTTAGAAAAGCGCTGGAGCACCGGTTCGTCGACTCCGGAGTGGGCCTATCGGACATTTACCGACGAACACGATATCGCGTACTTCTCGGGGAATCCATTTATTAACGACCTGGGGATTCCGCTGAACGAACTGAAGTGGGGAGCCAGTTGCGACTACGAGTGGACCGCCTCGGAGCACATCAGCGACGTCTTCGACGTGTGGAAGTCCGGTTGGGACGACGACCTCGGGACGGTCCCCCCGGACAGTCTGGCGGAGGCGTTCCACGAAAATCAGGACGCGGTCGAGACGGCGGATCGGACGGTACTCCACTACATGCAGCCACACGCGCCCTACCTCTCCCGCGGCAAGGGCCAGAAGCTCAAACAGATCCAGAAGGGGATCCGGAAACAGGAAGAAGCCGAGAAGGAAACCGACGGCGGTGGCGGGACTCTCTCCTCGCTCGGCGATACGATCCGCCCGAAGGTGGAGAACACACTCGAGGGCAGCGAACTCGCCCAGAAGGCGGGCCTCTGGCTCGAACTCGACCCCGCCGACCTCGTCAAGAACGGCACTCGAGAGGCGGCTATGGAACTCTACGAGGAGAACCTGCGGATCGCCCTCGAGTCCGTCGCCGACGTGGCCTCGGAGCTGGACGGCACCGTTGTCGTGACCGCGGACCACGGGGAGGCGTTCGGCGAGGAGGGTGTCTGGGAACACCACATCGAGACGCACATCCCGGCGCTCATGGAGGTGCCGTGGATCGAAGTCGAGTAACGCCGTGCTCGGACGGCGACGAGGACACCGCTCGCCGGTTCGCGGCGACGGTCTCGAGGGGGTAACTGTACCCGCACCGATCAGGGGGAGTCCGGTATGAAGATCAGCCACTACTTCGAACTCGAAGCGCACGTCACCGGCGGCATTCACGAGTCCGTCGTCCACCAGCGGAAAATGTTGGACCGACTGGACCTCACGTACACGACCGAGCCGACACTCGAGGCCGATGTCTTTCACTGTAACCTCATGGGACCGCGCTCGGTCTGGTATGCGACGCGAGCGCGGCGACGAAATATTCCCGTCATCGCGCACACGCACGTGACCGCCGAGGACTTCGGGGAGAGCTTTCGGTTCACGAACGCGCTTGCCAAGCCGCTCAAACCGTACCTCCGGTGGGCCTACGGACTGGCCGACGCGCTCGTCTGTCCGTCGGAGTACAACCGGCGGCTGCTCGAGACGTACACCGACGTGCCGACGACGGTCATCTCGAACGGCGTCGACCGCGAGAAACTCGCGGGGTTCGAATCGCTCGAGGCCGAGTACCGCGAGCGCTACGACCTTGAGTCGCCGACCGTTTTCCTCGTCGGCCACGTCATCAAGCGCAAGGGCCTCGAGACGTTCGTCGAACTGGCCCGCCGGCTGCCCGAACTGGATTTCGCGTGGTTCGGCCCGCTGGACCTCTCCCTGAAGGGCCGGGAGACGACGCGGTTGATCGAGGAGTCCCCGGCGAACTGTACGTTCACCGGCTACATCGACGACATCCGCGGTGCGTTCGCGGCGGGCGACATTTTCTGTTTTCCCACTCACGAAGAAAACGAGGGAATCGCGTTGCTCGAGGCGATGGCCGCCGGGAAACCGGTGCTCGTCCGCGACATCGAGACGTTCTCGTGGCTCGCGGATGGCGAGGACAGCCTGAAGGTCTCGGGGGCGGGCGTGGATGCCTTCGAGGCTACTCTCGAGCGGCTCAAAGACGCCGAACTCCGGGACCGGCTCGGATCGAACGCGGCCAGACGGAGCGAGGAGTTCTCGCTCGAGACGGTCGCGACGCAATACCAGTCGCTGTACCAGGAGGTGGCCTGAATGAAAATCGGATTCTTCACGGACAGTTATTTCCCCGAGATCGATGGCGTAACGTACACGATCAAGCTCTGGCGCGAGGAGTTAGAACAAAAGGGCCACGAGGTGTACGTCGTCTACCCCGACGGCGACTACGAGCCCGGCGATCGCGAGGTCCCGGTCAAATCACTGCCGAACCCGTTTTACGCCGGCTATCGGATCCCCCTCACCCGACGGCCGTCGACGCTCCCCGAACTCGATGTCGTTCACTGCCACGGCCCCGCACCGATCGGCGTCCTCGGGCGGTACTACGCCTGGAAACACGACCTCCCGACGATCTACACGCACCACACCCCGCTCGAGGAGTACTTCCACCAGAACGTCAAACTCGAGTCGGTGGCAGGATTGCTCTCGAAACTGTACGTTCCCGTCGAGAACGCGTTCCTCGAGAGCTTCGACGTGGTGACCGCTTCGACCGAACGGATCGATCGAAACGTCGAACACGTCCAACTCCCTGTGGGTATCGACATGGACTTCTTCCAGCCGACCGCAGGCGAGTGGTACTCCGACCGAACGGTGATCGGCTACAGCGGTCGGCTCAGCATGGAGAAAAACGTCAGCGAGATCCTGCGTGCCGCCGAGGAACTACCGGAGTACGACTTCGTCATCGTCGGTGAGGGTCCCTACCGCGACTGTCTCGAGCGAGACGCACCGGAGAACGTCGAGATCCGATCGTTCCTCCCCCGGGAGGAGTTGCCTGCCTTCTACTCCTCGATCGATACCTTCGTGACCGCTTCGACCGCGGACACGCTTGGCCTCTCGACGCTCGAGGCCAACGCCTGTGGCACGCCCGTCGCCGCCGCCGACGTTCCGCCGTTCGATCACACGATCGGGTCCGATAACGGCGAACGGTTCGAATACGGCGATCTCGAGTCGATGGTCGACGCCATCGAGACCTGTCTGGCGACCGATCGCGAGACCAGAGCGGGCGTCGAACGCTACGCGGTCGAGTACACGATGGATCACCTCGAGCAGCTCTACCACAACGTCCCGCTCTCGAAGGACGAGGCCGCGACGGATGTCGAGAGTCCGTGGCGGTTCTCCGAGGAAGACCGGAGTTGACGCGGTCGATTCCAGTTCGGTTTCAGCCAGTTCGTTCGGTTCTTCCGATCGATAGAAAACCGTGAATTTCACCGATAGGAGCACTGACGGAAGGGACGAGAAGACCTATATGCGAAACGGACAGGATGGCACGTAACGCAACGGACGGGACCGGCCCCGTCGCTCGCTACGATGTCAACTCGAACACGTACCGACGGAGGTGACC
>Ga0136575_100157_pt1 | contig 28782 bp, 33 predicted proteins | sample AntDeeMetagen136_FD_104785 | JGI IMG/M metagenome (GOLD analysis project Ga0136575, IMG submission 104785) | Saline lake microbial communities from Deep lake, Antarctica - Metagenome #136 | ecosystem: Environmental > Aquatic > Non-marine Saline and Alkaline > Saline | place: Antarctica: Deep lake...
GAACTTGGTACGGTGAATTTCGTGAACTCGTTTTGATGTGTGTGGTTCACAACACCAAGCGATCTCTAAAACAGTGAAATCAAGCTACGTCTGGCGATTCACCACGGCCGATAAGCGGAGACAAATGAGTAACCCGTCACCGGGATGTTGAGCAGGTTGAGTACGTTCGGATATGATACCCCAATCACACTCTGTTCTTGCTCTTCCGTCCACCACCTTTCGGCAAGCACTACTTGAGTCATCCACGCATCGTTGTTCTCCGGTGATGAGAACAACAGCGGGTTGATCGCTGTAAATACCACCGTGATACCCGCGAGTTTCCAACTTCGATGATATACCGCATAGAAAAGGACGGGGAGCACGAGTACACGACTCCAGCCGCTTTTCGGATTCGAGTGTCGCTCCCAGAAGGGTTCCTCAAACTCCGCAAGTGAGGGCATACCTAGAGAGTGGGGGTACTGATAGCAAATAGATTCGGCATCATGTCACCACCATAGACGGTCTGTGAACAGCCTGTACTGGCCGCAACGGGACGAGGTATGTCACTTACTGAGGATTTCAACAGAGCCGACTATACCAGACGAAACGGAGCGTCTCATCTCTTATGAGTGCGAGGACTGTCGGAACGGGTAGTACGAGAAAAAGTGACCTGCCCGCCTGTCCCCGATACGTCGTCGACGACGGCGCGGAGGTGGTCGTTGCGGTCGTCTGTGTAGAACGTAACAAAGGCGAGGTCGTCACAGACCGTTATAGTAGCCACTGAACGTCATTGCACACCTGATCGACCGACAGCTGTCCGATCAGTGTGTGAATCGTTTCAGTGGCTACTATAGGTTCGTGACTGCCGACGTGCCCGCAGTTCGGATCAACTCGATGAAGTGGAAACGCCAAGAAACTCGAACGGTTCAGTCTCGACGAGTTCAGTAGCGACATCGCCAGCGAAGACATTTGCCTGCTTCTCACCGAGTGGCAGCGATCGAACTCCGGCATCGGGGGCGAAGTCGATTCCATCGAAATCCAACCAGAAGACGTTCGGTGAGAGCGCCGATTCGAAGTAGTAGCGTCGATCTCGGTGATCGGCGACCGTGCGCCAACGCGTCGAGGAGCTATGTGGTTCGTCCGGTGTACTGATGCCGTAGGGCACGGAAACGTTGCGGATCGCACCGAAGACACTCGCCGTTGCGGTTCGACGATTCTGGGTTTGCGGGATTGCGTCCACATAGAAACTTGCGCGGGCGAATCGGTCAGCCGGGCGATTCGTTCCCGGTAACATGACGGTTCCGCCGATCGCCGACCAGTACTCGTCGAGTGCGAGTTGCTGGTCGAACGGCGGTGAGTTCGTCATTACCTGATATTCCTGGTCGTGGTGAATTGTTAATTCGCCATCGACGTACTCGAGGATGGCGCTGTCACCCGTGGCGTCCGAGATGGACAGGTGTAGGGTGGCGAACCGGCCTTCGTCCGGGATTTCGTCGGAAACGACGACGAAGTCCTCTTTCCGGTGGTTCTCGACCGCCTCGGCCACCGTCGCGAAGTTGTCGAGGAGGTACTGCGCCCACAGAGAGACCGCCAGTCCGGGTGTGTCACCATCCCACTCGGGATAATCAGATTCGGTGAGCCACAGGACGTTTGTGGCCAGACCTGCCTCGTTCATCCCGTCGGTCGTCGCGATGTCGTACGCCGACGTGATAACACTGCCGTACTCAGCAGTCCACTCCATCGAGGCCGGGCCGACGTTGCCCGTTCGCTCCATTCCGCGTGGGAATACCCAGATGTTGGTACCAATCTCGCTGTGCCAGTCCATCGACCGAACGGTGAGCACGATGTTCTCTGGTCCGAGATATACCAATCGGGTACACATTTACACTCTCCCTCCCGTTTCTCGGCTGTTGTACCGCATGATCTCATCGCACGTCAAGCACGAAAATAAGTTCAGTCTAGGACCAACTGACATGTTCTGGCTGCGTAGGGCCTGGCCCTCGAATTCGGGAGGTGCTACGGGAGTACGCCGATTCCGGTGCGACCAGGGGGTCGCCTAACGGCTAGCCAGCACATCGCCCCAAGCAGTCTTGTGGCCGTTCGTCCGCTCCACCTGTATTCAGGACCGATCGGAACTGGTTCGCACTATAGTAGCCACTGCACGTCATTGCACGCCTGATCGACCGACAGCTGTCCGATCAGTGTGTGAATCGTTTCAGTGGCTACTATAGCGCCTCGGCCGCAGCGGCGTACCGGCCAGCCTGGACTTCGCCGAACGAGACGACCAGCATCGTCACCCAGGCCCCGGAATCGACGACGGTGTACGACAGTTCCGACCCGTCCACTCAGCCGTGATAGACGGGAACGCCGTCGAACGTGCCCACAGGGTACCCGAGGACGGCCGCGATTTCGTCGGGATCGACGCCCGAGGCGTGGTCCCGTATCTCGGTGAGTGATTGCAGACTCGTCGGATCGACTGTACACGGACTGCCGTCGATATCGATCGAGAGCACTGCTCCCTCCAGCGATTCGAAGTACACAATATCGTCGTCTCGTCGTTCGATATCCATGTGTTTGGGTCTTGGACGGTCGTCGAACGATCAGCTACGGACCGTTCCCAGCAGCATCGCTCTCACTGGTCTTCCCGTTCCTGCTGATTGTGTCCGGGTCCGCCGTCGGTAGTCGAGTCCGGTTCGATGTCGGAGCCATCCGGTTCGTCGATCCCCTCCACGACGAAGACGGTACTTGCGATGTCGCCGTTCCCCGTCGCCTGTAGTCCCTGATCGAGGCGTGGCACGTAGTCCGCGCGGGCCCGGACATTCGCCGTCGATAGCGTGTCGCCCGCTTGCGAGAACGTTCGTTCGTGTGCGATGTCGGCACGGAGCAGGTCCGCGTCGATCGCGGCCTGGATCGAATCGTTCACGGCGTCGATGTACACTTCGATCTCCGTCCAGGGCCCCTGGCTCTTTACAGCCTCCACGATCAAGTCGGCATACACTCCTTCCAGAAACGCCGCTGGATCGTTCACGTGGGGCCCCCTCGTGAACTCGTGAAGCTCGGCATCGAGCCGTCGCCGCCACTCGTCGGCACCGTCGTGGGCTGCTTCGAGGAGGGCTCGAACGTACACGGCGGCGACGAACTCGGCCGGACGCTCCGGCAGTTCTTTCGTCGCGGTCGCTTCGATCCTGGCGCTCACGATCTCGAGCCACTCGTCGAGCTCCGAAATATCGGTCTGCGTTCGGCCGACAATCGCGAGTGCCTCGGCGTAGATCCGTTCGAAGATGCCGGCTCGCTCGATATCGACCCAGTCGAGCGAGAACTCCTCGTCGAATACCGCAAGGACCTGGGTCACTCCGAACCGAACCTCCTCCGGCCGGGCGTCGGCAGCGAGTGCGAGTGCCCTGCCGAAGACGGAAGCCACGTAGACTACCGGATGGGGCGGATTGTCCGGCGCGTTCGCGGCCGTTTTGATCTGGGACAACACCGACTCGACCAGCCGTTCGTGCGTCCGTTCGCTGCCGTCAGTTCGGGTCAGCACTGCCGCCAGGATCTCGGCGTCCGTCGCCGCGAAGGCGTCGAACCAGTCCGTCTTGTCGGGCCCGTCGATGGACTCTCGACTGGTCCGAAGCGAGTGGATGAGCACTTCGATCCACTCCTGGGTACGACCTGATTCCCCGTCGGCCGCCCAGTTCCCGGCAGCCCCGCCGAATACGTCCGCCAGGAACGTAATCGGATCGTCGACCGAGTCGCTCGTGGTCGCTCTCGCCTCGATCCGATCCGTGAGGCCGGTATACCAGGTGTGCTCCCCGCGTGGTGTGACGCCGCCGTTCGAATCCGCCGATTCTGGATCGTACCCCCGAACGTGCGTCGACAGCCCACCACGATACACGTCCGTCAGATACTGCGTCGTTTCCCCGGCAGGTCCGTCGGCTGCGATCCCTCGCATCACCGACGCGTCGTATCGTTCCATCCAGTCCTCGAAACCGAGGGAGGACTCGAACGGAATCGTTTCACTACCGTACGGGTACTGATTGACCTGGTCCGGATCGTCGTTCTCGACCTCGCCGAAAGCGGCGAGCGCCGCTGCATGGAGGCCTGCCCGGACCGTTCGCTCGTTCTCGAACGGTTCTGCACTGGCGATCGAATCAACGATCCGGTGACACCCTGCAAACAACTGCTCGGCGTGGTCGAGATCACCGGATCGGACGACGAGCCAAACGGCTTGCCCGTACGCGTCGAGGACGAACGTCTCGGGGTTCTCGATGAGTTCCGTCGCTGTCGCCGTTTGGCACACGCTCTGGCCGACGGCGTCGAGGAAGGGGGCGAACGTCTCGTCAGGACAACCGTGCTCGAACACCCACATGCCCAGGCCGGCGACGTAGACATCTTTGAGCATCACGCACTGGCTCTCCCGGTCAGTGATGTCCTGGGCTGCCTCCCTGGCGCGGGACGCGATATCGGCCACCCAGGCCGACAGTTCCTCAGCCGAACACTCGACATCCGCAACTGCCCCGAGCATGGACGCGAAACTGTTTCCGAGGATGCCCATGGTGTATCGGTCGTTGGGGCTCATCCCGTACTGGCGAACGCGCGAGACGATGGTGGAGATGCCCCCGTTGGCCGCCGCTGGATCGTCGGCCCGTCTAACGATCCGTCTGACTGCGCCTCCGTAGACGAAGTGGAGCGGGAATTGCCACCCGTCGTCGACCATCTCGTGAAGTGCCGCGACGACACATCCGATCGCGCCGTGGTTTACGATCGACCCGTCTGGCGGCTGGGCGAGCCTCGCCAGTGCGCCCGTAAAGGCGGTGGCAAACGGCTCCAGGTCGCCGCCGACGGCTTCGCGGCCGTGCGGAGCGGCGGTCTCGTTCGTGACCTCCAGCACGCCGCGTGCGACGGCGTGAACCCACTCGTCGGTCGTTGACTTCGCTCTCGCCACGGCCGTGATGGCAGTCCCGTAGACCTCGCCACGGTACAGGAGCGCTTCGTCAGGGTCGTCAGTCCGGTTCAGGCCCACCTCCGCCACGAGGTCGTCGATGACAGAGAGCCACGGCCCGGCAGCGGTTGGCCCGTGGGTCATCGAGATGACGTCGACTGCCTCGGCGACGGTGGCCCCGACGTATTCCCCGTCCAGCGAGTGATCCGGAACTCCCACAATCGCTGCCAGTGTACTCTGGTCCGTGACCGACTCAACGTCGACGGTCCGACGGGACGGTGACTGCACCTCGTTCCACCCGATCGCATCGAGCAGGTCCTCAGCGACGGCTGCGGGCTCTCGATCTGGCGAGCCGTACATGTCGTCCATGCTGATCTCGACGCGGTCGGTCCAGGCTGTCAGTTCCTCACAGCCGGCCCGATCACAGACGTCGTCGAGTCGGTCGCGGTAGGCGTCATCGCAAATGAGCAGGGCACCCACACAACTCCCCTCGTCGACCCACTCGGGGAGTGCTCGCAGACCGTCGTCACCTGGTATCCTCGCAGGCCCGGCACCGTACGTCGCGACGACGACGGCGTTCGGCGTCGCCTCGACCCCTTCCCGAATGTGGTCGGGATTGTTGAGAGCGGGGAGCCTGATAGTTGCTCCCCACTCGGCGAGTTCCGTGGCCAGGGACGCGGCTACGTGACGCTTCCCGCTCGCTTTGGGACCGGAGAGAACGACCAGTCCCCCGTCGAGTGCGTCGAGCAGGTCCGTGTCGTCGGCGAACGATCTCCAGTCCCTCCCGTTCTCGTCCTCACCGTTTGTCTCCTGGAACTGCGCCGGCAGTTCGCGCTCGGCGGCGGCGTCGTGCAATGCCTGCGGCCCGTCCCAGTACCAGGAACCGACGAGTCTAAACAACCCGTACTCCTCGGGGTCCGTCGAAATCGATCCGAACGTCGAACTGGCCGACTGGAGCACGTCGACTGGCTCACCGACCGCCTCACGTGCCACGTCGAGTACCGATTCCCGGTCGCCGTCGTCAGCGAGACGATCGCCGATCAGTGCCCGTGCGGGATCGGCGGCGAACACCGTGAGGTGATCGACCGTTTCAGGCGGGAGATCCAGTGCGATCTCCAGTGCTTCAGCGGCCGTGGACACTATTCGAAGTCGAGCGAGTAACTCGAGCCAGTCCGCCTCCTCGTCCAGTCCAACGGCGACCAGCGCTACCGCGGCGAGGACCGGTGGTGCGCGTTCGTTGGGGATCCGGCTTGGGAGGCCACCGCTCGGAACGAGTGGCGAGACTGCGTCTGCGAACTCCTCGCTGAACGGGTCGATCGAAACGTCGTAGCCGCCGAACGCTCGCCTGACATCTCCGGGCAGTATCACCGACGCAGCGTCCTGTTTCGAGAGGGGGACAAACGCTTCCGGCGTGACGGTCGCATCGTACCAGCCGAGATGTGCCTGGAGCTGCGGGGTTTCGAAGTAGTACGGCGGATATCTGGCCCGGTCCAGCACGACCGATAGTTCGTCCTCCCGGAGGTCGCCCACACCGCGCTTGCTGAGACGCTGCCGAATCTCGTTTATTGCCGCCGGGGCAGCAGTCGGCGGCGTTCGTACCACTAACACTGTATCGACCGTCTCGACGAACTGTCCGTCGACCCCCAGATCACGCTGGCAGAGCCAGTCGAAACTCCGCGGACGGGCGAGGAGTACTGCACCACCCGATCCGGCGAACAGCGATTTCTCGCCGAACTCGTACGTGTAGGTCGCTACGCTCTCGTCGTCGAGGTCGAACACCGCGGACACGAAGTCCTCGACGATGACGAGCTCGTCGTCGACGGCTACTGTCTCGGGCAGTTCTCGGACAGTTCGACCGACCGACCGCAGCCGCTGTGACGTTCCGATACCGGGTGCACCGAGAACGAGCGTCACCTCGTCCGGTTCGACTGCATCCACCAGTTCACCAGGCCTGACTTCCTGTATCGTACAATCCATGAGTTTGCGGCAACCCACCCCGTCGACGAATCTGTGCGAGAGTACGACAACGGCAGTTGGTTGTATTTGTCTAATCCTGATCGTAATATAACAGTTTCTATCGCCAACGATCTGACGTGTGTTCCGCTGCATCTCGACGGCCGACACCGAAACCGAGCTACCCCACCCTACTTGCTCACGGCTGACGCCGTTCGCACCGTGAGGGGAGCGTGAGACCTTTGGTCTCACGGGCCATGCGAACGGGCGCTTCACGCCCGTGAGCAGATGGGGGTTCCTGCTTCCAAGACGTACTTTGCAGGAATCAAAGTGGACACTGGCGCTTGATCAGGAGCGTATTCCGATACAAGTAGTCGTAGAAGCGACGCTGGACGTCGAGCCACTCTTGGAACGCTGCGCTGGCCTGCGCGTCGTCGACGCCGGCGACAAGCTCGGCAATCCATGCTCCGATAGTGCTGTTCATCTCCTCGGATTTCGTGTCGATCTCCTCGAAGGAGACCGACGAATCACTGATCGTAGCCATTGTGTTCGCCGAATCGAGTGTACGGCGACTGCGTCAGTGCAGACCGCGCTGCACCCCTCAGGGGGGACAAAAACACCACCAGTAGCCCGCTTACCGGTGTCTCAGCGGCCGATTGTGCCCTGGCGTGTGATCGGGGCGTCGGGGTTGATGGTAAATGCGACGATGGTCGAGTCCTCGGTAGCAGTGACGGTTACGTCGCCGTCGTCAGTCACGAGTGCGTTCTCGGTGTACCCGACGGACTCCTCGCCGACGTTGACGGTTCCCTCGAAGACGTACAGATAGGTGTGCCAGTCCGACTGGGACGGTAGCGTGACCGTGGCGCCGGCGCCGAGGCGGCAGTCGTAGAAGTCGACATCGTTGCGGACGAACAGTGGTGCATCGGTCCCCTCGGGCCCGAACAGGTGGCGCCACTCGTTCGCAACGGGATCGGGAATCGGCTCGTGCTGGATGTTCGGCTCGAGGTCGAGGCTGTGCGGCCGAACGAAGATCTGGAGCATCCGTAGCGGCGGGTCGTCCGCGAGCGTCTCCTCGGCGTGCCAGAAGCCGCTGCCGGCGTTCATCACCATCAGGTGTTCGGGGTCCGTTACGAGTTTGTTACCCTGCCGGTCGTCGTGGCGCATCACGCCGTCGGGCACCCAGGAAATGATCTCCTCGTTGCGGTGCTGGTGCATTCGGATGAGTGTCTCCGGATCCATGAACGACTCGACGACGGTCGCAAGTGGCCCGTAGCCGTGGTCGTCGTGGTCGGGGACTGCCCTCCCAGGGAAGTTGAGGTGGATTCTGAACGTGCCCTGATTCTGCGAGATGTCCGTTCGCGGCGACGTGTGAATACGAGGTTGCGTCTGTGTTGAGGGCGAATCGTCCATCACCAGGTCGTAGTCGCTCTGCCGCTATATGGGTTCTGCGCGAGGCTCCTCAATGTGACACTCTAGATGGGCTGGTCGTTCAGTCCGGTAGAGTACATCCGGACGGGAAGTAGACGCTCCGCTTGCTGCCGATCTCTTCAAGATCGCTCCGATGGCGGTGGAAAATATAATAACAACTGAAACGGTTTATACACCGATCACACAGTCCGCGGTTCTCGCTCGCGGTGCTCGCTCACGGCTCGCTTCGCTCACCGTTCGTATCCCCGCGGTTCGGAGCGAACACCGTGAGCGAGAACCGCGCTACTGTCGTACGATCGGGTGTGCAGTGACGTTCAGTGGCTACTATAGCACTCGTAACTGCAGTATCCACAGACAGCGCCGGTATCGTATTCAGCGGTGTCGGGGCCGCGACGGAGTCGTCGTGGAACGGGTGGACTCAGACTCTGGTCTTCCTGATGTGGATCGGTCGACTGGATCGTCCCCGTGCTGGCGGTGTTCATCTCCGCGATTGACAGTCGGTGACGGACGAACCGAGATGAACTCAAACGACGTATTCTCAGCGCTGAAGAGAGATTATAAACTCTTCTGCTGCCCCAGTGACGCAGAGCGTACCTTCTTAACTGACGAGGATATGAGTGCTCGTATGACGAGGACTGATCAACCGGACGAGCGGGACCTCCTCGACCACGTTCTCCTGCCCGTCGCCCACGAGGCGGACGCGCTGGCGACGGCACGGGTGCTCGAACCCTACGACCCGGAGCAGGTTACCGCGCTGCACGTCGTCGAGAAAGGCGGAGGCGTCCCCGACAAGACGCCGGTCGAGCAGTCAGAGGAACTCGCGGCCGATTCGTACGCCGCGGTTCGGACTGTGTTCCCAGACGCCGACGACCACACCGCGTACGACCGAGACATCGTCGGCGCGATATTCGACGCCGTCGACGAGGTCGGCGCGAGCGCGATCGCCTATCGCTCTCGAGACGGCAACCGCCTGATGCAGTTCCTCTCCGGTGACCTCTCGATCAAGCTCGTGACGAGATCGCACGTGCCCGTGATCGCGCTTCCGCGCGAGGGAGCGACCGAATGAGCGACGAAGAGCTCGCGAAGGACCTCGGCCCGCTGGCGGCGCTTACCATCGGGATCGGGACGATGATCGGCGCCGGGATCTTCGTCCTCCCCGGCACCGCGGTCGCGCGAGCCGGCCCCCTCGCGGCGTTCACCTTCGTCCTCGGCGGCGTCATCGCCCTGTTCACGGCGCTGTCAGCCTCCGAGCTCGGTACGGCGATGCCCAAGTCCGGCGGCGCGTACTTCTACGTCAACCGGGCGCTCGGGCCCATGTTTGGCTCCGTCGCGGGGTGGGCGAACTGGCTCGGGCTCGCGTTCGCCTCCGCGTTCTACATGTACGGCTTCGGCGAGTACGTCAACGCGCTCGTCGGGCTCGGATCGGTCGGACTCGGACCGGTGTCGCTGGAGGCCGCGCAGGTGATCGGTCTCGCCGGCGCGCTGCTCTTTATCGCGGTCAACTACTTCGGTGCGAAAGAGACCGGCGGACTCCAGATCGTCATCGTCATGTCGCTTCTGGGGATCCTCGCCGTCTTCACCGTCGTCGGTCTGCTGAACGCCGATATGGAATCGCTACGACCGTTAGCGCCGCCGGGGACGACGAGCGAAGTCCTCCCGGTGACGGGGATCATCTTCGTCTCGTATCTGGGGTTCGTCCAGATTACCTCGGTCGCCGAGGAGATCAAAAACCCCGGGCGGAACCTCCCGCTCGCGGTCCTCGGATCGGTCGTAATCGTCACGGTCGTGTACGCGCTGTTCCTGGTCGTGTTACTCGCGGCAGTGCCGAACGAACTGGTCGCGAACAATGAGACCGCAGTCGTCGACGCCGCTCGCCTGCTGTTTGGCAACTACGAGGTGTTTGGCTACTCGCTCGGCGCCGTCGGCGCCGGCATGCTCCTGCTCGGCGGACTGCTCGCGACCGCCTCGTCGGCGAACGCATCGATCCTCTCGTCATCGCGGATCAACTTCGCGATGGGGCGCGAGAAGATCGTCACCCCGAAGCTCAACGAGATCCACAAGCGGTTCGGGACTCCCTACAAGTCGATCGCACTTACCGGCGCGCTCATCCTCGTCTTCCTCGTTGCCGGCGGCGTCGAGTCGCTGTCGACCATGGGCTCCGTGCTCCACCTCATCGTCTACGGCCTGCTCAACCTCGCGCTCATCGTGATGCGGGAGTCGGGGGTCGAGGGGTACGATCCCGACTTCGAGGTCCCCTTCTACCCCGCCGTCCCGATAATCGGGACGGTGTCGTCGTTCGCGCTGATCGTCTACATTGAGCCGACGATAATTCTGATCTCGTTCGGCCTCGTCGCCTTCGCCGTGCTCTGGTACCTGCTGTACGCCCGCGGGAAGGTGGAGTCGCGCGGCGTGCTGGGCACGTGGATCCTCGACCGTTCCGACGAGTTGCCGAAGGCCGCCGTGTCGGCGGCTACGTCGGTCCAGCCGAGCGGCGACGACTATCGCGTGATGGTGCCGCTCGCGAACCCCGCGACTGAGGAGCACCTGATCACGCTCGCGTCGGCCATCGCCAAGCAGCGCAACGGGACAGTCGTCGCGGTCAACATCGCGAACGTCCCCGACCAGACGTCGCTGGAGGCCGCGCGAGACCGCGGCGCCCACGAGGCGGCACACGACCTGTTAGACCGGGCCCGTGACGACGCCGAGACGTTCGGCGTTGACGTGGAGACGCACGTCGTGTTATCACACCGCGTGTTCGAGGAGGTGTTCGACGCGGCCCGCACCTACGGCGCCGACCTCACCGTGATGGGCTGGGGCGAGGACTCCCACGGGGCGCCGGGGCGCGCGGAGACGGCGGTCGACGAGCTCGCTCACTCGCTGCCGTCCGACTTCCTCGTGTTTCGCGACCGCGGGTTCGACCCCTCGCGGATTCTCGTGCCGACCGCCGGCGGTCCGGCCTCGGACTTGTCCGGCGCAGTCGCGAAGATGCTCCAGACCGAGTTCGACGGTGAGGTCACCCTGCTGCACGTCGCCGACGATGAGGCAGCGGGCCGTCGGTTCCTCACCGAGTGGGCCGCCGAGCACGACCTCGCCGACGCGACGATGCGAATCGAGAGCGGCGACGTCGAGGCGGCCATCGACCGCGCCGCGCGGGACGCCACGATGTTGATCATCGGCGCGACCCAGAAGGGGCTGCTCTCGCGGCTGTTCCGCGGATCGGTCGTGTTGCAGGTGCTCGAGGACGTGGAGTGTTCCGTGCTCCTCGCCGAGAAGCGCGACAACCGCAGTATCCGAGCACGGCTGTTCGGAAGCGGCACCCGGGCGAATGCGCCGAGCGGGTCGGACGACTCCGACGGTCCCACTGCCGATACCGACGCCACGCTCGAGCCGTCGACGCCGCCGGTCGAGGGCGGCGAAACCGACAACTGATCGGCGTCACCGGCACCCGACACCATCCGCGCCCCCTCTCGTGTCACGGAACGGTAGGCTTTCGGTGACGAATTCTGAATGGCAGTGACATGTATAGTGACAACTGAAACGATTCACACACTGATCGCACAGTCCGCGGTTCTCGCTCACTGCGTTCGCTCACGGCTCGCTTTGCTCGCCGTTCGCATTCCCGCGGTTCTCGCTCACTACGTTCGCTCCGAACCGCGCTCGCTCCGAACCACGCTCCCGTCGTTCGATCGGGTGTGCAGTGACGTTCAGTGGCTACGATATCTGATCGTCGTGGGTGCGAGCGACATCGGGACACCGCCCGTCGAACTCGCGACCGAGCGGCAACGAGGTCATCGTCATCGAGCGCGACGAGGAGCGTGCAGAGCGGGCGTCGAGGCAATACGACTGTCTTGTTCTCAATGACGACGCGACCTCCAAGGAGACGCTCCGCGATGGCGCGGTCGCGATCACGACGCTCGCGGAGGGGATCGTTTCGATCACCGCGTGGTCACGTTTCTGTTCCTGTACTACTACGGCGTCCCCGTCGATATAAGGCCCCTCCCGTCCGTCTTCGCCGGGGGATTCCTCGCGGTGATGATCCTCCCTCACGCGGTCCGGGTCCTTCCGAACGCGATCTGGCGCTATCATTCCGATCTACGCGTTCGGGATCGGTCTCCTGGGCCTCCTGCTCAGTCTGGAGACCTGACCGCCGTCAGCTCGAGCGCACCGGAGCGGACCTCCGTTACCGACCCGTTTCGGTCGGCACAACCGGGTCGGATCCCGGATCGAGTTTCTCGACTGAGGAGTCTCCCGGGATCGGCCTTATTATCGGGATTCTCAGGCGGTGAACACGGGGATGTCAAGCGAGCCGACCACCCGGTTCGTGATCGACCCGATGAGTGGCTTGTCGGGATCCGAACGCCCGCGTTTGCCCATCACGACGAGATCGATGTCGTGTTCGTCGACGTACTCGAGGATGGCCTCGACGGGCGTGTTCGCCTTGACCGCCGTGTCGCAGGTGACCCCGGCGTCAGCGGCGAGGTCCTCGATCTCCGAGATGAACGTTTCACCCTTCTTCTCGAGGCGGCGTCGCGTCTGTGCGATGTCGCTTGGGACCGCGACGTAGTCGGCGTCGCCCATGTCCATCGCGTACAAGACGTGCAGCGTCGCGTCGTTTCGTCGCGCGAACTTGATCGCCTGTTCGGCCCCGTTGCGGGCGGCTTTGCTGCCGTCGGTTGGAACAAGGATATCGTCGAAATCACGTGGTTCGTCCATAGGTAACGGACCACGTGGAAGTGGGTAATTCTTGCCCCCCGCTTCCGACACTGCGAGCGGCCACTACGCGTCGGAGCAGCGAAATCGAATTGGCAGTGATATGATACTCTTCGACAGCCAGACAAAAACGGTACCGAGGGCCCGCCGCGGTCTGTCGCCGGCATCGTTCGGTTCTCTCTTGCGGTGTGCACACGGCAGAGTGGTTTTTTGAGCTCCGTGGAGAGCTCCATAACATATCAAAACTGGCGTTCTGGGTCTCACCGAGGAGGATGCCCCGTACCTCCTTCCGCTGACGTTCGGCTACGACGGCGAGACGCGACTCTACTTCACGTTCCTCCTCGGCTCTAGACGCTGTTCAGAGTAGAGTGTGACGGAGTGAAGCGGTGGAATTCGTTGTGTTATGCCAGAATTCGACCGCCTCGACGGATCTAGCATCGGGATCGAGCTAGATTTTGTGGATCGCGAGCAGACACCGCGCGAGCTCATGGAACTCAGTATCCAGCTCCAGCTGTACGAATCATCACTTTTGGATACTATCTCTATCTGAGAGTGCTTCAGGTCGAACGGGCGCACTCGACTGTTCACAAGTGGGTCCAAAAGGCCGACGGACAGCCGACAGACGGTGCCCAGTCGGATCACATCGCGCTCGACGAGACCGCGATCCATCTCGACGATCAGCGCGACTGGCTGTACGCTGCTGTCGATCCCGAAACGAACAAATTTCTCCATGTTAGGCTGTTTTTGATGCGGAACGAGGGTGTTACCTCGATCTTTCTCTCTGAACTCACCGAGAAACACGACGTCGACGACGCCGTGTTTCTCGTCGATTCCGGACCGTGGCTGAAAGTTTCACTCAACCGATACGGACTCCGATTTCGTCACGAGACACACGGAAATCGGAACGCCGTCGAACGTCTCTTTCAAGAAGTAAAACGGCGAACCTACCAGTTCGGAAATTGCTTCAGAAACGCTGGACCGAATACCGCCGAAACCTGGCTCCAGAGCTACGCGTACGTATGGAATCAACGAAACTAAACACGGCCCCCTCACGGTGCCGAAAGACTCAGTATCGGTACCAAATGAGGGTAGTGAAGCAGGACCCAAAGCTTCGGGTGTAGTATAGTAGCCACTGAAACGACTTACACGCTAATCGCAACGCTGTCGTGCGATCGGGTGTGCAGTGACGTTCAGTGGCTACTATAACCAACGATTTGGGCTCATCCCTCGGACCCGTTGGTTAACTCAGTCACCCTCCTGCAGAGGAGAACACAACCCCGGAAGAGACAGGAATCTACCTCCGACGAGCGGCTGCGCTGCGTACAGTAACTTAGTCCCCTCCGTTGCGGTGCTCAGAATCGAGCCGAGCATACAATCGAGCCGAGCATACGCGTCTGTAGGGCGCGTAGTTCAGTGAGTGAGCTGCTGAGCGTCAGTGGCTCGGGAAGTTGTTCGTCGGTTTCTCTCAGCGTCTGTTCGGCCTCGAGGAGTATCTCGTGCAGTTCGTCGACGGGAATCTGCCCGTCATCCACGGCACCACGTTCTGGGTGATATCCCTGATCACCGTACTCCGAGTCGGGAACCGGATCGTCGACATCGAGAGAGCTCGGTCGAACTCAGGGGCGTCCTGTGGATCAGGGTCGTCTGGCGTCATTGGTTGAGCACCTCGATGTCGGGATTCGCACCGGCTGGACCAGCGACCGCTTTCGCACGCTCGAGTTCTTGACCGAGTTCGATGTCGAACCGCAACGGAGCGTCTGTGTACGATCGTGCTTCCGTGTTCGATTGCTGCAGAGCGGCCGATCGACGAACGGCTATCTGACGACAATAACGGTTGTCGGCGAGCGTCGGACGACCATCTCCGCGACGCTCCCGAGGAGGATCCGCGATACTCCTTCCCGTCCGTGGCTGCCGATGATGATCGTGTCGAACTCTCCCTCTTCAACTCGGCTGACGATCGTTTGAGCCGGTTTTCCGATATCGACCTCGGTTTCGAGTTCGCGATCGTATTCCGTCGCGACCGTCGTCGCATTCTCGAGGATCTCCTCGCCGTGTTCGCGGCCTTGTTCGGCGCCGAGTTCCCTGGCGTCTCCGAATGCAGTCCAGTATCCCGCAGGAATCGGCACGACATACAGGGCCGTGACTGCTGCATCGGGAAACGTTTCGAAGGCGTACTCGAGTGCCTTTTCGGCAGGGCCTGAGTCGTCGTATGGAACGAGGATTTGCCCGCTCATACTGAGATGGACTGCAGGAGCGACTATAATGGTATGTGTATGTGATCGGACACGACTTCGAAACACGTTCCCATCGAGAGGCGCAGTCACGACAATGGAACGTGGGCTCTTCTCGGTCGCGTCCCTCACCAGATCGGAATCGCACTACTCACGTTCGGCGTGTTGCTGACGCTCTTCGAGACCGTTCTGGATCGGTATGACGAGCGGTGCTGAGTTCCGACACACCGCCGTCGATCGCTGGTCGAACCCGGTCTCGCGCGAACGGTCGACGCCGTTCCGCCGACGTAGCCCGAGCCCAGCGCTATCCCGTCGAACACAGACTACGAGATAACCACCACCGAATCGACCAGAATAAAACTCGGTCTCGATCGGTTCTGCCTGGTCCTGTCTCCGTGTCGGGCAGTCTATAGTAGCCACTGCAAGTCATTGCATGCCTGATCGACCGACAGCTGTCCGATCAGTGTGTGAATCGTTTCAGTGGCTACTATATTATATCCATGGCGACGAATGCGTCCGTATGGACGTTGGTCTCACCGTCGGCGATTCGCTCGAGCGGACGGAACGAACGATCGAGGGATTCGACCTCGCGGAGCTGTCGGTCGGCGACGGAATCGATCCCGACGAGATCGACGTGGGCCGACTCGAAACGATACTCGCTGCTGCAGATGCCGACCTCTGTGTTCACTTACCGTTCAAGCAGGTCGTCGCGACGCCGGTCCCGGAAATCAACGACGCGATCGTCGACTATCTGTCGCGGTTGCTCGAGTGGGCCGGCACCGCAGATGCGGAGAAGGCGGTTCTTCACGGAACGGCCCGGAACCCACACGATACGGATCTCCGTCCCGTCTTCGCCGACCAGCTCGAGGCGATCGGAACGGTCGCCGCCGACGCCGACGTGGAACTCGTCGTCGAGAACGTCGGGCATCAAAAGCGCGGATTGCCGCTTACCGTTCTGGGTGATCTCACACGCGAAACCGAGACGGCCGTCTGTTTCGATGTCGGTCACGCGTACATGGAAGACGGCGACGACGGCGTCGATCGATTCTGTTCGCAGTACGGCGACCTCGTCTCGCATCTCCACGTCCACGACGCCCGAAGCCGGGGCGACACCCATCTCCCGATCGGTGCCGGCGAAATCGACTACAGCGTCGTTACGGATCACCTCGCAGGATTCGACGGAACCGTCGCGGTCGAAGTCTTCACCGACGACATCATGCTGTTGCGCGACACCGCACGCCGAGCGAGGACGGCACTCGAGTCCGACTCCTGATCGTTCGCTCCGGGTAGGGTTCCGGACCTCGTCGCCGTTACTGGGGGAGACGAACGCTGCTCACACGGACATCGGGCGAGCAGGTGTGTACTGCCGTTCAGTAGCGATCGAAATCGCCCCTCGAGACGTTCGAAAATCGGACCGGCAGACAGGTAAGACGCTAGTAGTGTCGGTAAACGAACTTCGGTATCCGTCACGTGGATCAACTATGGCTCGGATACTGGTCCCGGTCGACGGCTCGACGCAGGCAAAACAGGCACTCGAGGAGGCGTTCGAGTTGTTTCCCGACGCCGAGGTCCACGTCCTCCACGTGATACAGGTCACTCGCATTCCGTCCGATCCGGAGACGACGCCCTACGAATACGCCAAAGCGAAGGGGGAAAGGTTTCTCGAGGACGCCGAGACGATCGCGGCCGAGTACAATCGGGATATCGAAACGGCGCTCACTGAAGGGAACGCCGGACGAGCGATCCGCAAGTATATCGACGATCACGATATCGATCACGTCGTCATGGGAAGTACCGGGCGATCCGGGATGTCGAGGGTGTTGCTCGGAAGCGTCGCGGAGACGGTCACCCGTCGCTCCCCCGTTTCCGTCACGATCGTTCGGTGACGGCCGAACGTCGGGTCCGTCGGCCCCACCGGCAGTCGGCGAACGGAGCGGCGGCTCGGTTTCGGGGAGAGACCGTGGTTCGGCTTTATACGCGTTGCCACCGAAGGTCGAACCGATCGGGCGAGTCACCTTCGCACCGACGATAGTCATGCCACAGCACGTCCTCGTTCCCCTCGACGGCTCGGATCGCGGGTTCGCCGGTCTGGAGTACAGCCTCGAGTCGTTTCCCGACGCGTCGATCACTGCACTCTCCGTCGTCGATCCCACGTGGGATCACACTGCGGCCGTCGGATCGCCGGAATCGACGCTGGAACGCGCCGAGGAGCGGGCCGAAGCGATCCTCGAGCGCGCGGCCGACCGCGTCGACGAACACGGCCGCGAGGGACGGGCGCTGCTCCGAACCGGCCGCCCACACACCGAGATCCTCGCGGTCGCCACCGACGACGACGTCGATCACGTCGTATTGCGGAGTCACGGTGAATCACCCATCACGAGCCCGTTTCTCGGCCACGTGAGCGAGGCCGTCGTTCGCCGCGCCCCCGTCTCGACGACGATCGTTCCCGAGTCGACCGCGGCGCTTCGCGAGCGCGACATCCCCGGAGAGGTCCTTATCCCGGTCGACGGCTCGGAGCAGGCCGAGGCCGCCCTCGTGTACGCACTCGAGGCGTTCCCGGAGGCCACACATACCGCGCTGTACGTGCTTGAGCTCCCGTTCGACCGGTCCGAGGCGGCCGTCGAGGGGACCTACCTCGAGGCGGTTCGGGCCGATTACGAGGACCGCGCCGAGGAAATTCTCGAGTCAGCGACGGCGCTGGCGGACGAACGGGACGCATCGATCGAGACGGCGACCGCGTCCGGAACGCCCGCCGAAGAGATCATCGACTACGCGGTGGCGAACGAGTACACCCAGATCGTGATGGGCAGCCACGGGCGCTCGCTCCCGGCGCGATTGATCACGGGGTCGGTCGCGGAACGGGTTGGGCGGCGCTCGCCACGGACAGTTACCCTGCTTCGCGGGTCCCCGACGACGGACTGAGACGGTTCCGCGGTCGCGGACGGCCGATCGATATCGCGATCCGCCCCGTGGTCGGCTTCGGAGCGCAAACCCGCTATTACCTGACGATCGTTACCGGGACCGGTGCTCGACGGGCGACCGTTTCGGCGACGCTCCCGAGGAGCACTCGAGAGGCCCCGTCGCGACCGTGGCTGCCCATGACGATCTGGTCGATATCGTGGTCATCGGCGTACCTGACGATCTCGCGTGCCGGCCTGCCCACGACCACTGCCGTTTCGATCGGTCCACCGTGCTCGTGATCGTCGACCAGTCTCGCGAGCATCTCGCGTCGTCTCGCTCGCAACTCGTCGTAATCCAGTCCCGCCGTCTCGAGATGGACCTCTGGTGGCCCGCTCGAGAAGACGTTCAGAAGGGAGATCGATGCGTCGGGAAATTCATCGAGGGCGTGCTCGAGCGCCCGCTCTGCCTGTTCGGAGCCGTCAACCGGGACGAGAATACGTTTGGACATCGATACCCAGTATACAGACCTCGTGTCACGTAATACCCCCCTCCTATCGACACCTCGAGATGCCGATGGAGTGGCCCCCGGGCGGCGCTCGAACTTACGGCGGCGGTGTCACTTCCCACCCGGTTAAATAACCAGGGGCAGGTGAACTGATTCGACGGAGGAAACGTTTTCCGAGCCAGCGACGTTCCCGGCCCGTGGGAGTCAGCGGTGCATCTTCGTTGTACGAGACCCTACTCTCTCGATAGAGGGGATCAGAAATGGTCGACTACTACGATCGGATCATCGTGGGGATCGCGGGAAGCGTCTTCGGAGGGATGCTCCTCGGTGCAGTGACTGCTCTCGGCATCTATACCGGCGTGTTCCTCGGGGCACTCGTTGCAACCGCCTTCGTATACGATGCCATGTTTCGGCACCCGCCGCTGCCGACCACACAGCAGCGGGCCGCGGCCGCGGCAATCGTCTGGCACGCGATCTTGCTCGTCCTCGCAATCGCCGTCTACGTCGGGTAGGCGGGTAGCATGGACGTATACTGCGACCCGTACCCGGTAATCGAATGTGCGGTCTGCCCCGACCGATCCGGTAAAGCGGACACTGACGTGCGGGCGGCGGTATCGTTCTCGAGAGTTCGATACGTGGTATCCAAGTCGCCTGGAGTAGGGGGCATACCATCATATTGTCTGTCGGAGCACCGTGACACGCATGACCGACCAGACTGCGTCCGCTTCGTTCGAGCAGGTTGCACAGGTACCCGCGGACTCCCCGACGCTCATCGAGCGACTCTCCGGGCACGGGCTCGTCGCGTCGATCGCCGTCGATCAAGTTACGACGCAACTCGCGCTCGAGCACTGCGGGAACATTACGGCCGATGAGTTCCCGCCCGTCGTCACGTTCGAAGACGGACTCGTCCAGGACCGCGTTCGCGTCTATGCCGGAGCCGATCCGGGAGTCATAACCCTCCAGAGCGATCTCGCACTCCCACAACCGTCGTTCGAGCCGCTCTCCCAGTGTGTGCTCAAGGACCTCGCCGACGAATTCGGCCGTGCGATATTCTTTGCAGGGGCCCCGGCGGAGTCCGAAGAGCAACTCGGCGACGTGACCGGCGTCGCGACGACCGAGGAGATCAAAGAGGACCTCGTCGACGCCGGCATCGAGATACCCGGCGAATCGGGAGCCGTTAGCGGCATAACCGGGGCGCTCGTGCGGGAATGGTATCAGGCCGATGTCCCGGCTGCGTTGCTGATCGTTCGATCTCATCCGTACCTTCCCGACCCACAGGCGGCGAAGTCCGTCATTGAGACCGCGCTCGAACCGCTCGTCGACTTCGACATCGACACGACCCAACTCGAGGAGCAGGCCGACGAGATCCGAGAGCGGATGCAACAGGTCGCACAGCAGTACCAGCAAATGGCCGAAGAGCAGGGAGAGCAACAACAGCAGGTACAGGCCGGAATGTTCCAGTAACCGCCTCACGGAGACGCAGTTCGAAGGCGTCCACTCTGGGATGCAGCGACGATACTGACTCGTCCGACCACCGTTCGTATTCGAGAGTGGTCGCGACGGTTCGGCCGGGGCCGCTTGTGGCGAGTCGGTACCGCTTCACGACGAACTCCTCGAGGAGACTCCGGACGACGTTCGCGACGTGTCGGCACCAGACGCGACAGAGCACCGGGCGAACGACCGCTGAGGTCGATCCAATCCATTGGACGGTACCGTCACTCTGCAGTGAGACAGCGCCTGAACCTATTTGTACGGTCCAGTGGTGGACCCACTACGGCCATGTACGAGACAATCCTCGTCGCGACCGACGGAAGCGAATCAGCGGCCCGCGCAACCGATCACGCACTCGATCTCGCGTCGACGTTCGACGCCGACTTCCACGCGATCTACGTCGTCGACACTCGTCGGTACGGGAAATCGACGCTGGCGGATACGGAGGACGTTATTACAGGCCTGAGAGAGCGCGGTCAGGACATCTTAGACGATATCGCCGCGCAGGCGGACATCGATGTGACGATCGAAATTCACGACGGACGTCCACACGAAGTGATCGGCGAGTATGCCAATCAGATCGATGCGGACCTGCTTCTCCTTGGCAACCGCGGTATGGATTCCGGTGGTCAAATCGGGAGCACCGCAGAACGCGTCGTCAGGTACGTCGATCGCCCCGTGATGACGGCCTGAAACACGTCTCGAGGCGGAACACGCTGAGGAATTCGGAAGGAAATCGATGTCGAACGACGATTTGATGTCGATAGCCTGCTCCCGCAGATTTATATCAAATAATTTAGTATGTCTTATTTAGCTGACTTCGGTGTTGCTACTCGTGACCGATGTACGATACAATCCTCGTCCCGACTGATGGGAGCGACCCCGCGAATCGAGCGGTAGAACACGCGTTAGCGCTCGCGGAACAGTACGATGCCAAGGTGCACGCAATGTACTGCGTCGAGACGCACCGATACGGTGAACCCGCCCTGAGCAGCGCCGAAATCGTACTCACCAGGCTCGAGGAACAGGGGGAAGCAATGCTCCAGGAGCTCGTCGAGCGCGCTGACAACGTTGGTATCGAGTGCACCTGCAACGTCTGTCACGGCCGGCCCTGGGAGGAGGTCACGGAGAAGGCCCGAGAACTCGATGCCGACCTGATAGTAATCGGATTTCAGGGTCAGAGCCACAATCGAACGGGCAAAATCGGAAGTGTCGCCGATCGTGTGGTCCGGTACGCGGATCGGCCGGTGTTGACCGCCTGATCTGACGACCGTCGTTTTCGAGCGTGCACAAACCGTTTCGATCGACTTATCCGCGCCTGAACCCGCTCTTCGCCTTCTGAACACGATATTCTCGCACTGGCGGTGGCCACAAACCGATCCGAGTGAATTGCCTCGGAGTCAAGCCCCGAGGCACCCACCGTGACAGCCTGTCGGTTCTGCACCTCGATTCCGAGTCGTCGCCTCTCTCAAACGTAGTGTCCCTCCCGACTCGAGCGGAGATAGTGGCTCGGAGCCGTCACTCACGTCGACAGATCGTCGTCATGTCGACGCGGAGTTGCGACCACTATCTCGGCCGTCAGTCCCCACAACGGGTACGTCTCCGCCTCGACCACGGTGAAGCCGGCCTCCTCGAGGAGTTCGCGAACAAAGATCGGACGGCAGTCGGCGTACCGAGGAAACGCCTCGTGGAGGCGTTCGTACGCGCGAGTTACCGGCCCGGCGTCGCGTTTGGACAACGCGACGACCCCGAGCCGGCCGTCGTCCCGAAGCACTCGCCGCCACTCCCCAAGGACGGTCGGCAGCGCCGGCGTGTCGAACAGTTCGAGCGTGAAACTCGCGAATACCGCGTCGAACGCGTCGCCGTCGAACGGCGGTCGCTCGGCGTCACCCCGGACGAGGGAGACCCGGTCCGTGACGTCCGCCTCCGCGACTCGCTCTCGGGTGACGTCGCACATCCCGCCGGAGCTGTCGAGTCCGACGACGCGACCGTTCGATCCGACACTGTCAGCGAGCGAGACGAGCGCTCGTCCCGTTCCGAACCCGACCTCGAGCACCCAATCGCCGGTCTCGGCGTTCAGGAGGTTAATACCATGATTCCGGGGGGCACGATCGAACCGCGCGACGAGCGCGTCGTACCAAGGGCTGATCCGATCGTACCAGGCGATCGCGTCGCGTTTTGGGCGATTCACTCTCGCGATCGAGCCTGACGAGAGGGGGTCCGTAGATGTCTTACCCTCGTCCATCGGTCACCACGGTCGGGAACCGGCCGTCGAAATCCGCCGGAAGCGACCCCGAATCCGGTGTGAGCTGTCCGGCGTTCGGAAACGGGTTCACTCGGGCTCGGTTACTACGTTCGAACCCATCTCGTCTGTCTCCTCCCGTCATCGGGCGTCATCCGTCGTAGTGTCGATTCCCGCGGCCTCGTTGATCGGACACTTCTGGGTCGTCCCTGTCACGAGGAGGACGGCACCGACGACGACCCCGATCACTCCGATGACGGCGCCGATGGCCCAGTAGCCAGTCAATGCCGCGATCCCGGCGATCGCGAGCGCTAGTCCAACGACGATACGTCCAGTACGGTCTATTCCGCCGACGTTCTTCTCCATGCGTGTTGTTCTAACGAGCCCGAGCAGAATGAATATTGTACCCAGTTCCGATAGTAGCCACTGAAAGTCACTGCACAGCTGATCGAATAACGGCGTTGCGATCAGTGTGTAAGTCGTTTCAGTGGCTACTATATCCGGGAACGAGAACGATGTCCCGGCGTGAGAGGCCCACAGGAGACCGACATCGAACCTGGGCCGCGAGCGGTCATCGGCGTCGAGATACCGCGGGGGACGGCCCGCTGGCAGTCTGGCGTCACCAGGCGATCGCATCGGAATGTCGGATCGAACCGTCACCGATCGGCCGAGCGGACGGTCAAAACAGGAGTCGGCGCGGTTCGAAGAACGCGTTCGGCGACGCTGCCGAGTAAGAGCCGATCGACGCCACGACGTCCGTGCGTGCCGACCGCGATGAGGTCCGCACCCACATCGGCAGCTTTCGAGCGGATCTCTCGAGCGGGCGGGCCGATCAGTACCTCGGTTTCGACGTCGTTCGCTCCGGCCGCTCGGGCGGCCGCTTCGGCGTCGTTGACGATCGTTTTCGCGGCGGTTTCGAACTGGGCTTTGATTCGCTCGTCGGCGACGACCGGCGTCACGTCGATGACGGAGAGAACGTGGATCGTTGCATGGGGGGACGCGAACGAGACCGCGCGTTTCACGGTAGCCAGACTGTGTTCGCTTCCATCCACACCAACGACGATCGTTTGGTAGGGATACCTGACGTCGAGTTCCCCATCCGGCGAGACGACGAGGACTGGCACCTCGCCATCCCTGACGACGGCCTCAGTCACGCTGCCGAGAACGAGCCGTTGGATCCCTTGCCGGCCATGGGTCCCAATGACGATTACGTCAGCATCGATCTCGGAGGCGTAGTCCGCGATTTCCCCAGTGGGGGAATCGGATCGGATCTCCCCGATGACAGTCGCGCCGGCGTCTTCGAACCACGCCATGCCTTCGTCGACGATTTGCTCGGCCACCGGATCGTCTTCGTCCGTATTCTCGGCCACGTGGAGTACGTGTCCCGTCGCTCCCGTCGTCGCAGCGATGGTAGCGGCGTGTTCGAGCGCAGCAGTCGCGGGATCGCTTCCGTCCGTCGGGACGAGTAGCCGATCGACCATATGGTGAATTCGTCGGGAATCCACTTATTATCGTGCGGTACCCGCGACCGGATCCGGTCGTAGTTACCCAGCACGACAGGCCCGTCAAGTACTGGATCGTCGGTCCTGTCCAGCCACTCGCAGAGCCGTCTCGAGACCTCACCGACTACGGGATAGAACGGATGGACGACGAGACGGTCAAGCGGATTCCCGGTACACAGTGCCTTGGCATCGTCGTATGACGACTACTAGTCGATCGTTCGGACGGTCACGACGGGGACGCTCGCGTTCGGCACCACCCGCTGGGAGACGCTACCGACCACGAGCCGCTCGAGAGTCGTCTTGCTCTCGGTGCCCATCACGAGCAGGTCGACGTCCGCGTCGGCCGCGTACTCGAGGATGACCTCGTGGGCCGATCCGTCGACGACCGTTCGCGTCACTTCGACGCCGCGTTCCTCGGCACGATCCGCGACGGCCGTCATCGTCTTCTTGCCGTGTTCTTCGAACGCTTCTCGTTGCTCCGGCGCATCGAAGTTCACGTCGACGGCGTACAGCGCGTGCAACCTAGCGTCGGCGCTGTCGGCGAGCGAGATTGCGTGTTCGGTCGCGGCGCGTGAGCCGGACCACCCGTCCGTCGCGAGGAGGACGTCGTCGAGCTCAGGGCCCTCGAGAGCAGCGTCCGGACCGACTGTGAGGACCGGCTGGCGGGCCTCTCGAAGCACCTCGAGGGCGACACTTCCGAGCAGCGCCTGCGATAATCCGGTCCGTCCGTGGGTGCCGAGGACGATCAGGTCGGCACCGACTTCGGTGGCGGTGGCCGGTATTTCGTCCGCCGGCCGCCCGCTCCGGACGACCGCGTCGGCCTCACAGTCGGCTTGGCGGGCCTGCGCCACGATCGCTTCCGCATCCGCCTCACGTTTGCTGCGACGCGCCGCGTTATCTCGTCTCTCTTCGGCGATCGCTAGCGCGTGTATCTCGCCCCCAAACCGCCTGGCGAGCGAGATCCCCATCGATGCGGCGTTCGCTGCGATGTTGCTCCCGTCGGTTGCGACGAGAATATCATCGTACATACTGCTCCGTACGGTGACGACTGCCTTGGCTTTGACGTCGTTCAACACGTAGAACAGGTCCGAATTGCGAACAGCATCTATCGCTTCGGGGTCTCAAACCGGACCGCGAACCCGGTGAACGGGCATCGAGCTCCGTCGTGCACCGTTCCTGTGGGCACTTGGCTCGATTCGCACCAGCTCGTGATCGGATTCGATGGGGATTCCGACGAACGAACGCTGGCATCCGGCTGCGCCCTCGTCATCGGGGTAGACCGAAGGGCAGGGCGATCCGGAATCTGGCCGCAACCGTCGTCTTCGGCCCGACCGAACGACGGATGTGCACAGCGAGCGCGACCACGAGCGTACCGTTACCGACGAGTCAGTACTCTGGACGCTGGGCTCGGATGACCTCGGCGAGTTGCTGTTCCTCGTCGGCGATGAGTTCCGTCAGGTCATCAGCGGTGATGATCCCGACGAGCTCGTCGCCCTCACGGATGGGCAGCCGACGGATTCCGTGCTCGGCCATCATGTTCGTCGCCTCGTAGAACCCGGCATCCGTCTCGATTGTCTCGGGGTCTTCCGTCATCACGTCTTCCGCCGTCCGTTCGGAGGGATCGGCCTCTTCGGCGAGGAGACGCACGGTCAGATCACGGTCGGTTACGATGCCGACCGGGCTATCTCCCTCGGTGATGACGACGCTACCGACCCCTTCGTCGTCCATGATCGTCGCGAGCTCGCTGACTGCGGCGTCTGGCTCGGCCGTTACGACATCGCTTCTAGACAGGTCTTCGATTGGCATGGTTTGCTCCGAAGAGGCCTTCATCCCCGAACCAGTTAATAGACTGCTACATCTATCACCGATTCGGAATGTAGTGTCGTCGTGACAAAGACCGACACGACGGACGGAAAACTACGCGGAGTCGAGCGACGCTACTCTCGGACGACCGTCGCGGTGGGATCGTCCGCGGGATGGACGCCAGTCCGAGGTGAGACGCGTTATTTCTCGCCCTCGCTGGACGAATCGTCGTCCACCTCGAGGCGCTCTGGGTCCGTCCGTTCGGGTTGTGGGCCGCCGCCGGTCTGGGCCTCCTGAGCGTCACCCCACCCGCCGGCGTCGACGACCTCGAAGAGCTTGCGCCAGTTCTCGTCGTCTTCGCTTTCGGGTAGCTGATCGCGGAGTTGCTGGAAGTCCGACTCCGGCACTACCGTCTCCACGAGGTCGATGATGACACGCGTGTGATAGGCCGACTCGGTCGGATCGGCCTTCGTGATCTCGCTGACCCGCGAGATGAACTCTTGCCAGTCGAACCGCTGGCCGTGGTCGTCGACGGCGCCCGTGATGTACCACTTGATCTCCATCGGGAGCGATGCGGCGAGATCCTCGGCCGCGCCCTCCGGGATTCGCTGTCCGAGGGTCGTGAGCGTCGCCCGGATTGTCCGAACCGTTCGGCCGGTGTCCGGTAACTCGAGTCGGTGCTGTACCGTTCCAGTGAACTCGTCGAAGTTCATGGCACCAGTCTACTCGGCGACCACGGACTTCAAGCTACGTGCTACCGTTCAACAGCGAGAGAGTCCCCGCCAGTCACAGTAGTTGCCGATTCAACGTGGATGACCGAGCGAAGTCGGTCAACGAATCGACTTGGATTGCGACACTGTGACGAGCTGGCCGAACCGGAGAGAGGAAGGAAGCGAACGCTGACTCGGCCCCTTACTTCAGGTTCTCGGCGAACCAGTCGGACGCCACATCGGCGACTTCTTCGAGTTCGCCGTCTCCCTCGAAGCGGCGTCCCGCTCCCTCGACGACGTGGAGGTCCTTCTCGCAGGTGAACTGGTCGAACAACAGGGTCCCGAGACCCTGATCGCGGATGATATCCGCGACGAAGTTGTTACGCGGGCTCTGCCGACTCGATCCACTCCCGTGAGCGAAGACGACGACTCTGGATGCGTCAGCCGGGATTTCGAGCATACCCTCGAGCTCTACGTCGTCGACTGGGATGGACACGAGACTGTCTGCGTGGTGTCCCATACGTAACTCGACACTGTCAACGATTAGTATACAGGGAGACCCGTGCTCGAGGGTCGCCTGTGTGTGATAGTAACAACTGCAACTAGTTACATACTGATCGCATAGCTGTCGTGCGATCAGGTATGCAGTGACTTGCAGTGGCTACTATATTTGTAGTCGTGTTCCGTGTTCCCACCCGAGGCCGATGGCAGGAGTTCGCCAATTCACCGACCGAGAAGAAGCGGGGAAACAACTCGCGACAGAACTTCGAGAGCGTGAGATCGACCCTGACATCGCACTTGCCATCCCACGGGGCGGCCTCCCGCTCGGACGAGCAGTGGCCGATGCGCTCGACGACCCACTCGACATCGTCGTCGCGAAGAAAATCGGCGCCTCGGGCAATCCGGAGTATGCCATCGGTGCCGTTGCGAATGCTGGAAGCATCTGGCGGAACGAAAAGGCGTTCCGTGGAGACCGGTAGCGACGAGGAGGACTTCGAGCAACAGCGCGAGGAAGAAGCGGCGAACGCACGTCGGAAGGCCGAGCGCTACCGGAACGATCGAGCGGAGCCCGATTTGGCCGGCAAAACCGTGGTCGTCGTCGACGGCGTAGCGATGTCGTCTCTGGAGTGATCGGAAGCGGACGAGAGCATCGACGAGTTCCTCAAACATGGGAACCACCACATCGATACTTGGAGTTCGGTGACGAACTGCCAGTGCTAGCAGCGTCGTTCCGGCGGGATAGCAACATGACCAAGCAACCGGAAACACGCAACCAATCATGAATATCGAAGATGTCGTATCAGAGGAGTACGTCGAATTCACGCCAGAAGCAACCGTCTCGAAACTCGTCGGGACGTTCGCGGATTCCGCGGTCAAGGGCGTCGTGATCCGTGACGACGAGTTCGAGGGGGTCGTCACCAGGAGACAACTCGCGACCTCGCATCGCCAACCTGACGAAAAGCTCGGATCGCTCGTCTGGCACGTGCCGCGGCTCGCGCCGGACGAGGACGTTCGCAAGGTGGCACAGCTCATGATCGACAGCGATTCACGGTTACTCCCGGTGTTCGAAGGCCAGGAGCTGGTCGGCGTCGTCACCGTCGACGATATCCTCCGGAAGGTCGAGCCGTTCCTCGACGCGGCGACCGTCGCCGAGGCCCACTCCGCCGATCTCGTCTCGATCGGCCCGGCGACCACCCTCGGAGACGCACTCAATGTCTTTCGTGAGAATCACATCACGCACCTTCCGGTCGTCGAGGGGAACGAAGCAGTCGGTATCCTCAGCCTCTACGACGTGACCGGTATCACGGTTCGAGCCGAGGTGCAGAGCCAGGGCGGCGATGCGGGCGGGACGGATCCGTTTGGGGGTGAAATATCCGCCAGCACCGCTCGCGCGGGACGCGGCGGCTTCGGCGCTCGAGAGGGGGAGTCCGAGCGGATGCTGGACCTCCCGGTCCGGGATATCATGGTCTCGCCGGTGCGCACGATTCGGCCGGACGAGACGCTCGACGTGGCTGTCGACGAGATGTTCGAGATCGACGCGTCGTCGCTGGTCGTCACCGAGAACGGTGCGCCACACGGCATCGTCACGAAGACCGATGTCCTCGACTCGCTCACGTGGGAGGCCGGCGGGACACGCGGCGTCCAGGTCTACGGCACCGACCTGATTGATGACGTGGCCTACGACGAAATCGTGGCGATGGTCGAGAAGTTCGACGACAGGGACCACGGAATGAACGTCCTCGACGCGAGGGTCCACCTCCACGAACACGACGAGACGCGCCGCGGGCGGCCGCTCCTGCTCGCGCGGATTCGACTGCACACCGATCGCGGGCTCTACATCGCCTCCGGCGAGGGCTACGGCGCGAGCCACGCGATAAACGAGGCCAAGGA
>Ga0136575_100183_pt1 | contig 27030 bp, 22 predicted proteins | sample AntDeeMetagen136_FD_104785 | JGI IMG/M metagenome (GOLD analysis project Ga0136575, IMG submission 104785) | Saline lake microbial communities from Deep lake, Antarctica - Metagenome #136 | ecosystem: Environmental > Aquatic > Non-marine Saline and Alkaline > Saline | place: Antarctica: Deep lake...
ATGAGCTCGACGTGCGGCAGGTTCTGGCCGATCTCGCGCACCATCGCCTGGGTGGCGTGCAGCGCGACCTCGTATTCCGGCACACCGACGCCGATCGCTTCAGCACAGGCGTAGCCGCCGACGTCGGCGATACGCGCACTTTCCTTGATATGCGCGATTTCCTCGGCCGACTTGACCATGCGCAGCTTCATCGCCGCCTTGCCGATATCCACGAATTCCGCGGCCGGCAATGCACCCTTGGGCTTGCGCAGATTCTCGATATTGAGATCATCATATTCGACACCCACGCGCAGACCATCAGCGATCAGGCGTTTGACCGCCACGAAGTAGTTGTCGCGGTGCCAGTCGGTATAGACCAAATTGTCGCCGAAGGTGCGCCGCCACGGCTGGCCACCGTCGATATTGGCTGAGATCGACGTGGAATTGTCTTGGGTCACCACCAGACCGAACAAGCGCCCGAAATAGCAATAGAGAAAGTCGCTGTAGTAATTGATATTGTGATACGAGGTGAACAGCACCTCATCGATGTTTCGTTCGGCCATGGCTGCACGCAGACCATCCAGGCGCCGCTGCATTTCCTGCTTCGAAAACGTCGGCGTGACTTTCTCGCCGTTGCGAATGGCCAAAGTCTGGGGAAGATCCATAATCGTCTCTCGGGTTGGTTTCGACATAACGTCACGCCAGCGCGTGCAATTGTCTTCGACCGTAGCGAGTCCTGACACCGCGTTTTGGCACAATCCCGACGCGTGTTGATACTCAGGCGTCATTTACGACTATAGGATTAGGGCCTGTTGATGTTTCACAGGACACCGCCTTGCAACGACTGACAAGGCGTAGAGCGTCCACCCTGGCCATTTCAGGGCCAGATCCTGCAACGTCGTATAACTGCACCTAAGCGAGCCGCAACCGTTCACGGGAAAAACGGGAAAGCAACAGCCATGTTCCGACCATGACTCGTCCCACTGACGCTTCAGATGAGCAGGCTGGGCTCGCACCGGCAAACCGCCCTGGTGAACGAGAGCGCGGACAAGACGTTCACCGCGTCGGTTTCCTGCTAGTACCGGGCTTCAGCTATATCGCGTTTGCCTGCGCGATCGAACCGCTACGCATGGCCAACATGGTGGCCGGCCGTACGCTTTATGAAACGATTACCACCAGTCTTGACGGTGAGACTGTCTCAGCGAGCAACGGCGTTCGTACCGTGCCGGACGGACGCATTCACGATGTGGGGCGGCTGTCGACGGTGCTGGTCTGCGGCCCCAATCCCATTGCGTTTCCCGGGGAGCGGGAGTTGATCCGCTGGTTGCGCGGCCTGGCGGCGCGGCGCGTCTGGTTGGGCGGCATCGATACGGGCAGCGTGCTGCTCGCGCGCGCCCAGCTTCTGAACGGCTATCGCTGCACGATTCACTGGCAGGACCGGGAAAGCATGCTGGCCAATTTCCCCGCGATCGTAGTCTCCGATCATCTCTATGAAATCGATCGCGACCGACTGACCAGCGGCGGTGGCACCGCCGCGATGGACATGATGCTCCACTATATTTCCCTGAACGATGAGGGCGATGAATTGCCCGCCGCCTCGGCCGAGCTACTGGTTCATGATCGAATCCGCATCGGCCGGGAAAGCCAGCGTCTACCTTTGATGCATCGGCTGGGAACAGCCCAACCGAAATTACGGGACGCCGCCTCCGTCATGGAAGCGAACATCGAAGAGCCCCTGTCGATCCGGGAACTGGCCGCCCACACGGGCCTATCCGCGCGTCAGCTCGAACGGCTGTTTGCCTCCGAACTCGGTTTGACGCCAACAAAGTATTATCTGCAGTTGCGACTGGATGCCGCCAGAAATCGGCTTTTATATACCGGAGAGTCGGTCGCCAACGTCGCCCGAAACTGCGGTTTCAATTCGAACTCTTATTTTGCCCGTTGTTATCGCAAGCGGTATCTGATAACACCGCACCACGAGCGCCGCCGTCAACGCAGCTGAAACCGCTGGCCCAACCGGCATCGGTTATCCGATTTCGCCGAGCGATCGCCCCAGACGGAGGCGGCTCGGCGCATCGATAAGGGTTTTGTCGTTCTGCCGAAACCGCTCCAGGGCGAACCCCGGCACGCCGTCGACAGGCGGGCCACAAGGGGCGCTCGCGCGACGCAACAGACAACGGTCTGTGCCGAGCCTTTCGGCAAAGTCTGACAAGTAGTTCATGTCGTCGGGTTCATCACCCGACCATCCGGTCTACTTGCCGTTACTTTCAAACGTTCCTCAGAACACGACCGTCCGGTTACCGTTGAGGAAAACGCGGCGTTCAATATAGCAACGCACGGCGTGCGCCAGCGTCCGAGACTCGCAGTCACGACCGCTGGCGGCCAGGTCATTTGGCGCCGCCGTATGCGTGACGCGTTCAACCGATTGTTCGATGATCGGCCCTTCGTCGAGATCGGGCGTGACGAAATGGGCGGTCGCGCCGATCTGTTTGACGCCGCGCTCATACGCCTGTCGATACGGTCGCGCGCCCTTGAAACCGGGCAGGAAGGAATGGTGGATATTGATGGCCCGGCCATCCAGGCAACGGGCGAGATCATCAGACAGAATCTGCATATACCGGGCGAGCACGACTAGTTCGCTGTCTGTTTCATCGATCAGGGCCGCCAGTTCCCGTTCCTGTCGCGCCCGTGTCGCGTTGCCTACCGGCAGATGCACGAAACGCAGACCATGCTGCTCGGCCAACGCGGCCATATCGCGATGGTTGGACACCACGGCCGTGATCTGCATTGCAAGTTCTCCGCGCGCGTGGCGATACAGCAGATCACGCAGACAGTGATCCAGACGGGACACAAGTATGAGCACCCGCGGACGATCGTATTCGCTGCGAACCTGCGCGCACAGCCCGAAGTCTTCGGCGACGGTACTAAATTTTTTCGCCAAGGCCGCGGCGGCATCCGGGGAATGCGCCGCGCGAAACACGGCGCGGGCAAAAAAGCGTCTCGTGGCCGGGTCGTCGAACTGATCAAACTCCTCGATATAGCCGGCTTCATCGTCGACAAAACGGCTGATCGCGGCCACCTGACCGCGCATGCTCGCCCCGGTGGCCGTGAGCAGGAAACGCGAATCGGTGGGCCCGGATGATGCGGCGTTGGTCATCAACGTACCGCGCGCAGCGGCACCGGGGTTTCGGATTCGCTTTTCCCCATCGCTAGCTGGAGCGTCGGGTTCGGAGGCTCGACCGCGCAGCCGTATTCATGACCGGCGTCGCGAAGCCATTGCCAGAGATAGTCGGCGAAACTACGGCGAACGACGATCTCGAACGCCTGCCCCGGCTCCACCACCCGAATGAACGCAGTCGTCTTGGCCAGCAGTGTGCGTGTGCACTGGCCGGCTGCGAAACGCCGCGGATGCAGATCGATGGTCGTGCCTTTGGACAGCGTATCGACCGCGCGCTCGCCCCGGATTTCGATCAGTGTCTGTCCGCCGGACAGATCGACCACGCCCGAGTGGACGTCGGCCAGCGCGGACTTCAGGTCGTCCTGCCAGCCTTCGCGCACGTCGTCTTCGGCCAACACCAGCCATTCGGTCGGGCCCATCCAGCACACGGCTACGCCGCGGCTTTCCACGAATGTGTTGGGTTCGGCGGGCGGGGCGACGCCGAGCGCCGACTCGCAGGCCGACATGAATGCCGCATCGTCACTTTTGCCCCGCAGGCTGATATGGCCCAGAAACGGGCGCTCGCGCAGTGCTACGTTGCCCGCGACCCGCTGACTGGCGCCGCGAACCGCCTCGACTCGGCCGGCGAGCGGGCTTTCTCGCTTGATCTCAGACATTTTGACGCGCTCCTTCCTTATCGTAGAAAACGGTGCCGGTAATCTCGGCCTCGATGACGTGGCCGTCGGGCTGCGGCGAGCGGATCACTTCCCCATGTCGCTGGTGGCCACCCTTGACCAGAGCGAGCGCGATCGAGCGGCCGAGCGCCGCGCTGTAGTAACTCGAGGACACGTGGCCCTCCATCGGCACCGGCGACTCGAAGCTCGGATTGGTTTCAGGTGCGGCCTGTGACACCAGTTGTGCACCCTCCGGCAATACCGTCTTGGGATCGGTTGGCAACAATCCGACGAACTGCTTGCGATCGTTGCGGACAATGTCCGGGCGCTCGAGCGACCGCTTGCCGATGAAATCGACCTTGTTCTTGCCGATCGCCCAGTGCATGCCCATGTCCAGCGGCGTCATCGTGCCGTCGGTGTCCTGTCCCGCCACGATGAAGCCTTTCTCGGCGCGCAGGATGTGCATGGTCTCGGTGCCGTAGGCAGTGATGCCGTACGGCTGGCCGGCGGCCATGACCGCGTCCCAGAGCTGTCGGCCCTGGTTGGCATCGACGTTGATCTCGAACGCCAGCTCGCCGGTGAAGCTGATACGGAACACGCGCGCGGGTATGCCGGCCACGGTGCCTTCGCGAAAGGCCATGAACCGAAACGCGTCGTTGGAGAGATCGATATCGTCACACACGGCTTCGACGACCTTGCGCGAGTCCGGCCCGTTGACTGCGACCGTGGCCCACTGGTCGGTGACCGACGTGAAGAACACGTCCATATGCGGCCACTCGGTCTGTTGCCACTCCTCCAGCCAGCGCAGCGCACCGGCCGCGCCGCCGGACGTCGTGGTCAGCAGATAGTGATTATCGCCCAGCTTGGCGGTCACGCCGTCGTCGAAGATCATGCCGTCTTCGTGCAGCATCAACCCGTAGCGGCAGGTACCGGTCTTCATCTTGCGTCGGCCACCGGTATAGATCATGTCGAGAAATTCATTGGCATCGGGCCCATGAACTTCGATTTTTCCCAGCGTCGACGAATCGAGCACGCCGACGTGCTCGCGGGTCGCCAGGCATTCGCGATCCAGCGACTGCTGCATGGTCTCGCCGTGCTTCGGGTAGTACCAGGCACGCTTCCACTGGCCGACGTTTTCGAACAGCGCGCCGTGGGCCACATGCCATTCGTGCATGGCCGTCTTGCGGATCGGGTCATACAGCTCGCCCATGTCACGTCCGGCCATCGCACCGAACGACACCGGCGTATAGGCCGGGCGGAACGTGGTCGTACCCGTTTCCGGAATCGTCTGGCCGAGCGTGCGGGCCAGAATCGCCATGCCGTTGATATTGCCGAGCTTGCCCTGATCGGTGCCGAAACCCAACGCGGTATACCGCTTGACGTGCTGGATCGACTTATAGCCTTCGCGGGCCGCGAGCACGATATCGGCCGCCGAGGTATCGTTCTGGAAATCCACGAACTGCTTGGGCCCACGGCTTATCGGCTTGTTCTTGGGTACCAGCCAGAACGGCTGGAGCGGCATTGCGCACGGCGCCGGGGCAACGCTGGGCTCGGGCGCGGGCCCGGGGGTGAAACCGGCCGCGCGCACGGCCTCGGCACCGCCGTCGATGCCCTGATTCAGACAGTCCCTCAGCGCACTGACGCCGGTAACGGCTCCGATCGAGCGCTGGGCATGCGTTGACGCCGGCGGTAGAAAACTCGCCGTTTCATCGTCCCAGACCGGCAGCGCACCGGTGTGACAGTGCAGATGTACAACCGGCGACCAGCCGCCGGAGTTGGCAACTAGATCGCAGTCGATCATCATTCGATCGCCCGTCAGCTGCTCACCGGACAGGCGCTGCACCTCGACCCGCTTGACCCGCCGGGCACCGCGCACATTGGCCACCACATAGCCGCCGTAGACCGGCACGCCGGCCTTGCGAACCCGGGCGGCCAGCTCGCCGCTGGGCTGGGCGCGCACGTCGATAACGGCCGCGACCTCGACGTTCGCCGCGTGCAGGTCGAGCGCGGTCTGATAGGCGCTGTCGTTGTTGGTGAACACCACCGCGCGCTTTCCAGGGGCCACGCCATAGCGGTTGACGTAGGTCGATACCGCCGAGGCCATCATCACGCCAGGCCGGTCGTTGTTGGCGAACACCAGCGGCCGCTCGAGCGAGCCGGTGGCGTGCACGATCTGGGCGGCGCGCACGCGCCAGTAGCGGTGTCGAAGTGCGTTGTCGCTGCTCGAATCGCCCGCGAAATCGTTGCGGTCTTCGACCACGCCGACGAAATTGTGATCGTACTGGCCAAACGCCGTCGCCCGCTTCAGCAGACGGACCTCGGGCATCGACTCCAGTTCGGCCACGGTTTGAGCCACCCAGTCGGCCCCCGATCGGCCATTGATTTGTTCCGATGTGGTCAACAGCGAGCCGCCGAATTCGGCCTGCTCGTCGACCAGCATGACCCGGGCACCGGCGCGGCCAGCCACGAGCGCGGCGGCCAGCCCGGCCGGTCCGGCGCCGACCACCAGCACGTCGCAGTGCGCGTGCATCTTGTCGTAGCGGGCCGGATCAGGCTGTATCGGCGAGTGCCCCAGCCCGGCGGCCTTGCGGATCTGGCGTTCGAAGTAGGGCCAGTAGTTCTTCGGCCACATAAAGGTCTTGTAATAGAACCCGGCCGGCAACAGGCCCGAAAACGTGTTGTTGATGCCCATGAGATCGAACCACAGGCTGGACACCGTCGAGGCCGTGAGTCCGTCATAGAGTTCGACCTGGGTGGCGCGCTGATCGGGGCGCACGGTCGCACCCTTGCCCACCTGCATGATGGCGTTGGGCTCTTCGGGCCCCGCGCCCACGATGCCACGGGGGCGGTGCAGCTTGAAGCTGCGCCCGATCAGCGACACGCCGTTGGCGATCAGCGCCGAGGCCAGCGTATCGCCGGCATAGCCCTGGTAGCTTTTGCCGTTGAACGTAAACGTGAGCGGCCGATCGCGATCGATGCGGCCGCCGGCCGCAAGCCGATTGGGTTGGGTCATGGCCGGCCTCCTGAGACGATCTCATCCGGGCGATAGGTCGTTTCGATACGGTTGGTCACGGTGTCGCGCACCGCGTTGAAAAACTGCTGGCAGCCATGGGCGTGCTGCCACTGTTCACGAAAGCGGCCGCGCGTGTTGCGGCGCATGAACACATAGTCCGCCCACTGGGCATCAGATAGTTGGGATGGGTCCGCGGGGCGCTGGATATGCGCCTCGCCGGCGTAGGTAAACTCGCTCTGGTCGCGCGGGCCGCACCAGGGACAAGGGATTTGCAGCATGGGGTGTCCTCCTTGTTCAGCGAAGCGCGCTAGTGGGCAACGCCGGCGGCGCCGTGCTCATCGATCAGATAGCCGGTGGTGTAGCGATCCAGCGAAAATGGCGCATTGATCGGGTGCGGCTCGCCGGTGGCCAGGGTGTGGGCGAACGTCCAGCCCGAGCCGGGCGTGGCCTTGAAGCCGCCGGTACCCCAGCCACAGTTGATGAACAGATTCTGCACCGGGGTTTTGCCGATGATGGGCGTGGCATCGGGGGTGGTATCGACGATGCCGCCCCAGTGGCGCAGCATCCGCATGCGCGAGAAGATCGGGAACATCTCCTTGAGCGCGGCCAGCTGATTCTCGATCGTGTCGATGCTGCCGCGCTGACCGTAGCCGATATAACCATCGATGCCGGCGCCGATGACCAGTTCGCCCTTGTCGGACTGGCTGACGTACGCATGCACCGCCCCGGACATGATGACCGTGTCGATGATCGGCTTGACCGGCTCGGAGACCAGCGCCTGCAGCGGGTGCGATTCGACCGGCAGTGAAAAGCCCGCCATGTCCGCGAGCACGCCGGAGTGTCCGGCCACCACGATACCGACCTTGTTGGCCCGGATCGTGCCCTTGGTGGTTTCCACGCCGGTGACCTTCGCGCCGTCGCGGTTGATGCCGGTGACCTCGCAGTTTTCGATGATGTCGACGCCGGCCGCGTCTGCGGCCCGGGCATAGCCCCAGGCCACGCCGTCGTGGCGCGCGGTGCCGGCCCGGCGCTGCAACGAGGCGCCCAGAATCGGATAGCGCACATCCGGCGAGGTATTGATGATCGGCACTTCGCGTTTGATGTCGTCGGCGTAGACGACTTCGCTATCGATGCCGTTCAAGCGGTTGGCGTTAACGCGGCGATGCACATCGCGCATATCCTGAAGCGAGTGCGCCAGGTTGTAGACTCCGCGCTGGGAAAACATCAGGTTATAGTTGAGCTCCTGGGACAGGCCTTCCCATAGCCGCAGCGATTTTTCGAAGATGGCCGCCGATTCATCGTAAAGATAGTTCGAGCGCACAATTGTGGTGTTGCGCGCGGTGTTGCCGCCGCCCAGCCAGCCTTTTTCGAGCACGGCGACGTTGGTGATGCCGTGTTCCTTGGCCAGATAGTAGGCCGTGGCCAGGCCGTGGCCGCCGGCGCCGATGATGATCACGTCGTATTGTCGCTGCGGTTCCGGGCTGCGCCAGGCTTCCTGCCAGTTTTCGTGATGACTGAACGCGTTGCGCGCGATGGAAAAAATCGAATATTTCTTCATGGGGTTACTCCTGGCTAGCACTCGATGACGTTGACCGCCAGGCCGCCTCTCGAGGTTTCCTTGTATTTGGTCTTCATGTCGGCGCCGGTCGCGCGCATGGTGGCGATCACCTTGTCCAGTGACACGAAGTGCTCGCCGTCGCCCCGCATCGCCATACGCGCCGCGCTGATGGCCTTGACCGAGCCCATGGCGTTGCGCTCGATGCAGGGCACCTGCACCAGCCGGCCGATCGGATCGCAGGTCAGGCCCAGGTTATGTTCCATGCCGATCTCGGCGGCGTTTTCGGTCTGGGCCGGCGTGGCGCCGAGAACCTCGGCCAGCGCGCCGGCGGCCATGGAGCAGGCCACGCCGACCTCGCCCTGGCAGCCGACCTCGGCGCCCGAGATAGACGCGTTTTTCTTGTACAGCACGCCGATCGCGGCCGCGGTCAGCAGAAAACGCACAATCTGGTCGTCGCTGCCGTCGCGAAATTCGACGACATAGTTGAGTACCGCCGGGATAATGCCGGCCGCGCCGTTGGTGGGCGCAGTGACCACCCGGGCGCCGGAGGCATTCTCCTCGTTGACGGCCAGCGCATACAGCGAGACCCAGTCCATGACCTCGAGCGGATCGCCCTGCTCGGCCCGGTTCTGCAGATCGGCATAGAGCCTGGCTGCGCGCCGACGAATCTTGAGACCGCCGGGCATGACGCCTTCACGTGCGCAGCCTTGCTGAATGGATTCCTTCATCACCGACCAGATGCGCAGCAGTTCGGAACGAATCTCGGCTTCGTTGCGCCAGGCCAGCTCGTTGGCGAGCATCACATCGCTGATCGATATCTCGTTATCCTGACAATAGGTGAGCAGTTCGTCACCCGTCTGAAAGGGATAGCGCTGCGGCGTGCTGTCCTCGACGATGCGGGCCTCGCCGCTTGCATCCGGTTCCACGACAAAGCCGCCGCCCACCGAAAAGAAGATGCGCTCGGCCAGGGTCTCGCCGTTCTCGGCGTAGGCAATAAAGCACATGCCGTTGGGATGCGCCGGCAGGCTCTTGCGCTTGTTCATGATCAGCTCGCGCCGATTATGAAAGCCCACGGAATGGCGCCCGGTCAGCGCCAGCCGGCCGTTGTCCTTGATGGCCGACACCCGCGACTCGATCGATTCGACGTCGACGGTCTCGGGTTCGTCGCCTTCAAGGCCGAGCATCACGGCCTTGTCGGTGCCGTGACCGCGGCCGGTGGCGGCCAGCGAGCCGTAAAGTTCGACGCGTACGTCGGCCACCTGCTGCAACTGATCGTTGTCAGCCAGGCCTTGCGCAAACCGCCGCGCGGCGCGCATGGGCCCGACCGTATGTGAACTCGACGGCCCGATGCCGATCTTGAACAGCTCGAAGATACTAACTGCCATGGCTGACCTCCTCGATCAGTTCGTTATAGACCGGGTATCGGGCGCACAGGGTTTTCACCTGCCGGCGCACCCGTAGCGCGACCTGTTCGTCGTCGACCGCGCTGAGCACGTCGCACATCCACCCAGCCAGCTGCCGGCAATCATCCACATCAAAACCGCGCGTGGTCGCCGCGGCGGTGCCCACGCGAATGCCGGAAGTGACAAACGGCGACTGCGGATCGTTGGGTACCGCGTTCTTGTTCACGGTGATATTGGCCCGCGACAGCGTGGCCTCGGCGTCCTTTCCGGTCAGCCCGCTTTTGATGAAGTCCACCAGAAACAAATGGTCGTCGGTGCCGCCGGAAACAATATCGAAACCGCGCAAACGAAACATCTTGGCCATGGCGCGGGCATTGTCGATAGTTCGATGCTGGTCGGCGGCGAACTCGGGCGTGGCGGCCTCGGCCAAGGCCACGGCCTTGCCGGCGATGACATGCATGAGCGGGCCGCCCTGCATGCCGGGGAACACCGCCGAATCGAACTTCTTGGATAATTTAGGCTGGCCCTTGCTCAGGATCAGGCCGCCGCGCGGGCCGCGCAGCGTCTTGTGCGTGGTCGTGGTCACGACATGGGCGTGCTCGATCGGGCTCGGATACTCGCCGGCCGCCACCAACCCGGCGACGTGCGCCATGTCCACGAACAGCCAAGCGCCCACGGCATCGGCGATCTCGCGGAATCGCGCCCAGTCCATGACCCGCGCATACGCCGAGAATCCGGCGACTATCATTTTCGGCTCGTGCTCGCGGGCTAGCCGCTCGACTTCGTCATAATCGATCCGGCCGGTTTCGGGATCGAGACCGTACTGCACTGCGTTGTAGAGCTTGCCAGAGAAGTTCGGCTTCGCGCCGTGGGTCAAGTGACCGCCGTGATCCAGGCTCAGCCCCAGGATCGTGTCGCCCGGCTTGACCAGGGCGAGATACACCGCGGCGTTGGCCTGGGCCCCGGAATGCGGCTGGACGTTGACATAGTCCGCGCCGAACAAGGCCTTGGCCCGGTCAATGGCGAGCTGCTCAACCACGTCAACGTGCTCACAGCCGCCGTAGTAGCGCTTGCCGGGATAGCCCTCGGCGTATTTATTGGTTAAAACAGTGCCCTGTGCGGCCATCACGCTCGGACTGGTATAGTTTTCCGAAGCGATCACTTCGATGTGTTCTTCTTGGCGGTTTTCTTCGTCGAGAATCGCCGACCACAGCTCCGGGTCGGCCGTATGCAAGTTCACGCTTGAATCCATGATCGCCTATCTCCTGTTCCATCGCGGCATAACGCCGACACAGCCCAGTAAAGACCACTCAATGCTCTGGTGACTTGAACGTTTGCGACAATAGATGGGTAGGTTTTGAACCGATCCGCAATACTTAGCCTAAAGTATTAGACGCCACCGAAATTTTTCATTAACAAAATGCTCGATAGTCCTGTCATCTTCCAGCTACGGTATTGCCGAAACGCCCAAGACAGCGCCTACCAACAAATTTTTCATTTATTATCAATCGCTTATTCTTACAAATAATAACCGATGACATGGGGCTAGCGTACGCGCAAGCGGGCAGCGAGCGAGAATCTTGAGTGTCCACGTTGGCGCGACTACTTCATATCAGGCGTGCTTTATACGACTATGACCTAACATCAGGAAATGCCTGGGGGCAGTTTTCGGCCCTCAATCCGAACCGCATGGCGATTTTTGAATCGGTGCCATCATGAGCCAGGCCCATCCAGACAAACCCGATACCGGCACGGTCAAACTGTCCGTAGGGATCGTGCTGTTGCCGAGATTCACGCTCCTGCCATTTTCTGCGTTCGTCGACTGTCTGCGGCTGTCGGCGGACAGCGGCGATGCCAGCCGGCCCATCAACTGTCGCTGGACTTACATGACGGCGAGCGGCGAAGCGGCACACTCCAGCGCAGGCGCCCGGATATCGCCCTGCACGACCTATCAATCCCCCGAGCAGTTCGACTATGTCGTCGTGTGCGGCGGCCTGCTGCCCGAAGGCGTGGCCGCCGACGCCCATACGCTGGCCTATCTGCGTGACGCCGCCTCGGCCGGCGTGCCCCTCGTGGGGCTGTGCACGGGCCCGTTTGTCTTGATCGAGGCCGGCCTCATGCACAAACGGCGGTGCTGCGTAAGCTGGTTTCATGTGCATGATCTGGCCCACCGCTTCCCCGACGTAACGCCGGTCGCCGATCGCCTGTTCGTGGTGGATGGGGACCGTATTACCTGCTCTGGCGGCATGGCCGCGGCCGATCTGGCCGCCTGGATGATCGAGCGTCATATAGGAAAAACGTGGGCACAGAAAAGTATGCACATCATGCTGATCGACGGTGCTCGCGCCGGCAGCACCTCGCAGCCGCGGCCCGCCTTCCACGACCAGATTTCAGACAACCGGGTACGACGGGCCGTCTTGCTCATTGAACAGCGATTGAGCGATCCGATCGCCACGCCGGATCTGGCGCGCATGCTGAACCTATCGCGCCGGCAGCTCGAACGCCTGTTTCGCGAGCAGCTGAACCTGAGCCCCAGCCAGTTTTCACGAAACCTGCGCCTGCGCTACGGCTATTGGCTGCTACGGGAAACCAACCGCTCGGCCGCGGAGATCGGCTCAGAGTGCGGTTTTTCCGATCACGCCCATTTTTCGCGGCGTTTCCGTGAGCATTTCGGCTGCACCCCGGCCGGCGCGCGCCGAGGCAATAACGCCAGACGTCCAGACCGATACGCGCAGACCGATCAGGCGCAGCTTTTTCGCACTACGTCCGAATATCATTAACCCGCGTTTTGCATGAACCAAACCACGGCACGAACAGTTGTTGCGCTGCGATATCGCGGTAACGCGTCATTCGGCGTGTCCGCGTCAGCCAATGATGCAGCGCGTAGACGGCTGTGGCAGGCACCCGGCACAGCCGAGGCTACAAACCCAGGGCCCGAACTCCGATTGGCTGGTTGGCTTCTGCGTGTCTAGGATCCGCATTATTCATAACGACGCGACGGTTTCGCGCATACGTTTGCGTAGATCGGCGTCCGGCAGCTTGCCGTAGCCGGCGTGCATGTTGTCGCGCAGATGCTCGGGGTTGGCGGTGGCCGGAATCACGGCCGTGACCGCCGGCTCGGCGAGCACGTACTTGAGCGCGAACTGGGCCCATGAGTTGCAGTCGAACTCTTTGGCATAGTCCGGCAACGGTTTGTGCTTGACCTTGCTGAAAAAACGTCCGTTGTTGAAGGGCCGGTTCACGATCACGGCAATGCCATGATCGGCGGCCAGCGGCAACAGGCGCTGTTCGGCGTCCCGGGTCATGATCGAATAGTTGAATTGGCCGAAATCCGGCTGCCGGGTGATCAGCTCGTGCTCGAGCTTGCCGAAGGCGCTGGTCTGGTAATGGGTAATGCCGATATAGCGCACCCTGCCCTTGTCCTTCATCTGCTCGAGCGTGCGCCACTGGGTGTCCAGATCGACGAAGTTGTGAACCTGCATGAGATCGATCGGTGCGCCGAGCTTTTCGCTGGAATCGGCCATCTGCTCGATGCCCCTGCGCTGTCCCTGTTCATGTACCTTGGTGGCCATGAACAGGTCGTCGCGCACGCCGGTCTGGCCGGCGATTCGAGCGATATTCGCCTCGGCGTTGCCATAGGTCGGCGAGGTATCGACCAGCGCGCCGCCCATGGCGACAAAGTCTGTCATTACCGTGCGCAGCGCTTCCAGTGCGTTTGAACGCGTAGTGGAGAACGCGCCCGAGGAACCCAGCCCCATTACCGGCAGCATCTCGCCGCTCGCGGGGATGGCGCGCTCGATCATGGCTTTTTCACCGGCTTCGGCATCCATTTTGGCAGCCAGCCCGAGCTGCCACGGCAGCATCGCCAGGCCGGCCCCGGCCGCGCCATAGCCGAGCACGCGGCGTCGGCCAAGGGGTTTGTGAAGTAGCGCGTCGAATCGTTTCATGGTTGCCTTCCTCAGTGCGATGAACGGGTGTTTCGGACAACTTCGGCATCGTTTTCGCGCGCGCGCCGGGCGCGTCCGAGCGCGAATCCACAGCCGGCCCAGACCGCCGCCAGCGGCACCGCCGCAAACGCCAGCGCCGACAGCCCCAGGCCGATAGCGGACAGGCCGGTGAACAGCCAGCCGCTGGCCGCGTCACCCCCACGATAAACCACCGTATCGATGAAGTTCTTGGCCTTGTACTTGTCTTCCCGGCTGACAACGGAAAACAGCATCTCGCGCGCCGGCTTGGTGATCGCATAGTTGCCCGCGCGGCGCGCGACCTGGAAAACCACCAGCACGACCAGCGTCGGGGCCAGGCCCAGCGCGCCAAAGCCGACGGCGACCGCTACCGGAATCAGCGCCAGGGCGAGCGGCAGACCCAGCCAGGCCACCAGACGCGCGGTAGCCAGGAACTGCAGGGCCAGCGTAAGCGTGTTGGTGGCCAGATCCATTACCGCGAACACCTGGGTACGCTGCGCGCTGTCCGTGAACGCGTCTTCGACAATGCGCGCCTGCTCGAAATAAAGGAACGTCGACAGCGATGAGTACAGCACGATGAACGCGCAGATCCCCAGCAGGTACCGCGAGCGCGCCACATGCAGCGCCCCGGCCCAGACGCTTTCGGTGCGGATTTTCGCGCTGGGATGCGCGCGCTGTTCAACCCGTTGCACGCGCATCACGCGCAGCGCGCAGACGGCTGCCGCAGCCAGCAACGCCGCCGACAACGGCAGCAGATCGGCCGGCGCCAGATATTCAACCAGCAGTGTGGTCAACCCCGGCCCGGCGATCGCGCCCAGGCTGCCGCCGGCCGCGATCATGCCGAACAGGCGCAGAGCCTGCGCCGAATCGAACACATCGTTCATCACGCTCCAGAACAGGGAAATGACGAACAGGTTGAATACGCTTACCCAGACGAAGAACGCGCGCGCGACCCATTCAGGGGCGACATCAGCGCGCAGCAGCACGAAAAACAGCAGCAGATTGACCACGAAGAAACCGTGGCTGACAACGACGACGCCACGCCGCGAAAAGCGCGCCACCAGCCAACCGAACATCGGCACGACCGCGAGCATGACCACGAACGTGGCCGAAAAGACCCAGGCCAGCGCGTCCACGCCGCCCTGGATGCCCATTTCGTCGCGCAGCGGACGCAGAATGTAATAGCCGCACAGCAGGCAGAAGAAACAGCCGAACGACCAGGCCACCGGGATGAACTCGCCGGCCTCGAGCTTGAGCATCCCGGCGAGGCGAGTGCTCATGGTCGAACAACCGGGATCAAATCCAAACGCATGTGCGGCTGCATATTTGAAAGCATGGGTAACAGGCCTTACCTAGGGAACCACCGATCGAATCCTCGCAGATCGCGTTCGAGTCCCCAAAGGCGTCGACACAAGGCGCCGGGTGAAGCGTCCGGCTCATTGCCGGACCGAAGCCGGCAACGCCGTAGCGGCGCCTTTGGGGCCGAACCTTTCTTGCAGCGCAAGAAAGGCTGGGGCTTTGCGCGCGCCTGGACGGCGTCAGCGTTCGCTACCGTGCAGCGAGCACGCTACGCGCACGCTTCCTTGCCAGCCACGCGCAAAGCACTCCAGCGCGACCGTGACGATTCGATCAGAGGTTCCCTAAGAACTACTTATCGAAAGGAGTCAGCGATGCAACACGTCAACGCCAATGGCGCACAAATTCCGGCCTTGGGCTTCGGCACCTTCGAGCTGGAGCCGTCCGACGCCGAGGCCATGGTCGCGCATGCGCTCGAAACGGGCTACCGCCATATCGACACCGCCCAGGCCTACAACAACGAGGAAGCCGTCGGCCGCGGTATCGCACAATCCGGCATCGCGCGCGAAGACATCTTCCTGACCACCAAGGTCTGGATCGATCACTTCACCGACGGCGATCTGCAGACGTCGGTGCGCAACAGCCTGGACAAACTCGGCACCGACTACGTGGATCTGCTTTTGCTGCACTGGCCGAATCCCGACGTGTCACTCAAGGAGACGCTCGGCGCGCTCAACGACGTGCGCGAGCAGGGTTTGGCGCGCAATATCGGCATCAGCAATTTCACCACCCATCTGATCGACGAGGCCGTGGATCAGGCCGGCGCGCCGCTGGCGACCAACCAGGTCGAATACCACCCGTTTCTCAGTCAGAAGCCGGTGCTCGACAAGCTCGCCGAACACGGCATGGCGCTGACCGCCTACTGCCCGCTCGCCCAGGGCCGCGTGTTCTCCGAACCGACGCTGGATCGCATCGGCAAGGCGCACGGCAAGAACGGCGGTCAGGTCGCGTTGCGCTGGCTAATCCAGCACGGCAACGTGGTCGCGATTCCGCGCTCGACCCAACCCGAGCACGTGGCCAGCAACTTCGAGGTCTTCGATTTCGAGCTGACCGAGGAAGAGATGCGCGAAATCGCGCAGTTGCACTCGGAGGACGGGCGCATCATCAACCCGTCGTTTGCCCCCGACTGGGACAACGCCGCCTGATCGCCAATCGACATGTAGCGCCGTAATCAAAGCCGTGCCCTCGGGGGCGCGGCTTTTTTTTGCCGATATCGTGTATATCGGGTAAAGCCAAGACAGAAAACGTCCGCAAATAAACGCAAATCAGCGCAAATAAAGACGATCCGAAAGCGTTGCCTGAAAACCGCCGCGATCCAACCCAGGCGGCTCCGTTCTTAATAATTATCCGCAGATTAACGCCGATTAGCACAGATTGCCGCGCGATGCGCGCACAAGAAAACATCCTGTCTTTTCTTCAATCTGCGCAAATCTATGGGAAACCTGCCTTCCGTCTTTTCTTAAATCTGCGCTAATCTGCGGATAACCGCCTTCTGTCTTAATCTAAGATCTGGGCAAATCTGCGGTTAACCTGCCTTCTGTCTTTTCAGATAGTAGCTATCGAGAAGCCGCCTCGATACGGGTCTTCGCCATGCGCAGGGCGACCGCTTCGCTGGATTCGCCGCTTTCCGCGGCCTCGGTGAAGATACCGTCGAGCGTGGTCTCGATCGAGGCCACGCGAAAACGCACCCGCTCGGCGTTGTAGCCTTCGCTGTCGAGTTCATCGCTGACGTTGATCAGTCCGCCGGCGTTGATCACGAAATCCGGGGCGTAAATGATGCCGCGCTCGGCCAGGCGCGCGCCGTCGGCGGCTTCGGCCAGCTGGTTGTTGGCAGCGCCCGCCACGATCGCGCAGTCCAGCTCGGCGATGCTGTGTTGGTGGAGAATCGCGCCGATCGCGCAGGGGGTGAACACGTCGACCGACTGCGCATGAATACGCTCGTTGTCCACCCGCTGCGCGCCGGCGCCGACCGCGCGTTCGCAGGCCTGTTGGCTGATATCGGATACCAGAACGTGCGCGCCCGCCGCGATCAACTGCTCGATGACACCCGAGCCCACGTTGCCGGCGCCTTGCACCGCCACACGCAGGCCGTTGAACTCGACCTCGCGGCCGGCCGCGCGCAGTGCAGCGCGCATGCCCGCGATCACACCGTCGGCGGTATGCGGCGACGGGTCGCCCGAGCCGCCGGCTTCCAGGCTGCGCCCGACCGCGTGCGGGGTCATTTCGTTGAGCAGCGCGATATCGGCTTCGCTCATGCCCATGTCCTCGGTAGCGACATAGCGCCCGGCCAGGCCATCAATGGCGCGCCCGAGCGCGTGCATGCCGGCCTGGCGATCGCGCGGGAACGGGCCGAGCACGACCGCCTTGGCGCCGCCACAGCGCAGACCGGCGCAGGCGGCCTTGTAGCTCATCGCCTCGGACAGGCGCAGTACGTCGGTCAGTGCGGCCTGCTCATTCGGGTATTCACGAATGCGCACGCCGCCCAATCCCGGGCCGAGAGTGTTTGAGTGCACCGCCACGATGGCACGCAGGCCGGTGGCCGCGTCGGCCACATGACACACCTGCTCGTGGCCGGCGCCGGCCATTTGTGAAAACACGCGCAAGGCTCGCTCCCGATCAATACCATGCACGCAGTCTGCGCGATACGCCGGTTTCCTGTCGATTGGGCGCGCAAGCGGTTGCGCCAGCCGCGCCTGGCAGCAATACTGGCAAGGATAAAAGGGCGCAGGCGGCCGTGCGCCGGCGATCGCGCGTGGTATGGGCGCGGTAACGCCCGGATACACGCAATCCGCTACAACAACCGGCGCCCGAAGTCGCCGGACATCGTCTATTGGGACTTTATTTTATGCTCAAACGTGCATTGATCGCCGCGATTTTCATGCTCGCGAGTTCCAGCGCGCTGGCGCAGGCCGGCGGCATCGAGGTCGAGCTCAACAAGCTCGAGCCGGTGGAGGGGGCCTGCCGCGCCTATCTGGTCACCCAGAATCTTGCGGATACGCGCTTCGACGCCGTGCAGCTGGACGTGGTGATGTTCGACAACGACGGTATCGTGGGACGCCGCCTGGCGGTGCAGGTCGGGCCCATGCCGAAGAACAAGACCAGCATCAAGGTGTTCGATATCAAGAATCTCGAGTGCCAGGACATCGGCCAGATGCTGCTCAACGACGTGATCGAATGCCGTGCCGCTTCGGGCGCGCGCGACGACTGCCTGTCGTTGATTTCGGTCTCGCAGCGCGGCAACGTGCCGTTCATCAAATGATGCAACTGTCCTGCAACGCGCACGCGCTCGCACTGGATGAGGGAGCACGCACGTGACCGAGCTACTCAACGCCGTCGCGGGCATCAACAACATGATCGCCAGCGCATTCACGCTGGGCGGGCCGGTGGTCGCCCTGCTCGTGCTCATGTCGATCATCGCCCTGGCGATCGTTGTGGCCAAGCTCTGGCAGTTTCGTCGGGTGCGCATCAGCGACCGGCGCGCGGCGCGCGGCGCGCTCGCCTTCTATCGCAACGGCGACGCCCGATCGGCCGTAAGCATGGCGCGCCGGTCACCCAATCCGGCCGCGCGCACCGTGGCGCGAGCGATCGATCTGCGCGAGCGCTCGACGGTACCCGAACCGGTCTTGCGCGAGGAAATTATGCAATATGGCGGCGACATGCTCGAAGCGCTGCGCAGCCACCTGCGCCCGCTGGAGGTCATCGCCGCGCTGGCGCCGCTGCTCGGCCTGCTGGGTACGGTTCTGGGCATGATCGAGGCCTTTCGCGATCTCGAACAGGCCGGCAGCCAGGTCGATCCCGCCGTGCTATCCGGCGGCATCTGGCAGGCGCTGCTGACCACAGCCGTGGGCCTGGCGGTGGATGCCGGTGATCGTGGCCCTGAACTGGCTCGAGCGCACCATCGATCGCTGCGCGCACGAAATGGACAGTGTGGTCACCCGCGTGTTCACGGTCGATGTGGTGCGCACGGCCAACGTTTCTCGAAACGACAATGACGACGACCACGGCCCCCAAACCCCGTTCGTTTAGCGACCGCGTGCGCGCGGGGCGGCGACGCTCCTTGATCAGCCTCACGCCGCTGATCGATGTTGTGTTCATACTGCTGCTGTTCTTCATGCTGGCCTCGAGCTTTGTCGACCTGCACTCGATCGTGCTCGACGCGCCGGCCCAGGGCAGCGCCGCGCCGTCCATCGAAGGCGCGCTGCTGGTGGATGTGCGCCTGGACGGTATCCGCTTTGCCGGCGGCTATGTGGGCATGGACGAGCTGACCCAGCGGGTGCGTATTGCGCTTGCGGACGCGCCCGACCGGCGCGTGCTCGTGCGCCCGGCCGAGCAGGTCAAACTGCAGGATACGGTGCATATTCTCGACGCTTTGACCGCGGCCGGCGTGCAACGCCTGTCGCTGATGCAGTCGGCCAGTGCCGGCATTAACCGCTGACCGCTGAAGCTATGCAATTCACACGCACACAGCGCCCGCGCAACAACGGTGACGAGTCCATCTTGCCGTTGACCAACGTGGTGTTTTTGCTGCTGATCTTCTTCATGCTGGCGGGCACGCTCGCTTCGCCCGATGCCTACGAGATCCAGCCGCCGGTGTCGGCCAGTGAGTCACAGGCACGCCGCGACGGCCTGGAAATCGAGATCGCGGCCGACGGCAAGATCGCGCTCGACGGCGCGGCCCTTGATCTCGATGCTCTGAAAGAGCGCGCTCGTGACGCTCTTGATGCCGACCCCAACCTGGCTCTGCGTCTCAAGGCAGACGGCGCCGGCGATGCCACCCGAGTGGTGGCCGTAATGCAGGCGCTGCGCGATGCCGGCGGGCAGCGCCTGCGTCTGATCACGATCGCGCCGGAGTAGCCGTGCAGATCACGCGTTCACAGTGGCTGTTAGCGCTCGCCGTTGCCGGCGTGGCGCATGCGCTGCTGCTGGCGGCGTTCTTTCTGGGCGGCTTCAACCGGCAGGAGCCCGTCGACGCGCCCGAGGGCGTGATGGTTTCGCTGGATCGTCTCGATCCCGGGCCGCCGCCGCAGGCGGCTGCCGCCCAGGCGCCAGTGGATGCGCCATCGCCCGCGATCGAAAGCGCCAGCCCGCCGCCGGCCGCCGCGGCCAGCGCGCCGCAGGCAACCGGCTCGGAAGCGCCCGACGCGCCCGAAGCCGTAGCCAGCATCGGCCCCACGCCGGCTGAAAGCAGCGCATCCAACGCCACGCCGGCCGCGCCCAGCGCGGTCGAGCCGGTTGAGACCATGCCCGCCGCCGCGCCCGCGATCGAACCGGTGGATGCGGTGGCGATCGCGCCGATCAACATGACCGAGGCCGTCGAGCCGGTCGAACAGGTGACCGCCCAGGCGCCCGAGATCGCCGAGACCGAAACCCGCGAAGCAGACAGCGATGCCAACGGCGCCTATGGCGACAGCGCGCAATCGACCGACGACTATATCGTGCGGCTGCGCGCCTGGCTGTCCCGGCACAAGGAATACCCCCAGGCCGCGCGTCAGAGCGAAACCGAAGGCACCGTGCGGATCTACCTGGTCGTCGATCAGAACGGGCGCATCGTCAGCCAGCGCATCACTAAAAGCTCCGGCTCCGATCTGCTGGATCGCGCCGCCGAACAGATGCTGGCCCGCGCCGAGCCGTTGCCCGGCATGCCATCGGCGATGCAGCGCAATCGTCTGGAACTGGTCGTGCCGATCGTATTCTCGATGCGCTGATACCAAGCTGCATGAGCAACTCACGATTAACTACGGAAAGCAGGAAATCAGTCCGCAAAACCACGCAAAAGAAACGCAAATGTAAAACAGTGATCTCTGTATTGGCTGCCCGCTTTCGCGGCGAACCAATACCTCTCCGGCTTGTCTTATTTGCGCGCATTTGCGTTGATTTGCGGACGAATTTCCTAGTGAGTAGCTATTTATGCTCGTTGGTATGATTGGCGCCTGGGGCGAACCGGCTACCAGACGACCAGTTCCACGCGGCGATTTTGTGCCTGGCCCACATCGCTGTTGTTGCTGGCCCGCGGCACGGCGTAACCCACACCCCAGGGTTTGAGTCGCGCGCGTTCGGCGCCGTAGCGCCCGACCAGCGCATCGACCACCGCCGCCGCGCGCCGCTTGGACAGGCCGACGTTGTAGTCGAAGGTGCCCTGGCTGTCGGTATGGCCGACCACGAGCAGGCGCAGCGCGGGCCGTTGGGCCATCAGCTTGGCGATCTCGGACAGCGTCGGCCGGGACTCCGGCTTGACGTCGGTGCTGTCGGTATTGAAGAAGATGCCGTACAGCGCGACCCGGCCCTTGGTGTCGAGATCGTTGGCCATCTGAGCCGCGTTGACCGAAATCGCGCCGACCTCGCGCGGCTTGACCCGGAGCGTATCGACCTGTGCAGACACGCCGGCGTTGCCGGCGGCGATCTGGATGCCAACATACACATCACCGCTGCCCTCGGCCTTGCGCGCGGCCAGGTAATGCTGATTTTCCGGATTCGAGCGAAAACGCGTGGCATCGACGCGATAGCCCGGCGATGCCCGAATGAAGGTGGGCCCGCACTCGGCGCCGCCGCATTCGTAGAGAATATCGAAACCCGCCGTACCCAGGCGCTGCGCATAGTCGGCGGCGACCTCGTCGATCGATGCATTATCGGCCAGTTCGTAGGTCGCGCGCGACAACGCGCCTTCCACGGTGCGCGTGGCCGATATATTGCCGTTGATGCCGCCGCGCTGCGCGATCCGTTCCGTGATCAGCGGATAGGTCGCAAAATCCTGGCGTTGGCTGGTTACAACGCGGGCCGTGGCCGGTGCCTCCACCGCAGGATTGGGCGGCGTCCGCTCCGATTGTGCCGATGCACCGGCACCCGCCGCTGAAAGCGCAATTGCTGCGCAAAGATGAAATACATGGTTGATCATGGCGCGATCTTACCGGTGCCGAACAACCCTGTCAGGACAGCCCACGCCGATAGGCAGACAGGCGCGTCGAAAACGCGATTTCTGGCAATTGAGATGGCAGCGCCGCGGCACCCAAACCGCAGGAACAGTCCGTAGCCGCGGGATGCTGGTCATCCGGCGACCAATAAACAAGAGCCAGTGCCACCACCGGCTCCTGACGCATCAGCAATGAATTAGGGCCTGTTATTTGACCCGCTCGATCACGGTCGCGATGCCCTGGCCCATGCCGATACACATGGTCGCCAGCCCCAGGGTCGCGTCCTTGTCCTCGAGAATATGCGCCAGCGCGCCGGTGATGCGCGCGCCCGAGGTGCCCAGCGGATGGCCGAGCGCGATCGCGCCCCCGCGCACGTTGATACGGTCCTGGCGGTCCTCGATGCCCAGTTCCTTGAGCACGGCCAGGCTCTGGGCCGAGAACGCCTCGTTGAGCTCGATGTATTCGATATCCGACAGGCTCACGCCGGCGCGCTCGAGCGCCTTCTTGCTGGCCGGCACCGGGCCGCGGCCCATCACCGAGGGATCGCAGCCGGCTACGCCCATACCGCGGATCTTCGCCATCGGCTTGAGACCCAGCTCCTGCGCCTTGTCGGCCGACATCACCAGCACCGCGGCCGCGCCGTCGGAAATCGCCGACGAGTTGCCGGCGGTGACCGTGCCGCCCTTGGGATTGAAGGCCGGGCGCAGCGAGCCGAGGCTTTCCATGCTCGCGTCGGCGCGTACGACTTCGTCGTGTTTCGCCATGAACATATGGCCGTTGGCATCGTAGGCCTTGACCGGCACGATCTCGTTGTCGAATTCGCCGTCGACGTTGGCCCGATGGGCGCGCTGATGCGAGGTCAGGGCGAACTGGTCCTGCGCGTCGCGCTGGATGCCGTGGATATTGGCCAGCATTTCGGCGGTCAGGCCCATCATGGCCGCCGGCTTGGCCACGTACTTGGACAGCTGCGGGGCGATATCGACGTTGTAGTCCATCGGCACATGGCCCATGTGCTCGACGCCGCCGCAGATGAAGATGCCGTCGATGCCGGCCGCAATCTGGCCGACCGCGGTATGAATGGACTGCATCGACGAACCGCACAGGCGGTTGACCGTCTGGCCGGCGACCGCGTGCGGCAGACCGGCCAGCAGCGCGGCATTGCGGCCGATGTTGAGCCCCTGTTCCTTGGTTTGCTGCACGCAGCCCCAGATCACGTCCTCGATGGTTTCGGGATCGATCGCCGTGTTGCGCTCGAGCAGCGCTTGCATGAGCGCCGCGGAAAGCTCCTCGGCGCGGGTGTTGCGGAACATGCCGCCCTTGGAGCGGCCCATCGCGGTGCGTACCGCGTCAACTATCACGATGTCTTGCATTGTGTACTCCGAAATTCGGTGAGCGGATCGGCAGCACGCGCGCGCAGCGTGTGACGCTGCCGCGCGTATCAGCCGACCGTCTTACTATCCGTAATAGGTCTCGCCTTTGGCGGCCATTTCGCGCATGCGCTCGGTCGGCTCGTAGAGCTTGCCGAACGAGCTGTACTTGGCGGCCTTGTCGCAGACGCTCTTCAGGCCCAGCGCGTCGGCGTACTTGAGCGCGCCGCCGCGGAACGGCGGAAAGCCGATACCCATGATCAGACCCATGTCGACCTCGTTCGGGGTCTCGGCGATGCCTTCCTCGAGCGCGCGCGCCGCCTCGATGATCATCGGAATCATCATGCGGTCGACGATCTCGTCGGCGTCGAAGTCTTTCTGGCCGTCTTTTTGGACGCTGGCGACCAGTTCGTAGGCCTTGTCGTCCTGGGTCTTCTTCGGGCGGCCCTTCTTGTCCTTTTCGTAGGTGTAGTAGCCGGAGCCGCTCTTCTGGCCGAGCCGGTCGTTCTCGACCATGACGTCCAGCGAGGACTTGCCGTCCTGCTTCATGCGGTCCGGATAGCCCTCGGCGAGCACTTCCTCGACGTGCTGCGAGGTATCCATGCCGACCACGTCCGACAGATACGCCGGGCCCATCGGCCAGCCGAACTTCTCCATCACCTTGTCAATCTTTGTGAAATCCGCGCCGTCGGAGAGCAACCGCTGAAAGCCAAAGAAATACGGGAACAGGATTCGATTGACCAGGAAGCCCGGGCAGTCATTGACCACGATCGGCGTCTTGCCCAACGTGTGGGCGAAGTTCACGACGGTGGCGATCGCGGCTTCCGACGACTTCGCACCCCGGATCACTTCCACCAGCGGCATCTTGTGTACCGGATTGAAGAAGTGCATGCCGAGGAAATTCTCGGGGCGCTTGAGATCGGCGGCCAGCGCATCGATGGAAATACTCGAGGTGTTCGACGCAAGTATCGTTTTTTCCGAAACTTTTTCTTCGGTTTCGGCGAGCACGGCCTTCTTGATCTTGGGGTTCTCGACCACGGCCTCAATGACCACGTCGACGGTGCCGAAATCGCCGTAGGTGAGCGTCGGACGGATACGCGACAGCCCCTGGGCCATCTTGGCGGCATCCATCTTGCCGCGCTCGACGCCCTTGGCGAAGTGCTTGGACGCTTCCTCCAGGCCCTGCTCGATGGCGTCGTCCTTGATGTCCTTCATCAGGATCGGCACGCCTTTGTAGGCCGACTGGTAGGCGATACCGCCACCCATGATGCCGGCCCCGAGTACCGCAGCCTGCTCGATCGTGTGCGCGATCTTGGCGTATTTCTTGCCGTTCTTCTTGATCAGCTGATCGTTGAGGAATAACTGGATCAGCGCTGCGGCTTCGCTGGTCTTGGCCAGTTTGATAAAGCCCTCGGTTTCCTCGGCAATGGCCTCGTCGCGCTGCATGCTGGCAGCCTTGGCCATGCGCTCGATCGCCTCGATCGGGGCCGGGTACATGCCCTTGGTCTGGCCGAGCACGAAGCCCTTGGCGGTCTGGAAGGTCATCGCCGCTTCGGTCTTGTTGAGCTTGAGCGGGGCCTTCTTTTCGGCCTTGCGGGCCTGCCAGTCGAACTCGCCGGCGATCGCGCGATCCAGCAGGTCACGCGCGGCGGCCTCGAGCTCATCCTCCGCGACCACGGCATCGACCATGCCGGCCTTGAACGCCTTGTCGGCGCGGCGCGGCTTGCCGTCGGCGATCCATTCAATCGCGTTGTCGGCGCCGATCAGGCGCGGCGCGCGCACGGTGCCGCCGAAGCCCGGATAGATGCCCAGCTGCGTTTCTGGGAAGCCGATCTGGGCCTTTTCACCCATCACGCGATAATCGGTGGACAGGCACATTTCCAGGCCGCCGCCGAGTGCGATGCCGTTGATCGCGGTCACGCTGGGAAAATCCAGGTCCTCGATGGTCGAGAACATCTGATTGGCGTCGCGCATCCACTCGCGCATCTCGTCGTCGGTGGCCTTGAAGCGCTCGCCGAACTCCATGATATCGGCGCCGACGATAAACGCCGGCTTGGCGGACTTGACCAGCAGGCCTTTGATATCGCTTGCGTCGGCCAGCGCCTTGGCGGCCTGGTTGAGATCGTCGATGGTGGCCTGATCGAACTTGTTGACCGAGGCCTCGCGCGCATCGAAACACAGCACGGCGATCCCGTCGGTGACTTCGACCGACAGTTTGGATCCCTCATAGAGCATGGATACCGTCTCCCTTGATGATGAACGTCAACCCGGTCGCATCGGCGGCCGGGCGCTGAAACTTTCGGCGATACGGTAGCGTACTGCGGTGATCGTCACAATCGATACGGCTACGGCCATGCGGGCTCGCGCCACAGCAACCTGCGGCGCTTGCGGCATGTTTTGACAGTGCGCGCACGGCGTGCTTACCTACATTTCTGATCATTGCAAGGTGAATCTCAGACTCATGCCAAAATCCGACAACCGCATCAGCAAGCTGCGCCAAGACGTGGAAAAACTGCGCAAGAACTACACCGGCGCATTCACGTCTGCCAACCGCGCCGTCTACGACGGAATTGAACAGCTCGCCGAGCACGAGCTGAACGCGATCAAGACCCACTACGAGCAGGCGATCGACAGTCTCAAGACCCTGCGCAAGGGCGGCGCGCCGCGTGAATTGGCGGTCGCCCAGTTGCAGCTGATCCAGGACACGATTGATCGCATCATGACCAACGCGCGCGAGAGCATGTCGATCCTCGACGACACGCGCAGCCGTATCAACGACGAGATCCGGCGCAATCTCGAAGGCAGCGAAGCGATCGCCAGCGACGCCGCCACCCAGACCAAGGCCGAGGCCAAGACACGCAAGACGCTGGCCAAGGACGAAGCCAAGAGCACGAAGACCCAGGCCAAGCGCAAGGTCAATCAGAACGTCGGCGAGGCGAAGAGCCAGGCCAAGACGCAGGCCAGCGCCGCGAAGGCCGCTGGCAAGAAGACAGCGAAAACCGCAGCGGCCAAGCCCGGCGGTACCGATACCGCAAAGAAAAGCACAGGCACAGGTAAAACGAGCGCCAGCAAGAGCACCTCGGCCAAACGCAGTGCGGCCAGCAAGACCGCCTCGGGCGCCAGCAAGGCATCATCATCGAGCGCCGGCAAGAGCAGCAGCGCCAAGCCGAAGACCGGTAGCAGCACGAAGAAGTCGACCACCACGCGCAAGCGCAGTTCGAGCGCCGGCAATACAGCCGGCAAGAGCGGCAGCAGTGGCTCCGGCGCATCGAGCGCCAGCACCGCTTCGAGCAACAACCAGGGCACGCGCCAGACCGGCGAGGACAGCAGCTCGAGCAGTGGAAGCAGCTCCACCAACAGCTGAATCGATTATCCTGTAGCGCAACGGGCCGCCCCACCGGGTGGCCTTTTTTATGGGCCCGGCCCAGGGCGTGTTCAGGGCGTGTTGACGCTTGGCCCGACGCCGCGCCAGCGGCCATTTTGGCGCAAGACAAGGCGCAGTGCGCGTCGTGTAGCGTGCACCATGAGCGCGCTGCAACGCCGTATTGCGGCCCTTGTAATAAACTAGAGGCCCTGGCCCGAAGGCTTGCAGTCCCCCAAGTCAATAAACTAGGCGCGCCATCCGGCGTTGCAGGACTTGACCGCAGAAT
>Ga0136575_100241_pt1 | contig 23261 bp, 20 predicted proteins | sample AntDeeMetagen136_FD_104785 | JGI IMG/M metagenome (GOLD analysis project Ga0136575, IMG submission 104785) | Saline lake microbial communities from Deep lake, Antarctica - Metagenome #136 | ecosystem: Environmental > Aquatic > Non-marine Saline and Alkaline > Saline | place: Antarctica: Deep lake...
GTTATCGATGAGCGATTGGAGGACCGGCATTCGTTCACCCGTGCCGTGTGTCACGACACCCGAACGGAAACCGTCGCGGCTTTCACATCCATCCCGCAGTTCACGCGATCGAGATGGATACCGATCAATCGGCCGGCGTAACTGCCGAATTCGGCATCGACTCGCGCCGTCACACGTTCGCGAAGAGCCGACGGCCGATACCGAGGAGAATCAGCAGGATACCCAGCGCAGTCGCGATCGGTGGAACCGAGACGAGGAGCAATCCGACACCAACGATCAGCACTCCCGTCGATACTCGGACCATGTACTGTGGTCGACGGCTCGAGACAGACCGCGTCGGCAGGCATTCACAGCGTGTGACCGGCGACCGTGATCGGAGCGCGACCGCTTGCCGTGGCCGGTACGGTTTTGCTCGTCGCGGTGAGGGTGTCGGTATGGGAGACCACACTCCGAGCGATTCCGAACGCGACTCCGACGGCCCCGCCTTCCAGCCCGTCTTCGAGAATCGCGTCCGCTTTGCCGAGACCGACCAGCAAGGGATCGTCTTCTACGGCGAGTACTTCACGTTTCAGGACGAGGCCGTCTCCGCGTTCTTCCGGGAACTGGACTACGGCTACGACGACATGCTCGAGGACGGCTGGCAGATACACGTCGTCAACACGGAACTGAACTACTACACCGGCGCGGCGTTCGAAGACGTGATCGTCAACGAGCTGCGGGTCGCCGACATCGGCACGGCGAGTCTCGAGTGCGAGTATCGGGCTACACGAAAGCGTGACGACGAGATCCTGGCCGACGGCACCGTCACGCAGGTCGCCGTCGATCGCGAGACCGAGGAGCCGACACGAATTCCCGACGAGTTCCGCGACGCCGTCGCCGCGTTTCAGGGAGGCCTTGAGTCCGGCGAGTAGCACCACGGCTCCGGCGGTCAGTTCGACACCGAAAAAATTCGGAACGGAGAGCGGTGCTCAGTGGACGCCGACGTACGCCTCGCGGACGTACTCGTTGTCGTGGAACTCGTCGTGTGTCCCCGACAGCTCGATCTCACCGGTCTCGATCAGCGAGAGTCGTTCCGCGTGAGTCAGGGCGAACGTCGAGTTCTGCTCGGCGAGCAGGATCGTCAGCCCCGTCTCCGCTTGAAGTTTCTCGAGTGCGTCTCCGATATCCTGAATGATGACCGGTGCGAGCCCGAGCGTCGGTTCGTCGAGCATCAACACGTCGGGGTCGCTCATCAGCGCGCGACCGACGGCGAGCATCTGCTGTTCGCCGCCGCTCATGGTCTCGGCCTCCTGCTCGCGGCGTTCGTCCAGCCGCGGGAACAGGTCGTAGACCATGTCGAGGTCGTCTGTGACCTCGTCGCGATCGGTTCGGAACTGAGCGCCCATCAACAGATTCTCGTGAACCGAGAAGTACGGGAACAGGTCCCGATCCTCGGTACAGTAGATCAGGCCGTCCCTGACGATCTGCTGTGGCTTCACGGTGGCGAGATCCGTTCCGTCGTAGCAGATCGTGCCGTCGTACTCGACGAACCCTGCGATGGCGTTGAGCATGGTCGTCTTGCCAGCCCCATTCGGGCCGATCACGCCGTAGATTTCGCCCTCGTTGATCGACAGCGAGACGCCTTTCAGTGCGTGTGACTTGCCGTAGTAGACGTTGAGGTCCTCGACCTCGAGTATCGGATCAGTCATTATAGTCCCTCACCGGCGAGATACGCCTCCTGGACTGCGTCGTCCTCGGCAATCTCCTCGGGCGTTCCCGACGCGAGGAAGTCGCCGTTGTTGAGGACGACGACGCGGTCGACGAGTCCCATCAACCCGCCCATGTTGTGGTCGACGACGACCATCGTCATGCCTTCCTCGCGGAAGCGTTCGATCTGGGCGGCAAGCTCCCCGATCTCCGCCTGGTTCATCCCGGCGAAGGGTTCGTCGAGCAACAGGAGTTCAGGCTCGGTCGCCAGCGCCTTGGCGATCTCGAGGCGGCGAACGTCCGCGTGGGGTAGTTCGTCCGGCATCTCCTGAAGATCGTCTTCGATGTCGATACGAGCCGCGTACTCGTAGATCTCCTCTTGCGTGGCGCCGCCGCGCAGCGAGACGATGCTGTTGGGGAGCGTGAACAGCTTGATGTTTCCGGCGACCGACATCGAGTCGATCGGGTTCGATTCCTGTGAGACTCGCGAGAGTCCCTTGTTGACGACCTGGTGGGTCGAATCGTCGGTAATGTCGTCACCGTTGAACCGGATCGACCCCTCGGTGACGCCGTAGATGCCCATGATGCAGTTGAACACCGTGGACTTCCCCGAGCCGTTCGGGCCGATCAGGCCGACGATTTCGCCCTCGTCGACCTCGAACGAGAAGTCGTCGACGGCGACGAGGCCGCCGAACTTCTTCGTGAGATTCTCGACTTCCAGCACGCTCATCGGCGATCACCTCCGAGCCGCTCGAGCCCGTACCAGAGCTTGCGGAACAGGCCCTGGCGGGCGAACACGAGGATCAGCAGGACGATTATCCAGAGGATCGCCCACCGGAGTTGGGCATCGAGTCCGAACGCGTGCAACACGATGTCCTCCATCAAGATGATGAAGAACGCGCCGCCGAGCGGGCCGAGTATCGAACCCATCCCGCCGACGACGGCCATCGCAATCATCTCGATGCTGTTATCGACGACGATGAACGAGCCGGGATCGACGCCGCCGAATCGATGTGCGAGGAGCACGCCGCCGATACCCATCGGGATCGAACTGAGCATGAACGACCAGATCTTGAACTTGGTCGCGTTGATGCCGGCGGCTTCCACCGCTGACTCGTTCTCTCTGATCGCCAACAGGATGAGTCCGATGTTCGATCGTGCGACGATCAAAAGGGCGACTGCGACCGCGAGCATCGGGAGCAAGAAGAGGTAGTAACTCTGGACCGGTTCAGTGATGTCGAAGATCTTCTCGACCCCGGCGAGACCGGTTTCACCGCCCGTGTATTCGCTGAGCGGGTTCATCATCCGGTAGAAGATCAACACGGCGACGAACGTGATCAACGAGAAGTACGGACCGCTCAATCGGAGCGACGGCAACGCGATGAGCAGCCCGATTCCCAACGCTGCGAGCACCGAGACGGGTATCGTCACCAGCATCGGCAACTCCGGGTTAACGTTGTGTATCAGCATCGCTGTCGTATATCCAGCACCGCCGGAGAGAACGGAGTGACCGAAGCTGATGTAGCCGGTGTAACCGCTCTGGATATCCCATCCCATCGCGAGGATGGCCCAGATGCTGGCCGCGATCATCGCCTGAATGAGGGCATAGTTCCCCCAGAACGGCGCGGTCAGCAGCCCGACGAGCGTCCCGACGACCAACACGAACTGCAGGCCGTTCATCTCACCGAAGTAACCGCCGATCAGACGGTTGTAGACGTTGGCCAGCGGCTGCAACACGCGGTTTATCGGTCCGGTAACGGTCGTGAGTCGATCGAGAGCGGCACCGCCGGCGCGGCCGGCTGCACCGCTGATTCGGGAAGCTATTCCGCTCGAGCGGCCGGTTTCGCTACTCATGGGCGAACTCCCTCCCGTAGAGGCCCTCCGGTAGGAGGAGCAAGACCGCCACGAGGACGATCAGTGACGGAATTCCGACGTATCCCTGTCCGATGAACTCGGTCGTAAACTGCTGGAGATAGCCGATCAGGTAGGCGGCGACGACGGATCCTTTGATGCTTCCGATGCCGCCGATCACGACGATAATGAACGCGTTCGCGAGCGGATTGAGCCACATCTGCGGCGTCGTCGGTTCGACTGTCCCTAGAATGACACCGGCGATACCGGCGAACGCGCCGGCGATCAGCCACGTGCGAGACTTGACGGACAGCAGATTGACGCCAGTCAACTGTGCACCGCGTTCGCTCATCGATGTCGCGAGGATCGATCGACCCTCGTCGGTTTGCGTGACGTAGTACCATAGTAATCCGATCGTAATCCACGAGAGAACGAACCCGAGGATGTACATGTAGCCGATTCGCGTTCCGAACCCTTCCAGATGAAGACTACCGCTCAGAACGCTCGGAGTCCCCTGCGGATTGGCCCCGAATCGATAGTGAATGAGATTCGTCAACAGGAGCGCGACCATCACGGTCGAGAGGAACGTGATAACGACGTTGTCTTCGATGTATCTGACGAGACCCGCGTACAGCGCGTACGAGGCCAGTGCAGTAGCGATAACCGCGATGACGAACCCCGCGGCTGGCGGAACCGCAATCGCGCCGACGACCGACGACGACGTGAGGACCACGTAGGCGTACGCACCGAACATGATCAGCCCGCCGTGGGCGAGGTTCAGGACTCCGCCGACGCCGAATATCATCGTAAATCCGATCGCGACCAGTGCGTAGATCGCACTTACCACTGCCCCCAGGAGCAAGACCGATAGAATTTGATCGAGCATGTCTTGCTACATCCAGGGGGGCGCGATGTGGTCACCAGACGAATTGGCCGCGGGGTAGACGAGTTCCTGATGTCCGCCCTCGTCGTCTTCGTTTGGCTGCCACTGAGTGACCGGATAGTTCGAAATCTTGCCGTCGGTTCGTGTCTCCTTGGCGTCGTTCGGATAATCCGAGTCCTCGCCGTAGAGCGAAATCTCTGCGGCAGCGCCGGTGTACTCGACACTGTGCATCGCTTCGACGATGTCGTCGAGGTCGTCGTTGTAATTGATGGTGCCAGCCTCTTCGGCGACCTCGCTGTAGAAGTGGATCGCGTCGTAGGTGTTGAATCCCATGTACATGGGCTTGGTCGGCGCGCCATCATCACCGTACTCGTCCTGATAGGTTTCGACGAAGTCCATCGTCTTGTCGGTGATATCCGTGACACCGCCGCCGCCGGACTGGGCCGTCGTCTCGTACTGACAGATCCCCTCAGTTTGACCCCAGAACTCGGGATTCATCGACGCGACGTGCGTGCCTTCCACTGCGAAGGGGTACCGGTTCGTGATCCACGGCTTGAGTAGCTTCCCCTGTCCACCGGACGCGAAGAAACGGAGGACTGCGTCCACTCCTTCACTCTCTAGATCGTCCAGGATCGACGTGTAATTGTCCGTGCTGAGGCTCACGGTATCGTCGTAGGGGACGTCGAACCCGCGACTCCTGAGTTCATCCGGAAGCAGTTCCTGAAACGACTTGGTCCAGGCAGCTTCCTCGGACAGATGCCCGAACGTGTTCCAGCCGTGTTCGTCGGAGAGGAACTCCGCGTAATCGGCCATCGCTTCGGCCTGCAGTTCGGAGTTGATCGGTCCCGTTCGGAAGATATTCTTGTTGTGTTCGTAGTCATCACCGGTCGTGTTCGCCATCGTACTCTGGTCCGCTGACCCCGTGATAATGAACGGAACGTCCTCGTCGGCGATGGTCCCGGTGATCCGCTGAGTGACCTCGCTCGAGAACGTGCCGACGAGCAGATCGACGTTGTCCTCTACGATCATCCGTTCGACGATCTCGGACGTTCCGCCCGGATCCGTTTCGGTGTTCTCCGAGATCAGTTCGATCTCCTGGTCGCGGACCTTTCCGACTTCATCGACGGCGATCTCGGCACTTCGTTCCGAGCCGACCCCCATCGCCATACCGGTCGGTGCGAGGTGACCGATTTTGAATATTCCGTCATCGTCATCGCCGCCGACGCCGCCGAGGCAGCCGGCCAGCGTCGTCGTCACCGCACCGGCACCGGCCGCTCCGAGAAACGTTCGGCGTCCGAGTGAGCTCTTACCATTCCTACCCAAGTTACGATTATTATTATCTTCGTTAGCCATTGTGTATCAGTGAGTTACCGATTCTCAGTCTCCAGTTTTGAGTCACCCGTAATAAAGGTGAGGGAAGTTAGCAAGGATCCTGTGAACTATACACGAGTGTTATGTTTTACTTCTCTCTCGAGTTACGCGGAGGAACAGGTGACGGAGGAATACGCCGCTCGAGCCCGAGCGGCCATCAACTGCCGTTCAACGGACTTCGTCCTCGAGCCCGGTTGGCTCCTCACGGAGGCGATACTCGCCGTGTTCGAACGCGACGACGCCGTCGTGGCGGAGGTGATCGAGATGGGCGAAGGCCTCCCCCGGTCCGTGGACGATGTGAATTCCCTCGAGGTCGCCGAACAGGTGGGCGCTGACCGTCCAGGCGTCAGCCGGTCCGTGGTCGTCCAGAAACGCGAGGATCGTGTCCGTTCGCTCGCGGTGGTGCTCGAGGATCGCGTCGGCGCGGGCGGTCGGCTCCGCGATCGGATCGCGGTGGCCGGGCCAGACCCGTTCGTAGTCGCGGTCGATGAGTCGATCCAACGTCGCGACGTAGCGCTCGAGCGGGCGCTCGACCCGGACGTCCGCGCCGCCGACGTTCGGCGTGTACACCGGCAAGAGGGCGTCGCCGACGAACGCCTCGTCGCCGCTCTCGGTTTCGAAACAGCACAGCCCCGCCGCGTGTCCCGGCGCGTGCACCGTCTCGAGCGTTCGACCGCCGACCGCGAGTCTCTCCCCGTCCTCGATCGGGGTCGGATCGGCCGGTGATCCCTCGATCTCCGCGGACTCGAAAAAGGCGAGGAGTTCGACTCGTGCATCGTCGGGGACGCCCCACTCCTCGAGGAGTTCCCGACGCCGCTCCTCGACGGCGGCGACGGCGGCGGGATCCTGTGCGACCAGCGGGGCGTCGGCCTCGTGGACGTAGACGGTCGCGTCGCTTTCGGCCTGAATTTCGCCGGCCAGTCCAGCGTGGTCGACGTGGAAGTGGGTGAGGACGATGTCGTCGACGTCGGCAAACTCGTAACCGCGTTCAGCGAGCCCCTCGCGGAGGTCTCGACGGATGTCGTCGGTGGCGATGCCGGTATCGACAAGTGCGAGTTCGTCGGCGTCGTCGTCGGCGAGGACGTAGGCGTTGTTTCGACCCTCGAACTCCTCGTTTCCGAGTACGATGCGGTCCATATCGGCTACCCACATGTTGTCCACTAATAATTCGCGCGATAGCGGAACTGGACGAGACGAAGGGACGGTCTCACTCGGTCGGCCGACAACGCGCGCTACCGTCTGTCGGTTGGTCAGTCTGAGTGAGAGATCAAAAGAAAAACGTAACCACTAAACCGCCAATTAGCTCTCGAGTTCGGCCCGCAGCAACTGATTCACGTCACCGGGGTCCGCGCTGCCGCCGGTCTTTTGCATAACCTGGCCGACGAGGAAGTTGATCGCGCCGTCGTCGCCCGACTCGTAGTCGTCGACGGCGTCCGGGTTCTCGTCGATTGCGTCGACGACGGCCTGTTGGACCTCGTCCTCGCCGGTCTTGCCCAGTCCCTCCTCGGCGACGACTTCCTCCGGCGTTCGGCCGTCGTCCAGCATCGATCGCAGGACCGTCTCGCGGGCGTTCTTCGCCGTGATCTCGTCCTCGGCGACGAGTTCGACGAGTCGCTTGACCTCCTCGAGGCGGTCTTCGATTTCGGTGATCTCGATGTCGCGGTAGTTGAGTTCGCCCAGCAGGTTGTCCGCGACCCACGTCGCCGCCAGATCGGGGTCGAACTCGCCGGCGACGTCCTCGTAGAAGTCCGCGACCTGCTTCGTGGAGGTGAGCTTGGAGGCGGCCTCCTCGCTCAGGCCGTACTCCGCCTGAAACCGCTCGCGGCGGGCCGAGGGGAGTTCGGGGATCGAGATCTCGTCTTTCCAGTTCGAGACCCGAAGCGGCGGGAGGTCGGCCTCCTCGAAGTAGCGGTAGTCCTTCTCTTCTTCCTTCGAGCGCATCGAGACGGTGATTCCCCGCGACTCGTCCCAGTGGCGGGTCTCCTGTTCGACCGCGCGCCCGCGCTGGATGGCGTTCTTCTGTCGGGTCTCTTCGTAGGCCAGGGCCTTCTCCGCGCCCTTGTGACTCGAGATGTTCTTGACCTCGGTCCGGTTGGCTGCCTCGAGCGCGTCCGTCCCGATCTCGTCGGTATCGTCGCCGTCGATCGCTTCCTCGGGGATGATCGAGAGGTTGGCGTCGATCCGCAGGCTACCGTCGCGTTCGGCGTCGAAGACGCCCAGGTACTCGAGGACTTCCTCGAGTTCGGCCAGAAAGGCGCGCACCTCGCCGGGACTGCGGAAGTCCGGCGCGGTGACGATCTCCATCAGCGGCGTGCCCGCGCGGTTGTAGTCGACGAGGGTGTACTCCGCCGAATCGATGCCGCCACCGCCGCCGACGTGCTGGAGACTGCCCGGGTCCTCCTCGAGGTGGGCGCGCTCGATCGCGACGGTCCGGCGCTGACCCTCGACGGAAATCTCGAGTTCGCCCGCCTGACAGATCGGCTCGTCGTACTGGGTGATCTGGAAGTTCTTCGGCAGGTCGGGGTAGTAGTAGTTCTTCCGGTGGAAGCGGGTCTCCTCGGGGATCTCGGCGTCGATCGCCTTGCCGATCTTGACGGCGGCCTCGACGGCTCCCTCGTTGAGCACTGGCAGCGCCCCCGGCAGGCCGAGACAGACCGGGCAGACGTTGTCGTTAGGCTCGTCGCTCGGATCGGTCGAACAGCCACAGAAGATCTTCGTGTCGGTCTCCAGCTGGACGTGGACCTCGAGGCCGATGACGGTCACGAGGTCGCCCTGCTGGACGGTCTGGGCAGTCATTGGAGGCGATTCGGGCCCGTGGGGGTAAAACGTAACGGGACGGACTCGCCTACCGCGCGTCCTCGAGTTCCTCGAGCGCCGCCGGATTCTCGATGCTGCTCATGTCGCCCAGATCCTCGCCCGTGTAGGTCGCCTGAATGGCCCGCCGGATGATCTTGCCCGACTGGGTCTTGGGGAACTCATCCACGAACAGCACCTCGCGCGGGCGGAACGGTTTACCCAGTTCCTCGCCGACCTGCGCGCGCAGTTCCTCCCGGAGATCGTCCGTTTCCTCGATTCCAGCCTCGAGGACGACGTAGGCGACGACGGCGGTGCCGGTGGTGTCGTCGGGCGCGCCGATCGCGGCGGCCTGATTGACGGCCTCGTGGTCGATGAGCGCCCCTTCGACCTCCGCCGGCCCGACCTTGCGGCCGGCCACGTTGAGGGCGTCGTCGGCGCGGCCGTGGAGGAACCAGAAGCCGTCGTCGTCCTTCTGGGCCCAGTCGCCGTGGTCCCACATGGGCGGGTCCCGGAACGTCAACCAGTACTCGTTGAGATACCGCTCGTCGCCCGACCAGAGCGATTTGGTCATCGACGGACACGAGTCGCGGGCGACGAGGTAGCCGCGCTCGTTGTTCTCCCTGACCGAGTTCCCGTCGCGGTCGACGATGTCGATGTCCATGCCGAGGCCCGGGCCACCGAGCGTACAGGGTTTGAGCGGTTCCGTCGGCATCGGCATCAGGAAGCAGCCACAGATCTCGGTACCCCCGGAGATGTTGATGATCGGGGAGTCGCCGCCGCCGACGTTCTCGTGGAACCAATGCCAGGACTCGGGATCCCAGGGTTCGCCCGTCGAACCGAGAATCCGGAGGCTGGAGAGGTCGTGGCCCTCGAGCCACTCGTCCCCGTGTTTGCGGAGCGCACGGATCGCGGTCGGCGAGATGCCGAACTGGGTGAGTTTGTGGCGGTCGATCATGGACCAGAAGCGATCTGGTTCGGGATAGTCCGGCGCGCCCTCGTACATGAAGACGGTGCCGCCGAAGGTATGGGTCCCGATCAGACTCCAGGGCCCCATCATCCAGCCGATGTCCGAGACCCAGAAGAAGCGGTCCGCGGGTTTGAGATCCATCCCGAAGTAGACCTCCTTGGGACACTGGACCTGGACGCCCGCGTGCGTGTGGACGATTCCTTTCGGTTTGCCCGTCGTGCCCGACGAGTAGAGCAGCATCGATTCCTGACTCGAGTCGAGCGATTTCGTCTCGTACTCGTCGTCCTGCGTTTCGACGGCGTCGGCCCACCACTCGTCGCGATCGTCGATCCAGGGAATTTCATGTTCGCTGGTCGCGGAGCCAGCCCCCAATCTGTCGAAGACGATCGTGTGTTCGACGTGCCCGGCCTCCTCGATCGCCTCGTCAGCCGCGGACTTGAGGAAGACCGGGTCGCCGCGACGGTAGAAGCCGTCGCCGATAAAGAGCACGGAACACTCGGAATCCGCGATCCGGGTAGCGGCTGCGTCGACGCCGAAGCCCGAGAAGATCGGCACGGCGATCGCACCGACCTTGAAACAGCCATAGAGGATCGAGACGACTTCGGGGACCATCGGCATGTAGAGCCCCACGGTATCGCCTGTTCCGATACCGCGTTCCTCGAGCGCGTTCGCGACCCGGTTCGCTTGCCGGTGGAGTTCGTGGTAGGTCACCTCCCGGACCTCGCCGTGCTCGCCCTCCCAGATGGTGGCGACTTTGTTCCGGCGCTCCTCGTCGACGGCCGCGTGGCGATCCACGACGTTGTGGGCGACGTTGAGCTCGCCGCCGGGGTACCAGTCGGTGAACTGCGGGCCCTCGCTGGTATCGCGGACCTCGTCGTACGCCTCGTAGAACTCGATCCCGAGGTAGTCGACCAGTTCATCCCAGAACCAGTCGACGCCGCTCTCGGGTTCCCCCTCGAGTTCGGTCGTCGTCCGTTCGATGAGGTCGTCGTAGTCGTCGATCCCGTACGTCTGCATGAACTCGGCGACGTTGGTCGATTCAACGAACTCCTGGCTCGGTTCGTGAGCGATCTCGTCGATATCCTCGAGACTTGGGCTGGTGTTTCCGGGCATTGCTACTCGTAGGTAAGCGTCATGCCCCCATCAAACAACAGGTCGCCGTCGTCGAGGTGTCGGCCGAGGTCGGAAAAACCCAGCAGGAAGAGGGTGGCGACGTCGATCGGTTCCGTCATCCGATCCGTGAACGACTCGTCGGGGAACCGGTAGATCTCCTCGCGGGAAACCGTCGGCACGGTAACCTTATTCTGGGACATTTTGCGTACGCTACCGTCTCCGCGAACCACGATAAAAGTGGCCAGCAGACGACCGGTCCCCGTCCGGTCACCGGTGGCGATCTGTGGCGGCTGTAGCGATCGCTCGAGGGCGTCCTCGAGACGCCTCGAGGACCCAGCTGAACGACGACGGCTGAGAACATATTCTCCGCTTTGGAACCTTCTCGTGCGCGTTCTATTACGTTTTCCTTCGTCGACAACGGCCTCGCAGAACGGGACGATACCGGGGGAAACCTGCAACGCGCCGGGGGTTTTTTCCCCGCTCAACGGCTATCAGATATCCATGAGTACTCGAGCGGGCGCGGACGGCGGGGCATTCTGGGGGGATGCCGACGACGACATTGCGCTCCACCGGTATCGGACGCTCGTCAACACGATCGACGACGGCATTTACCAGGTCGATACCGACGGACGCTTCGTCGCGGTCAACGACGTCATCGTCGAGGCGACCGGCTATACGCGCGACGAACTCCTCGGCGAGCACGTCTCGCTCGTGCTCGCCGATAGCGATATCGAACGCATCGAACGCGAGATTTCGAGCCAAATCGGCGCACCCAACGAGGACGACATCGCGACGTTCGATATCACCGTCAGAACTGTCGACGGCGACACGATACCCTACGAACTGCGGATCAACCTCCTTCTGGAAGACGGCACGTTCCGGGGCTCCATCGGCGTCGCCCGCAACCGTACCGAGGAACAGCGCCGACAGGAGTCGCTCGCATCGGCGGTGGAATCGTACGATTCGATCACGAGCATCATCGACAAAGCAGATATCGGCGTCTGTATCCTCGACGAGAACTGCGAGATCACGTGGGCCGACGAGACCATCGAGCAGTACTTCGCTATCGATCACGAGCGTCTCGTCGGGCGAAACAACCGGACGGTCATCGACGATACCCTCAAACACAGGTTTGCCGATGCCGATTCGTTCGCCGAGACCGTCCTCTCGTCGTACGACGACGATCACTACGTCGACCGCCTCGAGTGTCGGGTCGTGGACGACGGGACCGACCTCGAGGACCGATGGCTCCGATACCAGAGTAAACCGATCGAATCGGGGGAGTTCGCCGGCGGCAGGGTCGAATTTTACTACGATATTACCGATCAGAAGCAGTCCGAGGAGGACCTAGAAGAGAACAGGGAAGCGTTTCAGTCCCTGGTCGACGCCATCGAGGAGTACGCGATCTTCCGACTGGACGCGGACGGTCACGTCCTCACCTGGAACAGGGGTGCGCGGACCCTCAAGGGCTACGACCGCGAGGAGATCATCGGCGAGCACTTCTCGACGTTTTACACCGATGCGGATCGAGCGGCGAACGTTCCCGAACAAAACCTCGAGCGAGCGCTCGAGACCGGCTCCGCCGAGGACGAAGGGTGGCGCGTCCGAGAGGACGGGACGCGGTTCTGGGCGAACGTGACGATCACGCCGGTTCGGGACGATACCGGCACCCATCGGGGCTATCTGAAGGTAACTCGCGATATGACGGACCGCTGGGAGCGCGAGCAGGAACTCGAGAGCGAACTCCAGCGCATTCTCGGGCGGATTTCCGACGCCTTCTACGCGGTCGATGACGAGTTCCGATTCACGCACGTCAACGATCGCGCCGCCGAACTCCTCCAGCAGACCGAGGAGGAGCTACTCGGCGAACAGCTCTGGGAGGTGTTCCCGGATCTCCGTGACCTCGACGAGGTCTGGGACGCCTTCCACACGGCGCTGGAGACGCAGGAGCCGACCAGCTACGAACTGTACTACGACACGCTTGACTTCCGTGTCGAAGCGAACCTCTACCCCTCCGAGACCGGGATCTCGGTGTACTTCCGCGACGTCACCGAACGCAGAGAGCGCGAGCAGGAACTCGAGCAGACGGAGCGGCGCTTCGAAGCGATCTTCGAGGATCCGAACATCCTCGTCGGGCTGCTCGAGCCCGACGGGACGGTGCTGGATATCAACGGGACGGCGATGGAGTACATCGACGCCGACCTCGCTGACGTGACCGGCGAGCCGTTCTGGGAGACGCCGTGGTGGGGAGAGGGCGAGGACGTTCGGTCTTCGGTCAGGGAGTGGACCGAACGCGCGGCGGCCGGCGAGTACGTCAACTTCGAGGCCGACCTCACGCGACCCGACGGCGAGCAGTACACGCTCAACGGCGTCTTCAGGCCCGTCACGAACGACGAGGGTGACGTCGTGTCGATCGTCGTCTCGGACCGCGACGTCACGGAGCGAAAGAAGCGCGAACGCGAACTCGAGGAGTCCGAGCAGCGCTACCGTACCCTCGCCGAGCACTTCCCGAACGGCGTCGTCACCCTCTTCGACCACGACCTCGAGTACACGCTGGTCGCGGGGCAGGGCTTCGACAAGATACCCGTGGACCCGGCGGAAGCCGAGGGGGAACAGTTCGACGACGTCTGGCCCGAGGAGACGATCGACACGCTCAAACCGGCGCTTCAAGCCGCACTCGAGGGCAAGGAGCGAACGGTCGAACTGGAGTACGCCGGCCGGGAGTGGGTGCTCTATACGGTCCCGATCACCGACAATCGAGGCGACGTCTTCGCCGGCGTGTCGATGGCCCACGACATCACCGAACGCAAGGAGTACCAGCGCAGACTCGAGGAGACGATCGACCGACTCGAGGAGTCCAACCGTCGATTGGAACAGTTCGCCTACGCGGCCTCCCACGACCTGCAAGAGCCCCTGCGGATGGTCTCGAGTTACCTCCAACTCATCGAGAGCCGATACGGCGACGAACTCGACGAGGACGGCGAGGAGTTCCTCGCGTTCGCGGTCGACGGTGCCGACCGAATGCGCGACATGATCGATGGACTGCTGGCGTACTCTCGAGTCGAGACGCAAGGGGATCCGATCGAACCCGTCGACCTCGATTCGGTCCTCGAGAGCGTGCTCGCGGATCTACAGCTCCAGATCGAGGAGACGGACGCCGAAATAACGACCGACACGCTCCCCCGCACCGAGGGCGACGCGGCCCAGTTGCGACAGGTGTTCCAGAACCTGCTGAGTAACGCCCTCGAGTACAGCGGCGACGAGCCGCCGCGAGTTTCCGTCGACGCCGAACGCCGGGGACGAGAGTGGGTGATTTCGGTGCACGACGAGGGCATCGGAATCGATCCCGACGATCAAGAGCGCGTGTTCGAGGTCTTCCAGCGCCTCCACAGCCGTAAGAAGTATTCCGGGACGGGGATCGGCCTCGCGCTCTGTCAGCGGATCATCGAACGCCACGGCGGCGAGATCTGGGTCGACTCCGAACCGGGTGAGGGCGCGACATTCTCCTTTACACTTCCCGCGGCGGACGATTTCGAGCCGTAAGTCCACCGAGCGTCTCGTTTTCACTCGCGATTCGTCGCGTCCCTTCCCGCCGCCACAGTCTGTATACCTCTCACATTGGCCGTCACAGTCTCCACAGTCATCCCATTCAGCGGGCGGCCGGTACCGGATCTGCAGCCAGTGCAAACGCGGCATGGCCAATATATGTAGAATTAGTTATGTACGTCTGACGTACGTTTATGTGGCCGGACGGGCCCCTAGTTGATATGTCGAACAACCGCGTCGAGACGCTCGAATCGACGGTTGCGGAACTCGAGTCGACGGTAGAGGGTCTGACGGACGAACTTATCGAGGCGAAAGAGCGGATCCGCGTCCTCGAGGCCGAACTGGACGCCGACACACCGACGCGTGTCCCCGAACGTCGCAGCGAGGAGACTGAAGCGAAGCCGGACGAAACACCCGAAGCCGAACCCGACGAGGTCGCCGAGGCGGCGGCGGACGCCGAGGGGAAAGTTGAGGAAGAAGCGACCGGTGACGAAGCGGAAGACTCAGGTAGCGACGACATTATCGTCGCATAACTGCGGCCGACACAACGGAAGTGGATGCCGCGGAGGGATTGATTCCCTCGTTTCGGCAGCTACTGACGGTATGGAGGTCGCGCAAAGAGAATGTATATCAAAGCGATCGTCCTCGACAATTTCAAGAGTTTCGGTAGAAAGACGAAGATCCCGTTCTACGAGGATTTCACCGTCGTTACGGGCCCGAACGGCTCCGGGAAGTCAAACATCATCGACGCCGTCCTCTTCGCGCTCGGACTGGCCCGTACCCGCGGGATTCGCGCCGAGAAGCTAACGGACCTCATCTACAACCCCGGTCACGAAGGCGAGGAGACTGCGAGCGGCCCCCGCGAGGCCACCGTTGAGGTAATTCTCGACAACGCCGAGGGCACCCTCGAGCGCTCGCAGGTCGTCAACGCCGCGGGCAGCGACGACGTCGGCGACGTCGACGAGATTCGCATCCGCCGGCGGGTGAAAGAGACCGAGGACAACTACTACTCCTACTACTACCTCAACGACCGCTCGGTCAACCTCTCGGACATTCAGGACCTGCTCGCACAGGCCGGGATCACCCCGGAGGGGTACAACGTCGTCATGCAGGGCGACGTCACCGAGATCATCAACATGACGCCCCACGCCCGCCGGGAGATCATCGACGAGATCGCGGGCGTCGCGGAGTTCGACGCCAAGAAGGAAGACGCCTTCGGCGAACTCGAGACGGTCCAGGAACGGATCGACGAGGCCGAACTCCGCATCGAGGAGAAACGCGACCGCCTCGACCAGCTCGCGGACGAACGTCGGGAGGCCATGCGCTACCGCCGGCTCCGCCGCGAAAAAGAGGAGTACGAGGGCTACAAGAAAGCCAGCGAACTCGAGGAGAAACGCGCCGAACTCGCGTCGGTCGAGCGCGAGGTCGACGACCTCGAAGACGAGCTCCGCGAACTCGAGCGCGAACTCGACGAACGCGAGGGCAAAGTCGTCCGCCTGCAGGAAGACCTCGAGGACCTGAACGCCGAGATCGAGCGCAAGGGCGAGGACGAACAGCTCCGGATCAAAAGCGAAATCGAGGAGATCAAAGGCGACATCTCGCGGCTCGAAGACAAGATCGAGGCCAGCGAGGACGCTATCGAGGAGGCCGAATCCAAGCGCCGCGAGGCGTTCGTCCAGATCGATCGCAAGCAGGAGACGATCGACGACCTCACGGACGAGATGCGCGAGCACAAACTCGAGAAGGCCTCGATCAAGAGCGAGATTCAGGAACGCGAGGCCGAACGCGACGAACTCGAGGCCGAAATCGATGCCGTCGACACCGAGTTCGACGAACTCAAGACCGATCTGGCCGAGCGCAAGGAGCAACTGGAGGACGTGAAGACGGAGCGGAACGACCTCCAGCGCGAACAGGACCGCCTGCTCGACGAGGCCCGGCGACGGTCGAACAACATCAGCGAGAAAGAGCAGACGATCGAGGAGAGACGCGAGGCGCTCCCCGAACTCGAGAGCCAGCGCGGCGACCTCGAGCGGGAACTCGAGAAGGCCGAGCGAAACCGCGCGAACATCGCGGAGGTCGTCGACGACCTGAAAAGCGAGAAGCGACGGCTGCAGTCCGATATCGACGACCTCGACGACGAGATCCAGGCCAAACAACAGGAGTACGCCGAACTCGAGGCTAACGCGGGCGAGAGCGGCGATTCCTCGTTCGGTCGCGCGGTGACGACGATCCTCAACTCGGGGATCGACGGCGTTCACGGCGCGGTCGCCCAGCTTGGGACCGTTCCCGGCGAGTACGCGGTCGCCTGCGAGACCGCCGCCGGCGGTCGACTGGCGAACGTAATCGTCGACGACGACGTCATCGGCCAACAGTGTATCGAGCACCTCAAGTCCCGAAACGCGGGGAGGGCGACCTTCCTGCCGCTGACGGACATGAGCCAGCGTCGACTCCCCAACGCGCCGAGCGATCCGGGGATCGTCGACTTCGCGTACAACCTCGTCGACTTCGATAGCGAGTACGCCGGGGTCTTCTCCTACGTTCTCGGTGATACACTGGTCGTCGAGGACATCGAGACCGCCCGCTCGTACATGGGTGACTATCGGATGGTCACGCTCGACGGCGACTTAGTCGAGAAGAGCGGCGCGATGACCGGCGGCTCCGGCGGCGGCTCGCGCTACTCCTTTACCGGCGGCGGCGAGGGCCAACTCGAGCGCGTTGCGAAACAGATCACGGAACTGCAGGAAGAACGGCAGTCGCTTCGCGAGGACTCCCGCGGCGTCGAGGAGCGACTCGACGACGCTCGCGACCGCAAGAGCGACGCGGCCGACGAGGTCCGCTCGATCGAGTCCGAACTCGAGGGTCTCGACGAGAAACGCGAGGAGATCGAGGCCGAGATCGAATCCCTCGAGTCGGACCTCGAGGAGCTCCGCGAAGAGCGCGAGTCGGTCGACGAGCGGATGAACGAGATCTCCGACGAGATCGACGCGAAGACGGCGACGGTCGAGGAACTCGAAGCGGATATTTCCGATCTCGAGCGCGAGCTCGCGGACTCGAAGATTCCCGAGCTGACCGACCAGATCGAGGCGCTCGAGGCCGAGATCGACGAGCGCGAGGACCGCATACAGGAACTCGACAACGAACTCAACGAGCTAAGCCTCGAGAAGGAGTATGCCGAGGACGCCATCGAGGACCTCCACGACGATATCGAGGCCGCGCAAAACCGGACGGCCGAGCACGAAGACCGAATCGATGAGTACGAGACGGAAATCGACGGGAAACGCGAGACGCTCGAGGCGAAACACGAGGCCGTCGCGGAACTCGAAGAAGAGCTCACGGAACTGAAAGCCGAGCGCAGCGACCTCAAGGAGGAGCTATCCGAGGCTCGGACGGAGCGCGACAAACAGCAAGATCGGGTCAACACCGTCGAAAGCAAACTCGAGGACGCCGGCGAGCGCGCGAGCAGCCTCGAGTGGGAGATCGAGTCCCTCGAATCGGAGGTCGGCGACTACGACCCCGAGGACGTGCCGGATCACGACACCGTCCTCGAGATGATCGAGTACCTGCAGGCGGATATGGAGGCGATGGAGCCGGTGAACATGCTCGCGATCGACGAGTACGACGAGGTTCGGAGCGATCTCGAGACGCTCGAGGAGGGCAGGGAAACGCTGGTCGAAGAGGCCGACGGCATTCGCGAGCGGATCGAGCAATACGAGACCCAGAAGAAACAGACGTTCATGGACGCCTACGACGCGATCGCCGCCCACTTCACCGAGATCTTCGAGAAGCTGTCGGAGGGGACGGGGACGCTCCACCTCGAGAACGAGGCGGATCCGTTCGACGGCGGGCTGACGATGAAGGCACAGCCGGGCGACAAGCCGATCCAGCGCCTGGACGCGATGTCCGGCGGCGAGAAGTCGCTGACCGCACTCGCCTTTATCTTCGCGATCCAGCGGCACAACCCGGCCCCGTTCTACGCGCTCGACGAGGTCGACGCCTTCCTCGACGCCGTCAACGCCGATCGGATCGGCGAGATGGTCGACGAACTCTCCGACAAGGCCCAGTTCGTCGTCGTCTCCCACCGGTCGGCGATGCTCGACCGCTCCGAGCGGGCGATCGGTGTGACGATGCAACAGGATAACGTGAGCGCTGTTACTGGAATCGATCTGAGCGACGGCGGCGACGGCAGCGGGGAGGAGGTGCCGGTCAGTGACTAATCACGACGATTTTTATACCGATGGGGGGGACGAGATCCCCCTCGATATCGCGGGCCACGAGGACCGCGAGCGCCCCGGGGATGCGGACGCGAGCACGGACGACGATTCCGACGACGAGAGCCCGTCGGTCGGGGCCGACGGTTCCGTCCTCGAGTTCGCGGACGTCGAAACGGCCACGGAGACGTCCGACGACGACGAAGACGACGAAGACGACGAAGACGAGGAGACGGTCGAGCCCGTCGAACTGCTCGTTCAGCTCGCGAAGGACGGCGACATCGACCCGTGGGACATCGACATCGTCGCGGTCACCGACAAGTTCCTCGAGGCGATCGACGAGGTCGACCTGCGAACCTCCGGGCGGGCGCTGTTCTACGCGAGCGTCCTCCTGCGGATGAAAAGCGACGAACTGTTCGCCACCGACGAGCCCGACGAGGAGGAGCTCCCGCCGTGGGAAGCGCCCTTCGCCGACGACGGGCCGATGGACCCGGAGGGCGACGACGGTCGGGAGTATCCGCCGGGGTTCGATCCCGTCGAGAACCTCGAGGAGGAGATGGAGCGCCGCCTCGAGCGCAAGCACGCCCGCGGGAAGCCGGAGACGCTGGACGAACTGGTCCGCGAGCTTCGGACCGCCGAGCGCGACACCTGGTGGAAGGAATCACGAAGTTACGACACGAGCGATTCGCCGAAGGGGTACGACCGCGGCGTGCAGGAGCTGAACTACCACTCGGGCGATGACTTCCGGGTCGACGACGAGCCGACCAGCGACGACGTGACCCACACGACTCACGAGGAGGATATCGAGGCGGTCATCGACGACGTCGAGGCCGAGCTCAAAGAGCACTACGAGCGAGGCCGCGACGAGGTGCTGTACGCCGAAATCGACGGGATCGGCGGCACGCGCGTGATGACCTACCTCGCCTTGCTCTTTCTGGCTCATCGGGGGACCGTGACGCTCGAGCAGGACGAACTGTTCGGCGATCTCTGGGTCACGGAGGCGGCAGTAGAGGCCGAGGCGACCGAAGCGATCGCCGACTGAACTCTCGTACCGGCTTGAGAGTGACGCTTCGTACCGGCTTGGGAATGACTCGAGCGCCCACAAGCGTTTAGCCCGCACCGGCGAAACCTCGAGTCGATGACGAGGCCGGACGATGCCCTCTTTCGCACTCGTGTCGAGACGTTCGCGCTGGTCCGGAAGCTGCTGCCAATCGCCCTCCTCACGGTGGCCATGATCGGGCCGCTGTTCCGGTTCGAGCCGACGGTCGCGATGTGGATCTCGGCCGTGAGTTTTCTGGTGGTCCTCGTCGGCCTCCTCCTCGTGAGCCGCCTCCCGCTGTATCCGGCCCACACCTTCGGGATCGAGCACCGGTTCGAGGAGGAGCCGTTCGAAACCGGTCGGCGACAGTGCGTCCGCTGTGGCGTGCTGGCCGAAACCGGCGCGCACCGCCGCTATGCCCGACAGATCGTCGTCCTCGGCGTGCCACTTCACACCCTCGAGTGGGGGAGCAACGACTTTTGTGACGACTGCGTCGCGCTCGGGGACGCCATCGACTCGCCTCCCACGGCCGAGCGAACCGCGGTACCGGATCCGTCGCCGACCCAATCGACGGCGCGGGAACCGGACCAAAGTCGAGATGGAGAACAGGAACGGGAACGAGAACGGGCAACGGAATCGCCGTCGGGCGACGGGATGCGGTCGGACGGCGAACCGCCGCGACTCGAGCGGGCCCGGCGCATCGACCGAACCGACGAGACGACCGCGCTGGAGCTCAGACGCGCGTTCGAGTAGACTCACTCGAGGTAGTCGCCGGCCAGCAGATCGACGCGCTCGAGCGTCTCCTCGGGGATCGCCTCCTGTGGCGTGTTGATCGTCCCCTCGAGGGCACTCCAGGCCTCGCTCTCGAAGTCCTCGGGCATCGTTCGGATGGCGCGTTCGACGACTGCGTTGATCGCGTCCTGATTGGCCGCGGCGTTCTCGAGGACTTCCTCGAGGGTGACCTCGCTGTCTTGCTTCCAGACGTCGTAATCGGTGACACCGGCGACGGTGGCGTAGCTCAGCTCGGCCTCGCGGGCGAGTTTGGCCTCCGGAATGGCGGTCATGCCGATGATGTCCCAGCCCTGGTCGCGGTAGAACTCGCTCTCGGCCCGGGTAGAGTACTGCGGGCCTTCGATGCAGACGTACGTGCCGTCTTCCTGGGTTTTCGTTCCGCCGTCGGTCGCTTCCCGTGCCGATTCCGCGAGGTGGGAGACCAGTTTGGGACAGTACGGATCGGCAAAGCCCATGTGGACGACCATGCCGTCACCGAAGAAGGTGGGCGTGCGGTGTTTGGTCCGGTCGAAGATCTGGTCGGGAATAACCAGCGTTCGCGGCGGCAGATCCTCGCGCAGGCTCCCGACCGCGTTTGTGGCAATGATCCGGTCGACGCCGACCGACTTCAGCGCGTAGATATTCGCCCGGTAGGCCGCGTCGGTCGGCGGATGCTGGTGATCCTCACCGTGGCGCGGAAGGAAGGCGACGTCTCGCCCGGCAAGTTCGCCGAGAGTGACTTTCTCGCTCGGCTCGCCGTACGGTGTCGAAATCACCTCTTTGCGGGTGTTCTCGAGTGGCAGTGCGTCGTAGATGCCGCTGCCGCCGATTACGCCGATCGTCATGGCGAGAGATGGGCCGAGCAGAACCGTAAACGGACTGGTTCCTCCCGGGCTCGTCGCGAAGCGGTGATCCGTGCCGGTAGTCGAAACTGATGGCCGTCGCTACCACGGCTCACGAGAACCCAAGTAGCGCCGCCGTCATGTTTCGCTATGGTTGCGGAATCGGACGATGGAACGCTCACGGACGGCCCTCTCGTTCGACCGATGATCCGGCTCGCGTGGCCGCTCGTGGTCATTCAACTGTTACAGGTCGCCTACAACGTGGGCGACACCTTCTGGCTGGGGGCGCTCTCGCCCGACGCGGTGGGGGCCGTGAGCCTCGCGTTTCCGATCCTCTTCTTGCTGATCGCGATCGGCGGCGGCTTCACGACGGCCGGCGCGATCCTGATCGCCCAGCACACCGGCGCGAAAAGCGGCGACGCCGGACTGATCGCCGGCCAGACGCTGTCGTTCGTCTCGCTGGTCGCTGTCGGACTGAGTACGCTGGGCTTTTTCGCCACGGGGCCGCTCCTCGCCGCCCTGCCCGCCGACGCCGCGACGCAGGCCGAGATCATCCCGCTCGCGGCCGGCTACCTCCGGATCTTCTTCCTCGGGCTTCCCTTCCTCTTTGGCTTTTTCGTCTTCGTCGCGCTCATGCGCGGCTACGGCACCACTCGAGCGCCGATGCGCGTGATGCTCGTCAGCGTCGTCCTCAATCTCGCGCTCGATCCGCTGTTCATCTTCGGCGTCGGTCCGTTCCCCCGCCTCGAGGTCGAGGGGGCCGCCGTCGCGACCCTCATCTCTCGAGGGCTCGCGACGGCGATCGGCTTCTACTTGCTGTACTATACAGACGTGGGGCCGGATATCCAGCCCAGCCATCTCCGGCCGCGACGGGAGTACGTCGCGAAGATCACCCGGTTGGGGGTCCCGACGGCGCTCGAGCAGTCGATGACGGCGCTGGCCCTCGTCGCGATGACGGCGATCGTCGTGACCTTCCCGCCGGCGGTCGTCGCGGCCTACGGCCTGGGCAATCGACTGATCTCGCTGGCCTTCCTGCCGGCGCTGGGATTGGGGCAAGCGACGGATTCGATCGTCGGCCAGAACCTGGGGGCAGGGAACCCCGATCGGGCGGCGAGGGCGGTCCGGATCGCCGCGAGCGTGATCGGCGCGGTCATGGTCACGGCTAGTATATTCGCGTTCCTCTTTCCGGAGCCGTTCGTTTCGGTGTTCGTCACCGCCGACGCGGCGGGGAAAGCGGCGACGATCGACTACGGCGTGACCTATCTCCGCTTCGCCGCGGTCGGCTTCGCCTTCATGGGCGTCTTGCAGGTCGTCCAGGGCGCGTTCCGCGGGGCCGGCAACACGAAGACGGCGCTCGCGTTCGCGGTGCTCGGGCTCTGGATCGTACGCGTCCCCGTTACCGCCTATCTGGTCTTCGTCGCCGACTGGGGACCGACCGGTATCTGGACGGGCGTCGTAATCGGCGATATCGTCGGTGCGATCGCCGCCGTCGCGTGGTTTTCGCGCGGCACGTGGAAGGGCACGCTAGTCGATGGGAACGGCGTCGAAGCGGAACAGACGGGCTCGAGTGAAACCGAATCGGCCGCGGAGTGACGGCAACCGATGCCGATCCCGAGCCAAACATTTGCAGGCGAAAAAGTGCCAGAAACGGTATTATTCGTCCGCGAGCGCGTCGTAAACGTCACGGTGTTCGTCACGTCCCTTTTTCGCCAACGATCGAAGAATGTCCCGGCGTGCGTCGCGCATAAATTCCGCTGGTGGTTCTTCGCCGTGTTCCTCGACGTACCGTTCGCGTACGTCTTCCAGCAGCGTCTCGAGCAGGTTGCTTCGCGCACCGCCGGAAGCGGTCTCATCAGCTGCCATTCTCTGGCATTCTTTCGTCGCCGTCGTTGTTAACGGTTCCGTCGTATATCGTCATCGTGTTCAGATAAGCTGATTCCATGCGAAGGCGAACGATCTGAGCCACTGATCAGCAGTGTCTGCGTGAGCGTTACTAAAGCAGTTTGAGAAGGATGAGGTTCGTCGTTTTATCTCACGAAAGACACGTTCGATACTGTTCCGATTTCCATGTCGTTCGTATCTGAAATCGAGGCCATGTCGTTGACAAGCGTAGTTCAGCGATTTATCGCCATCGACGAGAAACACGGCGTCATCGACGTCGTGTTTCTCACGTAATTCCGTGAAGAAC